>Ga0307979_1000540_pt1 | contig 26018 bp, 26 predicted proteins | sample OrgLakmetage1058_FD_201833 | JGI IMG/M metagenome (GOLD analysis project Ga0307979, IMG submission 201833) | Saline water microbial communities from Organic Lake, Antarctica - #1058 | ecosystem: Environmental > Aquatic > Non-marine Saline and Alkaline > Saline | place: Antarctica: Organic Lake...
AATTAACCCCGTACATGAGTCTTTGTCTGTGAGTGGTTGTCCAGGATGATTTCGAGGACAGTATGGACTGCAAACTCCGACGGAACTCTGACACCGGAGCTCATGGCTGTGAATCCAGAATCGCATCGGTTCTGAAGGCGAGATATTTTTAGGTGGCATCTCTTGTTTGTTGTTTCTCTCGCCTATAGCTTGGACCTGTTGACAAAGACGACTCCGACATGGCATCAAATGTACGGAACATAATTATTGTGCGCATATTGTATCATGGCTGGGGCAACCCATACCTGTGCATTACCCTTGATACATTGGCTTCTATTACCCCATTACCAGTATACCAGTAGATGAAAATCTATAATGTTGTTGTACCCTCGAAACGCGCACTCATATAATCTAAACGTCAATAATTTCGGGGAGTTGATGAGGTATATTTTTCCGCATTAGCTTATAATTTTCCTTTGGGTAGATGATTGAGAGAAGAGGTGTAATCGTTTGATTGACATACGTGTTGAGAATAATCTAAAAGACCGGCAGACCTTCCATAAGCATGCGTTTTCCCGACAAACTTATTCTTTTCTCTTCCAATGGGTTGTTTTTCTCCCGCGCCTTCACCGGTTGATTCCATTCGCACATTCTAGGAAAATAAGCGAAAAAGCCACTGGTGTGCAGTTGGCATGCGAGTGTTGAATCCGGAGGGGAGCACTAGTGTCATCACGAACATAAATCTGGGTCAGTATTTTCACTCGTCAACCTTGAATAATTATTAGGTCTCTGCTAATCATGGAGCATGTGTGCTTACTAGAGAATGCTGTGTTTATATATGTAAGGTATGCACAAACGTCATTTCGATTAATATCTTATTCAATTGATAACTTGCCCGAAATCTTCCTGGGGGGGGTTATGGGTTGTGGGTTTGGGGGGTTACAGGCTGGATTTCCATTCAACCCGAAGGCGGTGGTCCGTCTCGCAGTGTTCGACCCACTACCATCCAACCCGCACCCGATAATTCAAAAGTACCATCCGAGTATGAATTAGCTGGCCGCGTGGTTCATCCACAACTATTAGAACCTGAAGAAGACCAGAAGGTATCAACATCTCCCTCGCCAGAGTTCACGGTGAACGTTCAAGTACCACCTCGGCGCGGGCGGCCTCCAAAGCGAAAGAAATACGACATGAACGGCGAAAGGGCCATTGCAAGAAATGATGGCCGTGAGAAGTGGGCGAAGCGCTCGGCGACTGCTCCAAAGACTGATCGATCGAGCGATGCTGCTCAGGTGGCAACAACAAAGCTGTCCTCCGAATGGGTCTCGCAAAAGCACACAGAGCCGCTGCACAATAGCACCCTCGCGGCAAGCTCTAATGATGACGACAGCAGTACTATTGATGTTGAGCTCGTAGATGGCATCCCCATCACTGCCGTTGAAGAGCATGCGTGGCGTGCTACGCCCCTTTCTGGCCTGGAACGTGATCACGACGGGAGCTTCGGAAACGGCGGTGGAAGCATGACAGAGTTTCTTTCGGCTCAGGCAGCGGAAATTGCGAAGCTCGAGAACCAGTTGGCTCGTGTGCGTGCTCAACTTGATGCTCGGCAAGCTGCTCGGCAAGCTTCCGAAGAATCCGTGAGAGAAGCCGCGGCTGCGGTGGCAGTAGCGGCTGCAGCGGAGGCCCAAGAAGCGAGTGCTGCTGTGGCAGCTCGCCGGGCCAAGAAACAAAAGAAAGTCAAGGCAAATATGGACACTGTTAACGATGATTGTGCTGCTGCAGAACTTCTACGCTTCTTTGGGGGGCAGTCGCAAAATGCGGCACACGTAGTGCCAGACGCCGCCCCCATTTGTGCAGCGCCACTCGGTGCACATCAAGCACCAGAAAATCAATCTCCTTTGCCGCTACCGAGGCCACACACCGAGCTCGAGGGTATTCAACCGTCAGAGGAAGCAAACGAAACGGCTGCATTGATATCAAGTGCGGGGCCGTCTACAGCAGCAGCGCTAGATGCGCTTAGCGAGGACGTCGGTGCGAATGAGGATGCTGACAGGGACGAGGATGCGGATGAGGACGGTGCCTGGAACAGGACCCATGAGAACAAGGGCAAAGGCAAGAGAAGGCGGGGCATGGGTGAAGGATTCCATTCTAAAAGCCAACGCTCGACACGGAAAGATGCGACAACCTGCGCGTGGCTCGCCAAGCTCTTCGTCGTACTGCATCGCGGGCAGCCGCCGCCGGCTGAGAACGACACGAATCGCGCCGCTGCGCTCTCCAACGACACCATCACTGCAACATTTGCAGCAGCAGCTCAAGCAGCAGCGACTGCTATTGCTACCGCTGCTGCTCACATAGGTAGCAGTGTGCATGAAGGTGGCTGCGGCAGCAACGACAACGGCAGCAGCAGCAGCAGCACACGCGACATCACGGCACGTGGCAGCGGCGAAAAAGGCAGCGCGAGCAAGTGCGCTGCCATTGCAGCACAAGCCGCTGCCAACGCGACCCGGAAACCAGGTGCAGATTTGCTCGAGAGTTCAGCGCTTACGGCTGCTGTCACAGCTGTGGCGTGGTGTGGCTCTGCAGAGTTTGACACTCTGCACTGGTCGTCGAACGGCGAAGCGGTATCAGTTACAGATTTTCTCGTATTCCTCCTTATACCTCAAACGCTTAGCCTCATATTGTCTTTATCCGTCCTTGTTCTCGCACTTCATTTCTCCCTCCCTGTCTCTTGTTTTTTCTTCTTTCGCGCAAACATTTACGTTTCTATCTCTCAGCTGTGTTTCTGAAATGTATAGCTCTTTGCCCTTTCCTTTCGTTTCCCAGCATCAACTTACTCTATTTCTTAAAATTCTCAATTAGATGCATTACTGTTTTTCCTGCCATTAAAGTATTCGCGAACTGGAATGTTGTTAGGTGCTGGTACACGATAATGCAGCAGCAAAGCTTGGCAGCACGCAAGTCTTTGGTACGCGGACCTTGAAACACTTGTACCAGAAGCTCAATCAGCACGGCTTCAAGTGCATTGGCCGCGGCAACAAGCGCTTTGCTCCAGCAGAGGACTTTGAACAGTAAGTTCCAAATCGCTCTGGTCTTCCTGCGTGCACCTGACTCTATGTGCCACTGAAAGAAAATAAATCCTTGTCTCTATGTGTTTCTTGGTTTCCTGCAATCGTGCCTTCCTAGCGGCCGTGCTCCCATGGCATTCGTCGTGCCTGGCCTGAAGCGTGGCTTGCCGTTCAAACAGCTCGCTGCCGTGTGCCATGCCTCGACTAGCCTTCAGGACCTTCAGCGCGCTGACGCTGCTTTGAGGGCTCTCCAAAGCATGAAGGCATCGAGGGAGCCAGCAACGGGTCTGACCAACCCGCTGCCACCGCCCCCTAAGCCACCGCTGCCGCAGCAGCACACGTTGCCGCCGAACGCAGGACCTGCCGCTACGGCTGCTTACTCGGCCGGCGTTGCGCGCGGACTGTTGTGTACCACTCAACGTTACATTCTTAGCGATGCAACCAGAGACAGCAGCACAAGCGTAGGTGCTGCTGACGACAACTCTGTCAAGGATGGCCGCGACGACAGCGCGCATCGTGCCAATACCGGCGATACGTCTGACCGTAGTAGTCGCAATAGTAGCAATGATAGTGACGACGGCGTTGATCACCACGCAAGGGACCATATTCCTAACGGCAACCAAGATGGCCCAACGGATACGTCAAGCGATGGCAACGCCACCGACGGCAGTGGTGACGAGCAGCGTTTCCAAGGGACGCATTCTCAGCCTGCTGTGAGTTTCAAACTCGCGTAACGTGTGTTCTTAAGTTTGCTGACTCCTCTCTTTTCAAACATGATTTGATGCTTATTTATTGAGTGCACTCACGTTCGTTGAATGTGTGTGTGTGTGCGTATATTTTTTTAAAAAATCAACACCTTTATACATGTAGGGTTCGAATCCAAGCAAACCCAAATGTTCCGGTTCCTCGACGAGCTCGACGTCCACTGTATGGCGTCGTCAGCAAGATCAACAACAGCAGCAGGACCAGCAAGAGCAATTGCAGCGACAGCTGCAGCAGCTCCAGCACCACAGCCTGCTTCATCTCCTGCAGCGACAACAGGTACAGCAGCAGTTGCCACCTGCGCAGCCGCAGCGATCTCGGCAAGCTTATTCTCAACCAGAACAGCAGAAGCACCGTAGTCAAGTGCAGCAGCAGTTACAACTATACCAACAGCAGCAACAGCAGTGGCTGAATTCTGCGGCAGGACAGCAAGATTATGACCAGGGACAACGCCAACGTGCAGCGCTGGCACAGTTTTCGCTGCAGGCTCAACTGCATAAAATTATTCGGGCGCAACAGCAACAACAGCGGCAACAGCGGGAGCAGCAGCAACATCAACAAGACGAACAGCTGCATCAAGCCCACCAAAACCAACTGCAGAGTGCACGAAACGACGATAACGCCGCTGATGGCAACCTCGGAAGCTCGTCATTCCGCGGCGGCATGCCACTTTCAGCCGATGATGCGGGTCTAACGCATGCCGTGCAGTCTCAGCAGCAACAGCAACATTCCAAGCAGTCGCTGTCAACTATTGGGGCTCTGCAAAGGAACTCGGAAGCACGACAGGAGCAGCAGCACCGGCAGCGACGACAACAGCAGCAACAGCAACAACGCGCACAATTGCACCAACAACAACAGCAGCAACAGCAACAACAACAACAGCAGCAACAGCAGCAACAGCAGCACCTTCGACAGCAGCATATGCAACAACAGTGGCAGAAACTTCATCAGCAGCATCAAATGCATATGCAGTTGCAGCTTCAGCAACAAATCCAACAGCGGAATCATGCGCAGCAACAGCAACAGCAGCACCAACAAGCTGCTTTAGGAAAAGTGATTGCTCGACCTGGGCAGGAGACTGAACCGGTGATAATGAGTGAGCGAATGCTTTCTCTCTTCCACTTGGTCGTTTTTGTCGCAGTATCTGATACTGAATGATATATTCTTGACAGAATGATACTACAGTAACTTTTTTTGAACACTATTTCTTCTCCACCTGACGCTTTCTCTTCATCTATGTTTCTTCCTTCTTCTTCTTTCAAGCTCCGCGAAGAGCAAGATGCACCAAAGCTTTACCAGCAACTGCTTCAAAATGGGCACCACGAGCACGCCTCGCCGTCTGATGACCGCCGCAAGGCGCAGCAGCAGCAATCAGCGAGCTCTGCGCCAGATCAGCCAGCACTGAGAATGGCTCAGTTTCCTCGCGCTCATCCGCCTGCCGGCTTCGCGCCAGGGTTCATGCCACTCGGGTTGATGGGCGCCTCAGGGGGCATGGGATTTCCGGGCACGCGCGGTCCAAGCCAGCTCCTGCGCAGGCCCTCGCGATCGCAGTCTTCGCAAACTCAAACAGCTGGTTCTCTGGCTGCGTTGCTATCGTCGCAAACGTTTCCCGTGGGGTTAGCGGACCGCGCAGGTGCCCCACCCGTGGCCGCGATGAAGCTACAGGTGACCACCAAAGCTACCACTAACAACGGGAAGTAGGGGTAGGGCTTCGAGCTTTGAATGCTTACTTTCTAAATCTACACTGAGTAGTACTGCCGACTCAAGATTCATTTTTGAGAAGTATAGCGCATTGCCTACTAGTAATAAGGTGTTAAAAATTATTCAGATGAAGGGTCCATCTTGAAATCCTTCTTGGTCTTACTGCGCCGTATAGTAATGATAAGTCGGCATCTAGCTCGGAGCTCGGAAGTCGGAGCTCGGGCACTAAAACTAAAACCTAAGTAAACATAAGCACCGAGCACAAATCTTATGCATGATATATGATATTGAACCGCGCATATAAGGCATATATATAGAGACGCGGAGCTCTCAGTTCACTTGCAGCTCGCAGCTTAAGCTTAAGGGTAAATTATTGGAACCCCAACCCCGGGTGATTATCCCGATTCATATCCATATTTTCTTACAGATTTTAGATGGCTGAAAGTCTTCTTGATAGTAAATGATTAGAGTTTCTTCATTCAAAAGGACGCCCAGCCCAGTCGGACTTGTTCTGAAGGTCACAATTTGTGTTGCTATATGTTACTGCAGCATTTCTGACTAACTGACGAACTGGCAGCTAAAGGGGGGCAACTTCTCACCAAAGCGGCAATTTTGAGCAAGTGATCGATCACGAGCCTTCGTCCGGGAAACCCCGTGCAATTCTGCCGCTTTCCAAACAGGGCGCAAACACTGGCCTTTGCTGCTGTTCTTCGAGGGCTTGCGCAGCTTCTGCAGTTCTGAGGAGCTCGTCAAACGACGCTTTGCCACCGTCGGGGCGCCCCGTGAAGGACGTGCTGCTGTCCATGCTGCCGCTGCCGTAGCCTCTAGAATGCGCAGGGGCACAGTCCAAACTCGAAGACAAAGAAGTGGCGCCTGCCACTGTTGTTTTCAGCGCCGATGCGGTGGCCGACCAACTCGTCAACGAAGAAGTAGACAAGTCCGACGACGCTGGAAACGAAAACAGAGAAGAATTCGAAGACGAGGAGACGAATTCATCGCTGGAGTTGCAGCCTTTCGCTGTGCGCCCCTGTATGTGCGGCGGTAGCGGCCAGCCGCTGCTGTTGCTACTAGTGTTGTTGCTGCTGTAGCCGGTCCAGTCATGTTGGTGAGGAGGGTAGTTCGGCGCTGTCAGCCTGCTCTCATGTCGTCCAGTGCACAATCCCGTCGAGATGATGCCCCCAGCACCGCTTGCACCACTGTTGGAACTTTCGAGAAGCTCACGCCGAAGCCGTTGGGTGGACGAGGGAGGAGAAGAAGTAGACTGATGGTGAAGATGAAGGGGCTCGTGGGCGACCGAGGCTTGAGGAGCTGAGCTCGGAGAACCACACGCGCGCAAAAACGACGCTAGCGCTTCGTGCGCTGCCATGGTGTTGCTGTCGCCATCCTGAGCGGCGGCAGCTCTTGCACCATCCTTCGATGAAGTCAATGAACCCTCCTCATTGTTGCTAATGCTGCTGCTGCAACGAGACCGCCCTGTATTGCTCCGAGGTGGGGAAGCCAGGGCCCGTTTTGCAGCTCCGCGCTGCCCGCGCAGGCGACCGCTGCTGCTACCATCACTGCCACCGCTGCCGCGGCTCCTAGCGTTGCCTGCGCCAGACGAAGTGCCAGTGGTAGGCACTGTTGTGCGGTCCATCCTTAGCGGCGCAGTCGTGGTGGCGCGCAAGTGGTGCGGATGGTGGCTCGCTGTGGGGCGAAGCCACAGGACCTGGAAGCTGCTGACGTCATCGACGTTGCCCGTGGAAGAGGACTGGATTATAGCTCCATCATCGACACCACCGGTGGAGGCAGGGAGGAACACTTCCAGCGTGCCGGAGCAAGGTAGCCAAATCCCTGAGGCGCTGCCTTGAGCTTTGGGAGACGACCAAACCAGCCATGGCCCCACTTCTACGGACGCACGTCGACAAGCGAGCGAATGATCCGTGGTGATAGGGCCCTCAGCACCAGCACCAGCACCAGGAGCAGCAGCAGCAACAGCATTCGTGCTCCTCGCAGAACCCGAGCCCATCTGCAGTAATGAGTGCACCGGCGGCGAGTATGAAGAAGCTTCTTGCGGGATATTCTCTTCGGACGGCCTCGACAAAGCCTGGCACAAAGCTAACGCTGTTGCCGCCGCTGCTCGTTTGTCCGATGCTGTTTCCGAATTAAGTGCACACTCTGTGCTACCTTCTACCGGCACCTCGGCAGTTCTTGCGCTGGTGGTGCTGGCAGGAGTAGGCGTTGTAGTGGCAACAGCGGCAACAGCTGAGTCAACAAGCACAGGTGTAGCGTTCAGTGCTTGCTGCCAGACACGAGGCAGCAGACGGGCCAGATCTTGAACTGCTTCTCCGTGCAAGAACGGCATCGCAGACGCTGAAAGATGCTTACGGCTGAATTCGTTGCTGAGGTTTTCGAGGGACATCACCGAATTCTCAAAGTTGGGACACACAAAGACGGCTGTTTCGCCGTTGACGCATCTGGAATGGGCATGAGTGCAGTGAAAGAAAGCGAGAAAAAGCGAACACGGAAAAGATAAGGTAAATAAATGTCTGCGACATGATAAGTTTCCTAAAACACATAATGACAAAAAAACAAGTAAAAAGCAAAAGATATCACCACATTTACTAGAACGCACCGCTCGAGGTGCATGAAAGTAGAAGAATCTGCCTCTTCCACTCGGTGCGCCAGCAGCAGAGGCAACGATGGCGTTGCAGCTGCCAACGGAGATACGCACGCGCCTGCTGGGCTTGGCGTCGTGTTCGCTGCCAAGCCATTTCGTGCAACACCAATGGCCTCAGCAGCAGCACTTTCCGGCAGCCCCACTGCTTTTGCTGCTGCTGCTGCTCCGTTACACAACTGGGCCGTGATCCCACCCAGAAACACCGAGGCCAATGCCACGTCACCGCCCACTACAGAATGCAAAGTGCGCCCGCCTTTCGCCGCTAAAGTTAGCGAAGCCCCAAGCACGGCCAAGTCGTGGGCTTGCGCCGCTCCCAGGGTCCACTTGCGCAGCAGCTCCAAAGGCAAGTTATCGTAGCCTCCAGCACTGGCGTGAAGAAGGAACGAAGGCTGCGCTAGCACCAAAGCAGGATCCTGCCAAATCAACGAAGGAAAAAGTCACAAAAAGTATATTATCAAGCCAAAAATGTGATTCAAAGAATGAGCATCAAATGTCACACACTCAAGCGATTTGCAAGCAGCCTAATAGTACAGGCAGTGGTGTGTTGGTGCTAACCCCAACACAAGAGTGGAAGTTGGAAGTGAAAAGCACGTCATGGCTGAGACAATGCGAAACGTTCAGCAGTTAGGCACACTTGAAGCATCGCCATACAGAAGAGATCCTTAGTGGTAACCAATGCATATGGTTAACCCGCGAGCTTTCATTATCTCTGTCGTGTGTTCATCGTGTTGTTAGTTCACCGAGATTCTCTCAAGCGGAAGGTAACAAAAAAGAGATCGATGTGATTTTACCTGAAGGCCGGGGTCTAACGCTAGTGCGCTGTTTCCTAGTTTGCTTCCTTGTGCTGTTGCGGTTCGATGTTGATTTCCTGTGAGTGTGTTGCCCGCGCTGTTGGTAGCGGACGCGGCACGGCCACTGCGCACGCGACCTCCAGGAGGCACACTGGGGCCAGTGTACTCGCAGCGCACCCCTAACCGCGAGCAACGGTGGCAAGCGCCGCCTTCATCATCCTTAGGCTCGCACTTGGATTTGACGCGACGGCATGCCAGGCACGAGTGCGCGCCGGCCCGTTGGCGTTTACGAGGAGCAGATTCAGACGAATCCATCTACGTCGTTTGCGCGTTGATTCCTTTTTATGGCGAGGGGCGGAGATCGATACTTCCGATGGAGATCACATTCTCATGGATCAAAATTACTTCGCAGCTTGGTTTATTGACAACAGCGGACACTGCGCGGCTCGGATGGAGCCTCGGTGCTTGACTCTAGTCAGTCGGACCCCGACGTCTAGAGTACAGACGACGACAAGCGTCAAGTATCGTCAGATCTCCGGCGGGTTTTTTATATTTGACGCTCTCTTCAACAGCGAATCTGATGAATCTGCCGGAGGGAACACTTTGAACACTTTGCCGAAATTTGGATCATCATTTTCGAGAATACCCCCTCCCTGTAGTTCAAAAGAAAAAATGCTGCGCTCGAGTTTTCCTCTTTTCCTCCTCTCACGGAGTTCGCATCCTGCCGGCCTGCACGACAACACGGGGCCGGAAGCACGGGAGCCTGAAGGATTTGCCTCTAAAGTTGCCTCTTCAACTGTGAATAGCCAACAGTGAAGATGGAAACAAAGATGGGCGGGACGCGTGTATCGCTTCATCCACTGACTATTGTAGCAATAAGCGGTGCGATCCGTAGCGTCTAGCGATTCAAGCCGCATTATGGCCTTCCTCTTGACCCTATTCTGTGCCTTTTGCTGCTCTTATGTGTGTATGTCTAGACCATTTTACGGGCATTCAGGCTGGCGGCTCCATGAAGCCTCCTGGTTCCAAAGTCTTAGGCCTACTATGGGGCAAGCAAAATGGCCTAGAGGTTTATTCTACCTACCTTCTGTCTAGCCTAAGAAACCAGATCAGAACCATTGTGACCAGCCGATTCTACCTACGCTCGTTTTAGACCGTGTTCAAATAGCTCGCAGTCTCAATTCAAGTCCCGTACGGCTGTACTTCTTAATGTAACGTTTGCATCTCTGTCAATAGGTCACAATTACGGATGCCGTGGAGCTAATTTACTCGCTTAGTGAAGCCGGAGAGCCAGTGATCTCTCCCCAAGAGGTAGGATGCTGCGTCATAATTCACGACTCCTCTGAAAGACTAAACTATATCATCTATAGGACCTACTAAGACGAAAACGAATAGCTTACGTATGTGTCCTAAATGAATTGCAATGAAATCCAATCACATGCGCACGGGGCCAATCTTGTATATCTTAGTTGTGGGACTGGTTGATGGGTATGCCTTCCTTGTAAATGTAGGTGGCCAAGCAAAAGGAATTGTACCAAAAAGTGTACCCCGGGCACGAATTGCTAGGGTGGTACAGCGTTGGCACCGAGGTAAGAGCATCAGTCAAGGCTGAGCAATGAGAGTGAACACATTGATGGTGTACGAGTTTGTACCTTTAGCCCTGGGGTGGGTGTAAGGGCGTGCAACAATCGTATCACTGTGCGCTCATATGATTCAGAAAGCCTACTACCCTAATGTCTTCACGTGGCTGCGCGCCAGAATTCCGTGCACAAAACCCTTTTCCCTACGCACTCTTTGCGATGTCAACAACCCTTTTGCCTTTTGCCTTCATTTGCCGTGTCTGACTTTTGTTCGTTCATGAAGGTGAGCGCCGGAGACACTGCCTTGCATCGGGAAATGGAAAAGTACAACGAGTCTCCGTTTTTCCTGTTGATGCACCCTAGCCCGGACCCCGAGGCCAAAGATTTGCCCCTAGCGCTTTACGAAGCTGAACTGCACGCGGTAAGAGAGGGAAAGGAGGGAGGGTTTGTGACAAAAGGTGTTGATAGATGTGGCAATGCATTTTTCCTTGACCAATGCGAGTAGTTTTAGGCCTGCTTGATGAAACATTGCGCTACATAGGCGAAGCTTTATGAGCGGACCTACTCACTCCTTTAGAAACATGCATTCCCGTGCTTTACTGAATTTCATATGAATGCATGCGCATGTGTGTGCATGTGCCTGTATTTGCTCTGGAAGGTGGAGGACGAAATGCGCATGATTTTCGTGGCCGTGAACTTTTCGCTCGAGACCACTCAAGCCGAACGGGTCACCATGGAGGAAGTCGCGAAAGCCAAAGCGTCGGCGGGGGTCTCGGCGGCTGATGTGCACATGAACTCGGTAAGATACCTGAAAGGCTTAAGGCGGGTGAGGAATTGGCACCGAAATCACGAGAGAGAAACAAAAAAAGGACCGGAGAGGAAAAGACATTATGCGTATGCGTGGAGATGAGAAGCGGAACGCCATCTAAACCTCAATCTCTTTGCTATCCTCCTTCTCTCTAATATTTAGTACTTCACATGCTTCTCCACGTCTCAATATCACCATGTTACCACCACCACCACCAATAGGTGTCCACCTCGCTGCGCGCGCTGTCCAACCGCGCCATCACCCTCGAGAAGTACCTCGTGGCCACCACCCGGGGCGAGATTGCGCCGGACCAAAAGCTGCTCCGGCAAGTAGCGGCCATCGCCAGCGCTCTCCCGGCCGCGGACGTGAATGAGCTGGACGGTAAACATGGTTGCTTTTTTTTGTGGGCTAGTTTTTACGTAGTTTGCACACACACACACATCACACACTCTTACATGTAAGCCCTCGACACAATTTCATGGCATATCCCCATTTACGAGATCGTCACTAGCATTTTGTTTCTTTGTTTCATGATTTTGCATTTCACAGCGGCGTTTATGGAGGACTACAACGACACCCAGATGGTGGAGTTCTTGGCCGCGGTGACGAAATCTTCGGCCCAATTGAGCGATTTAGCCGAGAAATTCACGCACTTGACACCGAGCCGTGCGCAGCGCTTCTGAAGTGGCGATATGAAGAGGCCATAGCCTTAAAGCCTGCGCTACTCGCGAGCTGCAAGCTTCACTGAAGGAGGTCCAGGAGTAGCGCCAACGCCTTACGTAGTGCTAGTGGGAGGTGGGAGTGAAAGAAAGTATTGGCTATCGGTTCTCAAACCACATCAAAAATTTATCAATTGCAAGCCCGTTTTGACCTGCACTTGAAGCTTAAAGGCCGTCGCCTATCAACACCGGCCACTTCGTCCCTCAATGCAAAAAAGCACCCTTACTGTTAGCTAATTAAAGCAGCGTGGGGATCAGGGGAGCACCTCTTCTTATTTCTCAATTCTTGTCGTGCTTCTACTTGGCTGATGCTCTACACTCATCAGTCTCAACGCCCTGTCCCCACGGCCATTTTTAAATTCCAAATATAGCAAGTAGCTGTCGCTATATAGTTAATAGGTATAACCTTACCCATACTGATATGGAGTTGGTAAGAAGTATTATGTTGGATGTCAGTATTGACTTGGTTGAGACGTATCTATTTCAATGAGGCCCACAAGGAAGCGGGAAAGGGGAAAATAAAATAAGTAAAATATACAATAAACCTAAACCATTTGTTGTAGTGCGCGGTATGGCGGTGGGTTCTCATCATGATAACAGGGGAGTGCCGGCTGCTGCTTTGATCTGCCTTGTGTCAGCAGTGGGCATATTTGCTTACTGAACGTTGAGGCCAGGCACACCCTTCAAGCCCATCTTCCCCACGGTCTTTTTCTGCAGCGGAGGTGGGGCCTTGGGGAAACCCCAGCAGGCTGCGAGGTGGTTGGCCCGCTGCACGAGCTGCGCCGGCGTCCACCCTAACTTCCTCAAATTCGAGTTGTAGAAACCCAGCCAGGCCTGAAACGAAAACAAGATTCATGATGAAGAAAATGATACCAGTCAAAAGCAAAAGTATGACAAAGAAGGAGGGTTCTTCGGGTGTTGATCTGGTCTGTTCTAATTGCATCACTGTCGTCATGATTCACTGTCGTCACGACTAGTCATCTCAAGCTCACCGAGTACGCCGACGCGACCGATGAGTTTAGAGGGTGGCGCTCGTTGAACGAAGCGGCGCGCGCACGGGCAAAAGCAGGGTCGGCGGTGTTGGTGGCGGTGACGAGGGCCGCCGACTGAGCCTGGAGAGGGGACTCGAGGAGGTCCAACCCCTGCAGCTCGCGCCTGATAGTGATAAGACACGAGATGGGAGAGTATGGCAGAAGAAAAAATGGAAAGAAGAATTGATGAGGGGAAAGGGCGGATATACGAGAAGTGACTTATGATTTCGTTCAACAGAAGAATGTACGGGATATGTCAATTCAGACAGGAGAAAGAATTGCAGAGATTGGTGTGTAAAGCCTCATTTGACAATTGGTGTAATCAAAGCTAGGTTGCTAAAAATAGCTCAGACTAGATCGACGATGCGTGTCACATCATTGGCTTGAACAAAACATGAAGAAGAGAGCAAAACAACGCGACGGAAAAAGAAGTCAGCATTGTTTTCAAAACTCACCGCATGTAATTTTGCTCAAAGTCGGCGAGTAAGAGAAGGCCGGTGCCTGATTTCCCAGCGCGAGCTGTGCGGCCAAGGCGATGAATGTACTGCTCTTTGGTGGTCATCCCCACCTATGTCAAAAAAGACAAAAAGAGGCAAAATGGAGTGCACATGTAAATTCAACACAAAAATGGGCGTGGAAACGCGAGATTGAGGTGACTGGCATGGCAGAAGGAGAAGTCGCAAAAAGGACAAATTGAAAGGCTAACATCATCAAAAGAAACACACTTCCGTCCGAATTAAAATATGAGCTTCTCGACATAGCGCGGTTACCCAAGCTCCATACGGAGCAAAATGGCAACAAGTGCGATGATTCAGTCGAAAGATGGTTGAATTGAAAAGTATCGTCCTTCGGGTATTTTCTTCTCTCACTAGCTTCATCATTCGTCAGAGAGTGGAGGCATGTCGACAGGTTGCTCATTCTTCTTGTATACACGAGAAGGCCAAGCAATCCGACAACGAATGTCTTGTGTTTCATCCAATCATCACACGAAAGACAACAGCTGTTTTGCTCTCATTTCTCATACGTTCTCAAACCCCCATGTTTGAAACCCTTAAAAAAAAACGTTTCCTACGTTCGAAAAATGTCCATTCTCTTCCGAACAAGGCAGCATACTAGATATCTATACCTGAATCACCGCCGTCACGTCCGGGTAATCGAGGCCTCGCGCAGTGACGTCCGAGGTGAAGAGCACCACGTTTGTGGAGTCGTGGAACAGTTTCGAAGCTTTGTCCCGCTGCGCCTGGTGCCACGAACGAGGAGATGAAAGGAAAGGTAAAATTGTAAGAGTTATAGAAAATACGTCTTTGACAAGCTCTCATCGATAGACTGAAGTCAGTGTGTCAAAAATGCGAAAACAATGGTCTGAAAAATGTCGAAGATGTGGAACTCCCCGCCTTACGAACAGGAGAAGGCGGGCAGTTGAATCAAAGCGGTGTGTTCGATGTAGCACAAGCAGATCACCTCCCGATGGCTAAGGGGAAGCCAGAGGGAGGCGGTTATAAATAAATCGTGCGTCTTGGGTTGGGTTTCTTATGCATTTGTGTTGAGATGAAGGAGAAACGTGGTAATCATATACAGAGAGCCCAATGCACATTCTTAGAACACACACATACCTGGCTCTTCCGGGAGTGGATTTCGACGCAGGGCAAGCCCATGGCGCACCAAAACTCGGCCGCGTACTGGGTGCATTTGGCAGTGGTGAAAAACACGATGATTTTGTGGCCTTGCTCTTGGCACTTGTCCCGCAGCACTTTCACCAGCAGGGGGAGCTGGTCGTCGATGGTGCTTACGAGGAGGGTTTGCGGCACGTGCTTGTGGGTCTGTTCCGAGCCTTCTTCGCTCCCCACGCAGTCGATGAACTGGTAGCCTGGCCGCAACTGATGGCCGCAAATTTGCTTCAACGCCTGTGAAGTAATTGGCCAGACAGAAACAGTAAGAAAACGAGATAGGAAAATGCGAGGAAAAGACAAGGAGAGACAGATGGAATAATTAAGAAGAAAGGTGCAAGAAATATCGGGAGACCCATTCAAACTTGGTGCTGCTGCTGTTCACCCACCCACATACCTGCGGCACAGTCGCGGAGAAGAGCAGAGTTTGGCGCTTCTCTCGCGGCGGCACAAACGTTAAAATCTTTTCAATCGCTGTGACAGGCCGAGAAAGCACACAGAAGCGCAAGCACAGCAAAACAATGAAGAAGAAAAAGTGAGAATACCGTATAAAAGAATGACAGAAGTGCTTCGAGTCAAGATAGAATGTGCTGCAGGCACCACCGGAGAGCATAGGAAAAAAGAGTGCCACTCCGGTGTTGTGAAGTGCCCACAATGAGAGCGGGCTCCCCGTTAAACCACCGCTTTTACAGCGGCCATCTTTCGGGTTTCGGCTTTTTTGTAAAGACAAAAGAACCAAACGAGCACAAACGCTCCGAACGAAAAGGTTTGCTCTCGGCCTCCGTAGATCGCTCAGTTGACCACAGGGTGCTTCCCAATAAAAATGATCAAAGAAAAAGCGGCAACCGAACGTTGCAAAAAGAAGGCCTTGAAAAAAAAATGAGTTCTACGCCCTTATAATCGTTTCTCTCATTCTTTTCTTCCCTCCTACCGTAAGCCCTTTTACTAAACAAGATCTCAAAAGTGTCTCACCAGGGCGGAATCCCATGTCCAGCATCTGATCCGCTTCGTCGAAAATGAGCACCTAAAATCGCGGGAAACGACAAAAGACAAGGATACATGAGAGGAAAGCAACAGCAAAAATATCCGAAAGCGCGACACTGCAAAAGTCTAGCACGAGGCCCGGATAAGCTCAGAGATTGTTCACATAAACCCCCATGTTGATGCCAAGGTTTAACGCGTCCGTATTTTACGAACCCTTGGCGTCGGGGAAATGTATTCTTCGTCACAGCTCGTTAATTCACACACATACACTTCGACCCTACAACCTCGTCCTCTCAGGCAGTCTCCACTTTGTACAAAATTCATACCAAAGCATGTGCTTTCAAGGGCGAGTGTGTGTTCTCTCATGCTAGGACACGAGTAATGTGCACAAGTCTAGATGTAAATCACAACCACCCCAACATGCCAGAATCACCTGAATGGCAGCGAGTCGCTGCGCGAAGCCCGGCGTGTTGTCGAGGTGATCGATGAGCCGCCCAGGAGTAGCCACCAAGATGTCAACGCCGTCCTGCGCGTGAAGTGGAAGAAAGGAAGAAGAAAAGCAAGAGGAGGGAAATGGAGACACAAGTTACAGATCTGGGTATAGTGCGAGACCTCCGGGAGAGAGGCAAGAACGAGAAGCAATCAAAAACACGCAAAAACAAAGCGAAACGCGGCAGCAAGAAACAGACAGGAGGAGAATTCTCAGGAACACTGGTTCTCTACAGCGTAGCGGTGGTCGCCGCTAACAGTCAGAGGGAAGTCGGCAGTGTTAATAGTATCTTCATTGGAACCTCAACCATACACAACGGCACATGCATTGTAAAGACAGACAGGAAGATGCTTTCTCGTCTCAGGGATCACAAGTGTCATCACTGGAGTGAAATTCGAGTTCCACATTCAGGGGAAAGAAGACCGTATGATTAACAAGTCTCTTCATAGACGAGAAAACAAAGGCTAACAGAAAAGATTAGATACGCGCACTTTTTTCATGTCTCAGGGATCACAAGTGTCATCACTAGAGTGGAGTTCGAGTTCCACATTCAGGGGAAAGAAGACCGTATGATTAACAAGTCTCTTCATAGACATACGTGTGCACACATCGGTCAAAATTTGAGTTGATTTTTTTTTCTTTCCATGGATTTGCTTTCGACAGTATTTTTTTCTTACCTTGAATTTCCCGTAGTCTTTTTTGATCGGCGTGCCCCCGTAAATCACCGCGGTGCTCATGGGCTGGAAGCGGGTTAGAATTTCGGCTTCTTTGGTGATTTGCGAGGCGAGCTCGCGGGTGGGGCTCAGGCACAGCACGCGGATCGCGCCCGCCAATGGTGGAGGTGGCGTGTGCAGGAGCACTTCGATGCTGGGGATCAAGAACGCCAAGGTCTTGCCGGTGCCCGTCTTGGCCTTCGCCAGCACGTCGGTGCCTTGGATGATCACCGGCAAGGTCTTGGCTTGGACTGGGGTCATGTGCGAGTACCTGAATAGAAAAAGAGCGGGAAAGAGAACGGTGGAACAAAAAGAACGGGATAGAACAGCAGGGAAGTTAGGACGGAACTAGCGGACAGAAGAACACAACGGGTCTTCTCAAAAATGGAAAGTTTTCTCTCAAGAAAGGAAAAAAGAGAAAAAAAAAGAAAAGAGCAGGGCGTGCTCTTCTTTGTCGTGGTTGTCGTGGGAATCAGAAGTGCGTCAACCCCAAGCGTAACAAGGAGGGGGCTGGGGTTATCATCCATGGGACAACGAGAATGCAAACACACGCATCGCTGCGTGTGAATGCACCTGCTGCCACTAGGGATGGAGGGACACGCTCATCATTTAAAGAAAACCAGGTAGGTTTTCTACACAGTGGGCAGTTTAATGTCATACCCAGGACAGGAAACATCTCTCTGAAGAAGCAAAAGTAGAAACATGCATGCGAGATGTGCACATGCAAAAAGAGAGACAAGTGCGATCCGTCGGAATCAAATATGTGTTGACAGCATGAATGGGAAATGTCACGATCCCGGCTCAGTCCAAGCGCAGATGATTAGTGTCCTCATCCGGATGCACAGCAGAAAACATAGAAGTACTCAATCGCTCTCGAAATGGGGTCAAAAAGGTTCAGATAACAACGCCTAGAACAACAAACAGCAATCAAATGCTTACTTCAGGACTTCGGCGATGGCGCGCTTGGTGTTGGCGGCGATGGGCAAGCTGGCAAACAGGTCCTTGGGGTCGCTCGACAACGGAGGGCCGCCGCCGGCCTTGGTCGAAGACGTTAACATTGCGGGCGGAGGCGCCAGGTCCTCGGCCATGGCCGCACCCATGCGAGAAGCTCCATCGCCGCCGCCGCCACCTCCTTGGGCAGCTCCTTTGCCGCCGCCTTTGCCACCGCCGCCACCTCCTTTGCCGCCCTTACCGCCTTTGCCGCCCCGGGGCGGGTTCTGTGACTGCGGAGGTGCGGGAGGAGGTTGAGGGGCATTTCCTGGCATGGGCTCTGGCGCTACGTCCCATCCGCCACCATTGGGCGAAGGGGAAGCAGCGGCAGCACCGCCCCCACCTTTGCCTTTACCACGGCGCCTGCCCTTCCCGCCTCCACCACCACCACCGCCGCCTTTTCCTTTACCGCCGCCGCCGCCACCTCCTTCGCCGCCCCCGCCGCCGCCACCGCCGCCTTCGCCGCCTCCTCCTCCACCGCCGCCGCGGCGCCGGCGTCTCTTTGCTCCGCCTCCGCCTTCCCCTCCCTGGCTATCCATGTGCCTCTTCGAAACGAGCGCTGAATCCAGGTTTGTGGATTAGCTGTCGTCGAATTCGACTGTGTGAATTATACAGGGAATGTGAGATGAAGAACAGTGATTGATAATCAAAGGATTATCTTCGATGGGAGGTCGATGACGAATGAATCAAGAAGCGCACACTTTTGCCCACACCAAAAGTACGTACATTGCGTCGGTGGAAGCTTTTCAAAAAATGGGATGGCGGAGCGTTTCAGCGAGTGAACGGATTTCATAGTGATCTCTAATATGATTCTCCGAAATAGATTGAAATTTCATCGTAGAATAGAACACGCAGTTACGCAGTTGACAGCTCAAAAATGGGGCCCTGTCGATGTTCGGTTCGAAAGCTACCACTGACCTCTACTGAACTCGCAATTTTTTGTTGCCATGAAAACATGTGGCTGTTCTGTGCTTGAATTCCTGCCTCGTTCATTCTATGCAGGTGCTCATAACAGCGGCCCTTTTGGCTACAACGGCTGCCCTGCATTCATCGGGGTCAGCTCTCCTGCGAAGGGGACATACTACCATTTCACCTACTCATAGACTTCGTTACGACCGCCAACGCTCCGTTGTTTTTCATGGCGGCAGTCATTCCCACGCCCACCACGACCACGAACACGAGGTAATCTTTAAATTGATGCCGCTCAGCTCTGAAAATGACTTCTGTACCTCGTTCGATCTTGTAGATTCAGTTCGAGAACTTGCACTCATAGATACTTCGAAGCACTTCTTATTTTTCGTATCTCTGACACTAGAATTCATATAATTTTTGTCAAATTATTTGTTTGCCTCATTTATAAACGGTGGCGGTCAATTGTGGGCGGTGGTGATTCCAACAGAGTGGCGGTGGCCTCAGCCCTGGTGCCTTTGCGCGCGCAGTCGCCGTTGGCGCAGCCATTTGGTTTGTACCGCTGCCCTTGCCACTGCCTGGCTGCTTCTCGTCCGCTGGTGGCTGTGGATCCGAGTCCGTGGCACAGGTTAGAATCTAGGCTTTGAAAGGGTAGATGTGAAGACCTAAAACTGCTGTGCATTTGTAAGGCGAATCTTATGAGCCTTTTCCTTGCTTCGTGCCACTCATACAGCCGTTGCACCACAATAAAGTGCATGAAACTGCAAATTTAAATGGACAAGTGTGTGTGTGTATTTGGGTGTGTATTGTAATTGATTGCTCAGGCATTGCTGCGGTCTCCAGACAGCCTTCGGGCGACGGTTGCCACCTGTGTCGCAACATTGCTTCTCGCATCAGAAGCTTCTCGAGGCCTCCTCGTAGAGACTCGCAGCAAAATTGGGTCCCTGTACACGTCTTATTTGAATCACCAGGTGAGCGCTATAGAGTTCTGGTATTCATTGGTGCTGCTAGGTTGAGTGTGCCGTTACTTTCTTTGTTGTTTTCACTTTTATTTCTGCAATACGTTGCTTTAGAAATGGTAATCTTTATGGTGCTTGCTTTGTAATCGTGCAAATATGTCTGAGTTGGGTGATGGATTAGCGATATCTTTACCTTCATTTATCTATTCATATGTTTGCAGGCGTCGGCGCGCATGTCTGGAATGGGCTCACCTAACAGTGGCAATGGCGACAGCGGATCGGCTGTGAGCGCGAATGAGGCGGCCAACGCGCGCGCTGCGAATCGAATTACCGTGGTGGGCGCGGTAGTGAACGTGGGCTTGGTTGGGGTGAAGCTGATTGCGGGCTTGGCGGCGGGGAGCGCTGCGCTCGTAGCGGACGCGGTGGGTTCGTGGGATGAGAGTTGGTGCTTGAATGAAGAGGAGAGATGCAGATAGTTTGAGAGACAGAGAAGAGTCAAAATCAAGAAGTACAGGAGTAGAGCAGCATCACTTTGCCTCCACTTTTTCAATTGAAGTAACCCTTTAGAAATGGCTTAACCCTTTTGTATCTGCTCCTGCCACTTCATGCTTTTACAGGGCCACTCGTTGTCTGACCTGTTGTCGGACTTCGTCACTTTGGCCACCTTGCGCGTGTCCCGCTTGCCGCCCGACGCCGACCACCCTTACGGCCACGGGCGGTTCGAGGCCCTGGGCGCCCTCTTGATCGCCAGCTTGCTCTGCACCACTGCTCTAGCGTTCGGGAACCACGCCTACGAGGGCTTGCTCGAGGCCGTGGCTCTGACCGCGGCCCAGGCTACGGCCGCGGCTGAGAGCGCCGCGCAAGCCGTCACTGCGGCCGCGCCGGGCGTAGGGGCGGCCGCGGGCGCAGTGGCGACGGCCGCCGCAGCGGAGTTAGCAACCACTGGGAGCAACGCAGCCACTGCCGCAGGGTGGTGGCATTTGGGAAAAGAGCAGTTCAAAGGGCACGTGTTAGCAGCGGGGGCGGCGCTGGTTAGCATCTTGTCGAAGGAAGTGCTGTTCGTGGCCACCAAGAAAGTAGGCGAGCGCACGAATTCTCCAGTGCTGGTCGCGAATGCGTGGCACCATCGAAGCGACGCCTTGAGCTCGGTACTTGTTGACAGCTATTTTGTGTTTCTATTCCTTCCTTACTCTGCTTCTCCACTCTGTTCCTCTGCAACGAGGAGTAATACAATGACCCATTCATTGCTGTTGAAGCAGCGTGCCAATCTCAATGCGCACCTCTCAAGGCTTATTTTTCTTGTTCTTTTACCCTTGTTGTCTTCCATGGTGCTCAGGTGGTAGCCCTTCTCGGCGTCCTAGGCGCTGCCGCTGGCTTACCCTTGCTGGACCCTCTAGCTGGCTTGGCCGTGGCCGGGATGGTGGCGACTACAGGGATACATGTGGCTTGGGACGCGCTTCGGGAACTCACCGACACGGTGTGCGACTTGATGTGTGATCTTGCCTGAACTCTCTAGTCTTACCGTGTGGCTTCTCCTTCGTTTCTCCGTTAATTCTTTCTTGACGCTTCCTTCTAGGTTGCATGATTCAAAATGCTTTGTGTCTATCATTGTCATCTGTCGGCTTGCCGTTGCCTGGTCACCACTCACCCGTTCATCCATCCCATCTTTCTCAAGGTCGACGACAATGCGGTGGCAGAAGCGGAGCGGGTCGCCATTAACACGGAAGGGGTGATTGGAATCGGGCAAGTGCGAGCGCGCAGGACGGGGGCTACCACGCTCGTGGATTTACGGGTCGACATTTCACCACACTTGCCGGCGTCAGCTGCGGCGCAGGTGTGCAATGCATGAATAAATTGAGGAGTTGAAGGATATTACAAGAATAAGTTGTCTTTTGGGGGGCGGAGAGAGGCGTTTTGCTTTCATCGAGCCATGTGATGAGTCCTGATACACAACAATTGACATGGCATTTCTTTTCTTTCCCACATCCTTCGCGTCCTCGAATCGTTACGAACCCATTTGCAGGTCGCGGAAGCTACGCGGTGGCGCATCCTCCAAGCGTTGCCCACCGTGAGCGAAGTGCTGGTGCGCACCCACCCCGACCCGGTGTTGCCCTCCGGAGGAGGGCCCGAGCTGGCCTTCAGCGTGCGGGGCGCCGACGCCATCGAGGCCGACGTGCGGGCCGCCATTCGCAACCAACTCATGACGACCACCACCACCACCTCGAATGATGCTGCTACTGCTAGTAACACCGCTGCCCTGACTACTGCTGCTGCTGCTGGTGTCGTTTCTAGCGCCGCTGATGAAGATACCACTGCTGCTGCCACTTCAGAAAAGCTCTCCTCTTCGTTCTCTGATCAAAAAGAAGGCGGCGAAGTGCGAGTCAGTACCGTGCACCGAGTGATTGTCCACTACGCTGGCCTCGACCCCATTGTCGAAGTGCTCCTTGGTGTGGGGCACCACCCTTATCTTGGTACTACGGGCGCCAGGAAACAAGAGCAAGAGGGGCAAGGAAGAGAGCAAGGAGGAGGTGGTGGGTATGGCAGCAACGCTGCCAGGGGAAGCACCACATTAGAGGAGCTCGAGGCGTTAGGAGCAGCAGCCAAGGCCGCGGCGGAAAGTGTGCCAGACGTGGCTCGAGCTCAGGTATAATGCGTGTGTGAAAGAAACAACGATAAACGGGAAGAAACTTTGCGCTGGCCTTTGCAGAGTACTGAGGAACAGAAAAGACTGCCCTAACTACCTATTGTGCGACCAATTTCTTCTCTCCGTGTGCGCCTGTGCACAGGTTCATTTGCGGCTTGGGGGTGGCAGTAGCCTTTACCCCACTGTAGCCGACCACGCACTGAGCCTGGGAACAGGACCTAGCTTAGCCAGTCAGGACCAAGAAGGAGCTCCGTTGCTCAGTCAATGGCCGGCCGTCTCGACACCACCCAAGAAAGAATTCGTCTGAAGACCCACGGGCACGTTTCTCTCCCTCTATCGATGGCAATATGTGTAAACTTCTATCAATCTCCCTCTCTTCATTGCCTTTAGAAGCAAAAAGATGTACCTTTATTTCGATCTCTATGTCTTATACTACGTGTTCTTCGCATACGGTAATCTAGTTGAGTCGATAAGTCACACGTTGCACGACTGACGAGTACATGGCTAGGTTCGGTTTCCCCTTTCCCGTGGGAATTTCCGCGGAATTCCCGCGGAAAGGGAAATTTTTACCAATCAGACGTGATTTCCGCGACGGGAATCTAGCACTTTATTTATGACCACGGCACCGAAATACCGCGGAAACCCCGCGGAAATCCCACGTGAAGTGAAATTTTTAGCCATCGCGCGGAAATTCCGCGGAAACGGGAATCTCAACCCTGGTACATGGCACATGAGCACCAAATCATCCCCACTTCATCTTTTACGTTTTACGTTTTACGTGTCGATATGATTAATTCTCTTTATAGCCATTTAAACATTTCACTTTACCTGACCAAACCCGAGACCCGAGGCTCCCTACACTCGCGACCAGGCAGAAGCTTGCGCGCAAATGGCGAATGGGGCCACGCAATTGCTCGGGAATGGGCGACTCATCTTCCGGATCGCCTGAGAGACGTCGGAGTGGCTCCTCCTACTTTGCGGGCGGAAAGTTCTCTTTTTTTAGCAGTACTTCCAGAGCACGGAAGAGCGCGCCATTTTGGATCGCTACCACAACTTCCATGACTATCCGGGCATGTGTCCCTGATTAGCATCCTAGTTTGAGATGCTTTGTTTTTAATATCTCTACCTGTTGGCCTACTAATTTCGGCCCCTTGGGGCCTGTGTCATAGTTCCAATTCCAGCATGAAGTGAAGAAGCACAGGGCTGCTAGCAGCCTGCTTACGTCGCTATTGTGTGGCAGGTCGCCAATATTCAATCTTTTGGCAGGGAACCGAAATGTTTTGTGGCAGGTCGCCAATTCCGTTTTGTAGCGCAGGGCTAATTTAGCAGATTTTTCAAACGATATCGCCTGTGGACCGTGAGCACCGAGATGCATGCGCGGGGCATACCCGGATGTTTCGCTTTCATAAGTACCTGTGTGTGCCTACATATGGCTGACATTACAGTACCTGCTGCGGTTTTGAGGTATACAACTATTGTGCATGTGCAGGAAGTTGTAAACAAAAAGCGGGCCACAGACAACAAGGGGCACTCATTACTGGCTCAAGACGGGGCATGCACCATAGATACCACAAGGCCGTGCACTAAGGTGTTAAGAACATGCACCTACTGTACTGTACCCGCTGCTTGCCCCGTAACAGTGCTTCTCACGGGACTCACGGGTTGTACCTGACTTTGTCAAAAACATGTCACTACACATGTAATAGTGTTGGGTCTACTGGTATCAGGTCGAAGTCTGTCAGATTTAGCTCCACACCCGATTTGCACTTCATAACTCCAACAAGTTTGAGTGTGATTGACGTGGCTCGCGGATTTTATAAAAACAAGCAGCGTCCTTCATAGGCTGTATACGCGTATACCTCTATTAAATATGGTAACATACTCCACATCGCGTGACCTTTTAAAGATATCTTCAAATACGCCCTCAGAGGCAGTGGATTCGTTTCGAGTTGCAGCGTTGACTTCTGCTGCACAACGGAAAAAAATAGCTGTCGATGCGATCCGATCTGCAGTGGCGGTGGCTTATGCAGTGCCAAGAGACAAGGAGCACCGCAAACATTATGACGGCGGGTAATTTTCTGCATAAATCTTGCTTCTATTTCATTTCGCGCGCGGGAATATTGTCTGTTTCTGTGGTGATACATTCTATTACTGTATAATGATGTTTCCTTTAATCGGAGATTTTATTAGTGTCTTCGCCGCACCATTTTTGTCACGTTCAGTGCCGGAGAAATTTACAAGACCAACGCAAACATCAACAGCAACATGGATCCTAATGCTGTGTTTGAAGAAGTTTTCAAAGACTTCTCTTCTTTGCGTGAAATGTTCGCAGAAGACGTAGTGCATTTGAGAAGTATGAAAATTGTTGCAATGGATAGGATTCGATCCGCTGTAGTGGCAGCTTATGCACTTATTGGAAGCGATGAGGACCGCAAATATTATGATCGGTAATTTTCTGCTTGAATTAATCTCTACATATGCCTGTTCGTAATATGCTACTTGTTTATTGCTTTAAGCGGTGACGACCGTCTTCACTGCGCCAATTTTTGTCGTATTTAGTACCGGAGGAATGGGCAAAGCCAAAGCAACCGACTGGGACCTTAACGTCATGTTTGAAGAAGTTTTTAAAGACCTTTCTTCATTGCGTAAAGTGCTCGCAGAAGACACCCTACGTCAGCTAAATGCCCAGGTAACTTAAATCCTGACATGTGATGTTCAACACGAAATTGGACGTAGAGCTCAACTTTGCATTCACTTTTACCAGGGAAGAATTTGACAAATGTGATAGCGCCATTTTGACTCATTTCTGACTTCCTACATTTGTGTTTTTAAAATGCATACGCATGTGTATTTAGATGAAGTTGACTTCGTGGTCCAACTCAGCGTACGTATTGCAAGTCTCGGACTCGGGTACAAGCGTGGTCGTCACAACCCAGCGAAAGTACATGTACCCTGTGACAGGCCTCGCGTTTGGCGTATGTGGCGTGCGAGGCCTTGCGAGCAGTGGACAAAACCAAAGTGGCCAGATAATTAATTCCTCGATGCTGGTAGGACTAGGTTGCGCGCTCGGCTTCTTCTTCTCTCTACGGCCAGTCTTTCATTTAGATTTGTCGCGTCGGAAGCTTCGCACCGGCTCTTTGAGTTTTTGGCAATCCGGCAAGCTTGCAGAGAGGATGAGTGTGGAGGATGAAGAACCAATTTCTGCATCCTGCAATGTGCCGATTTTGTTGAAGGAGTTGGTTGATAAGATCAACGAAGCTGAAGAACGGAAGAAACGTAATGCCCTTTTGGCTATGTTGCCATGCACCGCACAATTAGTGCAGTGCTGTGCAAGAAAATGTTCGGCATCTAGGGAAAGCACTGGCAGTGCAAGCAGTATCACTGAGTTGTAGTATGGCGATGGCGCGATGGCTTCAACACTGGCTGGTGGTTGGCGACTTCTTTTTCTACCTTTTACTTCAACTGAATGACCCCGCGCACCTAGTCTTCTTCTACAGGTGTACAGTTTGAGTACTAACTCATAACTCATATGCTTGTGTGACTAATTACTTAGTTCCCCTTCTGTTTTGA
>Ga0307979_1000546_pt1 | contig 25946 bp, 22 predicted proteins | sample OrgLakmetage1058_FD_201833 | JGI IMG/M metagenome (GOLD analysis project Ga0307979, IMG submission 201833) | Saline water microbial communities from Organic Lake, Antarctica - #1058 | ecosystem: Environmental > Aquatic > Non-marine Saline and Alkaline > Saline | place: Antarctica: Organic Lake...
AAGCTACCTCACACCAACGCTAGCACCGCCTCCCCATCGCAAGCCACACAACCTAGCAACAAAGGGAACACACACATCTAAACAACATGCAAAGCTACCTTTCATCAAAGCGAGCATCGCCTCTCCAACGCAAGCGTCACAACCTAGCAACATAGAAAAGGCATAGCACAAGACCACATGCAAAGCTATCTCACACCAATCCTAGCACCGCCTCCCCATCGCAAGCCACACAACCTAGCAACAAAGGGAACACACACATCTAAACAACATGCCAAGCTACCTTTCATCAAAGCGAGCACCACCTCCCCATCGCAAGCCAAACAACCTAGCAACAAAGGGAACACACACATCTAGACCTCATGCCAAGCTACCTTTCATCAGAGCTTATTCGAACTCTACATCGCAAGCCAAACAACCTCGCAACATAGGGAAGACACAACACTAAACAACATGCCAAGCTACCTTTCATCAAAGCGAGCACCACCTCCACATCGCAAGCCAAACAACCTAGCAACAAAGGGAACACACACATCTAGACCTCATGCCAAGCTACTTTTCATCAGAGCTTGCTCGAACTCTACATCGCAAGCCAAACAGCCAAGGAACAAAGGTAACACACAACACTAAACAACATGCCAAGCTACCTTTCATCAAAGCTAGCTCGAACTCTACATCCCAAGCCTCACAACCTAGCTACATAGAAAAGGCATAGCACAAGACCACATGCAAAGCTACCTCACACCAACGCTAGCACCGCCTCCCCATCGCAAGCCACACAACCTAGCAACAAAGGGAACACACACATCTAAACAACATGCAAAGCTACCTTTCATCAAAGCGAGCATCGCCTCTCCATCGCAAGCCTCACAACCTAGCTACATAGAAAAGGCATAGCACAAGACCACATGCAAAGCTATCTCACACCAATCCTAGCACCGCCTCCCCATCGCAAGCCACACAATCTAGCAACAAAGGGAACACACACATCTAGACCTCATGCCAAGCTACCTTTCATTAGAGCTTATTCGAACTCTACATCGCAAGCCAAACAACCTCGCAACATAGGGAAGACACAACACTAAACAACATGCCAAGCTACCTTTCATCAAAGCGAGCACCACCTCCACATCGCAAGCCAAACAACCTGACAAGCAACAAAGGTAACACACACATCTAGACCTCATGCCAAGCTACTTTTCATCAGAGCTTATTCGAACTCTACATCGCATGCCAAACAGCCTAGGAACAAAGGTCACACAACACTAAACAACATGCCAAGCTACCTTTCATCAAAGCTAGCTCGAACTCTACATCGCAAGCCGCACACCTCCGACGTGCTGAGGCGATGCACTTGACGGAGAAAAATCGAAGGTCAGCAGGCGCATTGCAAGGTGGCTACGCAAAAGCAGATAGCAAAGACATTCATGGAGGACGTGCTGGGGCAGATGTGCGCGCAAGTCAAAGAACGTTAATTTACAATTGAATCGACACTAAACCCTGCAATGCATTAATCCAACTAAAATTTTGGTATCATTAGCACGGACTGGCGGTTCCTTTTAGTCCTCTGCACTTCATAGCTGACATCTAGCTAGTCTAGAAGGTATTTGACTCCATTCCTCCGTGCATTACGCTACGAATCACTCGCAACTCGCAACATTGCATTTCGAATAGATCATCTCGCGCCAAATTGAATGTATTTTCACTACAGGGAGGGGCTGCGACCTGAGTTGCTATAATATAATTCTGAGAATTTGAGGGGTTTTCTGACCAAGGAATTTTTGCTAGGGGTTTTCTGCTTTATGCCCGCGAACTCACTAACCCTTCTTACAGGGGGATACAGTAATAAAATGATTCAAATTATTGAACTCCAAATCCTCCAAGCCTAACAAAAAACTCGTTCTTTCTTGTCTGGCGAAAGAAATCCAAAAGCCCGGAGCGTAGGAGCCCCAGATCATCCAGCTGGATATCCGCTATTTTGATAGCCGAGTTTTTCTCGGCGACGGCTGCGTCATCAGCCATCCGCCATCTGTTCGGTACTACGGGCTGCCAATTGCAAAAAAGAACGTAAGCCCCGCGCGACTGCTTTGCTTCTCTCACTTATTGCAGTGTCACATGCTAACATGGTACCTTCCGAAAACATATATGTAAAGAAAAAAAAGTGCCATCTATTTTCATTAACGGTTCCACCTTAAAGCGAAACAATTGTCACTAATTCCTATTTATACACGTCGCACTTCGGGCTCGGAGCTCGGAGGGCTCCGGGCTCGCTGCTTGACCATGAACCATGAATCATGAATGTGAATGATGAGCGGAGTTGCATACAACGGAAAGTTAAAACGAACATCCCTAACCGCTAATCGCAATAAGCCGCAACTGCAGTCGTAAATTTTCAATTGTTATATCTCATAACTCTAACCTCGAATAGCTTGCTTATGGTTTTAAAATTGAAATCTGAGTATATCGGCAGAAGCAGAAGCCAGAAAGAAGGTTTCATTTCTCTGTCTTCAAGCACAACTCAGGCGTCTCTACCGCAGTAAAATTTCCTATCACACACAGCAATCCAGTTACCCAGCTCCTTTTTCTTTTAACAACTTTAACATTTCTAACGGCCACGGCCGCGGCCTCGGCCACCTCGTCCACCTCGCCCTCCGGCTAGCAGCTTTTGCGCTGGCGTCAGAGCAGGCCCTGGAGCTGCTGCGGCTGGCGGCGGCGCGGGCGGAGGTGACGGTGCGCTCACCGGGGGCGGCGCAGCAGCGACCGATACAGGAGGCGGTGGGGGAGGTGCAGCAGCGACCGACACTGGAGGCGATGGGGGAGGTGCAGCAGCGACCGATACAGGAGGTGGCGACGGCGCAGCAGCTGCCGACACAGGAGGCGGTGGGGGAGGTGCAGCAGCGACCGATACAGGAGGTGGCGGCGGCGCAGCAGCGACCGACACAGGAGGCGGTGGGGGAGGTGCAGCAGCGACCGATACAGGAGGCGGCGGTGGAGGTGCAGCAGCGGGTGCGGTGGCGCCAGCCACGGGAGCAAACAAGGTCGAAATGAGCTTTGGCGACTTTCCATTGTTGGCATTCGAGGAGCCTTCGTTGATGAGATCTTCGAGATCGGCTTCTCCATCCGCCACCATCCCAAAGAGCCGGGACTTCGAGGACAAGCGTCGAACATCGTCGGAAGCTGCTGCTGCTGCTTTAATTGGCACCACTGCCTGCGGAGGCGGTGCTGGTGCTGTCGCTGCTGGCACCGGTGGTGGCGGCGGCGGTGCAGTGGTCGCGGATTGCTCTGGCGTGGGCGCAAGCATACTGCCACGGGCGCTACCGCGCACCGAGGCAGTGGTAGCGGAGGGCGACAGAGGAGATTGGACCGGCGACATGGCTGGATCACCCTTGCGGCGCACGCGAGACAAGTCGACAGTGGGGGCTGGCGTCGCCCGCGCTCCGAGCCGAACCAGGCAGCGGTACAGCCGCAAGCAGGTCTGCTCGTCCCCGCAGTCCAAGAGCAAAAGGGCGTCCACTGGGCCTTGACCTTCCGAAGAAGGAGACGAGACCGCGCCACTGCTACTGGAGGAAGCAGGATCTCGGAAGGGCACGAGCGCGAGGCGAGTCACGGCACCACTGCTGTCCGACATCACGCGTTCCGCGATGGAAGCGGCCACGGCAGGCGACAATAGAGTCACGTCGGAATCGGAATTGTTCGCGCCACTCGGGGACATTGGAGTGGGCGATGCAGGAGTCGACTCCGCTGCTCCTCCTGCAGTGTCATTGTCCAGGTTGCCTGGTGCCTCCCCCAAAATCGACTCACGCACGTCATCAGGCGCTGTTTCACCGTGCCGAGCCGCGAACGAATCGCCCCCTTCGTTGTTGTTGTCGTTGGTCTTCGACTGTGCCGCGCGAGCGCGCGCCGCCTCGATGTCGGCCAAGGAATACTGCGCGGGTTTGTTGCCTTCGGCCACCGACCTCCGCGGAACTTGCGGCATCGAGAGGCTGAACCGGTTCAGGCTCGCGCCGCGGACGTCTTGGGGCGACTGAGGGCCTCCCGCGTAAGAGGCGGGGCTCGGAGGTGGTTCGGCCACGCCTAGCTGCTCCAGACCTCCGGGGGTGCAACGCACAACGGACACCGCAGGAGTCAGCGGCACGCCACTGCTGCCGCGCCCGAACAAGGCCTTGGAATTCCACACCAGTTGATAAACTGGGGCATCAGCGGGTGGAGGCGTGTTGGGTGGTCGCGCGGGGGGGATAGGGTAATCACCGCCGTCTGCGGCCTTGACACGGAACCGCCGCGCCCCTTGCTTGCTCATGTGTCCGAAGCTCATGCCTTGCTGCTTGGCCGCGTGTTGAGCGAGCTTGATCAAATTCATGCCAGAAGACGAGCTCAGCGCCGAGAGAGTGCCCCGGAATTCGCCTTCCAGGAGAGCCGCGCGAGCTCTCCTCGCGAGCAAACCCCGCACCATCCGCAGCACCAGCTGCACGGCCCTCAGGCTGGCGTTGAACGCAAGCTGCGCCTGGCGGGTGCGCGCACATGTAGCGAGCTTCACCTGCGCGCGCTTGCGGTCTATGGCATAAAAAGCGACCTGTTTGGCGTGCTGCGCGCATTTGTCCCGTGTGCTCGGGTCCATAGTGCGGCGGCTTGCGTAGCCCCGGTACTTGGCCTGGACTCGCAGCGCCCACACCCGAGGGGGCTTGTTCTTGTACTGCAGGCGCATCGCTTGCACGATTCGACGACCAGCTCGGGGCCGAACCAGAGCTTTCTGGAGCTTGAGAGCTGCTTGCATGCGGGGCTTGGAAAAGAAAAGCACCCGCTGGCCGTGAACTAAGCATTTCGCCAGCACTTCAGGAGGCACCAGTTTCCTTTCTCGGCACGCGCGCCACTGCGCCTGCACTTTCAGCGCCCAGATTCGCGGGGGCACGTTCTTGAATTGTCGTTTTTTGGCGGCCACTGTCTGCCTGGCAGTCTTGGCTCGGCAGTGCGTTTGGAGCGTCAGTAATTTCTTTTTGGTGGCCGCATACTCGCCCTTCATGCGCCAGCCCCTCGCTCGGCTCTGCAGCAACTGCGCCGCACCGCGCACTTTCAAATAGTACTTCCGGTGCACGATCTGTCGGGCCGCGGCTTGGGCCTTCAACACCAGTGGCGCCAGCGCCTTCTGCCGAGCGTCCTCAAGAAGCACTAGCGTAGACGGGTCCTTCAGGAACACTTTGCTGCGACCGAGCCGGAACGCTTCCCCGTCCTGAAGTGAAGAAGAAGATTGCTGTTCCGATGGAGGCACTTCAAGCGTGGTTAAAATCTTGTGAGTCGCCCACTTGAGCCAGCCAGCTGCGCCCTTGCCGAATTTCGCCGTCTGGACGGAGCCGCTGCCGTCCAATGGCGGGCCCTTGGCTTCTTGTGATCCGTTGGACGGCCAGGTGGCAGTGCTCACCACCCGGTAGCGGTGGATGAAGTCTTCGTACAGGGTGGCGGCACAGAACCCCACACGGCGCACCAGCACGTTTTCGCGTAAACCCAAGTACCGCACTTGGTCGCGGACCAGAGCAACGTCCACGGTTTTGGCCTGTTTCAGAGTGTTGGACTTGACGCACCGCACGTAGTGAGGGTTCCCGCGCTCCAGCAGCCCTAGGAGCTCCTCCATTCCGCTGCGCATTTGCATGCACAAAGTCGAGCCCTTGGAGGCCTTGTTCCCACCACCGCTGCTGCTGCTGGCACCACTCTTGGCAACTTGCGTCGACGACGATGCAGCCCCTGCGCCATCACCACCGCTGCTAGCGCCGCCCTTGCGTTTGTTCAGAGCGGCAGCGCGGTACGCTTCCTGCTTGGCTGCCATTTGCTCCTCGGTCAAATCACCGTCGTCGTCGTCAAAGTCATTCATGCCGTCCTCGTCACCGAAGAGAGGCCCACCGTGGACTGCTGTAGGCGCTGCGCCTTCTTCTTCATCGTCATCGTCGTTGTCTTTTCCGCCTGCTTTACTGGCACCACCTTCTCCATGTGCTGACTGTTGTCGGAGTTTGTTCGCGCGGGCTTCGAGCGCTTCTGCGTCTTGTTTGTCGGCGACGCTTGGGTCGAAGAGCCCAGCCACGAAGGGCGAGGACGCTGCAGCAAGCAAGTGGCTGGCGTCTTCAAAGAGCGCATCGCGGTTGCGCTCCACCAGATGGGCTGCGTGGTACACTACCTGTAGAATAGAAATCACATGGACATACGAGCAGGCATGGTAGGAATGAGAGGATTATACTTCGATTCCAGCCCGTGCTTTCAAAAGTGCTGTTTTTTTCGTTCTCCCCTTTATTCAATATCGAGCACAGTTGACTAACTACTTCAAAGGAATCAGTGAAAGCCTTCCCTAAGCTTCCCCTCTCGTCTATTTTCTCCTTCCATGATAACCACCCAGTCCTATAAAACTAACCTCGCCCGCGTAGTGCCGCACTCCAAACAGCTGCCCCGCCAAATCACCGTTGTCTTTGCGGCTGCGGTAATGCACGCTGCCTCGGTAAGCAGACCGCGCAGGCGACGACGACTGCGACCGCGACGACCGGCCGCTGTTGCTGCCACTGCCGCAGCCGCTTCCCGGGGATGAAGGCCGGTCTCCTAGTCCTCCTAGTTGGCTGCCTTGGGGCGACAATTGCGGCGAGACCGACATCCGCGCGGACTTGGGATGCGCCACGAACTGCATTTTCATCTCGTCATAAAAGGTGCCTGGTGGCGTCTCGTCCATCTTCACAAACCGCATTTCGGCCTCGTTGAACACAATGCCGTAGGTGCTGGAGTCCGACGAGATCGAGGATCCACCTTGCTTCAGTACCCCACCAGGCGCGTTCTCACCCAGCTGATTGCCGTCGTCGTCGTCTTCATACCCTACCAAAGGCTGCAAAGTGGTGTAGCCACTACTGCTGTCCGCAGCGCCGTCTCCTTCTTGCTCTTTACTGTCTTCTTGGGCCTGGTTTGAAAACGCCTTTTTGTGGAACGCAGAGTGGTTCATTTTGTCATCCAAGACATCCAGAAGCACTTGAGCGGACGCGAGCGCGGCCGCTTCGGTCTGAGACAAGGACGCCGCAGCTCCCTTCGCGTTGAACGACGACGACGAAGAGTTCTGGCGCTGCAATGTCCCTCCCGAGCGATCTGCCAGCTGAGCTCTTTCGTCTAGAACCGCAAAGAGGCCTGCTTGTTGCGACAAAGGAGAGCCTAGCAAGGTGCACACGTGGGCGTTGTCTTCGATGTTCAAAGGCACAAACCCAATCCCTTCGCGCGCGTACTCTTCTTGCTCGCGCCGCAGCGACGACTCGATGAAAAAGAACTGCAGCTTTTCGTTGGCGTAATTGATGAGCAACTGCTCAAACCCGTTGACCTAATATGATGTGCAAACGAAAAATCTCATTCATACACAAATATGGTGCGTTAAGTTACGCGAGGCTTTTCGCCTTGCTCAAGGATATTGGGTGCATGATTCGAAAGCTTTACGTCGCATAGAGATTCCGAGAGAAAGTAAAAAAAGTGGAAGGAATGAGGAGAATAAAGCACGTTTGAAAAATGAAAAAAACATACGTCCAGGATTTCGAAACCGTAAATATCGAGGACCGAAAGCGACCTCTGTGCTTTGCGCAGCGCATCCGCAGCTTTCTTGGCCGCTCGTTGCGCGCCTGGGCTGAGCACCGCTTGTGTGCCACTGTTCGAGGAGGAAGATAACGCCATTTCTTGACCCGCAATCGCTCGGTTGGAGACCCGCACCACCCAGGCAAAGATCTTCGCGTAGAGCATGCGAATCAGCGCATCACGGTTGCTGGCCGTCTTTTGCTTGTCCAAATGCATCACTTGAATCGACGTGCGGCGGCCCATGGTGCCAAGGACATGCTCCGAGAGGGCCTTGTGCAGGCTTAAGCCGTCTACCCCAAGAAGGGTGGCCGCATGGGCCAAATGGCCTTTGGTGATGCTGACGTCACCATAAACGCTTCCTCCGTCTTCGCCTCCTACACTCATGCTGTCCTCCGGATCGCATCCCATGTTCCCGCCGCTGTAGCCGTCCCCGCCCGAGGCTTTGTCGACGTACGTCACTTGCCCGAGGTGCAAGATAGCCGCCAGCGTGGCCCACAGGCCCTTGAGAAGAGGGGGCGAGACGCTCAACCCCTTGAGAGCGCTGATCGTGCTACGGTAGGCGTCGGGGGCGCCCTGAATCAGAGAATCGTGCTTCGAAGCGTCGTACATCTCGTCTTGGCTTGTTTGCCCGGCCGTCAAGAGCCGCCACGAAAAAATGTCGCCGTCGTCTTCGTTGTCATCCCGACGGCCTCCACCTTTTTCTTCCTCGCTTGTCGGGCGATAGCCTAAGCGCGAGGCCGGCGCTGGGTCCTCCTCTAGGAAGAGCCTAGCTGCAATCTCGTCAGGAGCACCGTCCAGCAGGGTGTGCAACACGTGAAAGTTCCGCTCGCCGCTCTGCTGCGACGTCACGCGCGACTTCTCCAACATGTAAGTTTGCACCAAGCCCGACGCCACTGCGACGACACAAGGAACAATCACAACAATGAAAAGAAGTAGCAAGATAAGTCGAAAAGTTTACGAGAAGGAAACACAAGGCAAGCTAGCACAAAAAGATAATGATATCTTTGTGCTGTCACTAGGCAAGTGCCTACATTCGCAACACGAGCGAATCATTAGCAAACACGCACCGTAGGCGCCGTTAAATTTGAGCTCGAGCAATTTGCCAAATCGGCTCGAGTTCAAGTTGTTGGTGGTGACCGCATTCCCAAAAGCTTCCAGCAGCGGTGAGGTGTCCAGCAGCGCTCCGGTCACGGCGTCGGCCAGCTCTCGAGCAGCGGTTTTCACTTGAGGGTTGCTCAAATTCGCGATCGCGGCCACGAAGGTCACAATGTGCTTCGCTGTCTCCGTTTTGCCCGCCCCAGATTCGCCAGTAATGATCATGGTTTGGTCTTGCTGGAATTGAATCAGGTGCTGCAGCCCTGCGGCCGCCTGTAAATTTCGGCGTTGGGGTTGGGATTGTTGTTACAAAAGTTGTGCAAGTGGTAGAATTACAATGCAAGAGGTGCTTAGACGGACTGAAAGCAAAGAATGTGCAATATGACACTGTAGCGACTAGAAGGTGAATCAATGAGGCTACCGCAGGAAGCATGTCAGTATATACCCCACCCTTCCCACCCGAGCTGTTTTTATGTTATTGGTTGTTGTGAACACGTACGTGTTTGTAAACGTGGGGCGCCGTAAGGTGCGGGCTCCGGCGCCAATAATGCAGCGCCACTTTGTCGTCGTACAGAGGGCAACCACTTTTCGCCAGGGACGAATAAGGGTTCAGGGCCACCAGCACGTTGTCTCCGATGGAGGTGTACATCTCGCCGCTGCCCTCCAGTCGCGCTCGCAGCACCTCGGTAATCTCATCAATGTCTCCTTTGTCCAGCCCTACGATACCATACAGCCGCATACACGGCAATCCAACAACAAGAACAAGAAAAATGATTACATGAAGCATGAGATGAAAGAATGTGCAGGCAAAATGAATAATATGGGAAGATCGCGTCATAATTGTGCTGAAAGTGGCATGAAATGCGTGGGGATGCCAACTCAAGGCAAGGAAAGAAAATGCAAGTCTTAAGCATACACGCGCACGCATACTGTGTAGCATACTAGTAAACTAGAGAAGCATCAAGCCAAATGCTTCGGCAGGCAATCAGTATGGTCCAAGATGCGCGCACGAGGCCGCTTATGCATCATGCGTAAATAACGCAGATATGACGAAAGCGTCTCACCTTCCATAAAGGCTAAGTCCTCGCTCGAAGTCTTCGTTTTATCGGACGAAAACTGACGCTCTTGCTCGGGAGTAAGGCTCAGGACCGCATGGCGTGCGGCCGAGGCCTTCGCTGCCTCGGCGGATGTCGTCATTACAGAAAGATGAAGTCGGGCTGTGTGTCTGCGCTCTGCGCTCCGGACTCCCGAGATTGAGTTCTCGGTTCTCGACCGACTTCCTCACTCCACTCACACTAATATAATGAGAGCGCGCCACGTATTTTATTGAAATATTATACTCGGGAACGTAACGAAAATGTGAAAAATGCACAAAATGTTCGTTTTGACAATGCGCCTAGTGAACTTTCGAACAAGGGTTTTAGCGTGCCCTTGAGGCGCCACGATGGCGTGTTTCGAGCAATTGAATGCAGTGCAGTATTGATTGATAGCTGCATTATCATCGCTCTCCAAGTATGTCTGCTAGGGCGCAGTCGGCCCCACAGAGAGGAGTACGAGACACCTCAGAACCTCGAGGCCGGAATAGGAAATCACCTTCAGAGCGCCTTACGAACTTCCAGCCCCGCAGCTCGAGCACTCAGCGTAATCCTAGCGTCCAGAGCAATGGAACACGAGCCCGAGTCTCTCAGCCATCCAACAGTGACAGCGTCCGCCGGATGCGTGCTGCCACAAGCGAAAGTGCTATTTTGCGCCGCCAGAGCAGCAGTTCACGGCTGCGGACTCCGTCAAGCGACCGATACAAGTCAGAAGAGCGCCTCAAGTCTGACAAAGCACGTGCGAAAACAGCAGAACTAGTATACCTTCGCCAGACGAACCCACGCCCGACGCCTAGCCGCCGGCGACCGCGGACTGGCGACACACCGTTGAAAGCTGTTTCCTCCGATGCTGCCGGCCTCAACTTCTCATCACCAGCCGTCCCACCTCCGAGAATGAAGTCCCTTAGTGCTGTCAAAGTTTCAGAGGACGACGCAGAACATGCTACTGTAAGCGACCTTGGGCATGAGTCTCCCACTACAATTGCCGGGCTAGGTTCTACAACGAACACTTTTCCTTCGGCCGCGGGCTCGTCGGAAGAAGGAGAAGGAGGACAGATCCAGTTATTAAGCGACGGCAGTGAAACCCAGCATTTGAATAATAGTGCTCTACAAATGCATCCAGGCACGCTGGCAGTTGCCGATAAAGTGGCTGCTCGGAAACTGGGCATGACTTCTCCGAAGACTTCTATGGACGGAAAGAGAGATGAAGATTCGCAGCCCTTGCCACCAACAACTGCAGTGCCGATGCCAATGACACCGTCGGAGTCGGAGCCTCCCTTGCGCCGCCTAGAAACGCCATCTACACCCGTATCACAGCCACAGCGTTCCCATAGCCCTCAACTGGTGCCCCCTCCTCCTCCCCTGCCAACTTCGTCCCTCATCCAAGCGCTCGACGCTCCACTCACTCCGCACCTACCACCTGATAGCTTCATGTCGCCGGTGGGTCATGGTAATGATCGAAGCAGTAATCAAAGAGAGGGCGGTAACACAAGCAGAAGAGGTGCAAGCGGTAGTAGGAATGCGAGCAGCAGCAGAAACAGCTCCAAAGAGCCTCGACCTTGTCCTTCGTCTGCGCTCCGTCGAAGTGCTTCTGAAAGCCGTTTGCTCTTCTCGCCGCCTACGCCATCATCATCGTCATCATCGTCGGCGTTGGAGCTAGCAGCGCAGGCAACCGAGCCACGGGCGGTGTTTTTTCCTGGAAGTTTGAGTTTGGATCCTTTGGACACGGTGGCGGAGGCCAAAGCAGAGATTCAACGGCTCTATGGGTCGGAGCTGACCCGCTTGAAATGGACTGTGACCGGGTTCAAGTTGTACCGCTGCGTTGGCCATGGCGACTCTGCTGGAGCTGCAGCAGGAGCAGGAGCGGCGACAGCCGTAGCAGAGGCAGCGGCCGCGGAGGGAGGTGGCGAGGAATTTTTTGGAAGCACTTTTGGTAAGCGCAAGTCGCAGTCCGTTTCCGGGCCGCCGAAGACTCCCGCGCCTGCCTCAGGAGGAGGCACTGGAGCAGCGTGCTACTACAGCACTTCCAGCGAAGCGCTCTCCAATCGCGTCGTGATCAGTCAGTTGCCAGGTTTCTTAGCCTTGCCCATGTTTGCGCTGAAGGCCCCACTACCCGAGGCCATTCGGGAGCGCGTGGGCGGAGGATTCCAAATCAAAGCACGCGACCCGGTCAGCCACACCCTCCTTGGCATGGACCGCTATCTGAAGCGCTACCCTCCTGAAGTGCGGTATCTGGACGTGCGAATCTTGCCGTTGCGCGCGGCGGCCACGACGCTAGCTGCAGCCGAACGTGGCCGAGCGGCGCGTCGTCGGGCCAATGCGCTGAGGCTCATCCAGCGCACTATCGCGGCTCAGAAGGAAGCGCGCCGAGCAAAAGTTGAGTTCGATGCTGCCGTGGCCTTACAGGGTATGGTGCGTCTAAGACTCGCACGCCACTTGCTTGCAGCACGGAGGGCCAGGCACCGCCGCACCGTCGTAGCGTTATTAGTTCAGCCATTAGTGCGCGGCAGGCGCGTGCGCCGTCGCTTCGCTGTTGAGAGGGCACAGCTCGCCGCCGCGGTGCAGTTGCAGTGCTGTGCACGCATGTGGCTTTCTCGTCGACGTTTAGCCACCGCGCGCCGTGTCGCGGAGGCCGAAGAGGCCGCACGGCTGGTGCGAGAAATGAAGCAGCTGGAAGTGGCACGGTCCAAAGAAGAAGCTTTGCTGGTCTCCGAGCGCTTTCGTGAGCGAGCAGGCCGAGGCCTCAGCGAACAAGAAGCGCGCGCGCAAGCCCTCGCAATTGGCCGAATCGTCCGCGACGAGGCTTTGAGCCCACGGGATCGGCTAGAAGTGGCTTGCGTGCGCGCGTTTCGAGTGCCTCCTTGGCGTGGCGTGGCCCCGGATGTGCTCTTGAGTAGTGAGTTGCTCTACCACGAGTGCCCAGCGCTGCAAGGGATGCCCTTGGTACCGTGGCAGGTGATACTCGACGCTGCAGCTCTAAAGTTCTCAGCTGCAGCAGCAGCTGTAGCGCCAACACCAGCAACTACAGCAGCAGAAGAACCCTCAGTGAAACCAGCAGCAGCTGCGCCAGCAAGTGTACAGCCTGCCGGAGTTATTGGCAGCGAGACAAAAAGTGATGGGTCAAACAAAAGGCGCGGGCTGAGCGGAAGTCGCTCAAGTAGCCGAAGCAACCTAGTGTCATCAGCACCACCACCATCAGCAGAGGTGAAACTGAATGACGTGCCTTGCGCTCGCTGCGCGAACACCACTGCCGCCTTTGTCGCACCCTATGGGTTGTGGCAACATGTTCGTTGCGCGCGCCCTCATCGCAGCCGCTTGGAGAAGAGTCGACGGTCGAGGAGCTCTCAATTAGAACCTAGTGGTTCTAAGAGCAGCAGTGGGTCCTTCAACAAGGGGTCAAGGAGTAGTGAAGGCAGCAGTGCTAGTAAAAAATCGTCGAAGGTGTCAACCGAACGCGCTGAGGTGTCTGCTGGAAGCAAAAAGCCTGGGTTAGGTAACACCGGGGCTGATTCAGCTTTATGTATGGTCAGTGAAGGAGGAGCAGGAAGTGGTACATCGACAGCAGCAGCAGTAGCTGTAGCAGGAAGTGGTAAATCGACAGCAGCAGCAGCAGTAGCTGTAGCAGGAAGTGGTATATCGGCAGCAGCAGCAGCTGTAGCAGGAGGAGCAGAATTAGCAACAGAAGCAAGAACAGTAGAGTTGCAATCAACAGCAGCAGGCGCAGCACCAGTAGGTGTAGCACTTGGGTTATGCCACAGTTGCGCGCGCGTTGGGCATGGAGTGCTCGCGTCGGCTGCGAAGCGCACTTTGACCTTCAACAGGGCCATCAAGTTCGGCGGGCGTTCGGCTGTTGTGCACTCGTCTTCAAGCCCTACTTTAGCCCTTCTCGCGCGTATGCTCACTGACAACCCGCTCCCAATTCAAGTTGAAGGCCACACTAACAATGATGCATCGCTCGACCACGTGCCTTTTCTCAAAGCAGCTCAACAAGGTCAAAAACCAGTTGCGAAAGCAAAGCGCAGCACCAGTACTAGCACGAGCAGCACCAGCTGCAAAAGTATTGGTACAAGCGGCGACTCTAGTTTTGGAGAAGATTGTAAGGACGTTGAGGACGACGAAGATTTCGACAACGACGTCATCGACGCCAATGGGGACGTCGCAAGCAGAGATATGATTGCCACGACACCATACCACCTTTCCCAGCTGCGGGCGGATGCTGTCTGCCGCGATCTTCTCCGTGCCGCAGACGTATACCTTGACGCCAATAGCCAAGATGAGGTAGCTTCTAAAGATCACGTGCCGCTTTCACCTTCTCGGCCGTTGCCCTCTTCACACGAACCAGGTCACTCTGAACACAACCAAAAGAGCCGCAAGAACAATGAGGAGGCTTCGGTAGACTTGGCCTCGTTTTTGTTTCCAATTGGCGTCGGTGGCCAACGGCTCAAAGCACGAGCGAAATCAGCCAAGCTGACAGAGCCCCAGGCGCAACGCAACCGCCGTGTGGAAGTTCACTTCTTAGATCTGGCATGATGCTAATTCATTGTAATATTTTATGTTTAAAGTTCACGGAGTTCTGTACTGTATGCCCAGATCACCGAGATGTTTAATTACTGTTTGATATTAACCTTTTAGCCAGCTACCCAGTGGCCGCCATTTAACTTTCGAGCGCACACGGCCAATTCTGAAATAGGGGGCCTGTATATTAGTGCGGGTTTATCTCTCACTTTCCATATTTCGAGACAGGCCCCGAGGAGCCGGAATTAGAAGGCTAAGAGGAAGAGATAAAATATTTTCCCCTTTCAGTGAAGGCTCCAGATAGGATTATGTATGTACCTCCCCTAGCCTTGATTTGCTTTTTGCTATTTGCTGATGTTCTTTTGCAATTGGGGAGTATAATCGAATCTAATCAAATTTTTGATCCCCCGAGGGGCGAGGGGGGACTGGATTTCGTAACTTTATTTTTGAGAGCGCGCAGCAGGAGCAGGAGAGACTCTTAGAACAGCCATGAAGATGATCCTCTGTAGCACTTAGAGTACTCATAACACCCAGTGCTAATTGTTGCCCTCTGCCTTCTGGACGGACCCCGAAATTTTGACCGCATCGAGGTGGCTCCCGCTACCGAGAGCCACGATATTCCATTACATTCGGGGCCTAGCTAGATTTATAGGGTCTCTATATCCACCGGATAAATTTTGTGGATTACATAACAGGATCACGCCATGCGTGGCGCATGGATGTTTTACGTACGCCCTAGGATGTCACATAATCTGGCCGAGCAAAAAGAAAGAGACGACAACGCTCAGATTTCCACTTTGGCGATAATTGATCCCCCTTTAGCTGCCGGTATTTAAGAACGCGCTCGTCGTGGGCCCGACTTCTGGCCCTTAGTCAAATTTGCTGATGCCAACCTCGTTCATTTCGGACAGAGCAAAGACAGGAGCCTCGTTGAACAGTCCGGGAATACAATATCCCTGTAAAGGACACCGAATATCCTGCTTCTCCCCCGTAGCCTGCCCGGCCCTTGCGGTGGAGGTGAGCACTACCGAAAAACATGATGACAAAATCTTTTCGCGGCCTCTCTACCCTACCGGTGCTTTAAAAATTACTTCCTTCTTCACAGGTAATCACGTCTGCGCTTTCTGTCGACGTCTTTGATCGGCTCATCTGAGCGAGAGAGCGGAAGGATTCAACAGCGCCTTGAGGTGTCAAGACTGTTGTTGGTCCCGGGTCTCGCGCTCAGTCCCGAATGGCCGCAGAGAAATCAGAATGCCCATTTCAAGGGACGATAGTAATATATCGGGTCGGTAAGGTGATTTTCGAATGATTGGTGGAAATGCGATTTTGACACAGGCCCCGAGGGGCCGGAACACGGGTCAGTAAGCGGCTCGTCGTCGGTGCTGGTGGACCCTGAAGACAAACCCAAAAAAGTTGGAGCTAGCACGCAATCGGTTTTCTTTTCGTGAGGTATACGGAAGAAGTGGCAGCGAGGAAGAAAACGCAAGTGGCGTCGGGTATGATCCTGTTGCTGATTGCGCCGAAGTGCACTATACCAGCAAGTAGTGAGGTGACGAGCGACAATCCCAGCCGCACAGCTGAAAAGCGGTGCGGGCCGCGTAAGGCAGCTGTGCCAGCGAGGCATCGGGAACTGAGTTAGGCGCCGAGCCAAGACGAGACAATGCGAGAAGGATGGAAAGTGAGAGAACTCTTACGACTTCCATTCCGCACTGCAATGGGAGGGAATTTCCGGAATTGAGACTGCCAGAAATCGGAGGGAACTCTATCAAAGCCACCGAGCGACCTCACAACTCGTTTCGGAAGTATTGAAGCTCATAAGGTGCGGTACTTCGGATGCTCTGGCTGGTTCACATCCCTTCAAAAATTAAATTTGTTTACCTATCGGGAGGGGGTTCACGCCACAGCCCCGAGTCTCAACGCAGGGAACGAGCTTCCAACATGCATACATTTCCCCCAAATACCAATACTTGCCTAATTTAGTGTGCTTAGTGATAGTTCATCCCAAGTGCAGCACCGGTTCGAATACTTGAGAAAAAAGTTTCAACGAATCCAAATTCTGAAGATCAGAATTGTTGACGTACGGACAGACCAATAAAGCTGTACTCCTCTAGGGGTATTTTGGGCCTCTGGGGCCTCGGCCAGAAAAATATCGGAGGTCGAAAAAATTGTCAAAACGTGAAAAAGAAATTATTTTTTTATTGCATGTTTTTCTTTATTGAGTAGGTATCGAAAAAAACTGAAAATTTCATTGAAATCTAATAAATTTAGCTTATCCAAAGTCAGTTTACGGTGACGTGAGCTCAAATGGAACGTTATGGTAATAAAACGCATATCTTCCTGGATTGCGGATTAGTATGGCTACTTGGTTTATTGGTTTAGCCAAAGTATACACATTACAAATGCGAGAGATTACAACGGCGTGCTCTCTTCAATGCAGAAACAGACGCAGAAACGACTAAAGTCCGGTTTCATAATTATTTCATGAACAGCTTCCACTTTAGAGGGGGTTGGAAGTATAATGCTTCCTGCCCTCTACGCACCATCCTCATTACGATTTTGACTTGCGCGCAACGCGCGCGCGTACACTCCTGCCCGCAGCATTGGCTTCTGTGTCATTTGGGTTTGTATTAGTTCGAGTTCGAGTTCGATTCCGCTGTACGCTAGACCCCTAGAAGTAAGTGGGTATGCGACAGAGGAATATCTGAAATATATATATAGGATTATGGGACTTAAGTTGTGGCACAGCAGGTATTAGAAGGAGCCAAGAAGTGTCACCAATAAGTAGATACAGAATTATGGGTGGTGAGAATTGCTGTGGCTTTCTAAATGATGTCGTGAAGTGCCACAGAAGCAGTGTCAGCAGCAGGAAGAGCAGCAGCAACAGTTATAGCCGCCACAACAACATCTCGTCTAAAATCATCGCACTGAAAATCTCGGCGACTACTGCATGTGCCGCGAACAAGTTTGTTGGTTGTTAGTACTACATTAGATTAGATTGGATTAGATTATACTCCCCTAGTGCAAAGAATGACAAGGGCACAAAGAGCACACCCTCAGAGGTGATTTGTATTTGCACATGCAGCATGCATCTGCGCGTTCCAGGAGGCTCTATCTGGCGTCTTCCCTCCTATCAAGTCGGCGGGGTCTGAGTGCCCATTGTGTTTCACGTCCCAGGTACATGACGCCATTCTCTGGGCTATTTTTTGCTCCAGTGTGGCACTGGCTCAATGTTCTTGTCAGGCGGATCGCCTGTCCTCTTTCTTGCTGCATAGGGCCAATTATGGATCACGCCGCCGTATGGTGTAGCTATACACCGCCGACCACCGGCCAATTAATTGTTTGTTTGTTGACGGACGGACGTACGTTTAAATCTTATATATTCCTCCTACGGAGCTAAAGCCCCTAAAGGATATATAAATCATGCAGTGTCCTACGGGGCTAAAGCCCCCTCTAGGAGATAAATATATTAATCCCTTTGGTTTTTTTCGCAGTTGCTGTAAATAGTGAAGTAGAGGAGAATTTTGAGCTACTTTTAAGCGCTGGTAACAGCGATACGGTCCATATACGGCCGTCCAAAGTTCCGTATGATTCGCTTGAATTATTTGAGGCGCTTCTTGGGAGCCCTCAATAAGGGCGCATAATCCCTGACTGAAAATAATCCGGATTTGATTGTCTCCACTTCATCTAACTCAGTACTGTAAGGCATGCGCTCTTCGCATATCACTAGAGCCACTCCCTGACTGTGGAGTGTTCCAAGAAGTATCGTCACGTGCGAGAACGTTGCACATGCTTTGGATGCGGACTCGGTAAATGTTAAAGCTTCAGATGGTTCTGCTCAGCTGCTGCTGTATCTGCTGGATCACTGCGGAGATGGGATACCGAAAAACATAAGCATCTTACTTATTGCGCGATTGCAGCGGGAGATTGTTCGCGCGGTACGTCATTGAGTTCCGAAGCAGGTGCTGATCGCGCAAGGCCATTTGTCTTCCATCAGATATCTCGTCGACTTCTTGGGCCATTTGATTCATTGTTCTCAACTTCTCGGTATGGCTCCTCGACGCACTTGGTGGGTTCATCTGAACAGTGCTATTGGAGGGATCACAGCCACCTGCTGGAGCGCTTCTTTGTGAAATCTGGACCCCTTGCGTACCAATTGCTGATACAGAGGTAGCGCAAGCAGCGATGTTTGTGCGGCCGAAGTCCATGGCAATAATTTCGCGTTGCGCAGGCCCTTCGAGTTCACGCAAGCAGTCTTCAAGAGTAGGCCGCTGAGAGGTGTCCTCTAGCTGACAGCAAGCAAAACACAAAAAGAGTGGAAATTCCGAATAAAAGAAAGGGGGGGGAAATTGAAAGGTTTATACGCATCGGCAAAAGATGAATTACAAACTGACAATAAGATCAATAAGTCTTTGTGAATGTAATGCGAGAGATCTAGTGAAGGAGGGAAGATGAACATATACATGCAGAGAGCGCTTACCTGGTGTCACATAGGTCACAGCTTAAAGAGGCGAAAGCATCACAAGATGACCGTGGAAAGTTACGAGCAGATAGCTTTGCATGTGTTAAACAAAGTTGAGCACTATCTACTAGTACTTAGAACAAGTACCATGCATTCGACGAGCAGCCGCACAATGGCTGGTGGCGCATCTGATAGCACAAGCGGTGCTGACTTGGCGTCACTATTACTTGGAGTGGGTGATGACTGCTCTGTGCAAGCTTGAGTTAGGGCGAGGTTCACAGCATCAAGCCGACGTTGCTCCATCAAGGTGAGAGAATCTGTCCGGAGTGCCTGGAAAACAAAACGCAATCAACACGCATACATTCAAAATACAACTTGCTGAGGTTCCCTCGTTTGGATTCGTAACTTGAGAAGCTCATGAAGACTACTCTTTGTCCAATTATTCGACTTATTCTTCACTGTTGACCTCGAAACACGATCAGTGAAGGAATTAAGTAGCTAAAAAATACCAATTGCGCCTTTTCTGCTGCCAATGTTTCTGGGTCCATTGATAGCGGTGGTGCTGACACTGGTCGCCAGCCATCTTGCGCAATCGTTCGAATGATTCTCATCGAGTTCATAGGCCTTTGCTTCTTGCTATGATACAGCCGCCAAGACTCGCCCACAAAATCGATCAATTCTTCCTTCACAGCCTACAGTAGAATTGAACATTGAAACAAAATCTATGAGGTCTGTGTACAAAAATGAAGATCAAGCTCTCAAAGAATGTTGCGTGATTACTTACCATGGCGAGCAGTAAGAGTCCGAAGCTGTAAACGTCTGCAGACGCGCCGTAAGCTTCACCCCGCAAAATTTCAGGTGCGCAAAAGAGTGGAGTTCCTACAGCAGTCATAGCAACTTCATCACTATCCACGCCTTGAGCACGAGACGTCCCAAAGTCCGATACTTTAGCGCGCAAAAACTCGGTCACCAAAACATTGTCCGGCTAGCACGATAATTGAGATACACAGGAGAAAGTGAAAACAACTGAGTAAGGAAAACAAAAGGTCTGAGATTTATCAAAATGTCCTCATGAAATAGATTTGACGTTAATCTATTCAGTGCAACCTTGAGGTCACGGTGTAAAATGCAGCGTTTCATTTTGTTTTGGTCAGCCTCATCTATGTATTCGCGACTGTGCAAATATGCCATGCCGCGGGCCACATCGGATGCTAAATGAAGCAAAGGTTCGCCCCATCGCAAATCGTTCTGACGAATTGGAAATAAAAGAACACGAAGAACAAGTCAAAATTACACAGAAGTGCCGACGATTGGTTTCAATTGTAGATCACGAAAGTTGTCGCAGGTAACAGTGCCAGTGCAAATTGATAAGACCAAATACTGTACCTTGACGCTCAATAACTGTTGCAGAGATCCATTCGGGGCCCATTCAAGCACGAGGCAAGTGAGATCTTCGCCCCAGCAGGCTCCGACAAAGTTCACGATATTCTTACCACATAAATATTGCAAACAAAAATTAGTAACGCACGTAATTATTCTGAAAATTGGAAATAAAATCACGCAGTATTTCTGTTCTAACCGGGTGCCGGAGCGTTGCAGTGAGGAGAATTTCCGCGCGGAAATCTTTCACATTGTCTTCAGTCACTTCAAACATTGTCTTCACTGCCACTGGTTGGCCAAGGCACATCCCATAGAATACCTGGAACAAATAAAGGTAGCCAGACCCCCAGATAGGAAAAGCAAATAACATCAATGAATACGCACGATCAGCAAATTTTAGGAAATACCTAGATCCAGATTAATAGTATCTCACCTCTCCAAACGCCCCTGCTCCGATACGATCAATGAGTTCCACATTGTCTGCTTTTAGCAAATGGCGTGCCAGGACAGCTATCGTTGCGTTTTCGCGTGCCTTGATTTCATCACCCTTGACATGGGGTAACACCGAAGTTAATTCGATTTCCGTCTGTCTTTCTGAGGTAGTGCTGCTAGACTTTATTCTCTTCGTGCTTGTAAAACTGTCATTGAACGCTTGCCGTAGCAAATTTTGACCCAATGTACTCTCGTCAACATTAGCGTTGCCGAGGAGCTGTTCAAGTAACGCAACTTCGCTTGGTGTATGCAATCGCCGCCACTTGTGTTGGTCTCGTTCGGCGCGGTAGCTTAAGTCAATTTCATGAAATGAGTCAAGTATTAGGCGCACAAAGATGTGTGTTCAAAGCAAAAGATAAACCAAAGAATCAGCACATGCACTTGTAAAATCCATAAACCACTCGTTGCATACACTTCTACTTCTACTGTACACTCCATACTACAAGAATACTGAAGAGAGAAAAATTTACAGAAAGGTCGCTCTTTTTTACATCCAGGAGCTGAGACTTAAAAGGGTAAATTACCGCGCCAAGAGTATGAGCCCGGCAGCGACGATGATGCTTGCATTGATTGCACATAGAATGAAGCCTAGAAGGAGTTCGTTATCTTCTTCTAATGTTGCCAATGTATTTGACGCCACAACGAATGCTGATAAGAAGGTCAAAAGAATTTGGTAATGCGACAAAACCAGCAAAACATTGGTGGCCTCGCTATTGTAAGGGCTAGATTCTCGAGCGACGGCGACCTGATAAATGCCAAACCAAAGATAATTATAGTAAATGATTAGTAAGCAATGTACTCCGCACCAAACATACGTATACGAATAATATGCCTACAACTTTGAATACCGCAAAAATGGATAAGACACAGCCAAGCGCAGCTCTCTGGAGGCCCTGAGGCGCGAGGACAGGTAGTGCAGCAATGAACAGCATGCGGCGATAGATCTCCACCACTTCGTAGTACCTTATAAAGAGGATACGACCGAGAAAGAGGGCAAAGACAAATTCAAACATAACATCGGAACAGAAAGAATGTTATTCGACCTGAGAACAAAAATACGAGGGAAGAGCGCAATATGAGAGAACGGGATATCGCAGCGTACTGGCTGAACTCACCATGCAGACGGCTTATAGTCTTCCCAAAGGAAATTAAGATAACACAAGGCACTATTTTTCTCACGAGCGGCCTCAGCAAATGCGTCCTGGATTGGTAAGAACATTACAATAATCGCAGAGAAGTAAATCGCGAGGAATAAATGTGCCATATATACACAAATACGCCACTACATATTTTCGTCACCTACATACTCATTCCAAGACTTTTCTTATATTTTCGCTCAAATGCTATTGCTAAAGCCAATAGATCTTTGACGTGACTAATATTCTGCACCTTGGCGACAAGAGCTTCATCTGCTATATTTTTTGCTCTGCGATTGGACGAAGCACTTTGTACTTTATGGCTGCTTCGCAATTGCCCAGCAGAGTGTCGAAGCCCATGTGATATTCGCTCCACAAATTTGCGAATACTTTTGCGGCCATCTTTGACCGAGTCATCGTCACTATTTCGACAGCTGGAGCTCTCTACACACGTTTCATGCCCATTCATTGAATTAGTATAATACGCCGGATTCAGCTGGTGGCGCACGCGCCATAGCGAGCAAAACCAAATCAGCGGCACCGACTGGTAGACCACAATGAGTAAACTGTTGGCGAGAACAAAGTGTTTGTATGCATTCGAGTCGCAGTCCACCACTGTGTCGACTCTTAATACGTAATTTTGCTCGATGTGAGAGTCCGCCGGATTGGAAAGATCAACACATTCAAGCGCGTGGAACTGCAACGACGAGATAGGAGGCAGTACCTGGTAAAATTCATCACGATATAATGTACAGCGCATTTAACATTCCAAACAAAATGATTAAAAATTTAGTTAGGTATGATTGGAGGAATGTAAATGCATCACACGCGACGTATTACATGGACAAACCCATCTGGAAATTTCAAAAAAAAACAAGAAAGACGAGAGCATGGGAGTGCAATAAGAAAAAGGTATTCAATATATCACCAAGTACGAAAGGACGAGCGCGAAGTAAACATGTTGATATTGCATCAGCTCTAACGCAGCTTCGAGACCATGATCAATGCTGCTGTCACAACCTCTGAAGTTTGAAACATTGTCCATCCCAGGATTGGAGTAAGAAATACGTCCATGGAGCTGCGAAGTACCTGTATTATCCACGGAAACGTCAGTGAACGTATGCTCAAGGCGGAAGTCGCGCTCTTTTTGGGAAATTTTAAAAGCTTCTCGTGATTCGGTCCGACGACGAGCTCTCCGGGCTAAATAAAGCGCAAGATCGAGGATAAAGAGAAGAAGCGGTACGAGGGTGGCAAAGAGTGTGCGATGCATGAAGTTCATCTGGGAGGAGCATTTGAGCACAACTGATAAGTCCAATGACACGAATCTCAGCGCCTCGAGCGCGGTAGCAAAAGGCTCCGGGTACTGCACGGCCAAATTCCACGAAATTGAGCTCAAAATTTGAAAGGTTACCCACGCCACTTTAAGCATGCCTCGATCGAGGTGCCGAAATAAATTCTTGGTCTTCGTTTTGGTTCTACTATTATACACGAAATCAAGAAAAAATGCTCGACAAATATGATGGAGCTTCTGGAAATGGGCTTCATTCAGACCGTTCTTTCGAGCTTCGAGCAGAATGCACCACAATACCATCACGACGACGAGAAAGATCCCAAGCATTAGCAAAGGGACGAATGTTATCGGTCTCTGGCAATTTATACAAAGCCGAGACGAAGTTGAAAAGACAAATCCGTCGTCACACGAGCCACATAGTGGGCCCACACTACCTTGGGTGCACATGAGTCGATGCTCGGTGCACTGCGGTAAGTCGAGCTGTAAAGAATATTCCGAGGACTGCAAATGTCGAGTATAAGCCGCTTCCGATGCATTTATGAATGCTGAACGATGCCAGCAAGCAAGGGGGGCTAAAGAGACGCCACTAAGCCCGACATAATCATCGTCGGTGATGGTTTGATCGTCATCGACGTCGTATGAGTCACCGTCAAGGGTGGAAAATCCACCGAAATCAAAGTCATTAATCGAAGGATTAGCTCGCTGAGCCCACTCATTAGCACGTGCCTGAAAGCCTTCGCAAGTCGCCCGTAAGCATCGAAACGCCACGCTACCTGCCGTGTACGACGACCGGTCAATCCACCACCCCTTTTTGGGAAAAGGCATAGCAGTGCCACCGCTACAGATTGCGCCCTCAGGACAGGGCAAGCATACTTTGCCTGTATCATCTTGAGGCAAAGTTAGTGACACGAAATATCCACGGCCGCATTGCACCTATCCCACAGATACGTACACACACGTAAATCCAAGACCAAGATCATCACGTCAATAAAACTTAAGTTTTACACGGAGACTTACAACTTGCGCTACAGCAACATGCCATCGGAGGCCATATCGATCTGTTAGGTTTAGTTGTTGAAACCAGTGAAGTCCGAGCGATGGTACATCGACAGTGTAAACTTGACCAGCAGTCGTAGCCCATCCTCCGCGAGCGTTTACCTCTTGCGCTACGGCCTTAATCACGCGGTGAGAACTGTTCGCTGCTAACATCAGAGAAGTGCCGTCTGCTGACACCACAGTGCCATCCACCTATCAATGTGCCAGCAAATAATGCAATTAGATAAAAATGACCACACTCACGACTGATACATTTGTTTCTGTTCTCGTTTGTCACGTGAAATGAATGCTCAGAACATATCAAGCCCAATACACGCGTTAAAAAGGGCAACAAACAGGTAAGAAACATGTTTGTCACCGAGCACGCCATCATTCTCCCGGCTGAGTCCACCACAAACACCGTAAGGATATCAACCGATGATTCTCCAGAGTCCTTGAGAATTCTTTCTAATGTTGTGAGTTCAAAATCGGCGCCAGCTACGCCCACGAATGCGCCATCCTTAGTGACCAAGTGCCTAGCAGCAGTCAAGCCAACCCTGCCTGTCTGCACCAAAAGGTACGGATCGGACCATATCGCGCCGGGTGCACCTCCCCAAACCGCAGTGCTCGCCTTCGAACTTTCATACCACGGACGAACCCGGCAGTCAAAGCTCGTTGCTTGAGTTGGGCCGCCTTCATAGGCACCCGTCACAGGATTTGTCGAGTTGTCCCATTGAACGTAGCAGCCGGTGATCGCGGTGTTGTTTTGGTAACATGTATAATTCTCGTCCCGGCTGTACGCAAAAGAAATGGGTCGTCCGTCGTGCACAGCGTTTCGTTCATACATGATAAACTTGGCATTCTCGAAGCCGACGTACACGGCATCGATTGGGTTCGCTGCCTCCTGCTTCACCTACGTAAGTTCATATGTTCATATGGTATTGGTTCAAAAAGTATTTTCTAATGAGGAGAACTCTAAAGACATCAACATGAGACAAGGTGTGCACCTTGGCTGACCTGAAGCTAAATTATACTCTAAAATAATGCAGCAGGCAACATAAACTATATGAAATTGCTCTTGAAAGTTGGCTTCCGACTCTAGGTCGTTGGAATTACCTCAGCATAAGGCTTCATAAGCATCCAGAGAGCCGATGCCGTAGCATTATCATCCATGATTGTGAATCCGGCTACTCTCGTGGAATCTGATCTTTTCACCCGGTAAGATGAAAAGGCAGCGGCGATGGAGCCAACAGGAGTCCACGGCACCGCAACAGCAGACGCCACTTTATCGTGCATGCTTGATGCAAATGCTGGAGTCGTAAAGATTATTATTCACCAGAGCAATAATAATTTAATTCTTGATGTGCAACTGCAACAATTGGTTTCTCTGGCTTAATCAAACATCTAGGTGTCACTAGCGGAGAAATTTAGGAAGTCTGTTCGCAAGTCGCAAGTAGGCGATGATTCTTCGATTCATCATATGTTCAACAACATTTAGGTACCTTCATTGAAATTTGCGAAAGAAGAACTAACATATACTGGTTGCGATGCGAAAAATACAGCCGCCCAGTGAATCAGCGGAGCCATAAGTTGATATCCGACGGAGTCGATCAGATGCCCATTCGTCCGTGTCCGCAAAAACACGTATCCATCACGTTTTCATGCTCATCCCGCGTAAAGACAGTGCTGGTGGACCCTTTTTTCAGAAAACCAAAAATCGGTTCAAAAATCAGAGCGAACTCGTGTTCTTGAGGGAAATATGAAAGGCAAGAAAAACCAAATCAGATATATGAAAGGCAAGAATCTCATTTTCAGTTGACTTCCAATATAATTATGGCGCGAACTGGGGCACTGTGCGTGTGAATGGACACGTGGCT
>Ga0307979_1000548_pt1 | contig 25878 bp, 19 predicted proteins | sample OrgLakmetage1058_FD_201833 | JGI IMG/M metagenome (GOLD analysis project Ga0307979, IMG submission 201833) | Saline water microbial communities from Organic Lake, Antarctica - #1058 | ecosystem: Environmental > Aquatic > Non-marine Saline and Alkaline > Saline | place: Antarctica: Organic Lake...
CCCCGGGACTACCTTCAATACCCCCGAGCTCGCAACAGTTACGACACCAAAGTCGTTGCTAACGCCTATTAGATGGCACCCTTCCTGTTAATACTAAATCCAGTCCCCCCTCGGGGGGGATCAAAAAAAAAAAACTAAGTTACTAGTCCTTGCAGCTTACAGGTTACTGTCTAAGTTTGCGACAGGAGGCTACCCGGGTTTATTTGCGTTAAGAATTTTTCGCGCGTGAAGAAGCTTGGTCGTCTATGTCTATCTGCCTTTGGCTAAAGCAGCACCCTTATCCTCCGCTTTCCGTTCCAAAAAAATGTTCCCCTACTTGACCTCCATCTCCATGTGCCTCAGCAAGTACAGTGAGGATTCTTGCGCCTCCGCTTCTGTACAATGCGGATTTGGAAATGAGTCGTGCGGGATTGTCAACTTTTCTATAGTAAAACCAGCATCCTTTCCAGCTTGAACGACAATATCTTGTGTGACTCCAGCGCGTAAAATATGGCAAATGAGAGCTACGCCGTCTTTTGCTAGCATCATTTTGATTGTCTCGAATAAGAGCGGGGGCAGAATTGGTTTATACATAACATCTGCAGCGACGATAATGTTGAACCCTTCCGTCGGAAACAAGCTCGCATTCGACTTGAAGGCATCCGAATGCTCTCCCTTGCCCCACAAGAGCCGAGTCGCCACCGTTCGACCACCTTCCTCGGAGGTATAACCATTCTCCTCCAAATTTCCTGCCGCAAGATCAACAGAAATTTGATCTCCGTCGGTAATGACAACACGCTCAGCTCCAAGTCTAGCCCCAACCATTCCAATCAGGCCACTTCCAGCTCCTAACTCAAGCACCGACTGGCCACTCATTTTGATGGGAAAGTTTGGCTGACAGATAGCGAGGGCTAAAACGACGCTCCCAGGCCAAACTCGCCGCCCACTAATTTCGGCTTTGTAGTCTCGCAGCAACGTTAATAACTCCAGAGGAATCTCATCCACTACTCTAACACTAAGCGGGGGTTCGATCCCGGGTATGCTCACTTCACTAGGTTCGTATTCAAGGTCAGCCAAGAGTTCTAACAACTCTTCTGAAGGAGCTTCGAGCACCTCCATGTTTAATTTATAAACTTACTGCTAAGGTACAACAAGAATATTACCCTCTGTTGTATGCGTTCACTGCCTAGTTTCCTTGTCTAGCTTACTGCACTATTCCAATCTCTACTACTACTCCGTGCCACAATACGAGCTAAAGCAGGAGACAGTCCAATATAAGGAGAAGGAGCCGAGCTAAACGGAGCTATACATACAATATCGATCGCTAAATTGATAGATTTTAAAATCTTCTCCTGAACCGGAACATGAAAAAGATACCAGAGCCTACAGAAGACGACTACAGTAGACCAAGCGCTACGTCCTGTACCGTAGCTAGCCAGTAGACAAGAGCATGAAGCTACTAGTATGCGCGTCAATGGTGCCATTATTTATGAAGATGCGAAAGCTACAGAGCTGTCGAGGCACCAATCTAAAATGTATCAGCCATCAAGCCTGGTAGTAGGTGTTGAAATTGCCAGCTTAGGTGTCAATAAACGTTCTGAAAGCCATCGCTGCCCAGGCAGGTATTAGCGTTCATTCTGTCAAGCAAGCATTGCACTAACGGTTGATAGAGATATTCTCTACATTTTACGCCGGTAGTGCCATCTAGAGCTTCAACTGCATAGCGCCATTTCCACCTACTCCTACGGCGCGATTCTGCTTTTCGAAGCCATCGTGAGATCATTCCCACGGTGCTTGAGATTGGAACTTTGGATTATAGATAAAAATGAATTAATGGGCTTCAAAGCACTTTCAAGTTTTCTCCATTTAACGTCGAAAGAGTCCTGCCCAAGCGACTTGAATGTGAATTTCAAATACGAATACACATCGATTCTTGAATAATTGCACGATATCTTGATTTGAGAAAAATACGACGCATCAAGTGGATTTCATTTACACCTTTACTAAACCTACCTCTACTCACCATGAAACCATCTCTTTATGCACGCGAATTGTAGATTAATCTCGTGAGTGGTCGTCTTTTTGAGCAATGGTTGACCGGCTAGCTCCTGCACAAACTGATAGACCTCTTCTCGATACCGAGGATGAGGGTGACGGTGATTACAATATCTGGCATCACCGGAAGGCTGGAAAAAGAAAACCACGCAGCCCTGAGAGAGGTCTTCAAGCGAAGACTCGGTAAGATATACTGCAATTTTTGGAATGGGTACCATGATAACTTTGGGAGTTAAATTATTGTGCCGAATGTGTCCTCTATTCCTGTGCCCAGGTGCCGCCCTGAGCTGCACGAAGGCAAAACCCGGGGTGGTTCTGGCTCCGACGTATGCCTCTTCTTTGCGCGCGGGGCGTGCCACCTCGGCCACAAGTGTAATCGGCGGCACCGGCTGCCCACAGAAGACGGCCTTGACGTTCAATTCGATTGTTTCGGCCGCCAGCGCGAAGCGACAGAGGGGCCCGATCAGAATGGACCTGGGTCGGTGCTACTCGAGAACCGAACCATTTTCGTTGGCGACTTTGGTGTTGATTGCACGGAGGATACATTGTGGCAGGAATTTGAAGTGTTTGGGGAAATTGTTCAACTCCGCTTTCTTCCCCAGAAGAGCATAGCGTTTGTGCAGTACAATTGGCGGTCGAGCGCTGAGTTTGCCAAGGAAGCCATGAGCCAGCAAGTGGTGGGCGAAGGCAGCGTGGTGTCTGTGCGCTGGGCCAAGGTGATGAAAAGGTGTAAATGCCTGAGTTGATGGGCTTTCATACTGTCATGTTGATTTGCTTACGCGTGGCCTTCACCTCCTCTCTGGCTTACAGGAGGACCCCAATCCCAAGAGAGCAGCTCAGGCTTTTGCTGAACGGCAGCAGACAGTTCTCCGAGCCGTTGAAGACACTACTCCGGCAGCCTTGGCGCCTGCGACAGTGCCAAGAGAGATGTATGCGGATACAGCAGCGTCTCCCTGTGCCCAGCAGCAATCGGCAGTGGATGACTACTTGTCACAGCATGGCACTTTAATGCGGAGCAGCTTCCCAGCGGACGAAGCTTATCCCGACACTGACAGTCAGTTTGAGTTGCCAACTTCAGCTCCAGGAAGTGTGTCCCAGGAGACTGTGCCACATGTAGCGTTACCGCCTGGGTGGCAGTGCCATCTGGACCCAACTTACCACCACCCTTACTACACCCACCTGCCGAGTGGCCGGACCCAGTGGGAAGCACCCAGTGATGTCTCGAGTGATGGAGTGCCACCGCCACCGCCCAAACGAGCACGCCACCAGGTGCCAGGAGAAAGTGAATCTGCTGCGGAGCTGGAAGTTGCTAAGGGAGAAGTCAGAGCAGGGGGGCCTAAGGGCGCGTCAGAAGATTCTTTCTCCCTTCTGGCTGGCTATGGCTCGGACGACGAAAGCGAGTAAAACTATGTACCAAATGCATTCTGCATGATATATTTCCTTTTCATTTCACTTAAGAAAGAAGAAAGCAAGTGGGATCTCGCTGTTGGTGTAGTTATAGTTCTGTTAACTGATATGGACTTTGAATGGTATGGTGTTTTATAAAAGTTTTATGTATATAATGAGTACATGGAAAATCCCCATAGCCTCTGCCTAGTCAGCAGCCAGAAGCCAGGAGGGCTATGGCGCTTAGACATCCAAACTCAAGTACGGTGTTAAATTTTGGGGGAGCTAGCGCTCTGATCCCTGATCCGAGTTGGCAGCTGAAAGACGCAATTCGTTCATGCGCGAGCATGAGAGAGCACTTCTATTCTTGATACTTCAAACAGGCACTTCAATCAGCGAGGATCTCTACTAGTTCCACGCGATTCCGATTTGCTTCTCCGTACAGATCCAGTCACCTAATAGCGCCAAAAGAGAGAGTGAAGAAAATGAAGGAAATCAAAGCAAAATGAACTAAGTAGAAAGACATAAGATTCGGTCAGAACGAAACTTACCGAGTTCTTGTCTCCTTCGACTACATCGTTGTTGCTCCTTGGGCTACTCCCACGCTCTGCGCTATGCCGCGGTGGTCGAGCACGACCCTTGAGCTTGGCTAAGGATTGGCGCGGCGGCGTTGATTCAGGTGATTTTGAGGCCGACGAGGGGGCTAATTTCGGCGATTTGGGTTGCGTCGTGATGGGATCCTCAGAGTTGCTCGGAAGCTGCGGTGGTTTCTCGACAACACTGCTGCTCTCTGGATTTGTCAAACTGCGCTCTTTACGCAAAGGCGAACTTGAAGCATCGCCTGAATCGTTACCAGAATTGCGGGCTGCAACTTCAGCCGACTCTTCGGTTTGCACTTTCTCATCACCACCTTCCTGCCTCTGGCTTTTCTCGTGGTCCATGGCTTCTTGCCGGCGATGCGGGTCTAAGGCCTCCTGAACCCCGCGGAGCCACTGCTGCCAAATGTGCGGTGGGTCTTCGTGCTTATTGGGGCCAGGGTCCCTGTTGCTATGATCGCTGCCTTCGTCACCGTTGGCTTCACCTGTGTCATCTAGCAAGGCACGGCGTGCGTCTTCTTCTGCGTTTGGGTTCCAATTGAAGGTGTTCTTCACGGCTTCCTTCGAAATGCCCGCAAAAGACACGCCCACGATGCGTTGAATGTCTCGATCCAGCAGCAGCGTCTTCATGACTCCTCGCATTGAAGTCATAAAAACTTCGCTTGAAAAAACTGCAGTCATGGCTTTCGACATTGCGCCTAAATTTTGAGGGTGAGACGCAACTTTTTCGGTCATTTGAACAGCCCCAGCAATAACCTAACAGCACGCAGGCATGAGAGTGTGAAATTGAAGACTCTAAGTTCCTTTGAAAGACTGGTTCATGAACCTCGTTCTAATACTGCTTTGTATATCAAAAATACTGAATCGGCGCACAGGAAAATATTGTATGCCGAACCTGCGGGCTTCCCAGAATGTAAAGGGAGACTCGTTCGCATGTCTTAGCCATAGTAGCAACTTGGTTGTCTAACATACGCGGGAAATGGAGCCACGTGAAAACGTAGAACATGATAAAAGTCTGAAGCGCAACCATGTAAAACAGGCATGTTATTTGCCAATCTTGCCAGCCCTTCGTTTCTGCTACGAATGGATTAGGAGATGTCGGGCTTTTGACAGAATTTTCAAGATGCTGAGCTGCTTGCTTTAACGCCTCCGCAGCAGTTAGGAGCAGCTGGTCTTGCCTAGTGCAGCTCATACTGCGTTGGTCTAGTGCGTGATATTCTTCTATTCTTCCCGCTCCTCAATCTAACTACGGTTCTTTAGAGTGAAGCTATCTAGCTTCGTTGGGGAAAATCTCAGATCACTTCTTGTCATCTAGCTTGTCATGGTGTTGTCATCACGACGATCTCTGGAAAAAGTTAGCCACCCAGATAAAAAGTAGCTTCAAAGTGGAGACACAAAAAATGTACAAACGCGAGCTGAGCCGTGAGCTCATCAGCAGAAACTCAGGATCCCAGGAATCTCACCTCAGACCTCAGACCTTAGGCCCCAAGGCACTGACATAGCTTGTAGACTGTCAATAATTGCTGCAGCGCCTAGCCACGAGCTATCGTTGAATAGCCTGCAAGACTGTCCTAACCTACTAATACCTAGCCAACTTTCTGCAAGCATACATTCAGTTTAGATTACGAACAGAGACTTCGGTAGCTTAAGTTAAGATTATCTTCCTCTAGTGCTTGCGATACATTTGGAGGTATTAATCTACTCGTCAACTGAAGCTTCGCTTGAAGGGTTTGTTGAAGCTGCAGCGGCGTCCTCTTGCCTGTCGCGTTGACAGAATCGTGAGCAGGACGTTGCGCTTAACGGTGCTCCTCTGCTTAGCCCTAGGGCGGCAGAGCTTCGCCATGGCATCAGCAGCAAAAACGTACAGCACATTATTGTTAGTGGATCAAATTGACGAGTCTTCGCTTGCTCGGTACAAAATTCACCACGCTGGCTCTCGGCAGTCCTTTAGCGACGAAGTGAGTGCGATACTTGGCGATGCAATTGAACTGCAGTATCTCGTGGATTCGCAGTGGTTGACTGCGAATCAGTTCTTGACCGAGGAGCGAGGAATTCAGCTGTTTGCACCCAAACACGTGCGATGCACCTCAAAAAGTAGAACAGAAGAAACGCCGTTAGCTATTGCGTGGCGGAAATTTCGGAGCGTTACTTTTGCCCAGGGTTTGGCGTCCGATCTGATGATTGGTGCTCACAGGGTTGCGCTTCCTGTTCCAGAAGGCGACTGTCAAGGCCCTGATGGAGCGACTGGAAAAACTTTATGGGACGGCGCGATCCTGCTCGCAAAATTTTTGTCAGCGCGCCCGGAACTTGTGAAAGGCAGGTCTTGTCTTGAGCTTGGGGCTGGCCAGGTACCTTGAAGTTGATTTCGCTCTTACTTGGATGATGAGATGCCTTGACAGTGACGAACAAAGTCGACTAACATTCATTACTCGTGTGCAGGGACTAGCTGGCATCTCAGCGGGGCTCTTAGGCGCATCGGAAGTAGTTTTAACCGACCTTCCTTACAGTTTGCCATGGTGCAACGAGTCGATTGCCCTCAACAGCGGTGCGCTCGCGCAGGAACAGTCGTCGGTGCGCGCCGAAGCTCTTGACTGGTTTGCTCCTCCAGCCGTTGATCTTAATCGATGGAGCGTAGTCCTGGCAGCCGATGTGGTGTGGCTTGTAGAACTCGTTCTGCCCTTCGTTCGAACCTTAGAGGTTCTCGCTCCGCCTGGAAGCAGTACCTCTATCATTTTCTCTTACCAGCGTCGCGGTGCTGATGCTGATACCGAGCTCTGGTCACGCTTGAAAGAAGCTCAGTTTAACGTTGAAGGACCTTTGACATTTGAACCTTTCGGAACTGACGGCGAGAAAGACGGTAGTGGAATCGATCTTGGAATTTATATTCTGAAGCGCCCGTAGACGCTTTGGGTTTTGGATTTTGGATTTAACCCTTCACACTTAAGCGCTTTCCTTCACTTGGGAATCTTCATGAAATACAAGAGATATTGGCACCCGGGCATCTGTTTCTGTTCGGAATACGAAGTATGAATATTCAAATATAGCTACCTAATAGATATTAGAATAGAGAATATAAATGGCCCTCTATACTTCTTATCTTAAATCCCAGCGGAGAGTAGATAGCCACACTGTATTACTGTCACGCCGTGAAGGGGAAATCCTTTGCTCCTATCTGTAAGTATGGTTGTGGTACAGCCAATTCGCCATAGATAGCATGTTTAAGTTTGCCTGTTTGCGTTATTGCGCTGAGTACTGAGTACACGCCAAGCGAAGCATTCACGTACAAGGAAGTGCCGATGTTTCAATGAGAGCCCCAAGCTGAAACCGGTTCCGAGTAGCATGGAATGGTAGCCCCCAGGGCTTACATATGATATGTTGGCGGTATGGAAGACCGCTGCCCAGCGCACAGCCACAGCTGACCAAAGGAGCCGCCAACTACTGGACTACTCTTTTTCAACATTCTCAAATGATATAAGTTCGACCTGATGAGGAGTGTTGCGCAAGAAGAAAGAATCAAAGTAATGAGAAGCACGAGATAGCGCAGCGCTAAAACACTTCAAGATCTAAACGAGCTCAATACTTACTTCGTAAATCAACACGGAGTTCGGAGCTACAATTGGAGGAAACCCTTGGTCGCCGAACCCAGCCTCAGGTGGAATAGTGATCTTGGCGATGGTGCCTCGGCTCAACGTTCGAATGCCAGCCTCAAGCCCTGAGATTACAGCGCCGGAGTCTAACTTGAAGAAAACCGATTGATCCCTTGCTCGCGACGAGTCGAACTGCGTCCCGTCGGCTAACGTAGCGACATAGTGAATCCGTACTGTGTGCCCGGGCTGTGGAAAGTTAGTCGCATCGCCTGGCTGAACAGTTTCTACAAGGATCTGAACGCCATCCACCTCAATTTTCTGACCTATTGATATGCAAAACGGGGCGTAGGTTATGTACAAGTAGTACAAGAACAAATCAAAAATGCAACACGGTGGCGGCCACCTTCACCTTCTTGAGCTGCCTTTTTGGGCTGAAAGCGGCGCGACATAGTTAGTTTGGGGCAGTGTATGCTAAAGAAAGATTGCTAGAAATTATTTAGAAATCTCCGTGCTGTTATCTTATAGCCTCACTCAAACTTGATGAGCATTCGGCTGGTGAAGGAATCGATGATAGGACTGCTCGATGAGGTAAACCAAAGAAAGGGCTGCCAAATACTGTGGAGGAGCAATTCGGTAGGGTGCTTATCAGTGGTTAAGCAGCACTAGCTAGCTGGAGTCGTATTCGTTTGAGCCATTCTTCAACAATTCTAATCCACTGTCCCTCGTCGTTATACTCCTCCAAAGCTCTAGACCTACACCCTAAGACCCTAACCCAAAATTCCTAACCGTCGTACTACGTCTCTGACTGAATTCACGATTTTTGTTGCAGAGTTTCTGACAACTGAAGTGAGTTGTTTCTATTCTACGGCACGGCACTTCAGCTTCACACCCCTGCTTCATTTCACCTTCACTCCTGTATCGGCGGAGGGTGTTGAAAAGTTGAGCTAATCTCGGCCCTCGCCGATACGCTCTAGACTACCAGCTACACGATAGAATTCATTGCTAGGCTTCCTTTTTTTTGCTAGACCATGGGTGTTCCAGCATTTTTTCGTTACATGAGCGAGCGCTACCCAAAGATCATCGAGCATTTAATAGAAGACCGCGGCGCGACGGACTTGGATCAACCTCTGCCGCAGTATGAGAGCAACGGCTACGAGTTCGACAACCTTTACATTGACATGAACGGGATCATTCACCCGTGCGCACACCCTGAGGATCGTCCTCCGCCCACCTCCGAACTTGAAATGTACCATAACGTGACGGTCTACGTAGACCGACTCTTCGCGGCGGTACGGCCTCGCAAGCTACTCTATCTCGCTATCGACGGCGTAGCTCCGCGTGCCAAAATGAACCAGCAGCGATCTCGTCGGTTTCGGGCGGCACAAGACGCTGCGGAGCGTAATGCTATCATGAAAGACATTAAGGGCGAGCTGGGGCTTGATGAGGAAGACGTCGATCCCTCGGAGGCCGACTTACTAGGGAAGGAATGGGACTCGAATGTAATTACCCCAGGCACGCCTTTTATGCACCGCCTCTCGGACTACTTGAGGTGGTACGTGACGGAACGTATAAACAATGGCGGACCAGCTTGGCAGAACGTGGCTGTCATTCTGAGCGATGCGTCGGAGCCAGGCGAAGGCGAGCATAAAATCATGTCGTTCATTCGCCAGCAGCGCACGCAACCAGGCTACAACCCAAACATACGGCACGTTTTGCACGGCCTAGACGCAGATCTCATCATGGTCAGAAGTTTATTCTATTCTTCTCGTATAGCATATCTTTGCCAGCTCCATCCCATCGGTGCATTCAACATACCCACGCGTTCGATTGATTGCTTGCATTTTCGTTTGCTTGAAAATCGCGTAAAACTCACATGATAGTTTACTTCATCATGTCTATTACAGCTCGGCCTAGCCCTGCATGAAGCTCATTTCACGGTGCTACGGGAAGAAGTGCGCTTCGGGCGCGAAAAAGCGTCGCAGTCGAAAGCATCGATGGACCAAGAAACCTACGACAAGCTCAAGGGCAACGGTGGGAAGCTAGCAGTCGACGAAGATGCCCGGTGGTGCTATGACAAGCCCTTTGTCATGTGCCGCATCAGCGTGCTCCGAGAGTACCTCGCCGTCGAATTTGGGAGCCTTGCGCCTCAGTTGCCTTTTGATTTCGATTTCGAGCGCATTGTGGACGACTTCGTCTTCATCTGCTTCTTCGTTGGGAACGATTTCTTGCCGCATTTGCCAACGCTCGACATTCGAGACGGCGCCCTGGACTTCTTGTTCAACGTCTACAAGCGGGTGTTGCCGACGCTTGGGGGCTACCTGACTTCACCCGGTGGGCGCGTGAACTTGGAGAACGTGGACGTGGTGCTCGCCGAAGTGGGCGCCATCGAGGACGAAGTCTTTCGTCGCCGGAAAGGCGCCGATGACGCCGACAAGGTGCACGCAGCGCAGCGCAAAGCTCGCGCAAAAGTGGGGGTCACGGGCGGCGCAGGTGGCCTAGAAAGGCTAGCGCTCATCGCGAGTGGCGACGCCGCCAGTGCAGTTGCAGTAGGCAAGCCACGGGACAAGAGTGCTCCAGCAGCGGCCGCTACCGCAGCAGCGGGGGGCCAAGCAGCCAATCAATCGGCAGCAGCAGCTCTGCGCGCCTCCCTGTTGCGCTCCAACCCTCGATCCAAGCCTGCAGATGCCACGATTGCGCCGCCCGCCATTGAAGAGTCCAGCGGTCAAGCAGAAGCAGAAAAGGGTGAGGAAGCAGAAGAAGAGGACGAGGCCGTAGAGGAGCTGCCTGAGGAGCTGCCGCCTCCGTCGTTGTTTGCGAAAGAGCTCTTGAAGCCCTCGAAGCTGTCAGCGGAAGAAAGAGCAGCCAAAGAGGCCGCAGCAGAAGAAGTCTACAAGGCGAAAGCGTCAGCCATGCTCGACGAGTACAAGGAAAAGATCGAAGACGAAGTGCGCTTTTGGCAAGCGGGCTGGAAGGACCGTTACTACGCGGATAAGTACAAGGAAGCGGACATTGCGAAAGGAGGTGGGCGAGACCGGGTGTTTCAGGAATACATCCGGGGCTTGTGCTGGGTCATGGCTTACTATTACGACGGCTGTGCGTCCTGGAAGTGGTACTACCCTTTCCATTACGCGCCATTTGCGAGCGATTTGCGCAACGTCGAGCAGTACGCTTGCGACTTCGACTCGTCGGAGCCGTTTCGGCCCATCGAGCAGCTCATGGCGGTGCTTCCCAAGGAGTCCCATGCGGCCCTCCCAAAAGTGTGCCACGACCTCATGCTGCTCCCCGACTCCCCCATCGCCGACTTCTACCCCCACGAGGTGGAAATTGACCCCAACGGTAAAGCCATGCCGTGGCTCTGGGTCGCGCTGCTGCCCTTCATCGACGAGGAGCGCCTCTTGCAGAACCTCGCTCAAGTGTACCCTTTGTTCGACGAAGAAGCCAAAGATCGCAACCGCTTCCGCAACTCCACTCTTTTCACCCACGAAGCTTGCCCGTCTCTCGGCCCCGTGCTGTCGCAGCTCTTTACTTCGGCATTAGGCGACGGCAAGGACAGCGGCAGTGCGGCACTCGAACTCGATTGTGGCGCCACGGGGCTAGGTGGGACGGTCACTTTACCGTCGAAAACCGACGACCTTTACGCGTTCGAGTGCCACGTGCGAGCACCTGGCGCCACCATACCTGCGCCTACCCTGCCCATGGGCCGCAACGTGGACGTGGTGAAGAACAAGTGCTCAGCGTTGCAGTTCGAAGACCCTCCGAAGATGCCCCACAAGTCGGAGCTCTTAATAGGGGCCGTGCTGCCAGAGCCCAAGCTGTCGCCGTACGACATGCAAATCAAAATCCCTCGGCTCAACCGTGGCCTCAACATCGCTGATTTGGGCTCCGGAGATCTCGGCGGTAAAGGTGGTAAGGGCGGGTTCCTTGGCAAAGGAGGCAGTGGTGGCAAAGGAGGCAAAGGGCAGTCCTTTTACCCTCCTCCTGGTCCTGGCCTATCGTACCAAGCTCAACAAATGTACCAGCAGTTTCCACCGCCGCCGCAAAACAGACTTCCTCAACCTCCATCGTCCATGCTTGCACGCGGCAAAGGCTACCCGGCAGCCAACTTCAACCAAGGAGGTGGTTTCAACCAAGGGGGTGGTTTCAATCAAGGTGGTGGCTTCAACCAGTATGGGCATTGCGGCGGTGGTGGGCAATCGTTACCGGACATGAAGCGACCGCGCCTAGGCTACCAGCAGCCACCAATGCCACCGCAGCCTGGCTACGGACAACCCTACCAGCAGGCACCGCACTACCCGCAGGCACCACACTACCCACTGCAGGCGCGGCCACCTCAGTACCAGCAAATGCCTCCACAGCAATACGGGCAGGCGCCGCCGCCTCGGCCGTTCGTGCACTCTGCGCCGCCGCCGAGAGGCCATGCAGCTCAGCAACCGTTCTCGTTTGCCCACCCAGGTGCCCAGGCGGCACCACCTACGCTGGACTCCTTGCGTTCAGGCCTCGCGCAAACCCTCGCCAGACGTGGCGCGCCGAACCAGCGCCAGAACCCTTGACGACCCACTTGATCATGGGTGTTGGATATGGCTCTCCGTATCCACTTGATTATGGTTCCGATATCCGCAACGGATGTCGGGTGTAGATGTAGCTATGGTTGTGTGTCTACTATACATCAAAAAGTATTAGGTCTATGCCGAAGTTCCAAGTTCATTTAGCCGCATTCGTTTTCTAATTCAGCGATTCCGAATATCATAGGCCAAAACCAAAGAAGGATATGTGCATATACATTATACATGATATAAAAAGCAGGAGGTAGGAGGTAATTGAAATAGAGGTCAAGTAGGCTGGGGCTGGGTACGAAGAAATTTTAACATCCAATACTACGTAGGTATACCGAATAGTGGAGTCGAATAGTGAGTGTTTTTATAGCACTAGCTTATGTTTGGATCAAGAGGGCGCTAAAGATGAGATAAGGGACATGCAAATGAACCAAGGAATGGGTATCAAAGGACTGCGAACCGCAGTGCTTGTCCTTCGTTCTTAAGCTGGCGCTGGAGCGCGCTCTCTGCGTAAATGAACGCGCCCATTCAAGATCACCACGCGGATCGCCTGAAACGCCACGAAAGCATCCCACACGGCGCGCAGCCCAGCACCTTGCTGCTTTAGCGCCAGCAAGACCAGCGGCATCAGCACGGCTGAAGACGAGTAAACTTTCCCCAAGAAGCCGAATTCCTTCTGGACAAGGAGCACCCCTTCCGCGGAGCATATCAAACTGTGCAAAGCCGCCGCGAGAAACAGCGGCAACGCGAGTGGCTTCAGGGCAGCGGCGACGGCGAGATCGGCGGTGAAGAGGCTAGACCCGTAAAGGGCGAGGGCACCGCCTACAGTGGCGACTGCTAGGCCCACAGTAGCTGCAAAGCCTTGCAACTTCCTGATGAGCTGCTTAGCGGCCTCCTTTGCTTGGCTCGATGGGTCGCTCTCGAATTGAGGCAAAAAAGCTTGAAATGTTTGAGATGATGTCTCTGAAAACGTTGCTGCGAGAACCAAACACATAGGTTTTAGAGAGGAAAGGTGATTTTTCAATTTCAACACTTCAATGAACATTTATTCGTCAAAAAAGGGAAAAAATGGGCAGAGGTCTCACCGAGCAAGAAGAATGTCGACAGAGCAATCTGGTGAGCTGCCATGTTTTCTGGTGACAAACACGATGCCACATGCGTCATGAAGCCAAACGTTGCCATTTTTCCGATCACCACCAGGAGAACAGGGGGGCAAAAGGCTAAAAAGCGCTTGCTGGCAGCTTTTCGTGCCTCAGGGGTTGCTGCCTTGCTTTCGGCCATTGGCAGAGTTTTCTTGGAAGCTTTCAGCAAAAGAAGCAAGCCCGCAACTTGACTCGCTACAGTGGCAATGGCTGCACCTGCCAGCCCCAGGCGTGCTCCAACGACAAGCAACACGTCTCCGAAACAATTCAAGACTGCAGCGAAGCCCAAGGCAATGAGCGGAGTCATCGAGTCCTTGGAACCCAGCAGCGCAGCTTGAAGGGCGTTGGAAAGCAAAGCAATAGGCATCGCTAAAGCTCGAATTCGAACGTAATTCGAAGCCGGCCCTACAATTTCTGCTGCAGCGCTGCTGCCAACGTACAAGTTCAGCATGGCAGGGGCTGCGAATAGGAGAAGTGCAGCGACGCCAAACCCGCAGCGCAGCGCATACCTCTTGGCCGTTGCTAACACCAACTGCATTTCGTCGCGATCGCTGTTCGCAGCGGCAGTAGCCAGCAAATTTGTGGTGGCGACATTCAAGAAGGCGAACAAGTAGGTCGAGCCATCCATGACTGTAGTGCCAGGGCCCATGGCAGCTAAAGCAATGGCAGAAGAAGCACCTCCTGATAAGCCCACAGCTGAGGAATCGATCACGCTCAGTAAAGGCGACGAAATCCAAAGTGCGAGAGCAGGACCAGAAAACTTGGCAATCTCCAATATGGTTGGTAACGGCTTTGAGTCGCTTTCTTTAGGTGAAAGTTGCTTGGAGTTGTCAGCAGCCTCTGGCGGCGTAGCGCACAAACGGCTACGGATGCACTTCGCAAAAGGTAAGGTTCTTGATGCCATCGGCACATTGGCATGAAACGCTCCTACAGGCAGTAAGAGCTGAAGGAGAAAAATGATAGTGCGCATTTTCTGATTGATTTTGCTGTCACTATGTCGCCAAAGGCTGAGTTTGTTGCTCGAGCACCGTTTCTAGGGGTGCGAGTAGATGTTCTGAATCTTTGAATTCAAGGACTAAACATGGAGCTGTGCCTTGAGCTTTTGAAGAAGAGATACCAATAACCTAGCCAGCTCAAAGAAAGGGAAACTGCATGGTTTACCCAGTGGCGTGCTTTACTTTTGACTTGCTCCTTGCTTCTGCTCTAAAAGCTTAGGAGTGTTGTGTCCTGTACTCTAGACTAGCTAGCGTAGTTAGTGTAGCGCAAGCAACAAACACAACACGCAGCTTGAAGTTTTGACGACAACATGGAAAAATAATTTACAGCACCCACGCGCCCACGTACCACGTAAGTACTGTACGTACGTACGTGTGTTGAGGAGGAAACAGAACTGGACGTTTACGGACGCCAGCTAATAGCCAGCTAGCCAGACTATGGCTAGTAGCTAGCGCCTGTAACAGTAGTAGCTAATATTTAAAGCTAAGTAGTAGATGGGGCAACATTATGGAACATACTCTGACGAAAAGTCTTGCTATACTCTGAATTACTTCGTTTTTAGCATTTCAACAGCTGAACTTTTGTTTGAAGTGAAAGTTCGCAGAGACCATTTAGAACTATTACCTCAGACACCTGAGCATGGTAGCTATTAGTAGCTCATTTCACAAATAATACCTCTATTCATGGACTCGCCAACCTTTTGGTCTTGCTACTGGGGTTTACATGTTGCTGCAATTGCGGGCCTAGCAATTGTCAGCACTGCGTCTTCCGCTGGGCTGTTTCCACCGATGGCGACGAAGCTAGTCGAGGAACTGAGCAGATACGGCAAGACCCTTTCAGCCCATTCGCTTTTTCTAAGTGTTCCGAAACGACAGTTCGTCCATTTTTATATCGTCGGAACCATTGTAAATACTATCGCCCTATTCCTCAAGAATAATGCTTTACTGTGGCTGTATCAAATTCAAGTATCGCGCCGCCTTGGCGAATCGCTATTCGTTACACGTTTCTCACCTTCGGCTCAAATGCACGCATTGCATTACTTTATCGGAATCAGCTACTACATTGCCGTTCCATTAACTTTGTACTCCATTGCAGACGAAACTGAATCTTTGGAGACGTGGCGTTCTTGTTTCGGTGTCACAATCTTTCTTGCGGCAAATTGGGTACAGTTTGTGTGCCACAAGAATTTGGCTGATCTGCGTCCTCTTAAGGCGCCAGCAGAGACGGGCGTGAGCTACTCTATTCCCCGTGGATTTTGGTTTGGTTTCGTATCTTGCCCTCATTATACAGCCGAGGTGGTGATATACACCGCGCTGGCAGCTACGGCCCGTTGCGCCAGGCCCTTGATCTTCCTCACTGTTTTTGTCGTCATTGAATTGTCCCTCTCAGCGACAACTCAACATCACTGGTACAAAAGGAAGTTTCGGGACTACCCAATACACCGCCATGCGATATTTCCACTTTTTTTATGAGGGCCATATCGAGTATTGCGCTAACCCAGAGCTAAAGAGGAATATGGATTATTTTAGTTATAAAATTAAAACCACTTCATTCTTCATTTCGGCTACAGATACCTACTTCTTTGCTTTTAATCAAGTAGAGGGCTTATGGGGGCAGCTGAAATTTGATGTTGCCTTTATTTGGACACTTGGACTGCCTGGTGCAGATCTGTTCTTAGTTTCTGATGTTGTTTAATCGCCACGTTTCGACCTTCCTTTATCCGTTCTTTATCTTTAATCCCAAGACTTACCCGGTACCGTAAGTATTTTATTGGCTTTATGGCGGTCCTGCATAGTTAATGTGCGGTGCGGTGGAATCAGTTGATTGAATGACAAGCAAAAAGCCAAAAATATCCAAGACACCGAATGGCAGATCATTTAGAGGTAGAATCACATAAAAGAGCATGCCACATGCCAGCTGCCAGCTGCTATCCTAAGCCCTGCTTCTGCCAAGCAGTTTGCTTTTTCCGTGTAGGGTCCACGTTAGAATCGCGCGTAGGAGCAGATGAAGCGGCTGTCATTGCTAGCGCCTCTTTGTTCTTGCGAGCTTGCTTCTTCCACCATGGCTCGCTTGCGTCAGCAACCGTGCCGGAACCAGATGTTCCAACTACAGCTGCTGTGTCAGCTGCGAGTTTCTCCGCCCGTTGCACCACTGCCTCGACTTCATACCTGTGAATTAAGAATCTTAGAATTAATCGTACTGAAGGAAGGTGAAATCAAATGATATGGCAAAGAGTATGAGAAGGAAATTATTAAGAACAGCAATGTTCCTGACCCTAGGGAATGAAGGATGCGGCCGCAAATTTTGTTGATCTTCACGATTTCTGGCACGCCAAGGGTTTTCTCCCAGCCGTGAGCTACAATTCCTGGATCAGAACGCGCGGTGCCGTATTTTCCGGGTCCTTCAGGGGACTGCGTCGAAACAAATGTGCAGCAAACAACGAAAAAAGTGTGAAGACTGACGCAGGGTTACTACAATGAAGAATATACACTCGAGACGAAGCATCTGCAAGATATTGCTACCCATTAAAAAGTCACCGACCTTCGCTGCATGGGTGGATGCGTCGACCCACTGTTTAGCAGCGGCATCAAAGGGGAAGCCCAGCCAGTCGAAGATCGCCTTGGCAGTGGTGGCAGGAGCATCGCAAACGTCTTCAAACCGAACCAGTCGGTACCTAGGTGACTTGTGATACGCTTGCATGCCAACAAACGATGCACCCATTTCGTCGCAAATGGGTTTGGCGCACCCAGGCGCGCCTTTATGCAGGCAAAACCCTTCCAGCCGAATGCGACTATTGACCACCGCTCGCACGTCACGCACTAAGTGCAATATTGAAGTTTCCTTCCGCTGCAAAAGCGCAGGCCCTGGAGTCACCAATCGTATTTCTTTGATAACTCGAATTGTGGCTTTAGCACAGAGTGCGTTGTAGCCGTGCACTTTCTGCTCATTCGTTATCCGCTTGGGTGCTAAATCAACAATGGCGCGAATGTTGCATTTAGTAATGGCTACCCAGTCCATGAACAATTTCTCGGCATCACCCGAGGTTATTGAACAGTCCAAAAGCCGGCCAACGAATGCTTGGCACGCGCCTTCGTCTACTTTGCTGAACTTAGTAACTTCGTTCTCATCGATTGTCATAGTCAGACTCCGGCATGGCTCGTAGAGATATAGAGCACCTGGAATTTTCGATGTTAATTCGCCCACGAAAGTTGAGCCTGACCGTCCTTGCGTGAGGATTATCAGTTGGCTAGTTGGGTGCTGCTGCTCTTTTGCTATGCTAAGATTCGCGAAGCCCAATGTCCACGCCAATAAACAGATGATTAGGATCTTCCCAGCCATTATTTAAAATGGTGCGTCTATGTGAACTAGCAGTCTCTAGCTAGCCAGCAGCTAGCTACATTACGTGTGAGCTGTGGGCCTTTTTATTACGACGTAGTGGACAAATGGATACAGATTTCGGAGAGTTTGCGATTTCTACGGAAGCTCCTTAAAAGAAGTAGAGTCTGCGTTAGAATAACGCCTGCACTACACAGTGGTTTGAAGCAGTGGTTTGACTGGCTAGAGCACGTGGCCAAAGCATGTTTAAAACTATGATTTCGTCCGCTGGGGCCCGTCCAAAACCAACATTTTTCCACACGCAGCAAATAACAAATAACCGGCACCAAATACTATATTAGAAGTTTGATTTTAAAAACGATTTGAGATGCAAGATGTTTCTCAAAGGTGAGTAAAGTTCATAACAAATAGAGACTCCTTCCTCAATAGATTCTCAAAATTGTGCTCATTTCCTTCAGAACTTCCCAAGAGGAACAATGGAAGACTTTCACCGCCGTCGACGGCGCTTTTGGATTGCGCAAGCGGAGCCTGCGTTCACTCCAATTTCGAATAATGGTTCAAGATTGTCAATCTCAAACTTGAGACACAGCAGTGAAATTCGTGCTAGTGAAGCGACAATAATAACGCCTGCACTATCTACTGGTTCGGTTGAAAACAGTGCAACCCCTGCATCTAACGATGATATAAATTTGTTCACCTTTCGCGACCCAAGCGCGACGCCTTCTCTGCGTCGACGGCTACCAGAATTTCGCGATCCTCGGGCGACGCTATTCCAAGAGTCCCCATCGAAAACTCCGATGAAATCCACTCAAATATCAAAGAATACCTCAACAGAAGGCAATAAAGTTGAGACAGCAAGTGCTCGTAGACGAGATCTTAACGACAATTGTATTGCTGGCATTGAAGAAGAGTCGAAGAAGCACAAGAGACACCGTCGAAAAAAATCAAGAAAGTTGATCAAGAAGGCTCTGTAGTCCTGACAATGTGTTATGAGATACGGGCCAAATCAAATATTTTTACTTCGCGACAACTGTCAATAATCTCAATTTGCGGTGCAAGCACTTTTTGAGCAATAGAAGTGAAGCATTTGCAACTTCTTTTTTGACTACTAAGTGTACCATGCCCAACAAAATGCCGTAGTACTACTGTGTATACAATTCAAGACGTGAAGCATGCACAGCAGCTAGCGTAGAACGATCAATCTCATTCAACAATCAAATTTATTCGCTTCGAGGTGAATGAATCAAAATTGTTATAGGCCTGCTGGCAGGTCATTCTTCGATCACGAGCTCAAGGGTCGATTAAAGCTACAAGTACCAGTATGTATATTGTATATATGCACAGTAGTTTTGTGTGGAGTGTACCTATTATCTTGATTTCGCGAAATACAACCACAAAAGAATTACACAATATTTTGCTGCTTGAAAGACCTTAATTGAGAGTTATCAGAGGTCTTCTGAGGTCTTTCGGCTTCCGGGCCTCAACGGCCCAGTGGACAGTACAGATACACCCAGTTCTCTCCTATGTAATTTCTCTTCAGCTCTTCAAACTGCACGAATGACTAAAAACTAGTTACTAGTTAGAAAAAATAACACCAGTATCGAAATCCAGAATGAGCAAATATTTAAACATTACCCTTGCGGCGCTTTCATCGCAGGCCCATCCCTATCATGATGCGTCATGAATACCTTGACCTTGGGTCCATTGTCCATTTCCATTGCGCCTAAATCTAACTCTCTAACTCGCCTAGACTTGGATTCCACCGTATATCTACACGTGCTGTTTGCACACGCGACCAAAAGAACCGAACCGAGGCCATGTTATTATTGTTAATGCTAAACTTATTTAAAAGATAGAGCTAAATATCAGTATTAATCCAAAGTCTTTAACGACTAGATTCCATTATCTCCTGTGTATGCCATTAGCCACGATATTGTTGCGGTTATCAGCGCAGGCCTTTATAAATGGCCCACTTGCAGTTATAACTGATATCTCCGAGGGCACTGGCCTTATTTCGCGACTGGCTTCTGATGGACTTCGGCTATAGCCGCCGCACCTTCACGGCTGGCAGCTTCAGCCGCCGATAAAGGCTTTTTCTTAGTAATGGTGAAGCTTGGGCGCCCTCCCTTGCCATTAGCTGACCCAGATGTCGTTGATGAGCGGCCTCGAGCGGCCCGCGCCTCCTGTGCCCGCCGACGCTCAATTTTTGTCATCGCAGCCTTGAAGGCGAGAAAGAACTCTTGCAGAGGCGAGAAAAAATCATGCACTGAGAGATCTGGGTCTTCACAGAAGTACGCAAGAACCTCAGCATAGCGAGCCTTGGCAGCTGCCAGGCACTTGCGCGTGCTTACAGCGTCAGTCTCAGCCTCTTTCAAGAAAGTCACGAGGGGCGCTACATTCAAATAAGGATCTTGGTCCGCACGCATTGGCGACAAAGTAGCGTGACGACAAGAATTTGCAGGCTGATCCCCGCTGCTATTTGACGCATCCGATGCTTTCGATTTTCGTCGCGCAGCAGCTGCATGAATTTCACCAAGGAGCGGGTTGGTAGAAGTGGTGCTGGCAGCAGGGACATCGCGTGAGCCCGGACTAGCACTGGCACTATCATCATCACCACTCGAGCCCGTGGTATTTGACGAGGTTGCCCCTGTTTCAATCGCTGGTTCATCGAGGAGACTTGAGTCGAGGCCATCGGCAGCCATCTTTTGCTGTACGGCACCCAGAGGCAAGTGCATCGATAGCATCTTACGGTACTTCACCAGCGCAGGATTAGAGGCTGATTGAGAGACTGCCAGTTCAGAGGCTGGCTTTGTTTCAATCGCTAGTTCATCGAGGAGACTTGGGTCGAGGCCATCGGCAGCCATCTTTTGCTGTACGGCACCCAGAGGCAAGTGCATCGATAGCATCTTACGGTACTTCACCAGCGCAGGATTAGAGGCTGATTGAGAGACTGCCAGTTCAGAGGCTGGATTTGGGGCAACCAGCATCGCATCTGAAGCTGTGGCTGATTCCATTGAGTCCCAGTGTGAAGGCGACGACGGTTTGGGCGCAGATGATAACGGAGACACGGGCGCAGCCTCGCTGAGAACTTCTAAATTTCCCTTGGAGGTGCTGCTCGTGAGCGTGAAGCAGATATCTTGCTCGGCCTCTTTGAGCAACTCTTCTAGTGCAGCAGACTCATCCAATTCAGAGGTCAAGCTGAGGGTCGCTCCTGGGCTCGAGGGGCGGCATAATGTGGTGCTATTGGCTATGCTTGGTTCACCGTCGTCGTTCCCCGCTTCCTCCATACTGGCGCTGTGAGCGCGCCGCAGGCCCGGAACTGACCGTATATCATTGAGCCACGCACTAGGCGGCTCTTCGCTGGACCGAGCGCGAGCAGCGCGCCCGCTAGGCTTCAGCAAAGCGCCCGTTTTGATCTCGTCGAGGAGCGAAGAGGCAGGGCGGTCGGATTTGCCAACGGCTTCATCGTCTGGGGCAGGTGCTTCTACGGAAGTGGTTTGAGAAAGACTCGGCGTCAGCGGCTCCGGTCCTGCTGTCTCTGCGGGCGCGGGAGGAGAAGCTGCAGGAGTGGCATTAGGATTTGACCTAGCCGCGAAGAGATTTTGCAGCGCTTGAGAGGCCATCGGCTTACGCGGTTGCTTCTTCTTAGCCTCTGCTTCCGGAGCCGCAGGTCGGCTCTTATTCGCTAGCCACTGCACCTGCTCTGCCTTAGCTGCGTCAACAAATTCTTTAACTTTGGCACGGCCACGGTCGAGCCTTCGCTGCTCCTGCTCCGCTTGCTCTAAAGACGCAGTTCGAGCAGCAGCAGCAACGCATTCGTGGAGATCGTCCGCGAAATCCAGCAGCGTTGAGTCATCGCGCTCGATGACAAGCACCAAATACTCAAGCACCGAAGTCTTGCCATCAAAAGCGCGCGTATTGGCTAAGTTTAAGAGCGATCGCAACGTAAATGCTTGCACTGTTGACGCGCCCTCAACTGCTTCATTGCTACTGGTAGAAGGTGAGGCGTCAGAGGCTGCTGCCTGAGATGCGGCCGAAGATGCCGGCTGCGGGGCTGCAGTGTTGAGGCGATTTCCGAGGAGAAGAATGATATGGAAAACCCGCCTTAACTTATCCGAAGCTTGCACTTTGTCGCATGCTACCTGCACAATGGTCGATTGGTCCCGAACCTGCGTGCTCGCTTCTTTGAACCGTCGCACGAAGACCATAGCTTCCAGGCGACTCGACGCGTGTGGCACGCCAATCAGCGCCAACATGGTTTGCTCGCACACCGTTAAGCTGGTGCGCTCACCGCGAAATCGCTCGAGAGATGCCCGCTCTTTGCGGGTCGGCACAAGCTGGTGAATTGCCTCCAGCTGGTCCGTTGTGAAGCTCTGGCCATCGAGCCGCATGACTCGTTCGCCTATTTCTGCAGGTGATGTCTTTACACGGGCTAACAAGATGCTGCCATTCATAGCTCGCTGAGGGTCAATCAGTGCCACTGCCTTCTTTGAAGCCGCCTTCTTTTTTGTGTCGCTGGACTTGTTCGTGGTCTCTTTGGCAGTCTCGACGAATAACTCCTCGAAGTCGTGCAACGGATCGTCTGACTTCAGGCCACCCCCGCCTAGCAATTCCCCCGATGGCCCGCCCCAAATGGAGCCTCTTCTCTGAAGCCGCTCTTCCGGAATGGTTTCCCAGTGAAGCTTGCGCCGTTGCGGGCCCTCTGCTTCTGGCTTGGCACCTTTGCTTGTACCTCCTGCTTTATCAGCTGCTATGGCTGTGGGCAATTCCAAGTCAAGGCGCGCAGGGTCTACTTTATCCATCACCATCTTCTGCGCCACGGCTGACGGCGCGATACCTGAAAAAACAAAACATTGACACAAGATTGTAAGCGATTTCTGACGGTCAGACAAATACGAAACATATTGAATCCTGTTAAGATTTGTTGAATAGATAAATCAGCGAATCGATGACTCTCTTACCCATTGAGAGCATCTTCTTGTATTTTTGCAACTCTGGGTCCACCACTGCTGCTGCAGGGGCAGGAGGAGGTGCTGGTGGTGGGGCCACAGCTGCCACTTCAGACGGCAACATCGGGTCAGGGCCTGCTGCAACTTTCGCGCTGCTAGCAGCAGCTGCAAGCGCCACGCCAACTTTGAGCATTTTCGTCGCGAGCTCAGCACCAGCCCCTTGGCCCGCCGTTAAGTCGCTTAGCGAGTCACTGCTCCTTCGACCAACGCTTTCGCCTGCATTAGTAATGCTGCTGAGGCTGTTAGGGCTATTCTTTACACCGCTATCGCTACCTTTCTGCCCGGTGCCTGAACTTCCAGACTGTTGGGCTGCTTGCGCCTTATGCTGCAGCGCTACTAAGCTGTCCATAGTGTCGACATTGTCAACGATGTACTCGATGGCTGCATCCAGATCTGCAGCCGACACCATACCATCGTCAGCAGCGGCCACTTTGCTGCTGCCAGAACTCAGCCGCTGAGTAGCTCTCAGCGCATGCAGCGCCCAGCCTCGCTCGAAGCCCATGACCGTAACCGCAGCCACGTCTGCTTCGCTGAAGTTGTCTGTCTCGCTATTCCAGGCAGGTTCCGCTAAAGCGTCAGCGTCAACCTCCGCTACAACTTTTTCTGAGGTAGCGCCAGGCTCACTTCTCTGCATGCTTTGAGATCTTTCGATGGGCAATGGACCTTGGGCGTTGCTACTATTTACATTGCCAGTCGTGCCGTGCACATTATCTATCATGTTAGCAAAACCATTACCACTTCCTGCGCCACTGTTGCCCGCTTCTCCTATATGCCTTCCGTTGCCGTTCCCTTCTACCTTTCCTGCTAGATTAGGGTCGCTACCACTGCTTCCACCGCTACCGCTGCCGGTGCCATTACCATTGCCATCATCTCTAGCATCTTCGATCCTGTCGTTGAATCCTCTTCTGCTACCAATATCACTACTGCTACTGTCAGACTTGTCGAGACTGACTTCATTACCAACACCACCACCACAGTCAGCATTGCCGCCGCTTTCGCTATCCGCAGAGGATCCATGCCCAGTGCTGATACTAGCACTGCTACATTTGTGCTTCACTCTAAGAACCGTGAGGATGAGTGGAGCTGCCGCATTTTCAAGCGCAGAGGAAGCTTCGTCAAAGGATAGACCAGCCAAGCTCGTGCCGTTCACTCCAACGACGACGTCAAGACACTGCAACCCCGCTGACGCATCGCTGTCAACTTCGCAAACCAGCACCCACTCGAACCCTTCAACCGGCTGCTCCTGGTACTGAGGTGGCATCGAGGCGGCATCGCAGGCCTCGTTTGATAGGGCCACAGGGCTGCAAAGCTCAAAGGGCCACCGGGTTCTGGTTGGGTCCCCGCCCTCAGCGGGTAACGCCAGCTTTTTCGCCACTGCCAGAGCCTTCCGGAAAGTAGCTTCGTCGCTTACGCACAGACCATCTACGGCAGTTATCCGCCACCCTACTGGCACACCTGCGTCAGCAGCTTGGCTCCCTGGCTTCACTGCCGTTACAGTGCCGTCTTCTCGAAGTACCGTACCTAGTTTTGATCGTATGTCGAGCTTTACGCACATCGTGCTGCTCCTTTTACACGAGCTTTCCGGAGCAGGAACCTGCGCTATCCCGCCGCTTCTGCGAGTACTGCGCTGCAGCTTCGTAAATTCGACAGAATCACCAATGCGCACGCGTCGTCGTCGTTGTGAGCTGCTGCTGTGCGGTGGCGTCAATGGCGTTTGCGCCTCAGGATGAGCAAGCGGTGCTAGGCTCAAGAGTGGAGGTTCGGCGTCGGCTGAGATTACCAACGTCACTAAATGGGGGTCACTCTCGCCGAGTCCGTTGGCCTGCCCATGTTGTAATACTGACTCATCTTGGCCGCAGTGATCGTTTTGCTCTTCCGCAGCCAGTGCAGTCGAGGCGTTACTTTCGTACCGGTCTTCATCACTCAACTCGGGCGTGCCCTCAGGCGGTTGCGATCGTGCCATTTTGCTATCGCCGCGGAGGCATTCTAAGTACGCACGCAGTGGACCTGCAAGCGTTACCTGTGCAGACTCGCGCGAGATATTAGACGCGTCGCTAGCGTTATTTCTGTCATGAGGCGTTCCTTCTGCAAGTCGGCTTCGAGATAACCGGCGCCCGCCACTACTATCAGGCGATGAACTCCGACGGTCGCGTGTGCTGCTGAAAAGTGGGCTACTGCCGCCACCACTGCTGCTACGATTTCTTCCACCAGACGCTCCATTAACCATAGTTCTACTAGATTTCCGGGAGTGTGGTGTCGAAGGGCTCACGAAGCTCATAAACTTATCCTCGAGACTTTTCTTACGCGTTGACAGCTCTTCTAAACGTGCAATCGTCTGGTCGCAGTCAGCTTCAGCAGCTCTTAACGCTATGTGTGCATCTCTTAACTCTGACTCCACTGCCTGTGCGCGGCCAATCAAGGTTTTCATCTCGCGCGCTAGTACGCTGTTGCTGCTGTTCTGAGGCGTGCTCCCCGCTGATGTGGCTACTTCCACGGCCGCTTCAATTTGCGCTTGCAAGACGCGCTTGTGCGCTTCAACTTCACTGAACACTTGTTGTGCGCTAGCAACTCGAGCACGAGCATCTCGGAATTCGGCATCGGCTGCACCTAGTTGACTTACTACCTGCTCGATCGCACGGCGTGTGTCTGGTCCTGTCCCAAAACTCTTTTCGGGGACCGGAGACAGCCATGCTAGGGCACGAACTGATGCAGGGAACTCAAGCGCCGAGCTAGTGCTACCACTGCTGCTACTACTGCTACTGCCGGCACTGCTGCTAGAGCTGCTGTTCGCGCTTCTGAACCCAAATGACCGCAATGGGCTCGAAAACCCCCATCCCTCCCCGCTCATGCGAGTCACTGCACTAAACTAATAGATAGCGTCATGCTTTGACTATTGAAACGATACCATCCAAGTTATAAGCTACGCATCATGTTCGTAAGCCACCATCATAATGTCACCAATGTACGTCTATTGCCTGAAACATCTACTCGTACAGGAACACCGAATGCCGACATTTTCGGAACGTACTGAAGTTGTTGTTGATAGGATTGTACTGACTTCTTTCGTGATCGTATTTCACGGATTATTCGCCTACCTAAAATATGACCACGAGAAAGAAGACCCCCAACAAGCAAGAAGCAGCTGGTGATGATGAGAGGTGACAAGTAGTCCCTACAATAAAACATCTGACGTATTTTCTCCAGAATATAAGGCAAATACGTCGCGACGTATCGACTTT
>Ga0307979_1000549_pt1 | contig 25868 bp, 25 predicted proteins | sample OrgLakmetage1058_FD_201833 | JGI IMG/M metagenome (GOLD analysis project Ga0307979, IMG submission 201833) | Saline water microbial communities from Organic Lake, Antarctica - #1058 | ecosystem: Environmental > Aquatic > Non-marine Saline and Alkaline > Saline | place: Antarctica: Organic Lake...
AAACATATGAAACAAACCCGGATTTTGCGCGTGTTTCGTTTCTAAGAAACACAAAAAGCGCCGCCCTGGGCGTTTCTGGTTTCGAGAAACGAAACATTAGGGTTCCGCGCGCCGTTTCTCCAGCAATTCGTTTCCATCTTCTGGTATGTGGGGCGTCACAGGTGAGACCGGCAGGCGCAGAGAACAGGCGAAATTTTCATATTTTTACGTGACCGCCATAAATTTGCATGCGAACTTCACTTCAGATGAGAATTTGCGTTGTCAGACTTCTTTTCCTTTGATCGAGGCTAGTTTTAAACATAGGCACCTTAGGATCACCTACTTCGAGGGGCAAATTTGAAACGAAACCCGGGAGAAATCTGGAAAATCAAGGTGCTTCGTTTCCGCCTGGGAAACAGAAACAATCATTCAGCCATCCAGGCCCGTTTCATGAGAAACGAAACAATTATGTCGTGCTTTTTCCCCAGTTTCTCGTCCACTTCGGTGCACCTGGGAAACAATCCCTGTAAAGTCCATGATTCGTTTCTTCTTATTTTCCGTGTTTAAACTTCTTCCCTAGCACTACTACAGTGTAGCCTACTCGTACAGAAATCCGTTCCATGTAGTAGGTACTGTACAGTACAGTAGGTCTACAGAAACATAACCCCCTCCGTAGCTAGCCCGCTAGCCCTCGGAAAATGCTTCGAGTAGCTACACAGCTACACAGTAGTGCGTCTAGCGCCTAGCGCCCTGTTGGTAGCTATAGTGGCCTTGACTATACAGTGAATGGTTGTAGTTGTACAAAAGTAGTACTAAGCTGCGGTAGTAGTCTGTTCTGCATCTAGTGCTGTAGTGCATACAAGGAGTGTTATCTTATCTATCTTCCCGCCCTGGACGACCTCTCAATAAGTGCTAGGCTGCAACTTTTCACTTATTTGTCTAGCTAGCTAGGCACCTGCGCTCGATTTAACTACTATCAATGAAGAGTGAACTTGAAGTTTAACCAACGTTTTGTAAAATTTCTGCAAAATGAGTCTATTCCAATCATCGACGTATGTAATACAACAATGAAAACTGCGACAAGTACTCTGCTGCGGCTGAATGGTAGCGCAATATCGAAGCTTTGCTTGGAAGACATATGTTTGATTCCACGGGTCCCATGCGTCCTCTCAGATTGTTCAAACTCATGGAAAGCTTCCCATTCGTGGACGCCAGATGCGCTGTTGTCTAAGTATGCGAACTCTGAGTTCGAGTGCGGGCGTATCAGTGCAACTGAGCCTAACTTGCTAACATTGAAACACTACCTAGCGTACTGCGAATCAGTCGCACATGCTTTAACGTGCACCAGTGATAACCCCATGTACCTGTTCGATGCGGAATTTGCTGAAGGTTGGAATACTAGTGCCGACCTCGCCCATGATTATACGGTCCCTGAGCAATTTACGGACGACCTCTTTTGTACTCTGCGAGCTGACCTGCGCCCCGATTACCGGTGGCTGATCATTGGACCCAAGGGCAGTGGCACTTATTTGCACGTGGATCCATTGTGCACGAGTGCTTGGAATACATTGATCTCAGGATACAAGAAGTGGGTGATTTTGGAGCCACTTGAAAACGAATCAGTGTCGGTGTCTAATGTAGACTGCTACGACGAGAAAGGAGGTGGTGACAGGCCAAGCATCGCAGAATGGTTTGAGCGCACTCTTCATGGCGATCCATTTGAGAACACCGGAGACAATGTTGTCAAGATAGAGACTCTGTACGGTAAAGGATTTGTCTTTACGCAGCAGCCAGGTGAAACTGTGTTTGTGCCCTGGGGCTGGCAACATGCAGTGCTCAATTTACCAGGAAATCCTGCTGCTGCCAAGGCAGAACATGGCAGCCCTGCAATTGCGGTAACGCACAATTTCATACCCAAGCGTAGTATCGCGCAAGTAGATGGATTTCTCAACGCAGCTCGACAAGAAAACAAACGATGGACACCCGGTGATCTATCTGCTATAGAGGCCGCTGTTCGTCGCTCTGTCCTGGGTTATGCGGATCGAACCTGCGCTACTTGTGCGTTGTAGGAAATTTAATACATATAGGGAAAACAGGACAATGCGCATTCACATTAATGTTGCGTATTACCCAAATCCCAGGTGTTCGCCAGACCTTATACTTGCCTTGCCTGTTTTAATTTAGGACTATCATAAATTACCGAGAAATAGGAAAGCCCAGTTGAATTATATGCGTGTATAGCAATACATTTACGAATGCTTTCAGCTATACGTAGCTGTATCTTATGAGTTAATCAGCGAAGTAGAAATATCTGGGAGTCTGGTCATAGCCCTATGATTTAGGTAAATTAAGGTAAGGGAGCGAAGTGCAGTGCTGTGGAGGAGGCCCGGGATTATAAACTCAAAGATCGAAGCCTAGTCATTTGGATGATTTTTATTAAGGCATCGGAAACTCCTATGCTCCGTCAAAAGGCACGTGTTCGTACACACCAGAATTTCTTCTGCTGGGACAAGATTACGCCTCGAATGTAGGTGCGGCGAGATCAAAGGTGATGGCGCTCTCGATGTGGCGAGTCTGGGGAAACAAGTCGAACGGCGTTGCAGCTCCGAGGTTATAGCCACCGTCAATGAGTATGCGGGCGTCTCGGGCCTAGCACAAAGAAGCGCGACAGATAATCATAAAATTGAAAGGATATGGCAGATTTCGACGGCACTCTTGGGGGTAGAATCGCAAGAGAAGCAAACTGTGCGATGAAAAATAAAAGAGCGAAAAATATGATGAGAGGTAAAAGATAAAAATGCTTCGAAGCTGATCTCAGGCTTCGCATAACTCTTCACTGCCATTGGCTTAAATCGAATGTGATCGACTTCTTGCGCACACTCCCCTTGCTGCTGACCTGGGTCGCTGGGTCACAGCTCACGTACACCACTCTGGCAGGCCTGAAGGCCAGCAACTGGTCTAAAAACTCTTCGGTGCAGCCGGCGCGAGGGGGGTCAATGATCAACACCTGTTTGCAGCAACAAGAATATCATCACGTGGCGAAGACTGGAATGCATTTTGTTTTATTTATTTGTGGTCAATGATTCACTGGATAAAAGCAAGTGTGTGTTTAAAAAAAAAAGAAGAAGAGGAAAGGCGACATAAAAAAATTTAAGATCATGAGCAATGAAAATTGTGGGAGCTTGCAATCTAGACGACTCATACGGTGGCTCCAAGAAGTTTTTTATACCGTTACTGTAGGATCGAAATTAACGTTCTGGAAAATGTCTTCTGCAGTACCCGCCGTAAAATCACAATTCGTAATGCTTGAAAGTGCCAATCGTACAGAAAATAGAAAATAGCAGAAGGTTGTGCAAAAATGAATTCAAAAGCATGACATTAAGGGAGAGACCTCGAACAAGTGATACTTAAGTACGAAGAACGACATGAACTCAACCATAAATTGCAAATGTTCCTTCTTACTCGTTCCGTTCAGCGTTTCGTTTCGCGCTGGCAATGTTGAGCGCACTGATCTCAATGCCTGCGCATTGTTCGAAATGCGCCGCGGCTGCGAGGCAGAAGAGCCCACCGCCGCAATACGCGTCAATCAAGTGCGTTGCCACTTTGTCAGCTCCTCCCTTTACAGCTTCTGCACCTGGTTGGTGGTGGAGAGGTGCTCGAGCTTCGGAAAGGACATGGTCTACGAGGAGAGGCAACACAAACGGGTTATTCTGAAAGAATTCTCCGGCCCGAAACTGCAGCTGGAGGGAAAATTGCTTCCCCATCACTTTCTCCATAACCTGGTGTACATAGCACGAATGTAGAAGAAAAGGAAAGGATGAGAGACTGCCTAAAATAAATCTTATCTGCAGGAGAGTTGGTAGTCTAGTCTAGAAGCGTACTGTACAAGTAGTGTGAAAGTAAGCACAATATGAAGCCATTTGAATAAGATGAATCTGTTAAGCTACATCATCCAAACCTCTGCGTTAGGATCCGTCACCACAACACTCTCATCAGCATCGTCATCACCATCACTGCTGCTGCTGTCATCACCATCGCCGCTTACGCCATCGCCGCCCAAGGCAGACGCATGGCGCAGCAACAGAGTGGCACCTTTCAGCTTGCGGCGCGCGTTTTGCTTCTCAAAGTCCGTCAACTCGGGGTTGGCCTCCCTGTCCTGGTCGGCCTTGGCCCGGTGATATGCGCGGCTTTTCACTTCGTCGCGTAATGTCACCAAGCGCTCGTTCAACTGTTAGTTTCAACCCGTCAAGGTAGAGACATACTGTGGGTGAACTATAACGCTGAGTACGCAAGGAATTAAGGTCAGAATACCTGTCAGCTCTAGCTCTTAAAGAATCAAATTCAAAAAAGCACAGAAGTATTATAAGGGTCACCAAGCACATCACTCACTCCTTCCTATCCTTCCCTAAACCCCCCTTTTTACCTGTGGCGTGGCAATGATGCACTGTTCGACGTCGACCAAGTTCATGCCGCGCCCCCCGAGCTTTTTGAACCCAATGTTGCCCACCTCCCCTGTAAGCGTGTCCGGCTTGTCGTGGTGTGGGGTGAGCTTCGTGCGGTAACCGTATTCCTACGGGTATGCATTCAAACACGGAGCATTTGTAAGAAGTGGAAACAAAGCAAGGCGGGTGAGTCTGAGGACAATGCACTTTTAAGAAGGAGATTTTGCCGACTGTAGAGCGTAAAAATGTCACTCACTTTTTAGAGTACCCAAACTCTCGATAGCGATGTACTCTTTTGATTTCCCTTTTCCGTTCACTTACCTCGGCCGTGCCCACAGCGTCCAGCACCACCGGTGCCTCAAACCCCCCAATCCTTTGCAAGACGCCCTCGACATGGCCCCGCTTCAGCCGCCGCTGCTCTTGAATCGGCATGAACTGGTACTGGCACCCTCCGCAAGAGCCGAAGAGAGGGCACGGCGGCTCTTTGCGCAACGGCGAAGGCTCGAGAATCTATTTACACAAAATAAAGCGTTATTCTTGGTGACATGGAGTCTAGCATTAACAAAGAGGTTTTTCAACAGGAGAATTGGAAATAAGAGCTCGTACAGCAAAATCACACGAATCAATTAAAAAGAATTAAATAATTTTATATCTTGCACCGATTATATTTTAAGTAACATATGGTCATAGCGTAATATTAGCTTGTGAGAAAAGATATGCAATTGTTTTTATGTGCATGAGCGGTAGTACTTTGTTGACGTCGTAAAGTAGATAGTTTACGGCACTATCGAAGGAGCTCACCTCTACGAGATCAGCTAAGCTATGGCTACCACGGTTCGACCAAACCCGCGCTCTTACGCGCTCGCCAACCATCACGTGAGGCACCATGACAACGTATTTGGACGCTGGCAACACCTCGCCGTCTCCTGCCTGCGCCATTGAGCTAGCAGGAAGATCGACTTTCGCTACGCCGTCACCAAGATTCGATAAGTCTTCAATGAACAGGTCAACTTCGTCGTGGTAGTTGAATGGACCCTCAATCTTTGATGTTTCCTTGTTTTTGCCCCGCCTCCGACCATGCCGTTTTGAGAGGCTCCGCCAACTTGGTCGTCGGCTCAGATGCTGCGAGAGAGATTGCCGATGAAAGGCGGATACCGTCCTCAGGGAAACACCTAAAATTACCATATTAACGAGGCACCAGAATCTTCGCAGCATGGGCTGTTTGCCTAGCCTAGCTAACTTCGATGTCTCGCTAGTAGTCGAAGTTGAATTTCTATGAAAGTCAACGAGGGTCGAGGGTCAAGAGCAACAAAAAAGAAAAAAAAAGAAGGAAGCCGAAACGGAAGGAAAGCAAAAAAGTCCGATTTCCATCGTCTGCCATCCTCGTCCTGGCGTCTTGCTTCACACTCGATTCAATTGATGCGGTGATGCGGTAGGTGCCTCTTTCTTCTTGTTACTTATTAGTAGTGGACTTGTGCGAACTAGCTAAGGGAGCTAGTTAGATTTAAGGTACAGCCAGCGGTCCTTATATTGCGTTATGATGAGCATGGTTATTGATTTTGAATGTATCGAAGCAGGGCATTCATATATTCATCTGTCGTGTGCGGTCATTGACAGAACTCTGAAAACCTCTGCACCTTTACATGGTCTTAATCTTTCTTTGTTGTGCCTCAGAAATTATACGTCTCATAAGAGATAGACCAATTTGCTCCATACTGCAAGCATAAGTCGTTAAGTTATGGCGGAACTTACCTACCAAGAATGGCAGGATCCTAGCTGCGTAAGCGTGAACAGGCTCCCACCGCGGGCGTCGTTCGTGCCCTATCCCAGCGCTGACGAGGCGCTGTCTAGTGTTGATGCTAGTCGCGGACTTAGGAACATAAAATCCTTCTCTAATTCCAGCAGGGCCCGTGCGATGCTCCTCGATTCGCAGGATGCCTGGGCGTTCAAATGGTTTCCGAGCGTGGCTGCTGCAGGCCTAAATGCCGATACTACCCCTGCCTCGGCTTCCCTTGCTTCAAGCAAAGATACTGGCAACAGCAGCAGCAGCGGCAGTAACGCGTGGGAAACTATGCCTGTGCCTGGAAACTGGGAGTTACAGGGGCGCAGCAAAGCCGACAACCTTCCGTTTCCGATCTACACCAACATTGGGTACGCGTGGGCTGGTGGCGGTGTCCCGACGGCTCCGCCAGTAATCGCCTACAAGGAAGGGGCAGGGCGTCCTGCAGACTACAACCCCACGGGTGTCTACCGCCGCACCTTGCTCCTCCCGCCGGGCTTTCTGGAGGGTGAGCAGCGCGTGGTGCTGCATTTGGGCGCGGTCACTTCCGCGGTAGGATGACTACATCTACTTCTAGTAGGAAACACCACCACACGTGCAGTTCACTGCGAATGAGTTACAAACACCATCATATGTTAAAATAAAAGAGAAGAATTGTCACACGTGCACAAATTTGTCGTGGCTTGACTTCTTCTCAGTGTCGTTTTTTTTGAATTTCGAATTCTAGGTGTACGTGAAAGCGAACGGCGTTGGAGTGGGCTACTCCACAGACTCGAAATTGCCGGCGGAATTCGACGTCACAGATGCAGTACTTCAAGCAGGCACGAATGGCGGTGCTGCCAGTAGTGATACCGGTTACACCGTCGAAGTGGAGCTGGTGGTGCTGTGCTGGAGTGCGGGGTCGTATTTGGAAGACCAAGACATGTGGCATTTCGCAGGCATTACCAGGAGCTGCTGGCTCCTGGCGCGCCCAGTGGTGAGTGTGCGAAGGAGATGAGATGAGAAGAAGAGAGCAGCTTAAGAAGATGCATAAAAGGACAAAAAGAAAGGAACTTCACTAGACTTATCTCATGCACCTGATGCCAACAAATAATTTCGAGGAATTCTTTTACTAGTAATTCTCATTCAACGCCGAGTCTTCGATGTGGCTTTACTAATTTTTCGAACGTAGGTGCATCTCGCAGACTTCTTTGCCGTTCCCTCTTTGCATCACACCGAGACTTCTTCGTCTTCTTCTTCGTCTTCGGGGCTTGTATACCCCATGGACAACGCAAGTGGCGCCTTGAAGGTCGTTACATTTCGCTTTGCCACTTTTATCTGATATATATCCATGCGACTTCCATTTTGGTTCTTACGTAGTTTTGACCGGTCTCCTTCTCCTTCCCCTCGTCTTTCCCTTATTTAGGTTGAAGTGTCAGTGAAGCATTGCCAAGACAATACCTTCACTTCAACTCCTCCTGTCGAGTATCGCGTGCGGTGCCAAGTTTACGACCATGACATTAATAAAAATGATGATGATGATGGCCAGGGCCGCGACGTGCCTCTAGTTAGCGACGCAAAGAGCACTCAAGTTGTCCCTCCACCTCCACCTTTTTCTTCTTCTTCTTCTTCTTCTTCGACGAAAAAAACAAGCCTTTTGCTAGCTTCTGGTGCGGCGAGTGGGCACACTGTTGGAGTGGCAAATAAGCCTTCGACCGCGAACAGTAATACAGTAACGGCTCCTCCCTTATCATTTGCAGTGGGGCGTTCGTCTTGCGTGCTGTCGTTGCCGGATTGCCTATCTCCGTGGTCAGCCGAGAGGCCCAAACTGTACACTTTGCTCCTCGTTCTGGAGACTCGGTCTTCGACTGCCCATGCCACAACTGCTAGAAACCGCGATACGAGTGTTGACAGCAACAACAGTGAAGAAAGGTGGGAAGAGCAGGAGGCGACAGCTGTGCGGATTGGGTTTCGCACCAGTGAAGTGCGCCAAGGCAGGCTGCTGGTCAACGGCTATCCAGTTATTCTCAAGGGGGTGAACCGGCACGAATTTGACCCAGCTGCAGGCCACGTGCTCTCCGAGCAAGGGATGGCAATGGACGTGCTCCTGATGAAGGCCCTGAATTTCAATGCCGTGCGCTGCTCGCACTATCCTCCCGATTCGGCCTTTCTCGAAGCTTGCGATCGCCTCGGTAATTAAAATTGATAAGAAATTCAAAGTAAAAGCCAGAATTCTTCAAATTTAGGAGGAGTCTAGAGATCGAGCAACCTACTTAGCTAGCCAAATTATCTACTTTTGGATTCCTTGAACCTTCGATTTGTTCCCTTCGTTGATTTTTATACTTAAGTACTGAAGTGCTCACTATTATGCTATACATAATGTATACAATGGATTCTATTTGCTAGTTCTCTACGCTCCTTCTTCCTCATTCCTGCTCATTTCCACTGTTTCCTATTTTCTACCTGTCTAGGCCTCTATGTCGTCGATGAGGCCAACATCGAGTCCCACGGGATTGGGTTCGAGCCCTCCAAAACTTTAGCCAATCAGCCAGCCTTCGAAGCGGCTCATTTGGCCCGGGTGCGGGGGGTGGTGGAGCGGGACAAAAACCACGCCAGTGTCATCATATGGTCCTTGGGCAACGAAGCTGGCAATGGGTTGGCGTTCCACCGTGCGTATGCATGGCTGAAAAGGAGGGATCCGAGCCGCCCCGTGCAGTACGAAAACGCGCGAATCGAGCCGATCTGGTCGCAGGAACATGTAAGGAAGGGTTTGCAAATATGTGTTTCTGTGTGCATGCATGCAATAGATGAATGAGTTTTGATGTACTACACAGTGTTTGGAGGAGCAAAGAAATTATCTAATACATTTAATTTCTTGCTTCGTTTGACGATAGCGTATGTCCTTTCTCGACTCCGTTCTTCTTCGCACCGTTTCACCTACATGTATAATTAGGTAGAGACCTTGGACGAAAACAGCGACTTGTACGTGCCTATGTACCCCTCGATCGACAAACTCAAAGAGTATGCCGACACCTACCAGCACGACCCCAATGGACGACCCTTGGTCATGTGCGAATACGCGCACGCCATGGGCAACAGCGGTGGTGGCCTCGCGGAGTACTGGCAGCTCATCTACAAGAACAACAGCAGCGGCCAATCGCAAGGAGCAGCAGCATTGTCACCCTCTGAGCGCCGTGGGGTTCTACAAGGAGGGTTCATTTGGGATTGGGTGGACCAGGTAGTAATAACAAAAAAGAAAGCTTGTTGAGAGCTTGTTTACGACATCGAAAAATTGTACGCATTCGTAGTTGATTTCTTTCCATTGCCGTGACTGGCCGCATCTCACTAATATACGATAGCGGCTTTCATTATTTACCACTGCTCACACTTCTGATTTTTTTAAATATTATGTTTTCAATGCATGAAATATCAGGGCATTGTTTCCTCACAAAACATCGCATGCAGCTCGTCGTCGCCCCTGACTCTGGACATGCCTCAAGGAGCCAAGGAGGTCGCTGACGACTCTTTATGGTCAGTGTTGCCTGGTGTTGATGCATTTTGCGGGCAGAACGCGAGCGTGCTTGAGGCTTCTCCCTCTTCGCCTTCTTCAAGTACCAGTGCATTTCTCGCCAAGTGCCGCGCGAAATGCTTGAAAGACCGCTGTGGGGGCTTTGTGGTTTGGCGAGGCAACGCTTACTTTCGGCCGCAGGTATTCGATAAAGATACCCAATCCCTGATTGTGCGTCAAATCTTCGCATGATTTTTCATCTCTCTCAATAACATGCTTCTTCTTCTTGGTGTCTTTCTCGACTGTCTTCCTCTGTTCTTCTTTCTGAAATGGCGACAGGCACCTTACGAGCTGGCGACCACCTCAGTACATGTGCCAATGAGCGAAGCCACTCTGCACATCGCGCCTCGCCTCGACGCTCATGGTGGTTTGCCTTCTTTTGGAGGTGCTCATACTTCATCCTTGGCAGAGGCGTCAGTTGCGCCTACCTCTGCGTCGGATGACCAAGATATTCAGAAGAAATTAGAGGCTGATGGCGAGAGCAGTGATGACGTCAGCTTACTGAATGCCTGGGCGGGTGTGCTTGCAGACCCGTTGCGCGCGTCCAAATCCTCCCTCGCAGCTGACCGACCGGTGATTGTTGGGTGCACTACGTCGGAGGATTTTGCATATGCGAAGGACAATTTTCGCATCCCTTGTGTAATTCTGCACCAAATTGAGCCTTGGCATTTCTTTAGAGCGAACATGCATGTATCAAGTGCTTCTTTTTTGTTGGTTTGCTCTCATTCTTTCTAATTCCCTCGTCTTTTATCTTCTCTTTTACCTCCACTACCTCTTCACGCCTTGGCACCTATTTAGATCTTCGCGTACGGGGGTGATTTCGGGCCGCAGCACACGCCGAACGACCACAACTTTTGCATCAATGGCCTCGTCCAACCGGACCGTTTGCCCAACCCTCATGCCTATGAAGCCAAGCACGTGCAGCGGCCAATTGTCTGCACCCTGCAAGAAGGTGCACATAAAGTGGGGAGGGCACTAGAAGGAGGATTGGGATCTGGAGGAGGAGAGGTGCTTCACGAGGGCGTCAATGACGGGATGGCTGATGGTAATGGAGTTGGCGGTGGCGTTGGCGCTAGCAAGAGCAGCCTGGTGCTTTGCGTCGAAAATCGCTACGACTTCTTGGATTTAGCGTCCTGCGGTCTCCAAGCCACTCTGCAGATCACACTCGATGGCACGCCCGTGATGGACCACCTGCCTTTGCCATTGCCTTCCTGCCAACCTGGTGACACGATTTCCATCGCACTTGCTGAGGTGCTGCCTTCAAGTTTGCCCTTTCTGAAGTCGATGAACGGAACACCTGGCACAACAACCACAGCAACAGCAGCAGCCACCGCCGCAGAAAACAGTGAAGTAATGCTGGATTCTTCCCCTGCTGTTGAGCCGTATGGAAGTCCAGAGACGTGGCTTACGGTAATTGAGAAATTAATCATAGTTCGCATCTTTTCAAAACATGTACTCACGACAATACCCTGACATTGACTCATTGCTCTCGCTCTTTGAAATAAAATGAGCTTTTTTTTTCATGTACACTGAGGTTTCGACACCATTGAGATGAAAATGAATATAACCCGTAGGTGCGTTTCACGCGGCCCGACGGTCTCGAGGTCGCATGGGACCAATTTCGGCTCGACTCGACACCATTCCTGGCAGCAAACGGGAGCATCTCATCTTCGAACGCCTTGACCACACCTGCCAAGTCGGCTGCTGCATCGGCTGCTGCATCGGCGGCTGCATCGGCGGCTGCTGCGGAACCATCGTCATCGCTCTCTCCTTCCTTGTCGCCTCGGTCCCCTCTGTCGCCGCGCTCCCCCATGGCCACTGCCAACGCGCAAGGGCGCTGGCCAGTGACCATAGAGCGCCCGCCGCCTGCTCCTGGCATCAAGGGCAGCCGCGGTGCCGTGATCGTGCGCTGTGGACCTGAAAGAGGAGTTGGCGGAGGTGGTGGTGGCAGTATCAGCGGTGGTGGTGGGAGTGGCCTGAAGGTCACGATTGACCGGGACACGGGATTGATGACGTCACTGGTTTTCCACGGCAAGGAACAGCTGGCTGCACCCGCGGGACCGAACTTTTGGCGGTAATGAGATACAGAGAGAGGGAGCGAGAAGAAGAGCATTGAGGCGCTGGTATAGGTGGTCTTTTTATGAGCAAGTCGTTCTTTTCTTTAAGGAGGGTGTGCTGTTTTTTCTTACACTGCTACGGACGAGATTGCACGCTTCGTTCAAACCTCATAAACCTATGAATCTTTGTGTCTGCATTCGTGTGTTTGTGCCTGCGCGCGTATCGTTGACGACAGGGCGCCTACGGACAACGACGTTGGCTGGGGCGCTCCCTCTCTGCTCGAAGCATGGCGTTTAGCGGGGGTGCCTGTTGCGCAAGGTATGGGTAGTAGAGTAGTAGAGGAAGTTTGGAGATCATAATGAGAGCAAGCGAATGTGTGAATACCTTATGCAAAGGAAGAGTTCAAAGGAAGAGTTTGCATCATTTCAAGCAGTCAAAAGGGTCTTGCTTTGAACTCTTCCTTTGATTCTCCTTGCATTGATCTATCATTGCACTGCTGTCGCATACCGTGTAGGCGGCACGTTGCGTGTCGTGCGCGCTTCCGTGGTTCGAGTTGGCAATGCTTCAACATCATCCGCGCAAGGAAAAGCAGGAGCAGGTGGAGGTTTGGGTTGGGATTCTGTCGAAGTGCGCGTAAGTTGCCGCGTGTTGCCAGCTCCTGACACCACCGAATTGGAGCTCGTGTACCGGGTGACGCCGTCTGCTGACCTCATCGTTTCTGCCACCCTGTCTCCCCCTCTGCCGCCGTCGTCCTCGTCGTCGTCGTCTTCGTCGTCAAGTAATGCTGCAGGAGGTAGTGGTGATGGTGTTGTTGGCTTAGGATTCGCTCTGCAACCGGGAAAGACCGTCGCGCTGCACAATACTTCTACAGCGACTCACTTGGATGTAGAGGGAAACGAGGTATTGAAAAGCGGCATTCATTTGTTGATTGAAACGAACACATGTTTTTGTTGTCTCTCTGGAGTGAAAGTTTGGTAGGTACACTTCGCAGGCCAGACTTTACCCTGTTTCTATCATTCGTGCGTGCTTCAGCCTATTTCGTTGTTGTCCGTTCGTGATTGCCCTAATATATTATGATCGCAGGTGCAAGCGCGGTGGCATAACCCAACGGGAGCTTGGCAGCGGTTTACGGTCGTCGAAAGCGAGCATGCCATCAACCAAGAAGGACTGGGCGATGGAATTGGAGTGGCGCTGCTGGCGCACACGGGCTGCTACCTCGAAGTAGTTGTTGAAGAAGAAGAAGAAGGTGAAGACAACGACAACGACAACAAGGTGGCTATGCTCCAGGCAAAAGTACAACGGCAAACCGAGTACGCGCCTCGGCCGCCTACTCCTGCGCAAACTTTTGTTATAGTGCCTATGCCGCTGCCTACCAGTGACAGCAATGCCACTGTTTCCAATGAAGTGTGCTTGCAGTCTCTGGACGGAAAATGGCGGCTTGCAGCAGCTTATGGAAAAGAGCCGCGGCCCGGTGTGGGTTTGCAGCGTGTTGACAGCATCAACAACAATAATCTTGACGAGAAAGGGAAAGCGTCACCCGCGTGCCGCTGGACGGTGGAGTCTCCAGCGGCAGGGCTCGCTCCTTTGCGCTGCGGTTATGTGCTGCCTTTGCACAACTACAATGATGACGACAACTACCTGAAAGGCACGCCTTCGACTGATGCTCGCGGCCACAGCAGCAGCGTGAAGACGAGCGGTGGCAGCGTCAGTAGCGGCGGTTCGAGCTCAGAGATGGTGTGGTTTGGGTGCGGCCCTCACGAGTCGTACTTGGACCGCAAAGCAGGCGCTCGCGTTGGGAAGTGGCGCGGGCCAGTGGCGGAACAGACGTTTCGGTAAGTAGAGCAGACTACAGGAGTCGAACACTTCAATATCGCTTGAATATTCCCTATCGACATGACGCTTACGCTCTACTTCCCATTATGGCCGTGCTTTTTACCCCTTTCAATTTCTATCTTTGGACCCTTCTCATGAATACACAATTCAATCAACTATTTTATGGCCGTTACTTTCTACGTATATTCCTACCTCCGATGAACTCAAAAATTGACCCGCTTGGCTTCATCAGGTACGTGCGGCCCCAGGAAAACGGGTCCAAAGCAGATGTGCGGTGGGCTGCCCTTGGCGACCCTTCTTTGAGTCGCGGCCTTCTCGTGAACCCTCATCCTCCTTTGCCGCCTCCGCCACCCCAAGATGTTAGCGAAAAAGATACAAACAAAAAAAATCCGCCCAAACCAGCAACAAAAGCGACCTGGGCACCTTCTTCTACTCTTGCGGTGCCAGCCGGCGAATCCGCTGAGCCTCCGGTGTATGCGTTGCACGTGTCGGCGCACCACTTCCATCCAGATCGCGACTTTGGCCTTGAGCTTCCCTGCGTTGCCGACGACCGCAACGGCAGCAGTGGCAGTGGAAACAGCAGCAGCAGTCTTAGTAACGTCACTGCCACTGCCACTGCCGATGCCACAGCTGCTGAAGCGTGCGCAAAGGAAGACCAGCAGCCTCGGCACGGGAGCCACGCCACCTTGAAGTCATCTCCCAGCACAACCACCCTGCGCGTGGACTGCGGCGCACCCGGGGCGGCGTGTGGAGTGGGTGGAGTCGACAGCTGGGGCGCCAAGCCGATGGCGCAGCACTTGCCGTCGCTGCCTCGCCAGGGGAGGAGCTGGGCTTTTCGCCTGCGCGCGTTTCACGCGCCTGGCGCAAGCGGCGTTGGCGACAGTAACGAGGTCGACCTAGGAGCGCTTGCGCGGTGTGCTCCAGATGGCGTGGTCTAGAGGCATAACTCGCCCTCATGCGCGAAAATTCCTCCCCAAGATTATTAAAAAGTCGAAGGTCGCACTTGAATTTTTAATAGAAGTTGAAACCAGTTCTCACCTCAGGAAACTACAGATGAAAAGAAAACCGAAAATCTCGGCTACATACGGGATTGCGCAATGAGGAAAATTATTATTCCTATATCCAACTAAGTTCTTGTGCCTTCGGGCGGCTTGGGACTTTACAGACCAGAGCTACATGCTGCTACTGCTAGCTGCTGCAGCTGCGATAGCGCGATAGCCATCCAGCACCCCGCCGGGGCGTTTCAGTTTTTGCGATTTGTGACTTCAACGAAACCAAACATCGGAGTTGTCATCAGTCATCACTCGCCGGGTGAAGAAGTTAGTTTCTTCGTTTCTTCGGCGTTCGGCGGCGAGGGAATGTTCTCCAGGAAATTTGGAGAAACAGTTCTTCTAGAGACTTCTAGAAGATGTGTTTAGAAGGTTCGAAATTGTTCCAGGATGCCGCGTAATGCCCACAGTGGGAGCATGAGCACATGAATATGATACTTCCTTATATTCCGCATGACTTCTACATCTACTGACTTTTTATCTTACACTTCATAGCTTCGATTTCAGCACTCCTTCCTGAAGTTCTACCATGATCCGGTCTCGTTGCCTGAAGAGGCTGCCGACAATTGCACTAGCAATTGGCTTGGCTTTCAAATTCATTTTTTTCGCTTTGAATAGTCCAGACCAAATTTTGCCGTGGTTGTGCTTTTGGCTTTGGATGCTCGCTGAGTACTCATCGCTTCCACCGGTAGCGCAGGCCAAAAAGCGCGGAGCGCTCATGCCCGGTGAAAATTCGCTCCCATGGGTAAGGCCCACCTTCATTGATAGAACGTAAGGACGGATTAATTCAGCGAACGAATAAAATTTATTATCTATTGTGGCAGGTGCATTCTTTTGTGGCAGCTGTTGCTCGGACCAGTTACTTTTTCCAACTCGACATTGTTCCATTAGATCTTGGCTTTGGAGGTATAATTGCTCTAGCGATTGCTGGGTATACCGCCTTAGTGGCGATGATTGTTGCAAAAGAAAGTGAGCAGGACAAAATTGCAGCATGGATTTGGCTTGGCGTCATGATACCGAATATTTTGAGATGGCTCTTTCCAATCGATGCTTCTGGTGTGTATTACGTTGCTGTCATCGCCCTTAACCGCACTAGCCTTTGGGCAGGCATCCCAGGCGCATGGCAATCTCGTGACGGCCGCTGGTTTACCGACACAACGATGCTAGTTTTCAATCTTGTTTGCTCATTTCTTTGGATTACTTACGGAATCGTTATAAATAACGTATACCTTGCCTTGAACTCTATGTTTGCAGTGATATTCATCGTGCCATGCCTCATACTAAAAGTACGTTTTCGCCAGCGAGAGAAAAACGAATGGCTTAATTCTACAAGATTTCACACGTGTTTCCGTTTTCATATTGAATACAGGTTATATTATTACCTCGATTTTGCGGCAAAATTACGAATGAAAACGCTGAGAATAAAAGCGCACCCAAAGACATTACTCCGCAGTCCTCTGAAACCAATGGAAAAATTGTGGAAATGACACAAAATATTCGCAATAGAAAATTGACCCGGTCAGCTAGTAATCAATTCGCTCCACCAGAAGGGTACGAGCCAGCACCAATGCTCAGTGTAGCCATTGGCGAAGTGACTGGACTGAGTGCTGGCTCAATATTTTCATCAGCATCCGGGTTTATCGATACTATGGTTGAAAACCTTGGCCCTGGAATTCCATCTATTGGACTTACGACTGCTGGGTTCGCAGGGCCTATTTCTATTGAAATGGATAGCAGCACCGATTTTACCGATTCAAGCGCCAATAATGAAAATTTACAGTCGTTGGAATCGTCACAGGCGTCCTACAATCATGAGTCAAAACCAGAGCCTCTGTCTACCACCATGGGAGATAGCAGCGCAAGTACTTTTGAAAGAAATCTATTGAGTGAACATCACAACACTTCGCTACTTCCAGTCTCCGAACATCAAGAGCACATAATCGATATGCCTTCATTTGGCGAGTCGCCTTCTGAAACTTTTGGCTACTCAAGCAGCACGACAACTGAAGTGACTGCAGCGCATTCACCTGACATTGCTCGAGATCAAGGGAGTGAAGAAGAGGATAAAGTCTCACGTGCAAATTTGGATGAACGTAGTACCGTGGAGACCGTGATACGGTCGCCACTCTTCCACTTTCAGGCTGCAAGTGATAGTGTAGAAAGGACGCAACCTAGTGAGTTAAGCCTGGACTTTCATCTAGAAGAAAGAAACACACCAAATACGCTCAAAAGTAACGGAGATGAAGAAGAGCCCAAAGAGGATGGGGAGTTTACTCGTTCTCAGCTTGCAAAAGATGAGCATCTTCTTACCATGAATCTTGAAACATTTCCGATGTCACCGGAGGTGCCACCTGGCCATGGAGATTCCATCAAGGAATTGCTCCCCAAGACGAGCAATGCTCTTCCAAAAGACTTTTTCGTTGAGCCGTACGAAATGATATGAATTACAGTGCTTGAAAAATCTTTGATGCGATCCTTGTTATAATTTCAAGTTCAGGTTTTGTACTTATTATATCGTTGTTTTGAGATCCAGCCCAGCGCGCCAGCACAGCTCGATGCATTTTGTTGATGTTCTTCTGCAATTGGGACGTCTAATATTGAACTCGAACTCGAACTAATACAAACCCAAATGGCGCAGAAGCCAGTGCTGCGGGCAGAAGTGGGAAATGCGCGTGCGTTGCTCAATCAAAGCAAGTGCGGAGTGATTCAGGAGGGAGAGGGGCATTGGCCAAATTCCTCGAAAATTTTGCAAAAAGCGATTGTGGGTGTTGCGCACTCCGCAGAGCAATAAAGAGGAAGGCGCGCGAGCAAAGAAGCTCGTGACATGCGGAACACGAGGTCCACCACTCGGCAGAGGTCAAAGTGTGCCTTTCAGCGCGCGAGGCGCCTATTGTTCTGCCCCTGAGCCACAAGAGGCTTGGACGGGACAGGAACTCCTTCCTAGTCCGCGGAGTGGCAGTGGAGAAAAGCCCCCCCTCAAAAATACAAACAGCAACATGCAAGCGGGCCGCTTGTGGCCTAGCGGTCCCTCCCCATCATAGAGCTAATCCCATAAATCTTCCATCAAACGCCCCGGTCGCTACTCGTGGTCGTCCTCCAGCGTTTTTCGAAACCCTCGCAAGGCCCTCCACCTTGAGAGCATGTCGTCTGCGTATACCCCGAAGAGTGCAGGTTCCGCACTAATGATCGGCAAGATCGTGCTGACAATGCTTTTAGCTGCCGCCAAAATAAATAAATCAATATTATTTTGTCTTATCAAATCTAATACCTAATCCCAGCGCCCCAGCGCTCAGCGCGACTCGAGTAAAAGCAGCTGACGCACATGTTACAAGCAAACTGAGGGCATTTTCAGGCTTGTCTTGGTTTTGCAGGAAATAATATTCAATTGATGAATTTACGAAATAAGAAGTAGGAAGGGACTTCACTTCACCTCTTTTCTTGTTTGTTGTTTGGTTAGAGTTCGTGGACTCTTAACTCTTATGAATCGCTTTTATGCCCATAAGTCGGTGCATGAAGGGCTTTTATGGCGACAATCCAGAACAGAAGAAGCAGAAATCACTGATTGACTAACCGGCAGCTAAAGGGGGATCACTTTTCGCAAAAACGGCAATTTTAAGCCCTTTGGGCTCTTAAGCAGCGAAAAAACATGTCACAACCACCCTAAAACGTATGCGCGAACCCCTGTGGCATGCATGGGGTGGTCCTGTGCCCTAAGCCCTCGAAACTTCAGCTATTTTGGCCAATTTTAGGCTCTAAATTCAATAGAATATCGTGGGTCTTCGTAGCGGGATCCCCCCTCGGTGCGGCCAAATTTCGGGGCCCAGGGCCCTGGCCCTATGAGCTCGGTTAGGGGGAATCCCGTTACTATTTGCCTATACTACGGCCAAAAAGGGCGATTTTTAAGTAGTGACCCCCTTTAGCTGCCAGTTGGTCGATTGCTGACTCAAAGAAGTCCGCAGATGGAAAGGATTATGGCACCTCAAGGGCTATACAACTAATTCATCGCCATCTGTTCCGTCGCCGCCGGACGGAGCCGAAATCAGCCCGCATTCAGAATCGTCCTTGAGTCGAACGGGGCCTGCTCCTTCCTCATCCTCCTCCAATGCAGCGCTATTTGCCACGGCCATCCTTTCGTTTGCTGACGTATGAATCCTGCCATTACCACTACGTACCGATATCTCATAACCTGCGTTTTCGCCTTCATTGCCGTCCCTCGTTGAATTAGAGCTCCTTGTATTGTCTCTATCGCCGCCGCAAGTAGTGGCACTATCAATTTGTCTTTTGCTAATACTTGTGCCAGAACTGTTTACTGGCGAGTAGACATTTCCGTCTGGTGAAAGTGGAGCAGTTCCGCCGTGCTTAACCACATCCATTAGTTCACCCGCTTCGAATAATTCGGGGCTCATCCACGGAGCTCTAGTGGCACCACCGTTCGCACCACCACCTTCGCCTGCCTTTCTGCTGCTACTACTGCCGCCAAAGTAAGAAAATACAGCGCTGAATGCAGAAGGCTCGAGTGCAGCTCGGTCAGCCTCGAGCCGTTGTGCTTGTTCTTCAAGGCAGTCGAGTGATTGCTCGACAGCAGGGATTGCCACGTCGGCCATAGCGTCAATGGCATTAAACAAAGAGTCTAGTCGCTTCGAATGAGCCAGCAACTTGGGCAAAATATCACGCTGCAGTGAAGCTACGTACTACAATTAGGCAGCATCAAAAAGATATGCGTTGACATGTTGTTAGGGGCATGCGCAGCACGGGTCTTGATGTGATGTTAGAAGCATTGGCAGTACAGATAAGATGTACAAATAGAAGTCTTCGTGGTGTTGCATACCGGCCCAGTGTGCGCTAATGCAGCTTCCATGTGGTCAGTGTGAGCCAGCCCACGGCCTACGGCGCGCTCGAGCTCAAGTTGCTCTGCGGTTGGGGGCAAGCTCGTAGGCTGGGCTGCTTGCTTACCAAGCGCTGCCTGCGTCAAATCTAGTACAACGCTGAGGGACTCGCCGGCAAAGGGGCTACTGTCAGCCATGGTAAATCTATTTGTCCTAAGACTTCAATTGCTAAGTGCGCCGAAAGGCACCTAGCGCGCAACTTGATCTGCGAGGGGACTACTAACTAATTACTACAGATAGCTTCAGTAGCTAAGTACTTGCTTGCTACTGTACTAACTTTCCATTCCCGGAATTTGCCGAATATATTCGGGTAGGATTTCTGACTACCCGAATATTTTCGGGTAGCCACGCGAGTACTTTAAGCGAAAGTACTTGCGTACATAGCTGCAGCGGCGCGGGTCCGCCGCACCGCGATCAACGTAGCAGAGAAGATACCCTTGAACGTAGTCTAGTAGCTAGTTGGTGTCAGTGAAAACGTGTCAGAACACGTGTCAGAAGTAACGTTACCCAGATAAAAATGTGATGTGACGGACGGACGGACATTTTTCTTTGGTAGGCACTTTCTGGTCGTGTCGACATAAAACATCAAACTACGTTGATCCATTTAGAAATTCGCTCACTGTAGCACTTTAGCGCGCGGCGCTTGGTTACAGGGTTATGGGTTTCTGTACAGGTCTTTTCAGGTGTTGAGTTAAGAGGAATCCGGAGGATAGGAGGCTGCTGCTTTAAAGATTTATGTTCAAAACATTATACTTCTCTTTTTAGAAATGGATTGCCTTCAATTGCTGTAGTACAAAAATTGGTTTAGAGTTCAGAGCGCGAAAGTGCGAGGATCGAGGGAAAATTTCCGCACTCCTAACTACTATTTCCTTTTTGGTGCCCAATTTTCTTATTTCATTTTGATACTTGATACGAAGCATGTTAGAAATCAAATCAAGTCACGCACGAGAGAACCTCGTCGTGCGTTCACTTACTATTTCCTTTTTGGTGCCCAATTTTCTTATTTCATTCTGATACTTGATACGAAGCATGTTAGAAATCAAATCAAGTCACGCACGAGAGAACCTCGTCGTGCGTTCACTTGGAAGACGCATTTTTTTCCTCCGGTGGCGGCACGTCCATCACTCGGCTGAGTTCGTCCGTAGCAGCGGCCAAGCTAGAGCCAAACGACGCCATCGAGGACTCCAGGCCAAAGTCCAGCGAAGGTGCTCCACTGAGGAATGAGCTATTGCTTATGCCGCCATATGCATAGGCGTTAGTGCTGCCACCGCTGCTGCTGCTATTTTCATGGCTGTCGCTGAGAACTCCGCCAGTCAAGTCAGGCATTTGCACGAAGACGTCGTTGATCGCCGCCAGCGAAGAGTCAAACCCAAACATCGACGAGGTATCTCCGCCTGTAGCGCCATCACCACCTGCAGTTTGTGCGCTGCTGGCTGGGAGGCCGGTCCTTGGATCTAGCACAAGAGCCGAAGTTGTAGACGCTTGCGACCCGAGCATGGCGTGCTGCATGGCGGCCAGGGACGCAGCGACATCAGCCGACGCTGCGCTCATGCCCGGGCTCATTTCTGGACTCATCGGAGACAGCGGCGGCTCCTGCTGCTGCTGTTGTGAAGGGCTCATGCCGGGGCTCATGGGGACCCCAATTTCAGTCCACTCGTCGCCGCTGCCGTCGTCGTCATCTCCATCGTCTCCACCTTGGCCGGGGGAGTTCCGCTGCTGCTTGGTGTTTTTCACTTTCTGCTTTCCACTTTTCTGAGGCGTGGTGTCCGGCGTCGAGGTCGCAGAGGGGTTTTCTTCGTCGAAGAGCATGGCGTCTACGTGCTTCTCCACCCATTCGTCAGCTTTGCTCATGAAGCCGCGCACCCCTGTAGACACGCCCCTGAGCCCCCCAAACAGCTTCGAGGGCCCTATGCTGCTGCTGCTCGACTTCTTTTGGCTGGAAGAATTTCCTCCGGCTGCACCTCCTTCGCCGCTCCCACTGCTCCCACCACTCCCAGGAGAGGCCACCTCCACCCATGCACCTCCACCGCCGCCACTGCTGTTGCTGCTGTTTCCGCTGAAACTCAACCGGTTGCTGCTGCTGCTGTTGCGCTTCGTTGGAGTTTGGCGGCTGTCTTTGAGCCGACTCGCGATGGCTTTGTGGCCGCGCGCCTTGGCTTCCTTGAGCACCCTCGCTTCCGCGGCCGACCGCTCGGGCCCTTTGGGGGGTAAATGGTTGCTGCCGGATCCCCCCTGTAGTGCGGCTGCTTGACGGGCGGCCTGCCGTGCTGCCTGCCTGACGACCGCCGCGGCTACTGCAGCTTCCAGAGCTACAGCTGCCGAATCCTCGCGGTGGCTGGCGCTGCTGCGGCTGCTGTTGCTGTTGCTGCTGCTGTTGTTGTCGTTGTCTGCGCTGCCGTGGCTGCCTGGAGCAGCGCGGTTGCTGCCGCCCGGCTTTGCACTGGTTTCTTGCTGCTGCTGCTGCGCGCGGGCCGCTTCCGCCACGGCACCTCCTTGCTTCACCGCGGCGGCCACTGCGGCCTGCCGCCGCCGCTTCTGCTGATGGTGCTGGGCCATCACCGCGGCGCTGCGCTGCTGTTGAGCTTGTTCGGCCTGCTGAGCCGCGGCCTGGTGCCAAGGCAGAGAGTGGTTGGAAGTTTATAAATTGTAGGCAGATTGAGCAAGGCAAAGAACAGCAGAGACACATCTTAGCCCTACAGCCTTCGACAAATAAGGTCACCTAACGTAGCGTGAATTCAATCAGGCAATTTATGCTTTTTTTAATTTGAATATTTCGATTATTACCTGCACTAGCTCGCCGGTTGTCGCCAGGGGTTGCTCAACTCCTAGCACTTTGCGCAGCAGCAGTGCAGCAGTGCCGTGGCCCCTCGCTTCGGCACCGCGCAGAGCAAAGCTCATTTGGCGCATCAGGGCGTCTTCACCTGGGCTCTGCAGGTGCTTGACCTTCGTTTTCTGACTGTCTCTCTGGCCGGAGCCCACTAGAGCTCGGCCGCTGTTCACCAGGCTGCTCACGCTGCTTCGCCTAGAAGACCCTCCACCGCTGCTGAACGGGCTGAGGAATCCGTTGCTAGGCGAACCCATTCCTGAACTTCCAGGGCTAGCGGGGGAGTTCCTAGACCCATTTCTGATGTCATCCTCCTTCTCATTGCCACCTCCTTCATCTAGTGCTACCGCCCCCGCGCACAAGTCAATGATCAGAGGTTCCAGTCGGCCGGTGCCGTTCTGGGCCTGGACTTCGCTGACCAACTCGGCAAAGTTGCCGCCCAACACGGCGACCGAAGGGAAGCCTTGCGCCGCGAGCACCGAAGCCAATTGCATGGCGGGGCCTTGTATTCGGCCGTGGCTGTCGCGGCGACTTTGATCCGTTGAGAAAGACGAGCCGTTGCCACCAATCCCAAACCGCTGCAGGAGGTTGCCTCCGCCGTTGGCACCGCTGCTGCTGCTGCCAGCAGCACCTGCCTGACCTGCCTGGCCGCTGTGGTTCGATGAGCACGCCAAAGACTGGGCCAAGACTTCCCCACACGAGTCCACGAGGCACAAGGGGGTCCCCTTCATCGCGTCAAAATGCTGCAGCCATACCTCCAGCTGTGCAGGGCGCTCTTCAACGACTTCCGGCGACAAGCGCAAAGATTTGGCGAGAGCTAAGTGCCGACAAGGCTCTCTGCTACTACCACCACCACTGCTGCTGCTGCGGTCGTAATTGGTGCCGTCTTCACTGCTGTCGTTAGGATCTCCATCCCGCAAATCAAGGACCATCCAAGGCAACGCGAGCCCACCTCCGCTACTACTACTACTGCTACTGCTGCTGCCACTGCTGTTGTTGGAACTGTCAGTGGCATTGGTCTTGGAGTTACTGCTGAGGAGAAGCGCTTTTACCAATTCTCGTGGCGTTAGCACTACCACACCAAGGTTACAGAGAGTTCGCACTCGTTGCAACGGCCACTCGTCTTCTTCGCCATCATGTTTCCTGACCACCACCAGCCCGCCACCCTCCTTTGCATCCGTTGCATCAGCGTTTGAGGAGGTTGCACCGTCTGTAGAGCCAGCTTTTCCCAAAGCAGCCGCACTACCACCGCTACCGCTAGCGGCAGGATTGGCGGGCTCTACCACTTCAAATTCACTCTCTGGCGGCCCACCGAGTGCCGTCGCAACCGCGCCATCCAAGCGATTCATGAACCTGCCCGCTCCCGCCCCCGCCTCCAACACCGCTGCGGCCACCGCGGCAGCTGCCTGGTCAACTTCTTCGGCGATCACGTCGCGACCTTCTCCGTGGTCGTTGTCGTCGTCGTTGTCGTCGTCGTCAAGATGGTCGCTGCCGTCTTGGCCAGGAATGTGGGCACACACCGCGCGCAGCGGCTGCAACAGAGCGTTTGGGGTGCGCGCATAGAGGCGCAGGGCGCCGTCGACTACGGCGCCTACAGCAGCCTGCGAGTGTGTGTTGAACAAGAAAGAACAATTGCACAACGGAATTTAAAAAAACATATCAACCTTTTAGAAGTCGCACACAGATGTAGCGCCTGGGAGATATATTACCATTTTTTTGTCACTTCAGGTAAACCTTTAAAAGTGTATGCAACTGCCCTGAAGGTTTATGAGTTTACAAAACATGCTTACGGATTCTTTGAAAGCCAGCCCTGCCACTCGCTCCAAAACATCTTCGGGCTCGAGCGTGAGAGCCGCTATTTTGGAGACGCCTTCAGTGGCATCGATGGACCTATGAGAAAATAGAGAAGCATGTGCTATTAAAAACAGCACAATCCGATGCGAAGGCATAATGAAGAGAGAGAGTGGAAAGTTACACACAACCAGTAGTCACTGGTACATGTGTACTCACTGCACGAGGCCGATGCCTAAGAGTGGCAGCAGAGCGGGGTCGTCCACGGCCACCAGCAAGTCCCACACTTTGAACACCAGGTCTAGAGGGGTGCCCCGGGCATGGGCGGTCACCAACCACGGCGTCGCGTACAGCTCTGGCCCCACGCCCGCTTCCGCTAGGCTCGCAGCGAGGTGAGGAGCATGGAACCGCAGCGCGACGTTCGCGACTTTCAGCGCCAGGGGAAGGCCCGAGTCATTCGCTAAATGTGCGCGAAGCCCCGAGGACGGAGACACGCAGGTTTCACCGTTTCTGCTGCTACTGCTGCTTGCGTCGTCGTTGCTGCTACTAGTGCTGCTACCGCCAGTGCTGCTGACCCCAACTGATCCTCGTTTGTTTTTCACGGGCGAAAAGCTGTCTGCGGGGACGTTTCCGGCTCGATTTTCGGTGTCACCGTCGATGTAGAACGCGGCCAAATACTTGCACACAAAGGCGTCGAAGAGGGCGTACCTTTCGCGATCGCTCAAGCACTTCAGCTCATCGTCATTAGTATTGCCGTCGCCTTCGCTAGAAGCTCCGTCGGCCAGTGAAGAAGAAGAAGAAGGCGCTGCTTCGCCGGCGCCGCCGACCTCTGCAAGGGCCATGAACGGAGCTAGGACCTAGAGTAGGGGCAAAGCAAGAAGACAAGGCAACGATTGAGCTTTGGGGCTTCAAGCCGATCAAGTAAAAAATATGAGATCAGCGGAAAATAGAAGAGTGTGGGATATAGGTGCTGAACAGGTAGTGCAGGAGAAGAAAAGCATATGATGCGTGCGGGCGCGATTTTTGATAAGTCAACCTCGTTGAGCCCTTGACGATAGCGCGTTTGGTGGCACAAGCACCAACGCGACAGCAGCCCACGTAATGAAGCTTGCAATTCCTGTGTTTTGAAACTGGCCACTTCGCCCCGCGTTCGGGGCACGTCGGCGCCAAGCACATGTTCCTGCTCGCACGCGATAATTCACCAACACGCAAGAGGTAAGTATACCGGTAGCACATAGCGTAGTGAAGAGCAAAACACATGGGCATATGCACTAGTTTTAAGTATGATGCATAGCCTTGTAAATTATCATCGCAGCATCAAGACACCTCATCCCAGCTACACAATTGACCATACCTCGGTAGGCGACAAGTGGCCAAGGTCTCTATAGGCGTCAAGCCAGCCTTCGCCGCCATCAGGCAACCGGTCAGCACACCCCAATAAGAGCAGCCGCCATAGCCGCGGCCGCAAACCCGCTGGTGTGGTAGCACCACGCCGGAGCAAGGACCGCACAGCGGGTGCATCGGGCGGCTGTAAGCCAGAAGCAGTACGACCACAGTAGGGTTTGAGGGATAGAGTCGATAAAAGTAGCCACGACTCGATACTTGTTTGAGAAGCAAATTATGTTGTATAGTCGCACCTCTTTCTGAAGCTCCATGACGAGCTCTAGGGATAGAGCCTG
>Ga0307979_1000551_pt1 | contig 25857 bp, 31 predicted proteins | sample OrgLakmetage1058_FD_201833 | JGI IMG/M metagenome (GOLD analysis project Ga0307979, IMG submission 201833) | Saline water microbial communities from Organic Lake, Antarctica - #1058 | ecosystem: Environmental > Aquatic > Non-marine Saline and Alkaline > Saline | place: Antarctica: Organic Lake...
TTGGCTTCGTTTCAGAGTTTTAGCTAGCTGAGTTTATTGTTTTGTCTCGTAAATATTAGAGCAAGAAAGTCATAGGCCAAACGACCGTGTCTGCCACACTGCCACTCCAATCTTTCCCCTAATATATTTATGATTCAAAAATATTTTCAAAAAAATTCAAAAATGATGTCGTTGTGATCATCCTTGGCCATGCCGTAATCGCAGCAGTTTGTTCGTAGCCTACTTCGGCATGCCTCCCTTTACATTTCCTGCGCGCACCATGTCATTCGGGCCATTCGACACGCCCGGTGGCGCTTCCTCCAAGAAGAAAGACCGCGCCTCCGTGTTCGTATGGGGCTGGGGCTCGCAAGGCCAATTGGGCATTGGCGATCCGGCGTCTCGCCTCGCGCCAGTTTCGGTATGCGAACACTGCAGATGAGCTGATAGACATTATGTGCGAATTCCATGATAAACTAGTGTTTGACCTCTTTTGTGCCACGTGTACGTGATTGGAGTCAATGACCATGCCGTTGGTTCGAGTTCGGTACTTTATTAGTCCGACGGCAACCCAAACTGCAAGAATATATATCTATATCTAACCACTGCGATTGCCCCTCATCCATTAAATCAACGCGTCCAGGTGTCGACGCTCACTCGCCACCCTTCAGGCGTGACCTCATTGGCCTGCGGGTCTCGCTTCACCATCGCGCTCACCAAGGGGGGCGCGGTGCACTCCTTCGGTCGCAATGAAGACGGGCAGCTCGGCCACGGCGACCGCGCCACCCAGCTCACGCCTCGGCTGGTGGAAGCACTGACCCACGTGCGAGTCGCCGCCATCTGCGCGCGGGGGGCGCATGTGTTAGCCTTGGAGGCGGACTCGGGCAAAGTGTGGTCGTGGGGCCGCGGCGACGAAGGCCAACTGGGACACGGCAACACTGCTCCGAGCTCGCGGCCTCGCCCCATTGCTTGCTTCGGGGGCGGTGGGAGCACCACTAGTGACGACACTATGTTATCTCCAGGAGACAACAGCAGCAGGAGCAGCAGCAGCAGCAGCAGTGCTAGCGGCATGAGCGGTGCAGTCCGGGCGGTGGCGATTGCGTGTGGTCGACAGCATTCCTGCGCGCTCGACGACCAGGGGCAGCTATGGACCTGGGGAGGCGGAGAAGACGGCGCGCTCGGCCACGGGTAAGCGTTCAACCCAAACCTTTTTGAATAATCGAATATCTACATTCATTTATCCATCACCCTTTACTTACATCTCTATCAAAATGAATCGAAGCTTTCTACTCTCTCTGAACGCCGGGTTGCACCCTCCCAAAATAAGGTCCCATGACTCGGAGCATTTTCCGAGAGTAGTGCTCGCGCTGCTAGGAGTGAAAATCGCGTCTGTGCACTGCGGGAGCCGGCACACCATAGCGCTGCCAGAAATTCATGCCACAGGAGTTTTGGAAGGCGATCTGAGCACGAATACTGCTGCTGCTGCTGCTTTACCGGGGGCCGCCGCGCTGTATTCGTGGGGCTGGGGCGCGTATGGCCAATTAGGCCTCGGCGACCGCGCTTCCCAGGTACGATCCATGCGATTGCTAATTTGCTCATAGAGTGAGCCCAATGTGCATCGGCAACATCGACCGAGTTCCATATTGACACTCTCTGAGGTGTTTTGTGTTGCGTTGCTGTCGCTGCTGCTGCCATTATTGCTACTCTCTGTACGGCACTGTTAGCGAGATTGATTTCGTGCGTTTTTATCATTTGTTTCCTCGTTTTTTAGCCGTCGCCGATGATCCTACCTGCGAGTTTATTCTCATGGGGTGGCGACAGCAGCAGCAGCGCTAGCAGCAGCAGCAGCAGCAGTAGGAGCAGCCCTAGCGGGAAAGGGGGCGACCACAGCCCTAGCCACAGCACGAGCAGCGGCGACAATTTCAACAGCCTAGCCACCCATGTGTCTGTCGTCGCAGTAGCGTGCGGGTACCGGCACACTGTAGTGGCTGTGACGCACACCCGCAGCAGCAGCAGCAGCAGCAGCAGCAGCTTCGCAACTTCACCCTCTGCAAATGCCGGAGCCGCGGTGACGGGTGAAGGCTGGCAAACACCTACCAAGGCGACGCGCAGCGACAGTGCTCACGCGGAGACTGACTTCGAGAACCAAAATGGAAACGACTCACCTCGCCACAGCAATGCTAGTGGCAGCAGCAGCACTTCTTCCATTCCTCGCACGACGATTTGGGCCTGGGGCTGGAACCAGTTTGGGCAATGCGGGCAGTCGCCGACCAATACCCTCGGCGTGGGCAGCAGCGGGCGGGGGGTGCTCTTGACGCCTCAGCTCGTCAAACCCAGTGGCCCGGTAGACTGGGGTGCAGCTTCGCTAGCATCGTCCTCGTCGTCATCGCGCCTACCAGCGTTTATTGGAGCTCATCAAAGTGTTCCTGAAGACCCGCTTCCGCCTCCTGCTATGTCTTTACCTCCGCCTCAGCAACAACAACAGCAACAACAGCAACAGTCGGAATATGACAACGCTCTTCCACCTATGGCTACAACCCCGCCACGATCGGCTCAGCGTGTACCGGCAGCTGCAGGAGCATCAGGAGAAGGTACAGCAGCTGAGAATGCATTTCAAGGCATCGAACGACACCAGCAGCAGCAACTGCCTCCATCGCCACCCCACTTGTTTAACTCTTCAACTTCGGCCGACAGCAGTGTTGCTCGTGCCGAAGGGCATTCTCCACACTTGAAGATCTCGTCAACCCCATCGCCGCCGCCGCCGCCTCCATCGCCTCCGCTGGACCCGCAGGCGTCTCCTCAGAAGAACATGACGCCTCGGCAGCGGCAGCGGCGGCGCACTCTCAGTCACGGTAGCGACGATGCACCCAATCCCCTCGCTGTGAACTTCGCTTTCCGGTATGCACCGTGCATTATTTGAAAATTTTAAACTCAAAGCATTCATGAGAACGTTCACTTTTTCATGGTGGAATGAGTTCTCTTGTACGCAGACTTGTTAACTCGTTCTCCTCTCTCCTTTGTCTCCAAATCGCATGCTTTCTCCTTCTTCTCTCCTGCTCTTCCTGTAGCGGAGTACCCGTGCTGGGCGCGGGGGGGCGGCACACGGTGGTCTCAGGGCAGCGTTGGTCGGATGGCATGAGTTTAACCCTGGCGTGGGGCCGTGGCGACGATGGGCAGTTAGGCCTCGGCCGCCTTACCTCCTATGCGTCCGCGCCTGCTCCGGTATGGGAGTTGATGCCGCACTCCTGAACAATGCACACTAAACTTCGTCTTATTTATTTTGCTATCAGCTACAGATCTGCATGTAGTGCTCTTTTAAGTCTTGGTGTTCAACGATTTATCATATTTTTTTATTTTTGTGCGTTGATTGTACATCACGCAGGTTCAAGCTTTAAAAGGCTGCACCGTGACTGCTGTCTCCTGTGGATGGGCGCACAGCGGTGTGGTGCTTACGGGTCAGCCTCCTTCTCGAGCCGCGCTCGGCGGTGGTTTAGACCCTGACTTGCACGAAGGAGGAGGAGGCTCGGAAGATCACTTCGACGGCGACGAGACTGAGGACGAAAGCGGGTATTTGTTCAGCGGGCCGGATGGGAGCAACGGTCTTTTTGGGAGGTTTCAGAATGGAGGGTGGGCAGCTGCGTGGGCAGCAGTTGATCAAGAGGACGACGACGATGAAGATGATGATGAAACTGAAAACGGCAATGGTCACAATGAAGAGAGCAAGATCATTCACGGTGTTGGGAATGGCAGCAATGATTATGAAAGCGTGGGGGTCGAATTGACTAGTATGGCAGCTAACAGCGGCGATGGTATTGACACAGAGAGTGGTGGCTTCGTGAACGATGGAGAAGCATCCAACGGCTACCAAGCATCAACAACCACTCTGCCACAAGTGCGGCAGCGAAGCACCACTCCAGCTGTGCTTTTCCTGGACCAACAAGCAGCAGAAGCAACAGCAGCACCAGCAGGAAATCGTGGCAACGGCAGCACGAACAACAGAGGAAGAGGGGTTCATGTAGGCTGTCTGCGGCGGCTGCTTAAGCACTTTCGAAGTGCTACTCGGCGGGGCAGCAAGCGGCTGGTGCTATTGGCGTGGCTGGTGTCGAGGCCTTGGGTGCAAGCTTCCAAATGGCTGCGCATGGTGAGCTGAGGATTGACGATCTTATAAGATTGAACCCGTCCTGTCTCTTTGCGGCTCCATGCTGGTGTCTCGCGTTTATCTTTGCCATCTGCTTTACAGCTTTTCTACCCTCATTTATTGCGTCTCGTATGACTTTGTGACTTCGTTTTACTTCTCGGGATTGTGTTCAAACCCACCGTATTTTATTACGGTCAGGTTCCCGGAGATCTGGACGGCCTTGTTGGCCAATTGCTGGGCGCTCTCATCCAGTTCATGATCACCACGGAGCTCTGTGGCAAACGTGCGGGAATGCCCGCGGCGCAGGTTTGGATTATGCCTTTCTCATGTTTACGAAAGAGGGATCAAAGGGGTAGCTTTTGTTTATAATTCTTGGTCTCTGCATATGTATTGTTTTTGTCTTTCACTGCACCATATCGATGAATTTCATTGTTCTACGGTTGATGTTCTGGTTGTGTGTAGGTCACTACTGTCGTGTTGCCAGCATGTGCTGCTGCGGTTGCCGTCGGCAATTTTGCGTTCTTTGCGCAGGTATTTGGGTGTTCATGAATGCGCTATCGCTGTATCATTTCTTCAATTTCTTCTTCCTTGCGTACCCTAATCTCTTCTATTCTATCCTGGTCGCAGGCGCGGGTGCTAGGCGCAGCCGAAGGAAGGCGCGACGTGACCGCCCAGCCGCACGGCGTTTCCACCATCGTGTTCTTTGCTTACACTCTGCTGATTATGGGGCCCGAGTGGCGCAACACCGGTAGTTTTGAAGTGGCGTGGGCCACTGGGCTCTTTGCGGCAACGGTGCGTGAGCCCATTGTATGGAAGAGTTTGCATTGGCACAACTTCATTGTTCGTTGTCTTGATTTTAAACAAGTTGAGTACTTGACCAGGAAATTGCAAGCAGGGCTCTGAACTCTACTACACCATCTTTCCTGTACCCTCTTTTCATACCTGCCCTCTTTGCTTTTGTGCACAGTTGACTGCGCTTTTAGAACTGGGCGCCATTCCTCTCGTCTTTGCGCTGAGGGCGTTTGTGCCGAAAGCGGCTCTGAGGTCGTCGGTGGCGGGGGTGGCCTTCACTGCGGTTACCATGGGCTTCGCTTTTGAGGTGCGATGAGATTTAATAGGGGACGCATGCAAATACTTCATCCGTATGTACCGCATGATTAGCAAATGTAAGTGCATATGCAGCTGCATGAGTAATCCAGAGTTTGTGAAATTCCTTTTGATTGTTCGTCTTCATTTGTATTCCTTTTTCCATCTCTGCTTATTGCACAGGTGTACAGCGACCCTTTGGTTGCCCTCGCGCCCCTCACCCTCATTCTGGTGGCCTACGGTAGCGGTACCGCTTTACCGGGTCGTTTACCGGGTTCCCTCGGGGCGCTCGGCCTTGGGGCGTTGCTGCTTGCGTGCACAGGCTGGCTTGGCTTAGGCTATCACGGGGATGGGAACGACGATGCCGCAGAGCACGGCACTAGTTCAACGTCCGAAGAAAGGCACTACGACCCTTCTTACACTGGCGACGGCGGCAGCAACGACTACGACGGCCGCCACCATAGTGGTAGCAACAATGAATGGGTCGTGAATTTGCCGTCGCTACGTTTGGACCTGGTGTGGCAAGGGTGGGCGTCGGGGCGGGGCTGGAAATACTTAAGCGTGATTTTACCGGTGACGGTGGTGAACATCAGTTCGAACCTCGCTCAGGTATTGTTACTTGCCACACCTAAAGAAATGAATTTATAGTGTGCATTGTTATCCACATCTATTTAATGTGCAATTTTATTCCAAAAGCACCCCCTTCTTCTAAAATACTTCCTTATACGTTTCTGTCTTGTCCGCCTCTTCCTCTCCTCTCCGTCCTTCTCTTCGCTCGATTGTTATAATGTGCGAGTTCAGGTGGAGAGTGCGTGGAGTGGGGGCGACCGTTTCTCCACCGCTGAGTCCATGGCGATCGACGCGCTCGCGTCTTTGTTGGGGGCCTTTCTGGGCTCTCCTTACCCCACGGGCATATACATTGGCCAGCCAGCTTTCAAAGCCATGGGCGCGCACTCAGCGTACATGCTGGTAAGTGTGAGTGGGTAAGAGTGAGTGGGTGTGGGTATTTGCACGAATATATGCGAAGAAATGAATAAACATACATATTGATATATGTATAATCTTTAAACTGAAGTAGACACTCAGTGGTTTGAAGGAGAAGGAACTAGTATACATACTTATGGAGCAGAATCTTTGAACAACAAAATCGTACCGCGTTTTCTTCCTTTGGCCATACTTTATTTCTTTTTTTTAAACTAGGTGAACGGCATAGTCGTGATTATCATCGCTGCCTTCAGCTTAACCACCGTGGTGTTCAGCGCTGTGCCCATGTCAGCGGGGGTGGGCTTCTTGCTGTGGGTCGGCATTCTCATCACAGCGCAGGTACATTTTTCGCAAAGATAAGTTTCATATGCTTTTTCCTGAACCCTTGTTCATTCTGCAATTGTCTAATCTTTCCAAATCACTGCTGTTCACATTGATCACACAAAATTGAAGGCGTTCGAGCAAGATCCCTCCGCAGCGAGCAACCACAGCTGGGCAGTCGCATTAGGCCTGGTTCCATGCCTGGCTGCTTGGGCGCTTCAGGTGTGTTGATGGCCACCATCGAATAGGTTTTAGCGCGTCTACATTATACGGCCCTGCATCACACAGCCCTATGCTTTGGATTCCTCATATTTTCCTATGTTGTTACTGTGCCGGCGACGTGTGCTAGTTGGTCGAAGCAACTGTTGTGGCTGCGGCTGGATTGCCGCTGCCTTCTGAGTCGGACACTGCTGAGTCTGCTACCACTGCGATCATGCCACATGCAATGCACTCCACAACAGGAGGCGACCATGGCAGCAGCAGCGGCGGTAGCGGTAGCGGCGCAACCACAGTAGCCGGCGCGAACGGCGTAAACTTGCCCCTCGTGATGAACGCCCTAGAGAAAGCTGGAGTGCACCCGTTTGGGATGATAGCTTTGAGCCAGGGCTACTTGCTGACGTCGATCGTGTTGGCCGCTGCCATGGTGCACATCATCGACCGGCGGTTTGAGAAAGCAGCGGCGTGGATGCTAGGGGCTGCTGCGCTGAGCTGGTGAGTTGAAGAAGTGAAAAAGAAACGGACGTACCTACTTAGGTGGCGCATATGCATGCGCACCTTTTGTACGACCACCACCTCCTCTGTTGCTCTCCTCAACGAACATGAGAGATGATAAGCATGCCTCACTTTCTACGAGAACAAGTCTGTAGTACCTTTTCCTTCAGTTATCTTAGGCATGTGCATCCATGCAAAGAATGAAATTTAGACGCTTACATACGGGGCCCTGTTTATTTCTGTCCTTTTTTCTCTCATTTTTTTGCGGCTTCGTCGTCGTCGTCCCCTACTGCATTTGTTTTTCCACCACCATACAACAACATTAGGTGTGGCTTGATCCACGGCTACGTGCTGGAAGACAACGCCATCGTTTCGAGCATTGGGCCGCCGACGCCGGAGCGCTGGGGTGGGGACTACACCAGTGCTTACGTCATCAGCGCGGGGATCATGGCGTTCTTTCACATCCGAGACGGGGGCGACAGCGGGTTTGGAGAGTCGGCCGCAGCAGCAGCTCGATCGGCTGCTATTGCATTGAGGCTCCCTGCAGTAGCCACAGCATTGCGCAATGCTTTCGTTGCCGTTGGCGCTGCATTGACGCGCGCTTGCTGTAATGTTGGCGCTGGTTCAGAAGACACCGGTGCATCCGGGTCAGTGGCATCATCGGAAGATTTGATTGGCGAGAACGCTCCTGACAAAAATAACCTTGGATCGATCTCGTACCCAGCCAGCAAACTCAGCGGCAAGAACAGCAGCCACCAATACGCCCCACTACAGCAAAACCCAGGCACAGCGCGAGCCGACGAAAGGGCGGGGCTGGCTGGCGGCTCTGTGAATTCATACGGAGGCACTGGCACAAAGGAATAGGCATATCCTTTAATTGAAAGTTGCGTTTTGTATGCACGTGGCTTCGGTGCTCCCACTGCATTGGCTATCTGCTATCAGCTCTCATCATTGGAACATGAGCCACCCACTTACCTGCTTGTAACATATATTCGCCTCTTTAATCCATTTCAAATTTCAATGCCAAATACCACATGGAGCTCAATGGAATTCCTGATAGTTGTATGGGCACAAGAGCACATAACCAGTAGCCTAGAAAAGCGCGCGTTTTCCGGGCTTTTGCCCACTTCGGCTCAGCGGAAGGTCCGGTGATTACTAAGAACGCTGAAGGAAGACCTGTGGAAAACCCAGCTGCCTCGTGGGTTTTCTTGGTTACTGCACATAAAACTAAACACAAAACACAATAGATCAAATTATTACAAATTTTCTCATTCTCATTTGTCCTCTTGATAATTAAAATTTTCCCGATGACTAGAAGCATCAAGGAGGGAAGTTGGCGCATATGAGCTGAACTCATTAACCTGTAGGAAAATAACCACAAATTTGACATATCGCGTTCCCATGTGCCATCTGCTTCGCTTGTCAGCAGGCAGTGCCATTTCGAAGCACGTCCAGCGCTAGACTACGACATCAAGTACAACGTTTCTTGGACATCGATTTTACCGAAATTTCGCAACGCAGTTTCGGCCTCTACGTCTCCAAACGACACCAGATTGACGCCGCCGTACGAGGCGAGGACGAAGAGCATATTGACGGTGCAGGCTTTCTGCTGTGGCGTTTGCGCCGACAATGGCAAGGTGTGGTGCACCGTTTCCCGCGGCGCCGTGCTGAACGTTTCATTGCGTGCAAAGGTACCCACGGGCACACCACACAAACCGAACGCTCGCACGCTGCACTCTTCATTAACCAAGCATTCAGAGCTCACCTCTAGGGAAGGTGGTAGCAGCCAGTAGAGTTCCATGTCTGGATTGCTCCATGAGGCACCGAAGTAATTCCTGCAAAAGAGGGGCAAGAATGAACCATTGAGGACGTATACAGTAGGGATGATGGCATTCTAGCTCGCAAACCTAGGCAAATGATGTATATCTAGTGTAGTGATCTTGACGCAGCGCGTGGCAAGATTTGGAAGCATTTCTGAAGGAATGTATCCATATTGGCAGTACCTGTTCTCGAAGCCGAACTTGCCAGCCGCAGTATATGTGTTATTGCTAACTTTCGTGAAGCTAACCTCTACTAACCAAGAAGTGGGTTCGCGCTGCACAAATAGAAAGATTATAACGAACAGGGCGATGCAAACAAAGGTGCAAATGCAGCAGCCGCGATTTCTGCGGCGATGCTCCCTTCGTTCAGAGGCCAACGTCCCTTCGTCGGGTAAAACTACATACACGCTGTCAGCTTGGGCATAGACTTGCTCCTGACGCTGTAGTGGGTTGGGCACCACGCTCTTCGCGACCGGCAGACTTGAGCTCATGTTCTCAGACTAGACCAAGACGGAAGACGGATAATATCCGATGGATGAGCTCTGGATGAGCCGAGGAAAAATGAGTGTCATGCTTCATTACTTTTTTGCTCTAATGTATTTGTTCACAACAATACAATTTCGGAGACAGACTTTCATGCTTTATGTAGGGCCAGAGTTGAAACAGGAAAATCGTGGAGAAACGAAACAGCTACTTTTTGGGGGCTGTTTCGCATGGCACTCGAGAGTAGAAACGAAACAGGAAACCAGCTTCGAATTTACGTTTCGTTTCACGTGAAACGCACACGGAGGGCGCTGGGGATGTTTCTGTTTCCATTCTTGAAACGAAACAACGGAGTTCGCAACGCTCTTTCCAGTTTTCACTCGATTTCACCCCCGAACGCAGGCAAATATCCACATTTCCGCCCACGACTCCACAGGGCCGTCTTCTATTTTGCCAATTACGCGGTTTCAAAGTGGGTATCGTGAATTCCGACTAGTTTGTGCTGCTTCGGAAGTATTTATGATCTTATATACCAACAAGCAATCCCCCCGGGAGAACTACGTATGCGAAATGCGAATCCGCGACCTGCGGGCGAAGCCGAAGAAACGGGACTCGGTGCCTCAGTGTTTCGTTTCTCGAAACATGAAACGCCCAGGGAAATGCGCTGGTCTGTTTCGAGAAACGAAACGCCGGCGAAAATCGTGTTTCGTTTCTGTTGTTTCATTCCCGACGTGTTTCAACTCTGGCCCTAGCGGCGAGTGAAATCAAAATCACAACACAGGATAGCATGAAGTCGAGAGGGATGCGGACACACATAGGATGCCGTCGGAAGTGTGGATCCTGTGATCTGATTGGTATTCATCAATATTCATTAGAGTAGCTGGCACCCAGGTGTAGATACCCTTGATTGCAGCATTGCAGCTCCCCTGAAATCCTGAAATCCTGGAGCCCGAAGCCCGAAGCCCGAAGCACCGCCTAGCCTGAACGCCTGAGGCTTCAATAATAAATTAAAATCTCCAGCTTCAGCCTGATAGCTAGCTAGCTCTAGTTAATAGTCCGACCTCTAGATTCTCATCGGGAAGCACATCGATCGGTGCTGATACCTTGTGCCAATGCAGCACTGCCGCAATTTCATTCGGATCGCTGCTCGAATTCCTCCGTTCCAGCGCTTTGGTGTGAGGTCCTTATGGGATGCGCGCACTGGTTTGCCAGTGAGCGGAACAAATTTAAGTGGTGGCGGTCCTAGGTCGCTAGTTGTGGAAGCTTCCGACCAGGATTCGCCGCTTAGCTCCACAGACATGTTTGGAGACGAGCTTCCTAGCGAGAAACAGGTATTTCAGCATCGTGCAATCTGGCGTGCACACACCTACCCTACTTTACTCCCCTCGAATGTCACAACATATCAAAGGTCGCATATGCGAAGGCGTTGGCGGATCGGGTAGGGATGGCTCAGCACGACATTCCAGCGGCGGCCCTAGCATCCAAAGTAGGCGCTTCGGCGTTCATCGGCTCTCTCAACGACCAAATTCCGCCTACCATCAAACAATTAGAATTCGTTACCAAACTCTGTCAAAGGCAGGGCATGAATCCTGAGACTGTTGGCGACCGAACCGGGAGCTTCAAGGTAGATTGCTCTGTGAATATAGTGTTGTGCTCTTATTTATGTACGATGTTTTTAGCTTGAATTATCTGATTGTGTAACGATCTTTGCGTGCTCTCTCGATTGTTAGGCCACCTCCGAGTTCATCGAAGAGCTCCTTGGGTCGAGCGCAGACAACAATGGAGCCAAGCCCAAAATTACCGGTCAGGCCTTGCCCAATCACCCTTCGAAAGCTCAGGTATGGGGACTGTCCTCATTTCGCTGAGTTCCGTTGTCTTTAATAGTAGTTGATCAAATATGAAATTTCTCCTCTAATTTATTGTCTCCCATTCATTGCGTACTCCTTCAGATTGACTTCATGGTGTCGTTAGCACAGCAATCACAACGAGGCATTCCATACGAGGCTCTCGTCGACAGGTGAAAGATCACAATGAATAGCGCGTCTATTTTCTACACTTGCACGATGCTGTAATTTTGTATCCGTCTGTGCTTCCATTCAAGACAAGGATAGCATTAGGTTTCATTTCCTCATTTACTTCACTCGATCCAGGTTTTCAATTTGAGGGAATGCTTACTCTCCTGCTTTGATGCTTATTTTTTCCGTGTGTTCCAAAGGTCGGCTGCCTCGCAATTTGTTGAAGAAGCACGCAGCAGCAACAACCGAGGCTCAAGCAATCCCACAGCTTCGAGCAACAATTCACCCTCCAATGCCGCGAAATCACGAACTTCAGGAATCATGTCCTATTCGTTTGATAATATTGCGCGCGGGAGTGGAGAAGCGATTGAAGCAAAGAACGAGGACATTTCGCCGGAAAACAAAGAGAAAGACGTACCGTTTTAAATGTTCATTTACGGCAGGGGCAAGGGAGGATGCATGCGTATCTCGTTCATGAAAGGCAGGAGGCAAGCATTTGCCGTGAAACGAAGTCCTATGCGGCCACGCAGTGCATTTGCTTGTTGTAAACAGTTCAGTTTCATTGATTTTTCACGTGAAATTTGATGTTGGATGAATTTAAGGACCGCCGCGCCGCCGCGAATGACAAGCGAATAGCGAACGACGATCGGTTAGTACTACTATAGCTAAAGGGCATCTAGGGCACTCCGGGTTCGGCTCCAGGACTAAGGGATATGGCAGAGATCCCGCTGCATGCAGAATCATGCAGAGATAGAGATATAGAGATATCGTGAGTCGCGAGGTTTGGTACTTAATAAAGGCAGTCTTGGATATCGCCGGTTATCAGGTTTTTGTGAATCTTAAATCACCTTGTACAATACAAGAAATAACACTTACTAAGGACTTGCTACATTGGGCCATATGCCATACAGATATGGATCAAATATTGCATATCAAAAGTAGGAGTACATCAAGAGACTCCAGGTAAAAATGTGCAACAAAAGTAGCAACAGGCGCGTATCTGAAAATTATATTCCAAGCAGAGGTACGAGGTAGCGAGGTGCCACCGAGAGTTTAATGATTTAGCAAGCCGATTTGCCTGAGGAACACTTCATAAGTAGCCGCTGCTCGTCGGTCGGCTCCAAAGAACGCCCCGTGCCCGCCGCTCACGACCCCCATTCGACTCGAGCGCACCGCGGCCAGCCTCGCATTCACTTCCTCGCGTTTCGACTGCCTCGCCTCTCGGCGGCTCGCGCGTGGGTTGACGGTATTATTGCCATTGCTGGCCTTTTTCTTGTGGTCGGAAGTGAGGTCTTCGCAGAGCACGTCGCGGCACAGGAACATCGACATGGACTTGATGACGCCATCCAACTGCACGGCTCGCTTGTCGCTGAGGGCCGCTTTCGCTGAGGACTCACCGCTACTTTGGCCGTCACTATTGCTGTTTCCTGGCTCGGTCCCTACGCCATCATTATTGGTTGAAGAATCTGGCCGTGCTTGCCCGCCCGCGCCTGCGTCTGGCGATTCGGGCCCGTTCGGCGATTGAATCGACGGCGACAGCAGCGTACTCGGCGATAACGGAGAAGTTGGAGACAAGGGCTGCGATGCTGGGGAGGCGGGAGGTGCACCTGCAGTTACCGTAGATGAACTCCCTTCGCTCCCTGCTTCGCCCGCATCGGCAGTGAGAGCAGGCTGAAGGCTAGAAAAACGAGAAATCCAAGCACGCCACCCACCCACACTTTCGCCTGCATTGACATCACCGCCTTCATTAGCATAATCGTCGTCATCATCATCTGAGCTCAGCTCGTCTTCGGAATCACCCCCGTAACGGGCCCTCAATAGCACTTCTGTGAATGCGGGAGGCACCATATCATCGTGCGTTGACACGAAGAAAAACACTTCCCCTGAATTTCCGTGGTCAGACACACCGCTATGATGCCCTCCTAGCGCATTCAAAGGGTTAGTGCGGCTCGAATGAGGCGGCATTGAAGTAGCGCTCACTGCTATCGGGTCTCCGCTATTGTCGTGCCTACTATTGCCCTGCTGCTCAGCAGTCGGTTGCTGGCTAGTTGTCACGGCACCGCCACCACCGCCATCTCCTCCACCTTGGATCAAGGTCCCCTCTGCTCGCCTGCGCAAGCGCCTCAATTTGCTCACGTTATCGAACCCGTCAGTGACAAACGAGCCCGGCCCATCGCCGTTGCAGTTGCCTGAAGCGTCTATTTTGAGGCCTGCGGGTAAACACGAGGCTACGACTCCGTTTATGGCCCATGAGGGAATCAGACCCATTTCACCGGCTGCGAGCTAAGGGAGAGAAGAGACATCAAAAGGGGGGGGCAATCAGAATAGAAACGAAGAAAAAGGTGAAGTAACAAACACAGCAAGTGATCGAAGTGCGATCTACATCAAAGGAAAACTAATATCAATTCGTGAAGATATTTTAAGAAATGAGAATCACTCCTGGTAAGCTCCTAAGCGATCAAGACTACATCAACAAAAAGAAAGTTCCAAGAAAAATACCTTGGTCGTCGCGACATGGTGAGCAGCTGCAGCGCCTGTGCTAAAGGACTGGTCTAATGTCAAATGCACGCCCGGATTCGACTCCGCCAATGCACACTATTATCACAATTAAGGAGGAGCACAACGTTCATAGGTGGAGCAACAAAACATAAGGTGCACAGAAAGAGATCGAAGTTGAAAGAATTGGGAAGGAATGAAGAATGGAGAGCAGTCTAGCCATGTGCAACAACAAGATCTGTGGTTCATGCGTTATTCATCCACTGACCGCTAGAGCCCCGCCGATCGAGAGGCCGTGGGCAATGATGCGATGCGGGGGCACTTTCTGCACGTTGACCACCTGTTGGGGCACAATTCATGTACGGTAGGCGCAATCGAGAGATTAAGACGACGATGTAACCACATCAATGAGAGAATTAGCGAAATAAAAGTTGCGCGCCGTCATTACCGGCCCTGCGTGCTTGCTAGTATGCACTAGACAACATGCATGCAGAATCTCACTCTTACCCAGTCTAATGCTGCTTGAGCGTCCAGATATCCGTTGGCTTCACTTGCTGGCCCCTCGCTACCTGCATAGCCCCCCATGGTCACTAACAAGGCATCGAGGTTGCGGTTGCGGTACCACCGAGCCCATTCGCACAAGTCTAGGCCTGGAGGGGTGGCAGCGGTTTAAGATGAAAAGCATTGAAAAGACGCGTGAGGAGATTTACTCCATCGAGAAATGATATTTGCATTGACACAGTAGCAATTGAATCAAGGCAACAGTGGCAAAGCGTGCGACTCATTTTAGAAACCTTCAGTAGTAAAGAATGAATATTTAGGAGCAGTGATAGGAAGCAAGAAGCAGGCAGGAAACCCATCAAAAACAAGCGAAATCACGCTCTCACCGATTTGTGCGTTGGCGTGAAACAGCACAGCCACTGCTCTGCCGGCATATTCAGGGTGAGGAATACCAGCCGACGGCCCGCTAGATGGGCAGTGCCGCGACGTCCACAGAGCTTTTAACGATCGGTCGTCGCTGGTTCGGAGCTCAACAGCTTCGGATTTGATTCGCCGCTGAACTGCGTCCTCCCACGCCGGGGCGTCCGCAAAGGTCGACGGAATCCAGCCCCGCTCTTCCATGACCTCCTCGGTACTCTTGCCATCGAGCACGAAGAAAGTCATTCTTCGAAGCCCTGCTGCCATGATTAAGGTTTTTTAACGCGTTCGCGTGCGTGTGTTCTTTAATGATGTGGCCGTTCTGTTAGGAGGGGTGTGTGGTTCGATCACGAGGCGCAATCGCATGCAATTGAATCAAGCGAGATTACGGCAGAACACTACTTTGTGATGTGTACGTCGCAGGATGATAAAGCTGCTGAAATTAGAAACTATTCAAGTGAAGCTACGCCAGCTACTCAGCGTTGTTAGAGTGCCACAACAGTCGCAAGATGCTTTAGGTTGGGCCTCACAACCGACACTCAATCGGGGATCCAAGAAGACGGTGGTGGTGTGCGTGAAGAGTGAAGAGTGAAGAGAGGTGGGTTTGTCTGGGGCAAAATTTCAAAATTTTTAACGGACCCCAACATCTCAATCCACCAATCACACGGCAACCACCGTCGGTCAACCAGTCAGTCCAGCGTCATGCAGTAGCTCGCAAGCTAAGGTAGAATGCTAATAACTAATAAGTACTAACCAGAGCTTATCAGCGCTAATTGTACGGCCTTGCGTTTATCTCTAGCTAGCCGGCTAGAAAAGTAGAGCTAAGGAATGCGGCGTCCTAAAGGAATACAGCATTAAACAAGACTACGTTAGCGCTCCCTGGAGCTACAGAGGCTAGGAAGATCATCGTATTAGGCTCAATGACTTAATTATCTCCGATAATGCCAACTCATTTAAGCAGAAGAAAATAGCTGCAAAACCTTGAGTAAGATATTACTAGAAGAGGTCAAGCTTCCCATCTCGCAACATGGGCGGCGGTTTAAGGTATGCCCTATTACTACATGATGAACTGAGCGTGCGGCCTAACTCGCTCCTGTATACTCTTCAAACGTCTTGCGGTAGTCGGTTCTAGCCACTTCGTCATGCATTTCCGTGCCTTCGCTCCTTGTCTTTTACTTAGAATAGTGCTTTGTATCAATGGGCACCTTTCTCTCTGTAACAGCGCCGCCGTAGCAACCGAGCGACCTGACATGAAGGGACACCGTGCTTTCTTTGTTGGTTGCATCAAGCCAAAAATTAGAGGCGAGCCAGTCAAATGGTGAGTACTTTGCTGCATCTTGCCACTCCTTCACGAAAAGCATTGTCATCGTTCGCTTTCAGTACTAGCACAATTACTGCGCAATTGTCTGCATGCATTTGGCAGGACGTTAACGAGGAAGCATTTTCAAGGCATCAAAGCCACTCCTTGGGGCATCGCTATTGAGGTAGGCATATGTAAAAGAGTACGCTTCGTAGCCATCATACCTTGACCCATGGTAGGGCCAGAGCAATGGTCTCAATGCAAGTTCACGTTTTTGACTGCACGAATTGAGTTAGGCTATTGTTAGGCCAGTTGACGGTTTTGACAAGATTTGATGCAGCATTATGTAAATGCTGTCACGATGATATCGTGTGTTCGTATATATTTGCAATTCTAGATTGACTTCTCCGAGGAGTCGGGGTTTCTATCGGGCCGCAAGCTCAATCTGTCCATAGGGGAGATGAAGAACGTCATGACCGATCGTCTAGAAGTGCTGAACCTCGGAGGGAACAAGGGGGTCACAGGCAACATGGCCGTCTTGGCGCCGTGCGTGTGTTTGCGGGAGCTCGACTTCAACCTCTGCAAAGTGTTCGGTGACGTTCGGGTCCTAGAAAAGTGCTCTCTGCTCAAGTCTTTAGACCTCGGAGACAGCAAAGTAAGTTTGACTTGTTCCCTGACAACGATACAAATCCCGTGTCATACTTTGGAACACTTGTGTGCATCCTCACTTTCATGCTCTAAATTTGTGGATTACTTTGCTTCTTCGTTTGTAAAGGTGGCAGGCAATCTGGCCAGCCTCAAAGAATGCACTAGCCTTACCATCCTCATCTTGAGATGGTCGAAAATCGTGGGCAATATCGACGAGCTCGAAAATTTGCCATTGGAAAACGTGGATTTGATGGTACTTTTATTGCAACACGATATCTTTGGTGTTCTTTATCATTTCTTGAATGTTGCAGTGATTCATTAATGCAGGTGCTCCTATAGAAGGCGTAATATTTCTACTGTTATGCAAGCAGTTCTGGCGCACAAAATTTTACTATTATTCATACGGTTGCTACTTTTTTGCATCGTTTTGTACATTCGTTTTGTAAATTCTCTTCTTCTTTTTTGCTTGGCTCTTAGGGCACGGGTTGCAAGGGCGATGTTGGATTCTTCGCTAAAAAGAGCGAAACGCTTGTGCAATTGAACTTGAAGCAGTGCCTGAGCATACATGGCGACGTTGGTGCCCTGGAAGAGTGCGCCCTTCTCACCCACCTTGACCTCTCGAAAATGCCCGAGGTATCGAGCGACCTTTCAACCTTTCTTTGTGTCGCGTATGTACTAAATTGCTCCTTGTGTTTGTTCAAAATATTATGACGTCCGTATGTATTCACGATGATTTTATCCTTCGAGTTGTTTCCATTCTGGCAAAGTATTTCAATTTTCATGTCTCTACAATCTCATGATGCAATCATATTTTCACGCATATCCCATAGGTGGAAGGTGACATTGGCATATTTGAAGCATGCACTGAATTAGAGCAGTTATTCGTCAATGAGACCAAGGTAAGGTTCTCTAAAAGTCTTGAGAACAACAAGCACAAGCAGAATGCATCATGAATCGACTGTCAGTTTTATGCAAGTGAAAGTGCGCTGCTACCCTACTCGATTGTTGTAGCGGTACAAAGAGGTTGGCCATCTTTTGATGTGCTTTCTTTCGAAATACTATATTGATTACAGGTGGACTGCGACAACATCGGAAAATTAAAGCACGAGTTAAAAGGCTGCGAAATTAAAGGCAACCCTAGTCTCGTTGAGGCGTGAAATTTTATTTGTGGAGTATTATACTTCACCCCTAGACTTCACTTGGCCTTGCATATACAGCTAATCATTTACTGGTTCATCCCAATGAATAATTTCCTTAATTTTCATGCATTTGCAAGCCGAATCTCCAACCTTATATTCCTATTCTCCTCCAGCACAGTAAATTGTTGCGAAATCCATCAACGCTTTTTCGCCAAAGCAGCAATATCAGCCAGTTCCCAGAATATCTTCAATATCTTAACCGCCAAGAAAGAGACTTGCCTGTACCTGATTTCTAAGTAGCATTGAAGTATAGGCGATAATAAGGACATAACTATGAGCTTTTTGGTACTCCTTTTCCGTTGCCGTTAGCCGTTGGGCATTAGAATTAGAATACATCCACAAACAGTGAAGGCATTGGGATCATTTCTCCCCGAGCCATTTTATGATCAGCCCCTTGGCTGCGACCTCAGGTGGCAATTTATCGTCCTTGTGGGCGTCGAATAGCTCGGAGAGCCCTTTTCGGTAAGCAGCCCACGCTCGTGCCACGTCCTCTTCTGAGATGAATTCACTTTTGCCTTCTACTTCACTGCCTGCACCTTTCGAAGCCCCTTTCGTTGATGATCTCTTGCGAGGTTTCTCTTGGGCTTTTGACAGATGAATCGGTGGGCTGAGCACGTGCACGACGCTCGTAGGATGAGGCAGGAGTGGCACCGGGCCCAGGCCGAGCCCCCAGCGCCCAGACATCCACGGTAAACCTACGCGATACTTCAACGCAACCCACCGGCGCCACTCTAGCAAGGTAGAGCTGTGCGTATAGAGCTGGTTTTCGCCAAACCCGTACCTAGAAACATTATTATTATTGCCCAAGCGAATGATTTAGAGGGGAGCAGTATGGATTGCGATAAAATGATGGCTACCCTTCATCGCTACATAGAAAAAAACGACTTACATGACTAGGATAGGAACCTTCAGCTCTAGTGCCAATCGTAAAAAGCCAAGCCGTTTTTGAGCAAACACTTGTTCTTGGCTATGGTCCGTGTGTACTTGTTCATAGATGCCACCAGGACACAATGCAACGATTCGTCCTGCGCGTAAGAGTAATTTCGTAGTTGGCACTGTCGCCTCACGCACACCAAACAAAATTAGGTATTCGCGCACACCTGGCACATAAAACAGTACTGAAGCACCTATAACGCTGACTTTTAGGCCTCGAAGTTGAGGGTCGCAACGAAACGACGGTACTCCGAGGAACAGCGCTGCGAAACTGTAAGCCCCGTGAGGGCTCACACAACCAATGGCGCCTCGGTTGCCAATGGATTTCATCACTTTAGAGACGGAGCCTGAAAGCTCACATTGCCAAGTGACACCGAGTGCACTCATGACTGCTTTAGCAATAGCTCGGATGGCGTGGGCGAGCCAAAGAGGCCCAACATCGACCACGCTCCTTTTCCACTCGTCGGTGAAATACATCCATGTGCCATACACAGCCACCCAGGCAAAAACGGTGGCATTGGCCCACATGCTGATTGGCGAAAGGAGAATAGTAAGCAAGAGAAAAGACACTTCTTAACTAGTTCACAGCTACTCGACTGCTGCGGAGTTGAAGGCTAAAAGCAACCTAATAAGCTGCACAACACACAACACAACTCCACTATTGATTGCATCATCATCTTTTGGGGACAACAAAAAGTATCTTCTCAAATATATATATTCTTGACCGTCTTCTCTTCTTGCTGCTTGTTCTTCTTGTGACAACAACTTGTGCCTCATGGCTATGGCTTATGGCTTTCTAGAGGCAAGAGTAGCACTTTCCAACCCCGGAACTGGAAACGTCACAATCCGATTCAACTACTTTTGAATTCGCAAGTGTCCTCAGCGATCGTGCTTGTGTTCTCGATTAGAATTATATCTAAGGCAACTGAAATTGAACAAGAAACAACTCCGCGACATCCGCATCAGCATGTGTAGATTGTAGATACACCTTAGATTGGATAATAGTTATTACATCACCGCACTTCCCTCCACTTCCCATTGACATAAAGTTACGCATAAAAATAACCTCCGTGGTGTTTAACATGCATAAAGAAAGGCCAGCACGAGAAGCGCTTAAAAATCGAAAATCAATACACGCACATAACGTAATAAGCATAAGCATGCATTTGAACGCGACAATGGCAGTAAAATTCCAGAGCCACCCGTTCTTTGCACACAGCGGCGTACTAGTTCACCCTCCACGAAAGCAGCAGAAAAAAGGCGAGTCGAACTTCTTTCCGGCGGGCTTCCCTTACAAAATAGTCTTACGAGCCCTCTATCTGTACGTGGCCGTTTTGCGGAGAGTCACTGCTTTTTTTCTTCCGCAGCCACTGCACCAAAATTTGATACAGCGGACTTTCCCGATTGCGAATCCTCGTAAACATGCATGTGAGCCCATCACAACCAGCTTCGGAAGTAAAGGCGGTCGCAATGGTCGCACGGCTCGCAGTGAGCTTCGCATTGGAACCCGTAGCTTTTCATGAGTGCATCTATTTCAGGACCGAGGTGCTGGCCCTATGGAACCATGTTAGAACACATGTAAAAACATTAGGAAATCAAAGTTAGCGTTGAAAGGCAATTAAACACTGTGATACTTTGAAGGGATTTGAAACAGTATTATATGAAGAAGAAAGGAACTAGTTATAGCATTACTCACTTCATAAACGGACACATGTGACACTTCCACCACTGCTGCTTCGAACCCAGTCCCGTTGCCTCCTCTTGATGACGATGGCGGTGCCAGAGCTGCGGCCATGCCAGTTAAGATTTCAAACTCCATGCCCTGAGCGTCGATGAGCAACACGTTCATGTCGGGAAGCAAGCCACTCGGCAACGAAGACACCAAATCGTCGTAGCGCTACAGGTACCAACCAACCGAACACAACAACAAAAAAGCACCCAGAAAGAAAGATGTCAAAGAAGTTGAGGCTAATATTGTCTCCAGGTTTTCTTAACGGGCAAGCGAGGAGCAAAGTAGAAATCTAGTTTGATAAGCATTGATATATAGAGAGCACTTTTGCGAATAGAGGTGTGTGCAAAGCAATTACCCAAGTTTTGACAGTTGACGATTGGTCGTGCACTACGCCCGGAAAGATTGCTTTGTGCTGGTCGAAGGTTCGCAACGAGGAGGACATGCCACCGTTGGCGCCCGATTGGAAGAACGGCACTTCGTTTCGGTTCGTGTCGGAGAGGCAAGCCTGTGGAATAAAATCGAATCGAATCGAATAGAATAGAATAGAAGGTAAAAAGAAATGGATAGGGGCTTGAAGAGTTGAAAAGAAAACAGGAAGATAATCCATCATAGATATTTGATTCAACAAAAGTTAAACTCAAGACGCTAACTTCTTTTTGACCGTCTTATGAAAGCATTTTTCAACGAACACAGACTTACATTGATGCATCGTTGGCCGAACTTGCGAGCATTCGCGGCGCACACCTTAGCGACCTCAGGGTCGCACTCGACAAAGAGCACGTTGCTGCCGCCGCCGCCCACACATTTAGCATAGCCTTTCGCCTCGTTTGCCACGTTGGCGCCAATGTGCAAGATGCCCTTGGCTAAGGGCAAGTGACTACTGCTGTAGCTGATCTTTTTGCCAGAGGAGGAAGACGACGCTAATCTCTCGTGGTAACATTCGGCGTGGTAGACACTCAAGTCGTCCGGCATGTGCAGCGCTCCAGGAGTGGCCGACGAAAACAGCGACGTTGCATTTACGGTCATGAGTGAGGTGTAAGACGAAACCCCAGTGTGTTCACTGAGGTTCTCCAAAGCGAGCCACACTTCAAACGCATGCATGTGGTGCCCAAACCCTAAGCTGTCTCCAACTTCGACCACTTTCACCGATTGCTTGCCATCCCCGAGCACTGGTCGGCACTCGAGCTTGCGGCCATCTAGCGCTGCGCAAATGTGCACCTTGTTGGGATCTTCGCGCACTGCGTTGGCTAAGAAAGACAAAAAGAGTAGAAAGTAAGAGAGGCTTGGTTGCTACCATCATTCAGAGAAGCCATTCGCACAAGCATCTGTGCTAACTAGAGAGGACAAACTATATGACTCACCTAAATACCCATCGTGGAACTCAATTGAGTAGACAGGTTCAAACGAATCTCTAATAATCGAGCCATCAGCGGGTACATCTACTTTGATCGCCACGCCGCCGTACAGCATGTTCACTGCTTGGGCTGGTGCTAGCAGCACTACGAGTGCAGTCAATAACCATAAGCTCATTGATATCAATAAAGACTACGTAGCTACAAGTGAAAATCTAAACCTCTGCCCAATTGTTCCAAATCTGCAGGCTAGCAATGTTGTACGCTTAAGGCCAATCTTTGAAGAAGCGGAGGGGCTGGGGTGAGCGGGAGAAAGGATAGGAGAATGGAGAGAATGATGTGGTGATGTTGTTGCAAGGGATATCACTACCAATTAGAAAGTGATTGCTTGGTTGTTGTCACCTCATCGGTCGTTCTGCAGGATGAGGACAAGATCGTACGAATGGCGAACGTTGATTGGTTGGTAATTCACAAAAAAAGCGTTATTTCGTTGCTTCATTTGCCTCAAAATGGCAACGAGCGGGCGTCTGACCGTTCCAACCGAGCTTTCATCGGGCGAATTGCCAGTAGTGGTGCGGGTGCTTGAGGAAATTGTTAGCGATCCTAAGCAGCTGTCGAGTCCATCTTTGGCCGTAAAAACTGTGGTACATGTGGCAGCCGTCGGTGCAGGACGCGTAGGCTTGCTCGCTAGCATGGCAGCAGCCGTTGCTTCCGTTGGTCTTTCTGTCTCTGAAGCCACAATTCAAACCGCTATGGTGCGCAATGCTTCGATTGGCTCGTGTCTAGTAGCGGTCAATGCTTTCACAGTGGTCTGCGGCGCTACTCAGGAGCCTACTTTCAACCCACGCCGTCGCCGAGAAATTGAGATGACGGTAAGAAAGGTTTCCTGCGAAAGGTAGAAAAATGTTTTTTTTTATCGATTCGAGTGATCTTCATTGCCTTACTCCTTGATTATAATTCCTTGATCAATACTGCTGCACGTATCTTGCAGGTCGCCTCTCAACTTTACCTATGGCTCGAAGACCAAGATCGCCGTGATGAGGCCGCTGCTGAATCAGCTGCTTCCAAGCTCCGAGACATTTACCGCCGAGAAGTCGATTGCGACATTGCCGGCATTGTGCTCCGCCGAGACACCCAGCAAAGGAACAACATGGAAAATAGCGGCGGGTTTCAAGGCAACGATGGCAACTGGAATGGCGAATACGAGTACGAAGAAGAAGCAGTTCAGGAAGACGAAGGGGACTCAGATGGGTGGGGCACAGGGGGCGTGCATTATTCGGAATACTTGGCAGCTGCTGCCGCGGCCACAAAGGCAGCTGCCAGAACTTCGAATGCCCCTAGTGATGCGATGTCGCCACGCACAGAGGCTGTAGAGTTGGAGGCGAAGGAGTCCAAGGGTATCCAGATGGCGCCTCGTGTGCCTTCCGAAGAAGCCAGCGCTCCATTCTCGCCACCCGCTACGCCAGCTGCTGCACCACCTGCAACCCCCGTGAACGATAATGCAGGGCACCATGCTGAGACCAGCGACGTTACTAGCCCTTCGGTGCGTTTTGAACTAGGGAATTATTGGTATTTGTGTGCGTTTGCGCCCTCTCTTGATCTCGTGCACTTCCTCCTCGTCCTTGGCACTGCCTTCGTGACGCCGTTGCGTTCTATCCCTTCACATTCCTTGAGCAAGATAATTTCTTTTGGGAATTTGTAGCAATGGTAACGAGAACTTTCTTCACTTGTAGCTTTTACTCATTGGTCTGTGTTCCTTTGGTTGCGCTGCTCCTACAGGTGCTGCTAGAGCACCGCCACTTATCGCTTCGGCTGCGCATGCAACTGACCCGCGTGCAATCCCTTGCGCGCACAGCGAAACCAAACCACGCCTTCGCGACTTCGGCTTCATCTCTGAGGCACGGGAGCGCTTCGTCCACTCTTCTAGCGCGTTTTTCGCGCAGAACCGCGGCTTCGCAACACGAAGAGCTCCAGCCTCCACCTCCAAGAAGGCTGCCCGACGCATTAGCTCTAGAAGTATCACAGTTAGCTGCTCTGGTAAGAGTGCAATTCTCTTCCTAAGAATGCCTAGCCTTGCAGTCTTCGGAGTTCTCGCTACGATTGTAACTTATATTTTCTCTCAAGTATGCGATCAAATCCGAATGACCCTTCCTTTAGACTCTTAGTTTTTTTTCTAAACGCATTGTTGATCTGCGCGTTTTTTAAAAATCTTGTATGCGTGCACACAGGTGCGGAGCTGCCGGCATGAAATTCCCTCCTTTGGGGTGGTGCCCTCGGACGTGGCGCAGCGGGCCCTGGCCCTCTACGAGCGCCTCGAGCTGTGCGCCGTGGAAGTGGCGGCGGTGGTGGTGCAGGCCCTAGTGCGGAGCCGGCAAGCGGTGATGCAACTGGCCGAAGGGGTGTTCAGCGCAATCTGCATGCAAAAGTGAGTGCGAGAGCTAGGAGAGTATTGGGTTTGCATCTAAGCACGTGCATATGATATGATTTAAGTGTTCATATTTTCAAGCTTCAAGAATGTAGTTGAACACCTCGTTGGTAGTAATTGCACCACAATAATCGGCAGATTTCATCGAGTCTTCTCGTGCACTTCAACACATTAAGCATCCTCTCTCCTAATTTCTCGCTTCGTTACTTCTATCTGTCTACTCGCCATCTTTGCCTAGGTATGCCCGTGGGTTTATGCTTCGTCGGCACTTAAACGATGCGGTCACCGCAGGCCTCCTAGCCTCAGGCCAGCCAATTGACTTGGGAGCTCTGCTGGACCGTTTTGACGGCAAGCCTTTTCCCACGGCATTCTACACCAACAAAAGCACTGCCTTTTCCGCTGCTTATGGCAGCACCAACAGCTCGTATTCTTCTGGCCACCGTTTCACAGGAGGAGGCCATCACCGAGGTGCTGTTCAGCTCAATGCCATGAGTGTTGTGCTTGCTGCGGAAGCTGACTGCGCTACTAACTCTTTATCGCCTACTAGCCCTGTCTTTTCTCCTCGGAGCCCTACTACGCCATCTTCTTCCTACAGCGCTGCTCCTTGGTCCAATCATCGCCCGACTTCGCCCAATTCCCCTTCTCCCATGCATGAGAAATGGTGCCCCACGCTACACCCCACGTACGCGAAGCCTAACTAGTGCAAGAGCACTGGCCGTGCTGATACCATAGGTGTGCTTTCCGGGTGCTATGCGGCTATAATAAGCCCAGTGGCCAGATTTATGGCTGCAGAATCCGGATGGCCGGCTGAACTAACCATCGAAAACTCTATACTCTATGCTGCGGATTCTAGTCTAGTCTAGTTAATACTCCCCAAAATACAAAGAAACACCACTGTGGCAAATAGCAACAGAAAAATGTAACCTTCAGAACAAGTCTGACTGGGCTGAGTGTCCTTCATGCTTACATAACAATAATAGCGCATGTTCCAATTGCCTCTGCAATGGCCGCGAGAAAGGAATTAAACCAAATTCTTGGTCTCCTGATCTCGCATCTCTGTGCCCATAGCCTACAACGCCCATGGCCCATAGTAACTAAGTCCCATAACACAGCACCGTGGAGCACCACACGGTGTGCGGTGTGAAGTGTGGATTTTACGATCTCGCATTGTCATGACGCAAGGTTGCGATTCACGTACCCGCGGGAATCACGCGCGAGGTCTAAAAAAAATCACTTCACGCGGTATTTACGCGGTATTTACGTGGGAATCACGTAAGGTATATATACGGTATCGTCCTCAAGTATACGGTAAATACGGGG
>Ga0307979_1000554_pt1 | contig 25770 bp, 21 predicted proteins | sample OrgLakmetage1058_FD_201833 | JGI IMG/M metagenome (GOLD analysis project Ga0307979, IMG submission 201833) | Saline water microbial communities from Organic Lake, Antarctica - #1058 | ecosystem: Environmental > Aquatic > Non-marine Saline and Alkaline > Saline | place: Antarctica: Organic Lake...
TCAAGTGCATTCTTTATGTGCCTCTGTGACTGCTGTGTTCTTGCCTTTCTTTGTTTTTGGGAGAGTATTAACTAGACTAGACTAGACTAGACTAGAAGCTTAGAATACATGAGTACACGACATAAGACTGCGAGCCGGCACTCCAGGGATATGTCGGTCGACCAAAGCTACATTGATAAAGTTACACCAAGAGCATTGTGGCTTCCACAAGAAGAAATTAGCACATCTACCTATTTAAACTATACCAGTCATGGGGGATTCGTTCTAGATCACCCAAATATCATGACACAATGCAGCTCAATGGACGACTCCATGCTCAGCTGCCCTATATTCCTGTCCTTTACTCTATGATACAGTGTAGATAGTTCTGCGGGATCGTGAAATAGAAATATCGAGAGCACTGCGCACTCACTTGCACCATAATAGCAGCGATGGACGTTTTCTCCAAAGGTACGAATAAAAGATTTCCTCTTTCGTAGAAGTAAAGAGTCAAGCTTTCCATGCTGCCTGCGCAATTTCTTTCAACGATTTCGGCGCAGACCCTGAAGAGCGGACTTATCGGGAGACTAACAGGAGCCCCAATACACCGGTCGCGCGTCGAATATACCGGCATATATACTAACTTTTGCCAACCGGCATCGCAGGCTTCTTAATTGCATTACGGAAGTGCTAATAATATACAGACATCGGGTGGACATTCAGGTTTCACTGGGTAACTAAGGTAATCATTTTATACCGGGTGGCGCATGTAGATGCCAGTGGACTCGAGAAAGGTAACTGTACGGGCAATATCATGCTTAAATTTCGCACCACTTGAATGATGGGTTTTCACTTTACGCAGTCGATTCTACTTCGAATAATCCACCTGAGTTTACCTAAATGAAGGGTTCGGGATCCGCGCAGCTGCGAAAAGTGGTATTCTCGCCGTCCCATCTGTTTGAGTGCGCTCGGGTCAGACACTTAGTCCGCTACCTGTTCTCAAATGGATCATCGAAGACAGATATCTTGACGAAGTGATCTGATGTCAGCATTTTTGCGAAGTCCCCGCACTATTCTTCACCCACAAACCCAATATGAGTGTCCGTGAAGTAAGCATTAGGGTTACTGTTACTCGTTGCATGTTCCTCAATAAGAATCTCGCATTCGAAATAGGTGCTTGATTTTACTATTGGAAACTCCTTGAATAATATGCCCTTAGACGACTTGGGGTAGAAAGCTGGAGATCGTGCTTTCCTGTGATTGTCTTTCCACGGAGTTCACGAAGTGGAGCTCCAGTGCTATGGACAGGCCGAAGTGAAAACGGAAGATTCACACCAAGCTCAGACTCACATCAAGCTCACGTATCTTCCAATAGACAACTCGAGAATGAATAGATATATCTGAAATAGGAAAAAAATTAGTGGTGTCAATAAAGGAGCTCCGCGTCCGGGAATTGAACCCGGGTCATCCGCGTGACAGGCGGATATACTAGCCACTATACTAACGCGGAAGATGGTGGGGAGCGGTTATAAGGTTATATGATCTCGTTATGTCTTGTACTGGTGGTTCCAATCTCGTTCTTGAGATCAGAACAAAGAACATCATCATGTTGTTGTCGACAGACCCGATGATCCGATGATCTTCTTTGAAAATCCGCGAAATGCGAAACGCGAAGTAAGAAGTAAGTGATCCCACAACTAACTCGTTCCTCGTTCTATTTGCGAGAAGTTCGCGCATTTTGCCCATGGCGAGCACAAAGAAGAAGAAGAAGAAAGTTTCATGTCCCGAAGTAACTGCGGTTTCCTTCTCAAGCTGCGGCTGGCTCATGCTTTGTGCGTAAGCCCCACATATTACACCTAATCCTTTTTCATGAATTGATGATGGATCTCGAGATACGATTGACCAAAGATCTCCGAATGATACCATCCATGTTGATCAAACGAAATTGACTGAGTAAGATATTTGATTGCAAGATGCATCGAGTCTATATGAGCGAGTAGAAAGGCGGGGTCTAGGCCATGATCTTCGATGTATCAGCTCATTCTGTGCAACATCTTTCGCAATCCAGTTGTGGTCTGATTCTACCCCCAATCCTACCCTTGAGCTACACCACGCTCCAATGGCGAACATCTTCAATCAGCATTACCAATAGCTTTCATTTACCTTGTTCTTTCTGAAATATCAATACAATATTCAAGCCTGTCACGTCTCGCCATAACTGTTAATAACACCCTTTCCTTCTCAACCTACCCCTGCAGACAATTTCGGCGTCGCGAAAGCCATGTCTGAAAGTGACTTAGTCGACATGACCTCCACTGAAATGCTGGGCTCTTCGGGGGGCGCCCTCACGGCAGTGGGCTTGGTTCTCGGCTTAGACTTCGACGAAATCGCGGACTTGGCTCTAAGTTGCGTAGCCCGCACTCACGGGAGCGTGCGGGGCGCGTTTGACCTCCGAACTTACGTGCGAGAAACTTTGGCGCACCAGTTCGCAGCCTACCATGAAAGCGAAGGTGTAGCAGCTGAAGAAAAAATCGAAATCGCGAAAGAAGGCAGCTACTCGCCACCGGCGAACAATGAGCGTCCGCAGGCTCCAGTCACACGAGCTGATGATCGCAAGCCTCACCCCTCACACGGTGGTTCTCGGTGGGAGCACACTAGCCAAGTGACTACGACTATTCAAGCACAACTGCCTGGAACCACTAGGAATACTGCGACTACATCCGCTTCTCCTGATCTTAACACCACTGCAAGCCTCGACACGGGCTTGCAAAAGAAAGTGCAGATTGAAGACGTAGTTTTAGACGACGAAGGTCACGACGAAGACGACGACGACGAAGCCCTTGAAAAAGTTGAAGCCACGGCGAAGCGAACACTGCACGACGCTCTTGCGGGGAAAGTGACTGTGAGCGTGACTACCTTACCGTGGCTTCGCAACAAGCGGTATTCCACGTTTGACTCGCCGGAGCATGTCACGGAAGTGCTGGTGGCGTCGTGCACTGCCACCCCCATTGCTGGCATGCCCTTCATGCTCGACGGCGAATTGGTTCTCGACGGCGGCTTGGCTGATTTCCAGCCTTTGTCCGCGAGCTTGCCTCGCGCAGGCACTGTGACGGTGTCGCCTTTTTACTTCGTCGATGCCGACATTCGGCCGTCCCGGTATGTGCCGCTGTGGTGGGCGGTGTACCCCCCGCGACGAGAGGACTTCGCGTGGGTGTTTCACTTGGGCTACGATGATGCACGCGCTTGGCTGGCGCAGCTAGAGCACCGAGCGAGAGCCAAGGACAAGAGCCGCGTACAAAAGACGACCAAGCATTCGGTGCCAGCAAAAGGTGTACGATCTGAAGAAGAAGAGGCAGCATCACCGCTAGCACCACCTCCTCCTTTGGGAAGCCCCGCGCCGGTAGAATCCCCAACTGCTCCCTTTAAATCCCCGCTGGAGCGTCCAGACCAAAAGAAGTATTGTCCAGGGGCGCGCACCGCAGCTCTAGCGCAGCGGCCTGAGTCCACTCACTTGCGACCGTCCGTGGACCCTTTGCGGTTTCCATCGGATGCAACCAAGTGGGCTTTGTCGTCAGCACCGGGCCTGCTGCGTCGCCGCATACCATCCACCGAGTCTCTGTCAGCGCTGCTGCAGCCTGCTGCAGTGCAGCTGAGGCGGCTGAGAGAGTCCGCCGACAATTTGTTCAGTGGCTTGCCAACACCTCAGAGTGGTGGCCAAGGCGATGGTTGCTTCGAGAACGAAGCCGAGAAGGAGGATGATGCCTACTTTTTGAACCACCCACATACCAGAGACGAGGCTGCGTATGAGTCTTCGACCAACACCTCATGCGTTACGAGTGCGGCAACGTCAGCGACTGCCACTCCTGACTCTATCCCCCTGTTTCCCACGGCCACCTACACCGAATATTGGCCTTATGGCACTCGTCCTGACTCGCACCACTCCCCCAATCGTCACTCGACACCGGCAGATCCTAGCCCTAATCTTAGAAGTGGCAGCGAACACGAGGGCAGCAATAGCAGTCACAGCACTGTCCCATTTGCAACGAAGGCATCCATTCGGCACACTTCTTACGCGGGCCAAGGGCGGCACTCCTTTGGGCGTGTGTTTGGGTACCGGTCGGTCTTGCAAGTGGTGCCTTCGCGCTTCCTCGACTTGTTCCTGGTGCTCTGGGTCTACCTCGCCATTCAGCCCATCGCCTTTGCGCTCGTGTACGTGGAGCTTCTAATTCGAACGCTACTTGCTGCGATCAATCTTGCTGTAGATAAAGTGCTAGTGCAGCCTCTAGCCCACGCGGCCAGTGAAGCCTATGCCATTGGAGATGCGATGCAATATCGGGTTGCGGCAGCTCGAGCGCGCGCCGAGACTGTATATGTCCGTTGCGCAGGGGCTTTTTGGCAGCGACCTCCAGACAAGATAGCTGCGGCCGCAGCAGCGCTAGAATATGCTTCTCAGGCGCGCGCTGCGGATGCTGCAGTAGCAAAAAGCTTGCGCCGGCAAGCGGAACGAGTGCGCCGGCGTGAGCGCCGTGCGCGTTCCAGGCAGCTGCGCAGCATGGCAGCCACGCTGGTAAGCCCTACGCTATGGCTGCGGATGGTGCCAGTTGTGGGCAAACCACTCACCGGCAAAGCCTACCGCCTGCGCCGCAAGCTCTGCGAATTCAGCGTGTTTTACCGCATCTGTGTCCACTTTTTGTAGCCCTATGAACTCTGATTTCACGTGGCGTGCACAGGCATGTGCATGCATACATATGTGTACGTTTTGATCAAATCCACAACAAGTTTTTGACACGAACTCTGGTGATAGTATAAGGAAGTTTGAAGGCGCAAAGTTTGAAGCGAGTATAAGCGGTCTAGTCCAATTAGAAATCTTCCAAAAACAAGGAAAGGCAAGTACACAGCAGTCACAGAGGCACATAAAAAAATGCATTTGAGCTGCACATGCGCTAGCAAATTCGCTCCAGAAGGCCAATTAAGGCTCCAACTGGCGCCTTTCGGCTTTCCTCCAAACAAGCCGGCGGGATTGTGTGCTCGTTCGTGTGTCACGTCTAGCGTCTAGCGGCTGTTTCTATATCAACTGAAGTATATCTCGAAGCGCATGGGGTTTAGAAATAAGCAGGTGCCTTTTTCTTTGGGTTTCTTGTATTTCTGGTGCTACTTTATCGCCTTTCAGGATCCGAGCTCCACCTTCGTAGATGCATTTCAATGGAACTTAGAACTGGCTCGGCTCGAGTCCCTTGGCATTCGCGAACTCAATAGCTATCTTTTAATACCTTTGATTCCATGGAATGATTCAGGCCGGTGAATTCGTGAAGATATTGTTTTGGTTGTTGTTTCGAAAAGGGGGCTATGCCATTCGGGTGTCACTTCTTCAATATACAATAAGGAACTTGGTACAGAATACGGAAGTGGTTCCCTTTGCGCTCAAACAGACAGCGCGCTGCTGCTGCCGCTTCTTTCGCATTCAGAGGTGACCTCCATTGTGCTCCTGAGGAACATCTGATCGACGTACATGGGGCTTCTTAAACATGATTAAGAAGTTCCGGTAACCCAGTACTTATCTTCAGCTTACTACAGCTCTGCATCTCTCACAGACTTTCCCCCCTTCGGAACATGAAAAACTCGCGTATTTCGGAATCCAGAAGCAAGATACGAAAAAAAAAGAGAACGAAGCGGGCAGGCATGAGCTTGAAGCTCGATCATTCGACATCGCATCGTAATAAGTACAGTCATAAAAGAAAGAGGAAATATCATTTAGTCCCTCCGCGAGGCTAAGAAGGATGGCGTGCCGCTACGCGTTGCTCGCCTCTCTAACATTCGGCATACCAGTTCACGGCTTCTTTCGCCCTCCTTCATCGACCGCTTCGATCGCTCGACCGCTCGTTGAGGATCGTCGAGAGTCGATGGTAGTTGCCTCAACCTCCTCAGCGGAGCCGATGGCCGCGGACGTGGGATTCAGTACGTGGGCTGCAGGCCCTGACGCCGCTGTTTACATTATGTCGTCAGTAGAAAGAGCTCGCACTGTCGTGCAAGCGATGTCGACGGCGACTTTCTGCACAGCGTGCAAAAATCAGGACGGTGCTCCTTTCGGCTCTCACGTGGACTACATCTTAGATGCAAAAGGCTGGCCTGTGCTCCTCCTCAGCGACCAGGCTTTACACACCAAGAATGTTGAGGTACTGCGGTATTTTTCATTGCGTTACCGACAGGCCGCATCACGTAGGATACTTTATAAATCATTGCTAGCCTTCAAACTGGAGGAAGGCTTACTGCAGTCTTAGCTTGCATTCGTCACCGCTCTTTTCGTCTGTGCTCTCATTCACCAGACAATGCCGACGGTATCGCTCTACACGCAGCTATCGAATTCGAATGGTGGACTGAAGGCCGCCATGCCCCGTGTAACCATCATGGGAGAAGTGGTGAGTAAAGAAGCCTTTCTGATGCAGGGTTGCTGTTGCTTTCTTTTGAATACTTCAGTGGGTGCGCCGCAGAAAGCATACCACATACCTAAGAGTGCTGCCTTCAAGAAAGTTACATTGATAAGTATGGCATGTCATTTGACCGCATAGGGGTCCGTATCTAAGAATGCCCTAAAAAGTTACAAACTTGCTGGTTCTCACCAAACTTCAGGAGCCCGTGACGGACCAGGATGAACTGTACAGCTTCCGAAGTGCGTACTCGGTGACGCACGCGTACGCGACCAAGCTGGTGGAGTCCGACAAGTTTAAGTTCGTGAAGCTGAGGCCCACTCGAGTCTTTTACGCGGGTGGCTTCGGGGTCAACGCGGAATGGGTGAGAGTGTGCCTTCATGTGTGGGCATAGGTGGGCGTTCGTGGGCTGAGTGCGTAGGTTGAGAAGGGCATCGATTGAGATGACAGAAGGCGTAAAGATCGAAAATGCATGAGAAAGAGAAGTGTATGTACTGAATACCAGAGCACCGTGTTCACACAATTGTGTACTTTTCCTCTCTTACTCCGTGGTTCGTTTGTTCCTTCCTAAACCGTACTTCCTCTCAACTTAGGTGGACGTAGAGCAGTACGAATCGGCGGTCGCTGACCCACTGGCCCTTGAGTCGCTAGAGCTCGTGAAGAAAATCAACAACAAGCAGCGCAACGACTTAATGACACTCTGCCAACAGGTGACTATCGCCTTGAATTGCTGTAGTATAAAGCTCGACAATCCTGGAGATATTTGTGATCACTCGCATTCGGCTGTGCACGCGCATGTTTCTTACATAAGTAGACTGCAATGTGCACGCTATCTTTCTCCTCATCTTTTTGCATCGGCGTCGTTTGTATTTTCTTCGTTGGACCCTTTGACCTGCCAGTTCATTCCGGGGCTCGCGGACGCCACCGACTTATCCGTTACGGTCACCACCATTGACCGGCTCGGCATGGATATCCGCGTGTCGACTGAGAAAGGGGAACGCACCGACGAGTATCGCGTGGGCTTTTTGGTGCAAGTGCTGACGATGGAGGACGCGAAGTCAGAAATCGTGAAGATTTTCCAGGAAGCATGGGAGAAAGAGCAGGGGGAATACTGGGAAGACATGGGCCCACCAATCGTGAAGACCCAGGCTGACATCCTCGAGCGCAAGTAGAAGAGTAGAAGGGAGCTGGTGCACTCCAATATGCATTCGTTGCTTTCATTTGCGCGGCATTCGCTCTTTGTGCCCGTAGATTCCCAGTAGTGTCAATTAGTGTGGGTCCTGGGTCCTCTGTCTTCCGCCGCGCTATTTCCATTTTACCTCCGATCTCTTACTCTTAAACTTAACACCTCGAAGTCGGCGTTAGCTCCGTTGCACCTTACTCTTGAGCTCACGGCGCCTGGAAGTTTAGAGGCTTCTATAGTTCAAGTCCAAGAATTGGGAGTTCAGATGAGTTTAAGACTTCAAAGGCGTTTAGCGTTTAGGCGTTCAAAATGAGGCACTTTAAAGTTTAAACTTTAAATTAAAGTCGATATTGTGAATTCAGACAGTGGGCTTATTGGTGTCTCGTTGGTTCATGGTGATGGAAAAAGAAGCGAGAGCGAGGTACCAAAGCAGGCGCACGGATCAATTTCCATGTGAACTATTTCCCGACACGTGGCACATAGCGCAGCACAAAGCCAGTTTTAACTAAGTTTTACACTTTTGGCGTTTGGCAGCGGAAGCACGCTTTCTTGGAAGCAAAGACGTGAGCCTTGCATGATGGACAGAGCCAATCCCCTGGCCGCATCTCCGTCGCTTTCTTGGCATTATTCGCTTTGTTGGACTGAGCAGCGGGCTTTATGGAAGCACTTCCTCCGCGCCCGCTTCTTTGCAAAGTATTGCCGCTTCTTCCTCCTTCGCCACCGCTCATCTGCGCAATGCCCCTGCCTTTTCCCTTGCCTTTTCCCTTGATGCTGCCGCGGGGTTGCAATTGTGCTTTTTCGCCAACTGCGCCGAGTCCTCCAGTGCCTGAAGCAAAAGCACCTGCCAAACCTCGGCTTGTGCCCTCACCGCCCATCTCTGCGCTGCATGAAGAAAGAGAAGCAATGTGGTCAGCCATCTTCAGACCGCTCATGTAGGCGCCTTCGATGCACGCGCCTCGGGGCCACAGCCAGTCTCCACATGTGCCCAGCTGCCCTGCTGCATCCCAGGCAAAGGCGCTGCCGTCGGTTGCCACCCAATGGTTGAGTGGCACGCCCGCGCCCCATAACTGGAGCTTCGTGTTGATGACCTCGTAGCTCTTTCCTCCTTCGCTGCCTGCTGATGCGGCGGGCGACGCCATTTTAAAGAAAGGAGCGGCCGCAGAAAGGAGAGAAGCGGTCACTTCTCGACAAGCATCAGTGCCCTCGAGCGCCTCTTGCGGCACTTTGTGCTGCTTTGCAAAGCTTGCAGTGCTGAGAAGCGTCCAAACTTCGCGCCTTCCTTGACCTGGGCTGCTCGTTTTCGGTGGGTACTTCTTGGTGTTGCTTGCGAGCCACGAAAGGACGGGATGGTTCTGCACGAAGCCTCCTTCAAAAGAGGGCGATTTCGACGAAGATGGCGACGACGATGATGGTCCATCTACGCTCTCGCCAGTGTATTCAACTTCAACGAGCAAGGAATATAGGCTGTTGAGCGTCATGGTGCGGGAGTCAGGGCGATCGTTGAATCGCACCGCCAAAAGATTGTGCACGGGGCTATCGGCGCCAGCGCCTTCGCTTAACCGGTGTGCGCACTTTCCATTGTGAGCCAAGACCACTGCACTCACGCAGTAGATGAGGAGACACACAAAAAATGGAAGTCAAACTACGAGCGAAGCATACGTACAATGGGATGTCCGATACCTACTGATATTACCGAAAGAATTGGACGCTTCGGAACAATTTTAAAATGTATAAATGACCTTTGTTGTGCCTTCCAATTTCTTTGCCATTTACTCGCAGCGACCAAGTCCCGTCGCTGTTCTTGCGGAGGCCGTTGCTTGGCGACACCCAGACGTCAGTTTGGAGGGATTGTGGCTTCAGCGCCTGAGCCATGTGAGAGGCCACGCCACCTAGGCCGCTCGCACCGCCTACCCAACGAACCTTCCCGTCATCAAACGGGGCAAACGTCCATGACGCCTCATCAGTTGCAGGAGGGCCTAAAGCTCCTCCTTCCACGCTCTTGTCGGAGCTGAAACGCCCAATCTTACTCGCTGACCAAGGTTTCACCAATCCAGCGTCGGCCCACGCACTGACTGCGGACTGAAAGTCCTCCGATTCTGCGAGGAAGAATTGCACTCCGTGGTCGACTGCGTATCCTGGCCTTGGCCACTCCCGGCTCGACGCTCGGCCACCCACGCCTCGCTTGCCTGTGTTCCACAATGGAAGTAGAACAATGCGAACACAATCTACTTAGTAGCTAGCTTGTTCAAGCGTGAAGCTAATGCATTATATTCAGTGGAGCTACACTGCACGAGACGCGAAGCCTGAGTTCTCTGCACTATTTCTAGCTTCTTCAAACATATTCTTCTATAGTCTAATGCGATGCTACTGCTGAAGAGGTCCAAGGAGCTCGTCAAAGCGTGCTTACAACTACATCCTAGCATATCATACATGCCCACGAGCTAAAAAAATACCTGTGTCATAGACGACGCATTCAAGCCCCAAACTCTGGAGACGAAGAGCACATGACCATCCTGCTATCCCTCCACCAATAATTCCCACTGGTGACGAAGCTAGCATGTTGAAAATGATCTGAGCTCGAAGTTTCTGTACTTCAAATTCGCTGCTAAACTACGATGATAACTATGAATATTTTTGAGAGATGTTTAACGCGAGACGGCGGCGAGTTCAACAAGCTACAATAATCTGCTGATCTGCTGCCAGCTAACGAAGGTACTTTCGTTTATTTCAGACTCCACTAGTGCTCGTTAAGACCTAAGTACTACGTATTGCTACTGCCTCTAAAAATATGAGCTTGACACTGGCTTGACACGTCATTGCGTCATTGCGTCAATTTTTGCTACTGCACTAATAGATTACCGTTCAAAAAATACATCAAATCTGCGGCTGTCTTCGATTCTTGATTGGTCGAAACTGTTTCTCGCGCCATGAAAATATCGTTGTGTTCAATTCGTAAACTTCGCGAACATAGCCCTTCGAGCCAGCCGTAGCCTTCTGTAATGATGATTTCTGTTCCGTGCACCTTCACATTCGACGAATTATCACGAGAAATCAGGAATGAAATGATGCTTAAGTAACTCCTCATTCTTTTCTTCTTGTTGATTCCTAGGCCAATCATGTCGGGCAAGAGGCAAACGCTTGCTGAACTGCTCGGAAAGAATGCTCTTGCACCTGGGAGAACTGAGGACTACACACAACCGCCAAGCGCAACTCTACCAACTCGAGTCACGCTAGCTCAAGCAATGTCACAACAACAGCCTCAACAGCCCCAGCAGCTGCCTCAGTGGTCGCACGCGCAAGATCGACCGGTGTCATCATCTGGACGCCAACCGCTGTCAGCTTTTCAAGCTCAGCAGGTCTCGAATACAAGCAATCACGGCTCGCACCTCGCAGACTACGTTCCCTCGAAAGCTCCACCAGCAAATTATCCAAATTTAAATCACCACTACGGCGCAGGAGTGCCGCAACAGCAGGTCAGACCTGGCCCACCGCCGGCTGCTGGAGCGAAAGTGCGCCGAGAGACGCCTACCTGGGTCACGGGCACGCTGTCACGCACCAGCGGCGACATGGCGCCTCACGACCCGTCAGCATACGCCAAGCGAGCTCAAAATCTCTCGCTTCGGCCCACTTCCAATTACCGCGTCTTTGGCGTGCCTCAAAGCGGCCAAGAGGAAACGTACACGACAACCGGCCAGGACCTGAAACCGCCATCGACCTGGGACTACGCGCAGCGGGCACCCAATCACGTGCGTGGACCTAGTAAATACTTGTTTGTGGATCTAGGGCTTGAATTGTAATTGTCTGACTTTATGCTTGTCTTGCACTTATTTGCACTTCACATCATCATAATTTGATTATTGCTCTCTCTCTCTTGAACTTTGCAGTCGCTTGAAATCGGAACGCAGTGCCTCCAATACCACCATCACTAGGCGTCGGTGCGCAGGTTGCTTCAAAAAGACACAAGGTGCGAACTCGTTTGATCATCCCCTTCGTGCAGGCGCAATTGGGTAAATAGTAGCAAAACAGTAGAGTATAGAACATTAAGCGCGAAAGCAGCAGGTACTGAGGTCTGAGGTGCTATCGAGTCCGTTTACTGTTTATATCTTAGAACGCTTAACACAGAGACATCTGAAATATATTACATTAAATCCATTTTAAGTAGAACTTCAGTATAACTCATAGCGCATATCGAGTAGTCGCGTGTATGCTCCGTGTTTTTTGTTCTACGAGTTGAACTCGGGCTCAGGAGGCTGACAGCAGGAGTCATAGAATTCAAAGAGGAAAGCAAACAAAAAACTTTCAATTCGTATTTCGAATGGCAGCATTTAACCACAAACCGCCCACAAATAAATATCGCACCAGCATCAGCCGAAACAAATTCAACCCACGTCATGGATATCCGACCTCAATAATATTAGGAGTCGAGGAGAAACGTCGACCGCTCGCGCTCTTGATGCGCCAGCCGACGGAAGCAACGCACGAGGTGGTTGCGCTGAGAAGGTTCGCTCACTTCCAGCACCAGCAGCGACGCTTCAGACGAGGTGGTGGCCTTGGCTGCGCGCGGGCTAGTGGCGTTGGCGGAGTTTGTTGAAGAAGTCGTGGTGCTGCCAAGGTACTTCAAGCAGAACGCTTTCTCGCTGTCCACAGTAATCCCTGCGCTGGAGGCTGCAGTCCCGCTGCTGCTGAGGCTCCAACTCGGCCTGCTCTTGAGCTTTCCGGGCTCAATGGCGGGGCCTTGGTCGCTCGAGTTGCGGTCTGCATTGGGCCCGCCCACAAACACGTCAGTCACATGTGCCAACACCAGCGACTCTCGCTTGGACCATACCAGTGTGAGGCCGCGCTTCGCCAAAAAGCGAATGGTAAACGTGCGCTGCCGGCGCTTGGGCTTTCCGCTCGAAACCCCTTGAGAAACCACCGTGATGCTCAGGCCACTCACGAATTGAGCCTGAAAGCCTGCGAATTCTGCGTCCGTAGCGTCAGCATCTCCTGAGAGCGTCAAGTCGTACGTAGACACGTTTTTGCTGGAAGAGGTCTTGCTCGAGGAGCTTTTCGACTGCTCCGAGGCAGTGCTCTTTCCGGCCACCGACGCCAAGCGATCCTTCAGCCGCGCGCCACCCTCTGCGGACGCTTCGTCGCGCTCCGAGTTGACCGAGTTGAACTCCGAGGACGCCAAGGACTGCCGCAGGGCTCGCTCGTTGTCGTCGTCGTCTTCGGAGTCGCGCGGCAGCGGCGAGCCGCGAGGCTGGTCCTCGTCTGCCATCGCTGAAAGCTTCGCCACATTCAACCGCCGCTCTTCCAGCGACTTGGCGGTTTCCATCGAGACGGCGTCTCGGCCGGGGGACGGCAGAGAAGATGACGCGTTTCCCCCCTTCAAGAGACCACCTTTCCCACCGCTGGGCCGATCGCCCACGCTTGAGCCGCGGCCGATGCCGGGGCTCTGTGGGCCCGATAGAGCGGAAGAAGCAGCGTCTCCAGTTGACGATTTCAAAGGCACAAACCCACTCGGCACGTAGAGCTTGGCAGCCTGGCTCGCGGCAGGCGACGGCAAGGAAACGCCCTTGTGCGCTGTCGGTAACCTCGACGCTTTCGCGGCGCCGTGAGCTTTTCTCAAGAGAATTTCAGTCACCAGTGGCCGGTTCACCATGGGCGCAGCCGTCAAATCCACGCCATCCATACTCCCGCCACCGCCACCGCCGCCGCCTGACTCGTAGCGCTGCATGGTCATTTTGGTCAAGAGCACCGAGTAATCTGCGCGGCCTCGCGTTAAGTCTTCTTCCATGGAGGCAATGGTCTTCTCCTTGGACTCGAGCACCGACGCGGCGGTCTCTGCTTCTTTCGTGAGCTTCGCCACCGTCGACGTTAGCTCCTTCTCTTTCAGCTCCATCGCATGCAACTTTTGTTTCAAGGTCGACACTACGCTGGTCTCTGATTTCGCACTCTTCTCGCGCTCGCTCTCCAGCTCTCGTTGCGCGTTCTTGAGCTCAATCCCGATTCCCATGGCCGAGCCTTCAGCAGCCACTTTGGCTTCTTTCGCTGCACTCAAATCTTCGTGCAACTGTGAGATTTCCTGCGTGACCCTCGTCAATTCCTCTTCCTTGTGCTCTGTGGAGGCGTTGGCTGCGGCCAGCAATTCTTTGAGCTCCGCGCACTCCTGCTCCCGCGCTGCGCGTTCATCCATGAGGCCGTCGAGCCGCTCCTTGTGCTGCTGCGCCATCGCCTCCGAGGCCGCGGTCTTCGCAGAAGTGCTGTTCAAAGCTTCGTTCATTTTCGAGGACAGGGTCATTTCTCGCTTTTCAGCTTCGCGCAGGGCTGCTTCTTTCGCTTCTCCGTGCGCTTTCGCCTTTTCGAGCTCTTTCTTCAACGAAGCAACGTCCCTCCGCAGCTGCACCCCTTCCCCAGACTCTTCTTGCTTCACCGCTTTTCCCAGCTCAATCGCCCGGCACCGCGCTGCGAAGTTCAAGCTGGAAATGGTTTCCGAGTGGTTGTAGGCCGCCGGGCTGACGTTCACGAACATGAGCACCTTCGAGCCGCCGCTCAGGGAGTCCTGCAGCAAGTAAGTGAGCTTGGAGTCGCGGTAGGGCACGTGCCGATCGGCGCCCTTGGAGGCTTTGCCAAGGGCTTGCATGACATTTCCTAAGGCTGACAGAGACTTGTTGATGTTTTGAGCCTCTTTCAGGCGAGTGCCCTGTCCAAAAAATAATAAAATGTCCGTCAGATGAGATGGAAGATAACAAGACGGCAAAACGGTAATGCAGAAAACATGTCAACATCAGTACTTGGAATGACATGAATGGAACGGCCAGAAGAGTTCAATCATCTTATAATATATCATGGTCGTACCGTGGCGTCGGTTTTGGCGATGCGCTCCGAGCCAGCCAAATCAATCAAGTAAAGCTTCGAGTTGATCATGGTGCCCTTGTCGAGGTTCTCGCCCGTGATCGTGATGCGGATGCACGAATGAGATCGAGACGAGCGCTCGTTCATGGAGTGGCCCCCCACCGCGCTGAGGCATAGAGAGATTAACGAAAGAAGAAGAGGGCAATAGAATAGGAAGAATTTGGAGGATATGAGAGTGACGTGAGGTGGATGTTGGAAAAGGTGCAGCAGTAGCATAAAGAATCGTGCACAAGTGGGCCGAACACACGTTAAGTTGAAGTGCTCTGCACACTGACGAAAGTAAAAACGTGTACGTTTTCTTTTTACCGCGACGAGTTGCCTCTGAGCATGAGGTCTTGCACCTCGGCGGGGGTGTGCACTTCAAACTGGGTCAAGCCCACCACCTCGCTGCCGGTTTGCGTGACCCGAATGTCGAGCGACTTGGGGGCCGAGTCCAGCCGCGGAGTCAAGAGGTCGCGCACTTGCTCGTTGTAGATTTCAAGCATCGAGACTTTGATCGAGTACGACATGCGGCCCGACTCGCAGCGGCTGTCGCGAATGTTGAACAACTCTTCGAAGGCGCGGTAGCACAAGCCGTCCGGGCCAGACCCGCCTTCCATCGTGTAGGTCTGAAGTATAAGGGCAATGAGTATACATACATTGAGGAGGAAGAAGATGTGTGTAGAGGTTTGGATATGTCTTCCTGGAAGCGAATAAAAGGAAGAAAATACATCTAGAAAGAAAGATGCGAATAAGTATAGAGAAAAACGGAGTTAAAGAGTGAGTGAGGATGATGGTGTATACCTTGCCGGAGCCAGTTTGGCCGTACGCGAATATAGTAACCGAAAAACCGTCCATGCAGCTGGTGACCAGCGGTTTCAATTCGTTGAAGACTTGTAATTGAGTGGACTGAGGACCAAACACCGTGTCGAACTCATACCTAGGGACAAATTGAGGCGGAGAGAGGCAGTAGCGAAAGTCCAGATGAAGCACAAGAATTAAGAGATGCACACACGTTCAAGGGTCTCCACTTTCGACGATCCAGCCCTAGTCTTTACTCTCCCGTTACTTTTCTCGAGCATCGTCTCAGTCTAATCTATCAGCTCTGAAGTGTCACTTACTTGTTGCCAGGGTCATTTGGATCAACTTGATTGTCGGAAGTGGGAGTCTTGATGATGATGTTCTCATCGGCGCCCTCGAAGGGATAAGAGGTGCAGTCCTGCCCCTTGCCCGAGTTGATCTCCGTCTTGTTGATGGGGCGCACTGTGGGTCATAGCCGAAAAGCGACAAGCAGGAATTAAGTTAAAGACACGCTTGATCGAAGAGATGAAAGGATACAAACAATGTTGAAAATGAATTGGACTACGGAAGCTTGTTCATAAACTCGACGGAAATTCTCCTAAGAGATGAACACACCCCTTACCTCGGCAAATGACGCGAATGTTGCCCATCATTTCAATCAGCTTGTTGTGGCTGATCTTGCGCCGCGCGTACTCCACTTGGTATTGCTCCTGCAAGTGGGCGTAGTCTTTCTCGAGTGCTATTTGCTTGTCGATCCCTTCCTCGCGAGCTGCAGCCACGGCCTTGCGGCGCTCTTCCTGTTTAAGAAGGAAGAAGGCAGTTCAGAGGGATGAAGGACATAGTGAGAAAAGAGGCCAAGTGGCCCCATATGCTAGGAATCAAGGCGCCAAGCAATTCAAACACAAATACGTAAAAGTGCGAGGAGCGCATTTATCAACTTCGTCAATCAAACCAACAAACGATCGATTCAAACTTCCTTCAAGCACATCATTCACGAACCTCCGACGAGATGCGCATCTCCGTTAACGCGTCCTCCAGAGAAGCTTGCCACCCGCTGTACATCTTTTCCAACATCGCCATGGTCTGCACCAGCTCGTTTTGCATAGCCGCCATTTTCTCGCGGCCCGAGGCTTTCACCGCTTCGATTTCGATCTTGTGCTGATGGTCCATGGCCATCTTCACCAGCTCGCCCTTTTTTAGGATTTGCACATAGACACACGACATGCATATGTTATCGCACAAGCTCACTCGTTTATGGTGCGCAGAGAGACCATCTTACGCTTGAGCTACGGAGTACTAAGTTCGCCATCTCTTCAAGTGCCGATCTAGGAACGCCTCACGCTATCCTGCTTTCCTGGTTTCTACCCATACTCACGACCTCTCCGCTCTTCAGCGTCTACTATCTGGAGCCCTCTTTAATTACCTGCTCTCGCTCCATGCGCCAACCCTTGGTGAGCTGCTCAATCTTCTGCTCGTCCTTTAGCTTAGCATTTTTGACATTGTCCAGCTCGAGTAAAGCGCCGTCGTTGTCTGCCCGCTCAGCTGCTAACTTCTTTTTCCTCTCTTCGATCTCTGCAATTACAGCGGAATGCAGAGATGAGATATTTCATTCATGGAGCCTTGTTGAGAGAACAGTCAGCGACACAACAAACAAGCAATCCTTAACACTTGATAGAAGCACGGAAAGCGCCAATTTCCACAGATAATAAGCTATTGAACCCTCGAAGGACAGAATTCTTCACCAAGCCCATCGCTCGACTCGTCTCACACAGAGCGTTTCCATACACGCATTTCGCAAGCGCCAGCACAACCAAGACGCTATCATCACACGAGAGCTTGTACTTAACTTTCTAAAGCCCAATTATGAAGACCTATATCGCTCACCAGCAATTTTCTCAACGCGTTTCTTCTCTTCCTCTTCCAGCGTCTTCTTGAGCTTGGAGTCTGCTCGAGCTTTCGCTTCCTCCAAATCCTTAGCATTCTTGAGCCGCTGTTCCTCGAGCGCTTTGTCTGCATCCCTGCTCGCTGACTTCTCGCGCGCAGCAGTGCGAGTGGTGATTGGGGTCTTATCACGAGTCTTGTCTTGAGACTTATCGCGAGGCCGCGTTGTGCTGCTATCCTCAGACGATTTGTCGTCTTTTGCGTCAGTAGCCTCGTCTTCGTCATCAGCCGTGGTAATACCTGCAGCGACTCCAGCAGCCTTCCCAATGTCCAGAAATCCTTTAAGAGAGTTGTCGTAGGTTACAAGCGAATCTTTGAGTTGGCCAAGCAGCGAAAACGCGAAGGCATTGGTAGCGCCATCGTCATTTGCTCCCTGGGGGGAATATCACGCATAGAGTAAGATAGTTATAAGATCATCAAGATGGCGCGGTGGTATCACGGGTAAAGTTGAGTATCAGTCCGTAACTTCTTATTTGGTGAGATCGATAGGGGTAACAAACTCCAGCTAGGCGCAGCACCGGCAATCGGTGGCCCGTCCTCATTGAGTGGACTATGCCTCCTTTTGAGAAGGCGTGCGTTTCGAGGACGGATTTACCTCATCGTCGTCGTCGGCATCATCGAAGCCTCCGAAGAAGCTGCCGCCGAACGACTTCGTCGTGCCCAATTTGGGCGGCATGGCGGTGTAGTCGCGCGTTGGGCACCAGACAACCCCACAACAACTTCACTCAAATGGACCTGTCCCGCACGCAGACACGCAGAGCAAGCAGCCGCAATCTCAGCCAACCACACGTCCCGGAGAAAAATCACGAACTTGACAAGGACCAATCAAGAATTCCCATGAATCAAGCCACGAGAAGGCCTGGAGCCTGGAGGATTACAGGGAGAAATTCAATAATATATTCCTTTCCGATTCAACCGTTCGTCTCTTTTCACTTCAGCACTTTACTTCCTCCGTGCCTGCCTCTGCCCATGAAGACAGTTGTATAGCGTGGCGCCTTGCGCTCATTAGCATCGTTGAAGCGGGGATTTTGCTACTGCAGTGTACCGCTGTCCGTGGAAACAAGCCTAGCTCGGAGTGCTGGAATGATGTCCAATCAACTAGCAGGTGATGTGACTCATCTAGTTGAAACAGAGCTCTGAATGGCGCCAACTTTCAACGAAAACAATTTCTTACTACCTTGGCAGTCTTCAAGATAGCGTTTAGCAGCTTCTTCACCACTAACTAGAGCAATGTAATTTAAACTTATGTTCTAGGCGCCCACGACCCAGGGTTGGCATTCGAGCAGGAATGGGTGCACGGCCTCCGCGCCGAGACGACAGCAGCAGCTGAACCTATCGAGCCGACAGGACAGCCGAGGCCGGCATGGCATGCCCCTACCGTCAACCCAGACTGGCGCCGTCGACCAGTGTGGGAGCCACTGCCACTTTGGGATCCCGGGCCTGAGCCACTGACCCGTAAAACGAAGCATTCACGCTCTCGTAGCGGCGACCTTGGAGCGAAGCAACCGATGGTGTACGACACCAGAGGGCGGCCTCGGCCCGCAGTTGGCACTGGCATGAAAGATTTGCGCGTGCAACTCGCTGCAGTCGCAACTGAAGTTGTCAATCAAGCTACCGACGCCCAAGAGGTTCACAGTGTTAGAGGCCATAACGAATGATTGCCCTATCCTCGTTCTACCACTCTCTCTATCTCTCGAAGCAACTCTCATTTTCAGCAATTTTATTGTACTGCCAAACTCTTCATCTATTCTATCATTAAATTCCTCTCATCACCACTTGTTGAACTGTGTGTGAAGGCGAGCGCTGCGAATGCCGAGTTGTCGAAGCGTGTCTCAGACGTGCGTCACAACGTGGAAGTCAACACGGTGCAAGGCGTGGCTGCGATTCAAGCATTATCCAAGGACCTGGCACAGCTCGAAGATCAGTGAGCTCTTAGTTCGATTAGACTAGTACTACGGATGGACGGAGGGCTGCTGTGAGATGAACCGAGAGAAAGATGGGATGTGGAGTTCACACATGTAGTGTTGATAAGTGCTCGATAACATCGCTCCATTTCGCTAGGAGGTTCTTTCTTTGAATACTTTTCTTCCCATTTCTATTACTGCGCTCTTCATACCTTCGACACAGGCGCACAGCACTTGAAGCACGGCAGCAGGCGCGCGTGGACACTCAACAGCGCTTCGACGACGCCATATTAGAGCAAGCCACGGCGGCCGACGCCCTTGTAGCGGTGCAGGCCTCGGAAAGAGCCGCCGAGCTGCAGCTTCAAGAGCAGCAATCAGCCGCTCGAGTGCTAGAAGCTAATGCCTTGGCGTTGGCCCAGCTACAGCGCGCGGCGACGGAAGCGGCTCTCGAGACTGCCGACTTGGTGGTGAGTGGGAGCGTGGCACAAGAGCAAGCTGCATTGGTGCTCTGGTTTCAAGGCTCCAGAGGCCGGCGGCACGCGTTTGGATTGCTGCGGCTGGCCGTGCAACGGTCTCGCCAGCGCAACAATTTCACCAAGCGGGCAGTGTTTCGGCGCACGGTTGAACTTCTCTGCAGGGTGCTGGCTGCTTGGCGCCATGCGAGTGGACGGAGCGCTTTGGCGCGAAGAGCGATCCAATGGCACCATACTCGAGCTGTGGGTGCAGCGCTGAGTGCGTGGCGTGAATATACTACATTCGAGCAAAATTTGCGCGCGAGGGTAGCGTCAGTCGGAGCGGCCTGTGATGCACGAAGGCTGCAGCGCGCTGTGAGGTTGTGGGCGGAAGTGGCGGCGCGGCGGCAGAGAAGGCGGCAGCTGACGGGGCGACGGGTAGCCCTCGCGTGTGCGATGGAAAGGTGCGTGCCCGTGGGCTCCACAGTCACGTTTTGATTTCGTACATTCTTAAGTCAATGAATTATATGACTTTCCACTTGTCATCACTTCGTACCACTCCTCTGCGCGCCTCCTCTTACTTGTTGTCGCCTCGGACACTCTTCTCGTGCTCATGCATTGTAAACTTGATATTCAGGTGGAAAGACGCATCCGAGAGGGCTGAACTCGACCATCGGGCTCACGTCATGGCGATGGCGCACTGGCTGAGGACTTTGCTCCGGCGGTGGCGCAGCTTCAGTGTTCACCAAGCTGCTGCTTGTAGTCAATTGGCGAGGCGAGCAATGGTCACACGCGCCTGGCTCGCTGCGGATGCCTGTTTCCAAGGCTGGGCGCAAACCACCCGTGGAGAGCAGATGGCGCGGCGGTGGGCCTGCAGGCGCTACCTGCACACGTGGAGCGCGCTGATTGATCCGTTGAGTGCCCACCAACGGTCAAAAGAAGCTCCGAATTGGTGGGCTCGTCGACGCATGTCTCGTAGTTTGATTGTATTCCAAGAACTCATTCACAACAGGCGCAGTGCTCGTCGCCGCGCTGCCATTGTGCTAGCGTCTGCACAGCGCCGCGGCTTGAGCTCCTTTGAGAGCTTAGCGTCGAACCCAAGTGTTCTCGCGGAGAAGTCGTTCTTAAAGTCGCACTTCCAGAGGCGCCTACTCTGGGCTTGGCATCTGATGGCCCAGCAGTCTGCGCTTACTTCGCGCCGAGCTGCGAACTTGCACCAAACGCACTGTTTTGCCACTCTTAAAGCTTGCCTCGCAAGCTGGCGTGCAGTAGTGCTCTTGACCCGGCCAGCTCGGTTGCAGTGGCAGAAATGGGCTTATCGGCGCGTGCTTGCGGCTTTAGCCTCGCACGCTGGCACTGCCCTTCGGGTCACTGTCCTAGCGCCCAATTCTTCCTCTTCGTCTCCGTCGAGTAGCGCCTGGCGTCGCCGTTTCCCTTCTTTAGCAGCTGGTGCTTTAGGCCCTACCAGCGGCAGTGTTCGCCACCCTCGCGCCCTCATGCTGTCTTCAGGACTGCCCCTAGAAAAGGAGCATACTTCAACAATAGAAGCACCGGCGCAAGCCACTGATCGTCATCCTGAGGCATCCGCTATCACAGCTGCTCGTATAGCACCTCTACCTCATGCTGCTCCTACTCCGCGTCCCCTAGCAACCAGTGTGACAACAACAACAGCAGAAGTCGCTCCCGACGAATTGTTGATGTCTCGCTTGAGGCCGTTGAAACTCAAAAATGCTCTCAGGCATTGGGCTGAGACAGCTCATAGCAGTCGCCGTTTGTCACAAGTGGCCGATGTAGTGGTCAGAAGGCAGCGAAGGAGTTTGGCTAGACGATCAATTCACATGTGGACGCTAGCAGTGATGCGCAAGGTATTTATGCGCTATAAAAACTTACTTGTTGTTCATCTGGACTACCTTTATCAAGCCTGTGCTCCATTCTTCGTCTCTTCCTGTAGGCGGCAACCTCGCGCGGTGCAGGCGTGCAGAGCGTGGCCAAGGTTGTCGATCGCTTAGAAGCTGCAGCGGCGAAGCTCGAGTCCCTTCATAAAGGCGGGGAACGCCTGAGTGAGCGGCGGAGTGCCCTTCAGGACCAACACCGAGCTCTCACCACGTGAGCAGTGCAGATCTCCTTTGCTATAGTCATCATATTTATCATATCCTCTCAGCATTATCTTCTTCCATTTTGACTCCTTTACGTCGCCTCAAGTCAAAGGAGATATACTTTCACATTCTCAAGCTTTCCTAAATCCCACCTTGGCTCATGTCAATAGGTTCACGCAAGAGCGAGAGGCGTCCGATCGAGCCGCGCAGGAGATCGCCATCGCCCATCAAGAAAAAGCCGCCAATTTAGCGCGCGAGATTGTGAAGGTCGCTCGGCAAGGGATGGAAGCAGAGGCAGCGCGCAAGAGCTTGCTTGAGGCCACGAGTAGGCTCCGAGCGGACGAAGCTGCATTGGCAGCGCGCGAGGACCAGGTATGAAAAGGGTTGGTTTGTTTGGTACGGAAATAATCTGTCGGGTATCGGAATTTGAGGGGTCAGAAGAAAGGGAAAATGATGAGATGTAAACAGAGTGGAGAGGGACGAACGAAGATACTGACCAAAGATAAAACATAAAAATTGTACTAGCGAGGGGGAAAGGACGACAAATAAACAGGGACCATTAGGTGAATGAGTTAATAGCAGCCTCATTGCTAACAACCGCTTCTCGTTACTGCTTTGGAGCTTTGAATTGTGCCTTGACATGCATGCATTTCTTTGTTTCTGGATTCGCAGCAACGAGCGCAGGCCGCAGCACTTGCAGCGGTGTCCGCACAACGACGAGCCGCTGAATTGGCGGAAGCGCGCAAGAGGGCACTGGCAGCGCAGCAGAAGGCAGAAGCCGCAGAGGCAGCACTCCAGCGCGCAAAAGCCCACGATGACGCACTGCTGAAAGAAGCCAATGACGCGTGCACAAGGTGATACTGATCGATGATAGGGCTTCACATGATTTATGATTCCTCAAGGGCTTTAGGTCTACCTCCTCTCACCATTAATTCATTTGGAACTCTCTCAAACCACTCAAAGACTTCCCGATGATATGTTCTTCACCGTTCTTGCTTTCGGTGTTTCTGCTATGTTAAGGTCGGCGGCTGAGCTTTCGCGCCGGTCCGAAGCCCTTGACACGCTGAAAAGAGACCTCAGTGACGCGCACCACCAGTTGCACAACGTGAAAGCGCAGACCAGGCAGAAAGAAGAGGATAGCCAGGCCACCACGCAGGCTGCGTCAGCACTGAGAGCCGCACTGTCCGAGGCACATGTGCTGAAGCGCGCAGCCGAAGAGCAGGTGTAAAATGAGATGGGAAGAGTGTTTGTTTGATTGTATGCGTGTGGAGGGAGATGCGATCTTGTGTAATGCAATCAATAGCACTTCCTGTCATTTCTCATTCTCCCTTGCTCTACATCCTTTTCATGATACGTGTTTATCAGTTTGTATTATTTTCTCTTTGCCGACAGCATGCGTAAATTTTACTTTTGATTAAATGTTGTATCGCTTGTGATCCTCTATCAGGACGCGCGAGTGTTGGCGTTATCTCGTCGAGTAGCCTCCGAAGAAGCTTCCCTTCGCCAACTCCTTCAGCAGGTGCACCCACCATCTCAATCTCAAGCTCGTGGATTCGACCTGGAAGCTTATCTGTCGAGCCTGCAGTCACCGCCGCCGCCCCTGGGGCATGACGATGTTAATCTTCCCTTTCATGATGCGCCGCCTCACTGGTTGACCGAAGAGCTACGACATGACCGGAAGGGTGGTGACACCCGTGACATCAGCAGCAGCAGCAGTACGGACAACACTTGTGATATCACTGCCGCTGCCGTTCATGCGGGTCTAGAACCGCCTCTTTACGATTACCACCCGCCTGCTGCTGCTTCCTCGTCCGATACTCGTCGTCGCCCGCCTCTGCAATCGAAACACCATCCAAAGCCAATGCATTCAGCTGCACCATCACAGCAAGTACCACCACAGCGCCCGCTGCTGCCCCGCCCTAAAGTTGCACCTTCAGCTCCAGCGCCTCTTTCGCATGCACCTCCTTCGGATGTGCCTTCAGCGTGTGCGCTCGGTGCGCCGGTGCCTCCTCCGCACGTGCCTCGTGTTCCAGTACCGGCATCCTTGGCCGTACCTCACGAGGCGCCTCACATTACATGGGAAACCAACAGCGGTACAGCACCGGAGGAAAGATGTCAAAAGTCTGATTTTCCCACCCGCATATCAACCAGTGCCCGCGAATCAGGCACTGGCGCTGGTGATGCAGCTGCAGCTGCTCCGTCCACGCTCAAGCCGCCGCCGCGCGTGTGGGCTGGAGCATGGGTTGGCGGGGCTAGCCATCACCACCATCAAAACCATCAAAATAATCAGCAGCATCAACATCAACGAGACCATCAACATCAACAGCAATCTGCGGCGACAACAGCAACCGCAGCAGCGCCAGCCTCCTCTCAGCCCTCGATAGACCCACCGAAAGCGTCAGTGAGTGCTGACCAGGAAGCCTCTGCTAGGTCTGAACCATCGCAGATGGGGCCTTCAGCAGTGGCGCTGGCAGCGAGAACGGCGAGGGCAGCGGCGCTCATGGCTGACATGGCGCTTCATGGGTCGATAGATACCGGCTCAGGTAGCAGTCGGTCTGTTAGCCGCGCAAGCAGCACGCAGCGCTCTAGTAGCACCCGCAGCCGTGGCCAACGTGATAGCAGCAGCAGCAGCCGAAGCAACGGCTATTATGACCGGGCGTCGACCCAGGGAAGCAGCGCCGGCGAGAGGAGCAACAGCCGGAGCAGTGGGAGCAGCATGTGCAGTCAGCCCTTGTATCCTGCGCAACGAGGTGTGGCTGATGCTCTAGAGTCGCCACCACTGCTGCCAGGGCCTCCTGGGATTCGCGCGTTCAGGCCTATTGATTCGGCAAGTGTTTCTCATCACAATAACCCTACTCCAGAGCCACCTGCTGCGAGTACCGCCGCAGAACAGCCGTGTGATGGCCTTGAGAGCGACATTCAAGCGGTGGAGGCCAGGCTCATGGGGCGCCTAAAACGCTCGACTTGAGTGGCGGTGTAGGTACATCTAGAGTTCTTCCCGTTCGGCGTTCGGCGTATGCGTCCCTTTTACCTTAAGTAACCGACTATCGTCGGATTCGAGTTCGAATTAAGGATAAATCGTGAACACGCCTCAATTGCTCTGTAAGTATAACAGCACTACAGAAGGACAGTCCCAATCTCGTCCCATGATAACTAAGAACTCGAACTCGAACTCGAACTAATACAAACCCAAATGACACAGAAGCCAATGCCAATGCTGCGGGCAGAAGTGTACGCGCGTGCGTTGCGCGCAAGTAAAAATCGTAAAGAGGATAGTGTGTAGAGGGCAGGAAGCATAATACTTCCACCCCCTTCTAAAGTGGAAACTGTTCATGAAATAATTTTGAAACCGGACTAAAGTAGTTTCTGCGTCTGTTTCTGCATTGAAGAGAGCGCGCCGTTGTTCAGTCTCTTGGGCACGCCGCGCCAGGAATCTCCGCTTCTCCTCTGGTGTCACTCTAGTGTCGCACCGAGGTGGCCGCAGCTGCGGTTTTCCAATGTTGAAAGGCGCTTTCGTAACGAGCTTTAGCCAGCCAGCGCGGTCCTACGCCAGGGTTGCCCATTCCGAAAAGGTGATCGCTTTACCGCCGTCGTCCACGAGGCCGAAGTACTTCAGATGCCATTCTAGAGATCTGCCATAAGTCATCTCTTGACCGCCCGCTATCCTCGGCTCGTGTACCCACGAAAGCATGAGCCTTGAACTACGTGAGTGTGTGAGTGCTTATGCAATATTGAATATTGCAATTACAGAAGAACAAAGGCGAGTTGCGAGTTGTCGGCACGAGTGCAGTGCAGAGTGCATATTTGTGCCACCGCCATGTCATAGCCCGCAGTCGCCGTCATCGGTCCTCACATGCGTTCCACAGAAAGGGGGATTCGCTTATTAATTAAGATAAGGTATTCAGCACATAAGCATCAAGCATCAAGCATCAACTCCAGCGGAGCGGGTGATTGTTGGGTGAGAGCGGGGACTCGGTTGCTCGGTTGTTCGGTTGTTCGAATGTTCGGATGGCTGTATATAGGGAAGAAGTTGAAACACGAAAAATTGGAAGAAACGAAACACGGACTTTTCAGGGATTGTTTCCTGGGTGCACCCGAGTGAACAAGAAACCA
>Ga0307979_1000560_pt1 | contig 25507 bp, 14 predicted proteins | sample OrgLakmetage1058_FD_201833 | JGI IMG/M metagenome (GOLD analysis project Ga0307979, IMG submission 201833) | Saline water microbial communities from Organic Lake, Antarctica - #1058 | ecosystem: Environmental > Aquatic > Non-marine Saline and Alkaline > Saline | place: Antarctica: Organic Lake...
GCGTCAACATATACCGCATGAAAGGCGTTCTCGCTGTGAAAGGCTTAAGTGACAAGTACGCGTTTCAGGGGGTGCACATGATGCTGGAAGGCGCGCCTCTGGAGCCCTGGGGACCAGATCAACCGCGCACCAACAAGCTGGTGTTCATTGGCAGAAAACTCGACCGAGCGGCGCTCGAAGCAGGCTTTGAAGCTTGCTTAGTGGCGTAGAATCGATTTTAAGTATTTGTCGTGTCTATCATTAGTCCAGTCTGTTTCCCATAATCCATAATAAATCTGAATCATATCATTACGCGAAAAAAAAACTGCAAGAAATGGCATAACAATTGAGAATGAGAATAAACAAACAACAAATAGCAAATATCAAGCATCGCCATGTATTGGATATTTGATGTTGAAATAAACGAACATGGGCTGGTAATGCTCCTAAATGCGCGGGCCTTTATAGCCTTGAGTTGACCTTGAGATTTTATTTTCAATTGCCAGTACGAGGAAATCTGTACTAGAGTAGATTACAGATTAGTCTAGTCTAGTTAATACTCCCCAAAAATACAAAGAAACACCACTGTGGCATATAGCAACAGAAAAATGTAACTTTCAGAACAAGTTTGATTGGGCTGATTTTCTTTTTGCGTAATGCAATTGTAATCGTTTACTCTCGAGGTGTCCTTCAGCCACCAGGCATCTGGAGATTTGGGAATAGATTATAGGCAAAAAGTGGTATCTATATTGGCCTTGCTGCAGAAATCGTCTGGATACAAGAACACAACTAGTTAGCCACTTCTAGCGAGATTGAAAGCAAACAGGGAGATGAATAAAGGACGATGATTCGCAGCGGCTCATAATCCTACTTCGCGTAGAGCAGTCGCCGGTTTCCCACCACGAACGCAGGCCCTCGCCATGCCAAACGGCGCTTCGTTCTGGCCACATCCTTTTTTGAAGCAGCAGTTGATGTTGTTGTCGACATCGCAGGAGCTGCAGGCAGCTTGCGCTTCGTGCTCCGTTGCGCTGCTGCTGTCGTCGACGAAAGGTTAACGTCATCATGGTTTAAGCCGATGGAAAGGATATCGGCAGGACTGCCACTGCTGAGCGTGCCACTATTCTCACTTGTGGTGCTGCCTTCTTTATCGATTTCTGACCCAGGCTCGCTGGTTGTCGCAGCATTGAAGGTGCCACCGCCCTCGTTAAGAGCGACGTTGTCATTGCCTTCCTCTAGGGGCTGTGCCGGTGCCAATTTTTCGGCTAAGGCTCGCGCCCTAGCAGCAGCAAAAGCTACTTCGTCGAACAATTGATAATTCATTGATGCTGCGTTGGAGTCTAGGTTATCATCGTCATCGTAGCTGTACCCACCATTGTGACAGTCCTGCCACCAAGAGCTGTCGCCACCTTCATTCCTCGTCGAAGCATATGCCGACGTCGATCCAAGACCTGTTCCTGCTTCACCTTTCATCTCACTTTCCTCTAAACCGCTGCTATCGCTATCACTGCTGCTATCGCTATCGCTGGTACTGCTGTCGCTATCAGTAGCCTCAGTTGGCTTCGCAGAAGTCGATGAAAGCTCAGGCGTTGATATTTCTTCTGGAGGATACCGCCACGCCGTTATCCCCAGTGACTTCTCGTGGTTAGTGTTTTGAAGTGCCACTTCAAAAGCATCTTGCCCAGGAAAGGCTACCGCAACACCGCGAGCCCGACAGTCCCAGTACCAATCCCGGACCGCATTGTTGCTTTTGCTGCTGCTATGGCTCGCAGGAGGGCCATGTGTGCAGTCCATTGAATCGATAGCCAACTCTGGCTTCATCGCGGCTGCGTGGCTGGTAGAAGTACTGGCAGCACCAGCCGCCGCTGCTAGTGTGTTTCCATCACCGAGCACGACTAACAAGTCTTTGGCTCTCGTCATAGCCACGTTGAGTCTTCTGGCGTCTTTCAAGAACCCACAGCTCCGTTGAGAGTTGGACCGCACGAGGGACAACACCACGCAATTGGCTTCCGACCCTTGAAAAGAGTCGACCGTGTGCACAGCAACCCGTGACGAGGGCAGCGGCATTGCTGCTTCTGGTGTTGCTCTCGAGGCCCAGCCGCTAGGACTCCACTTGGAGCTGTTGCTGCCCCTGTTTCCATGACGTAAAAATTGTCGAAGAAGAGACACCTAGGCGAAAGTAAAGAGATAAATCATCGATAAGAGTCGTTACAAAACACGGCGAATACAATTTGAGTGACATAGGAGTGAAAGTTTCTTTGCATCTTACTTCATTAAAAATTTTAGCTCTGTGCAGTGTTCTTTACCTGAGCTGAATACATGGCAATCACCACAACATCTTCGGCCTGAAGCGCTGGATCAGGGCCATCCACCAGCTTTTGCACTACTGCACACGCCACAGCGGCTTCGGTCCGATTGCGGATGCTGCGCGTATATGGATCTTGCTCTTCGAGTCCATGCCGCTGGATGTCGCGCGTGCTGCTGCTGTAACCGCTCGCACCGCTGCCTGCGCTGCTGCCTGCGCTGTATGGTTTAGTGGTCGCCGCGTTCAATGCTGCCATCTTGTTCGAGCTCGTGGCTGAAACAGTGGTAAAAGAAGAAGAAGAGGATTCAGGACGCACGTCAATCCACGCCAGAGGCCCGCCGAACACACTATCGCGCCATGCTGCTCCCTTTAATAGGGGGCACGCTTCACTAGTGGTGCCCCTGCTACTAAGGGCACCATTATCAATAAGTCTATGCCATTGCGCGCATGCACCGTTCCCGACAGCAGTCGTGAGGCGGCCGTCGTAGAATTGTTGCGCTGGAAAAGAAGCGATGGTCGCATGCATGCGGTACTGGGTTGCTAACAAAGTGTAAGGTAAACCACTGTTTGGTGCAAAGCTACTCTTGGAGTTCGCGTTGATGTTACTACTACTGCTGCCACCTCCACCGCTGCTGCTGCCGCCATTGTTTGAACTATTTCTACCCAAGTCGCCCATGAGGCGTTCAAGCATGGAGCGGCTGAAACCGGCAGCAGACGCAGCCTGGCTGAAAGTGGTTGCAGGGAGCTGAGCAGGGTCTCCCACGAGCAAAAGCCTCTGGCAGCCAAGGCCAAGGGGTGCTAAAAGCTCCGCTTCAACGGCTTGCCCAGCTTCGTCGCAGACCACGACACTGAACCCACCACCCTGTTGCCACGACGTTGCGCCTCCCTTTGTGCTGCGCGTGTGTCCACTATTCGATTCACTGTTGTTGCTGTGGTCCTCAACATTGTCACCGTCCTCATAATATTCACTGTAAAAAGCCCCAGAAGCAGCACTGTCGCGCAGGATGGCCGAAGATGCGGAGCCTAATGTAGCAAACACGAAATGAGCCGAACCAAGGGCATCCGCAGCTGCTGCGTCAGTTTCTGTTGGGTCTGATGCCAACCGCTCCAACGCTTGAGCTAAACCGCTCAAAGCAAACTTCGTTACTGGCTCTGCGCCCAATACCTTTGACAGTGTTGTTTTCTCGAGGAGCCCAAAACCTTTCATTGTTTTCCATGCTTCCGCCCACAACCGCCGCCCGTGAGCATGGTAAAAGCGAGGGAGTCGCTGCTGGCAGCGGTGTTCGAGCAATTTCAGCCCACGGATGATACGATTTCGGGTGCATGCGCGATTATTACTACTCGAAGCTCCACCGGTGGATTCTGAACGATAGCCCTGCAGTTGTGAGCCATTCTCGAAACCTGTCAGTTGCCGCACTGCTTTGGCCAAAGACGCAAGCTCCGTCCAGCACAGCAATTCTAAGCAAATCGACTGAGGTAGCATCTCTGCCGTCGACACATGGGGCGAACCATTCTTCTTGTTGCAATTACCATTACTACTACCACCAGTACCGCTCGAGTAATTACGACCACTTGAGGTGGTGTCGTTAACTGATGCTGCAGAAGAACACGCTGCTCGAATGTTTTCAGGCACACCGAGAAGTGACACGGACACGGGCGATCGAGAAGCTGCATATGGGGCTTCGTCTTCTCCTCTAGCTGCGTCGGAAACCACTCCATTAAAACTACTCAAGCCACTCGACAAAGGACTATTGCTGCTGCTGACGCGAGCCGAATCTTTGAGTGCGGAGTGAAAGCGTTCAAGGAGGAGACAAACGGCTTTATTTGAGGGAGCAACCACAAGAACGCGCCCACTCAACGATGACGACGAGCGCTTCCCGCCTGTCTGCCCACGCTCAGCAGCGAGTGCAAGAAGCACGGCAACCAAGAAGGACGTCTTGCCGGTGCCAGGTGGTCCTTGCACGAGCCCAATCTTACTTTGGGGTCGGCTTGCTGCAGGAGCTGGCACAAAAGAAGTTAACGCTGTGCGTTGGGCTGCATTCAATCTTTGTGCAGCAGAGTCAGCAGCTCGGCAAAGAGTTGATGTCGTTGCACCGTCTTCACTTGGCAAAGTTGTTTCACCGCCACCTCTGTGCTCGATACTACTGTACCACTGCATGTCAGTGCTTTCAAGCCCTCCTGACTCTACGCCGCAAGAGCCACCTTCGAGCACGGTGCTGCTTTCGTTGCTGTCATCATCGCTGCTGTCGCTAGCGTTGAAGCGTGTGTGCGTGCTTTTACGAGCTAGTAGAAGCTCTGGCATGAAAGGAGGTACAGGCTGACGCACGCATGCGTCGAGCATGCGCTGAAGTGACAGGAGCGACTCCAGCGACGTTGCTTCCATAACAACTTTTCCTGTACGGCGACCTGCTAGAGGCCACGCTGTGCCAGGAGCAACCATAAGAGCTAAAGAAGCATTGCCAAGACTTCTTGCCAAGCCATTGGCCCAAGTTGCGAGTATGCCGTAGTTGCCATTGCTGTGGCTGCTCTGGGAATGCAGCACAAACACTTGACCGGGCCGCATGCACTCGCGCTGGTCACCTCTCAATGGTGCTGCGAAGTTGAAAAAGAGCAAGCGTGCACCCCACGCAAGGGTTTCATCGTCTTGACCTGTCGGTACTAGCTTCAGCCTGGATCCTGATTGGGCTCTCCTACTTACACTCTGGGCTAGCACTGCCTGTGCCTCGGCCATAATCAATGGCTTAAATCGTGTGTAGTAATCTGCAGCCGACTTGAAAGATGTTGGAAATGGCGACAAGCTTGGCTCATCAGCGAGCCTGGATATTGGCCAGGATAATACATCGCTCCAGAAAATTTCCATGCCGCTCCGAAAGCGTGGCCTCTTGCCTCTCGACTTACTTGACGCCCTAGCCTCTCGCTGAATCGCTGCACGCCGTTCCCAAGCCATCTCTAGTATGAGCCTACCTAATCCGTCAAGCTAGCTAGCCTAAATAAGGATTAAGATGAGATAGAAGTAAGGCTTAATGCTGTGTCGTGGAGGCACTCTTTTCTACGTCGTGCGATGTGCTTCTACTAATAGCAGTAGTGTGCGATCATTAGTAGTACTAGTAGACAAGCTAGCCTCATTCAGCTCCGTGTTGTCTTTCTCGTTGACGTTTCCTCTTCATGCACACATGCAGACGTACTGTACAGTACAGAAAAGTGCAAAAAGTGCCCCTCATTTCGTTGTCATCATCATCATCAGCAGATTTTCAAAATCTGTACAGGTTCAGTATCCTAGTATCCTTATAGCGCGAAAGCCTAACTATACTACGACTGTAAGACAGTGCGTTGTCTAACGAAGTTGCGCTCGTTTCGAAGCATACTCATAATTTCGATCAAACAATATTTGCATCGTGGCCGCCATCTCGATAACTAGCTTGCCTCGATTCATTCCGGGAAACTGGACAGCATCCTTATATACCAAAGTGCGAGTTGGACGCATTCCCGCGTGTGTTCCTTGCCTCAGCCTTTGTTTTAAGGGAAATGGAACCACTCCAGGTATCGAATCTGACAACTTAATACTGTAAAGCTTTTAGATTGTTTTTCTTTTGTCAATCTATCATAGATTTAATGACTCAAGCTAAGATGAAGTATTTGCCAGGCGTGCAACGTCAGATATCTGACCTGGGCGTTTATGACGGCGGCTATCGTTGCAGTGGAAATACGCGCCGCTGAGACTTTTATCTCAATTGCTGCAAACAATGGGTGAGCATTAGCTAAATGGCTTTTTATTGGTTAGTGGGTTTGAAATGAAAGACCTGGCTATAAATAGTGTTTTTGCCGCTAACCACTCGCTAAATAGAAGTCTAAACAGAACCCAGTGACCTACCTTCTCTTGTGCACCTATTTTGAGATATATAGGGTTGTCTCAGTGCATTGCCTCACTTGTTTTATCGTTCTATATGGGTGCGTGTACTCTTTCAATGCTTGGTAGGCACGCAGAGGAGCGGTTATACCTGCCCGCAGGCACCTCAGCTACTAGCGTGGCTGCTGCCTACTGCCAACGCCACCGTCAAACCTCACCCATTGGCAGGCACCTTGATTCGGAAAGAAACGATCTAATCTGCATAGAACAATTGAAATTATCCCTGCGCGCCGCGTCTGCAGCGGCTTGCGGCAGTGATTCTGCACCGGGCTTCTTGTGGCGAGCTGACATCGGCATTGATAACGCCGGAGAAGATTACCGCGTGGCCACCTTTCGTTTCTGTGCCGGCCAGTGCCCGAGCGATGCCGCCCAATACTTCTGTGAGCAAAACATGCATGCTGATGGGCAGGCTGAATGCGCCACACAACTTGCTCAGGCAGCAACTGCTGCCGCTGCTGCCGAGTCCATTGATTCTACAAACAACCCACTTGCTAGCTGTGATGATCCTATGGGGTTAGTGCAAACGGCAGCTCCAGAGACAGGAGCAGAAGAAACAGCAGTCGATGTGAACAGCTCCAATGATGCGCCCAAGCTGACACGCGAAGTGCTGTCTGATCGCACGCGCCCTCAAGAACCCGTCGCGGCACAGCCGAGCGTACAGTTCGGGGCAATGCCATCGGAATCGAATGTAGCCCAAGGGTTTAAGGCGAGCACGGAGGGCACCCCTGGCAGCAGCCGTCGCTTTAGTAGCGATGACTACGGCATCAGCAAAAGCAACAATGATGGGGGCACTTTTGGGTGGCGTGATGGTGCTCTTTTGTTTGGGCGGCTATGCGGGTTCCTTTCGCCGCTCTTCATTTACCTCGTGTACCTCGCACAACGCATCGTGAGTGGCTCTTCCTTGGCAACAGCCAGCCAGACGAAGGCTGCTGGCCGCGCTTTGTACCCTACATCGCGTAGTGAAAACAACGAAGAGGAAGTTGAGAACAAAGAAGAAGAAGAGGTAGACGAAGATCTTATCGAAGCAGCGGGAGAGAAAGTGATGCCTTCGCCATCAAGCGCACTCAAGGCGATGCTAGCAGAAAGTTCGGCTGAAGTTTCACCGTCATCTGCGAACAGCTCGAAGGATGCTCCACCTGTTTCTATCAGCAGTAACGGTGAAGTGGATTGCGCCAGCCTCGAAGCCGATCTTGCCGCAGCTGAAACTGCACCTGTTGAAACTTCAGATGGCAGCCAGATTTCACGAGAGATGCCTGACGCAGCTCTCTTGGGCGCCTCAGTGAGAAGGTTGAGAATTGTCGTGGCAGAAGCTGAGGCTCGTGCTTCGAAGGCTGAGGCTTCCGTAAACGATGCGGAGCATGCGCTGTCAAAGGCTTCAGAGGCAGTTGCTACGGCGAATGCAGTAAATGCTAAATTGGAGCAGAGATGTAAGGACGCCGAAGCAGAAGTGGTGGCGCTTCGAAATGGGTTGCATGCGCAAGTCGGTGCTGCTGCAGAAGCTCACGCTCTGGCCATGAAGCAGCAACAAGAGCAGCATCGAGAGCTGGAAGGCAAGCTAGGCCTTGAAGTGGCGCGCTGGCAGCAGCGAGCCGTGCTTGCAGAAGCAGCCTTGCAGGCCATGCGCGAAAAGGCATCGAATCTCAAGGTTGAAGAACATTCTAACAATTCACCGAGCCACCACGCATCGAGCCGCAGCCCCGAGAAAAGCAGCCCCAGTAACGATAACCACAGCAAGAGCAAGAATAAAAGCAGCAGCAAGCCTCACAATACTATTAAAAGCCCTCCGCAATCGACCGTAACAAGGGCAACAATTTCAGCCGCTAATGCATCGAGCCACTCTGCTGCTGGCAAGGGCCAATCGCGTAAAACCTTGACCCAACGAGAGTTCGACTCGAGCTGGGCCGCCAATGTCCCCACCAGCCCTGCAGCTGCGGGCTGGAGCCCCGAGGACGACATTAATGCTAGCATTGTTAACCATGTTGTCGAGAAAGAGGGCGAGCGTGGGAGCAATAGAGTTGTAGATGGTGGCATTGATGATAGTGGTAAAGTCATTGTTGGCCACGGAAGTGAGGAGTTGCTCGAGGGTACCGACGAAAGCGCGCTTGATGGAAGTACCAGGTTTGGAAAGGCGAAATTATCTGCCAGGCGGCGAAAGGCTGCCAAAGCAAAAGCTGCAAACGATGCTACTCTAGTAGTATCATCAAACAATGCGATTGCAGCTGTGTCATCCCAAGCAGCGCAACCTGTGGTACCAGGGGGGTTGTCTGATGCTCTCTCTGAGGCGCCAGCGGATGTCGCTCCTATCACGACCCCACCAGGGCTAGCGTCGGTCAAAAGCAGAGTGTCGGCATCTTCTCTTCCACCACCCATCGACACCTTTGCACCAGATCGCCCACACCGCGACGTTGTGCGCGACCCAATATCACGGCAAAAGTGGGGCGACGCTGCTGTAGCTATGACTCCGGAGCCGTCGCCGAGCCACCGGGAACAAGTGCTCCGGAATATGACCGAAGCCAGCGCCTTACTTGAGGTCGCTACGGCACCTCAGGGTATTGCCCCAATTTCCACTTTGACCGCAACGCAAACGGCAATTCAGGCAGTCACTGATACCAACGGTGTCAGGTTAGAAGAAAGCCAAAATTTTAAGCCAGTGGATGCAGACGCTACCAAGGAATCTTCCTCAGCCGATGTGACTGATATCGCTGGCTATAAAATGGCAGATAGTCGTGAGATAAAAGCTACAGCGCATACACCAGAAGATTTGAATAACGCTAGCAACGAAGTATCGATGGTAGGCAAAGAGACGTGCAATGATGAGACCAATTTACCGTCTGTAAATAGCAGCGGCAGCCACTTCGGCACTCATCGCAACAAAGCTGCTACTGCTGAAGACGGCGCCTGCAAAGTCGAGTCGAGTACCGATGAGCTAGCTGCTCACTTACAGGAGGTCGAAGAATTCGACCAAAGGATGTCACCATTGTCTGGCGGCACTTCTGCAATGGAGATTATAGGGCACACCCAGGGTGACAGCCCTGATGATATGCAATACGAAGTACGATGGTCGGCGCCTGGCGAAGTTACTGAAGATTTTTGGTTCGAGCGCTGCGAGCTGCTGAGTGGCGGCCTCGGCGAGGCCCTTTCTGCTTACGATCAAGCTCATGGCTTGGGGACTTTTGGCCAAGAGCCCAAGATTTAGCCAAAGAGTAGTTCTCGTGAAGACCTGCTGCTTTTTTTCTCGTCAATAGGGCGCTTAAGAAACAGGCGTGGGTGATGGTTTGAACGACCAACTGCAATGGCGGAATCATCCTTTTCTTGCTGTACATGGGCCAATGCCCTTTGTCTGTCGCATATAAAGATATGTTCGATATTTCTTTTCTTAACTATTGTTATTTGTTAGGTGTAAGTTGGCCAACCGGGTCGAGCACAGATGCTGCTGCTTCTATATACAGTACTCCTTGAATTACTGCCTAGCTCAGCAATGCGGCTTGGAAGGGCCAGAGTGCCTAATTGGTGATAATGATAATCCTCTCTGCTCCCAGCTCTCAATTAAACCAAACTGAAATATAATACTGAATGAATACAGAGACAAACGTGAGGCATACGTGGGCCTCGAGAAGAGTGGAATGCAAGTGGAATGGCGTGTATCGTAAAGCAATTTCGCAAAAACATAAAAAACGTGGAACACGAAAATGGGGATATTGTTGAAAATAGAGCTCAGCTTGGTAGCGTTAATTGCACCCTTAGGAAGTAGGGAAAATGCGGACTGCAGGTGGAAAGGTAAGTTCGGCTTCAGCATTGCTACCGAGATTTCGACAGAGCTTCGTCATGGTGGATGCGAGCCACTTGAAGTCAGGATCATCTGCTTCTTTGATGCGAGACACTCGAAACTCTTTGATGCGTATTGGATGTGCCCAAACAATCGGAGAACATTGCGTTGTTGCTGAAACAGGTGGGAGTTCGTATTGGTAGATAAAACCGAGATCGTTGCGATAATCGGCATCGACTGCGTAATCATCTAAGAACGGCCCCGCACCGTATATAACGGGTTTACCATCAATAAATTCAACACCTTGAATGTGATGACTGCTATGGCCATGAAAGATTGACACACCACCTTCTTGCATTAAAGTTTTTGCCAGGCTTCGGATTGCTGGACGGACTGTCCAGCTCCAATTAGGTCCCACATGTGCCGAGACGACATTCAAAGTCGACCCTGCTTTAGCTGCACTTTCGCGTACAGTATGGGCAATATCTTTCCTATCGTTGCTGTTCAGTTTCTCGATATCCACGTACCAAATACCTGGACGCGTATCCGTTGCGGCCCAAACATCTTTACCTTCGCGAATAATATTGCTGCCATGATCTGCAAAGCTGATGACATTCATTCGGTGATCTACGGAAGGAAGTTCAACTACTGCAGCCTTCGAAGCCTCCTTGAGATCTTTTCCTGCCCCTGCAAACTTAATGTCAGTAGAATTCAGAGTTTTTAATGTATCCATCATGCCTGGGGTTTGATAATCGAGGACATGATTGTTTGCAAGGCAAGCAAAATGAATTGGAACATATGTGAGAGCTCCAATATTTGCGGGGTTTGTCCTGTAGTTGAAAGTTTTCGGAAATTTCTTATCCCACGTTGTAACGCAGCATTCAAGATTAATCATATTGCAGGCAGATTTCGTCAAGAGTTCAGTGGTATCACCCCACAAACGATTATAGTATTTCTCTTCCGAAAGATCCTGCTGTGTCAAGTATTTGCCACGGTATCGTTGACCGAGGTCGGTCATTGATCGATCACCCTCCCATTCTTCATCTACTGGATGAGGCAACACCGCAGCATCAATCAGTCTTCCCAGCATAACATCGCCAAGCATTAGAACCTGATCATGTCATCAAGAAGAGTGAGAAACTTGTTATTTGGAGAGTGGCTGTACCAAGAATTATCGCCTTAATTACGATGTATGATGTACCGAGCGCCCGAGCTTTCTTTGTGGTTCACTTGCAAGAGCTTCAGCGGCAAGCTTTTCCATCTCAGCAACAAACAGAATGCTCAAGACTACAAATTTGAGCATAATTTGTTGACATTCACTAATGATAGTTCGAGACAGTTCCATCTTCTTATTCATTTTTACAACATGATTGCACTTTCAATTTCAGCATTATCAAGTAAAGTATCTCATTACTCTACCCATAATCGTGTATGAGAAGAGTGAGATTCGAAAATGTTGGCGCAATAATTCACTAATTCATTCTATATCTATGTTTGAAGGCTATTTTATCGAGTAATTCGGCGTTGTTTCTTGTTTAAGTGCTTTTTATCCATATATTTGAATTTACTATCTCTTTATTTGGGTTTTTAATTTCAATCACATAGTTCGCAGCTCTGGCCAATCTGCTGTCTGCATAAACCTATCCCCAACCCTCACTCACCCCTTCTCCCTCCTCAGAGCACAGAGTACCCAAGCAAAGCAGCGTGCAACCATAATCACGCCATCATGTGGCTTTGTGCCTTCGAAAACTTTTTTAATTGACCTTGAATGTTACATTGAACGGCTGTGATCCCGGACAAGAAGTATTCATATTTCGCACTTTTGCGACTTGTGGCGACGTGGCAATAGCAATAGCAACAGAAATCGGATATAGTGCCTATAGCCTATAGCCTGTAGCCTGTAGCCTGTAGTCTGTAGTCCGCAAATACGCCATTTTAGATTGAACGGAATATAATAGTTCTAGTCCTTTAGAGCACTTAATTATCACCCGAAAAGTTAAAAGTTACAGTGTGTACTTAATTATCACTATCACCCGCCACTTACTGTAGTACTTTAATTGAAGATACTACTGAATGCTGTTGCAGTTGCAGTTGTGTTGAAGTTAGAAGTTGCGGGTGTTTTAAGTTTTAAGTATTTTAGTTCCGGTCTTAGTCTTAGTCTTACAGTCTTGCGAGTTCCAGTTCCAGTTTTCAGTTCAAAATTTATAGGAAGGACTTTTTATTAGCCAGATCGTGGCTGGAGAGCAGAAACACACAGATATAAGGGGCCTGTAAGTAGGAGCTTCTCGGAATTCAAGTTCGGAGTTTATCATATATACGCGTTGTGTGCCATTTTTGTTATGGTTAGAAGTTAAATACAAAACAATACGCAAAACACGAACTTGGATAATCGCGAAGCCGAAGCCCACCTCACCGAATTCGACTGCCATCTACCATCATTGCGCTGCCTTTAAATTTAGAGCTGCGCTGTGGTAATGCCCATTGTTGGTGGCGCTGCTGAAGTAGTTGTGCTTGTTGACTGAGGCACCACTGCAGCGGCCAGCGCAGCCCCCGTCGCTGCTGCGGAGTCCATCAACGAATTTTCAGTGGTGGCTGGTGCCATTGGCAGGGGTGCAGGCAGGGGTGCTGGCAATGGTACAGGGGCTGGCACGGGTGCAGGCGCAGCTGTAGCTGTGGGTGATGCAGGTTGAGTCGCAGGCATGGCTTGGGGTACGGTCGAGGCTTGAGCTAAAGGTTGAGCTGGAGGCATTGCGGTTGCTGCCGGTGCTGCAGCAGGCACAGTATCCTCCACGCAATACCACGGCCGTTTTACGAACACTCCTCGAGCTGCTTTACCATCTGAGAGGTCGTGCTCACGCTAAATTCACCCAGGCATCCTGCACAAGTCCAGGTTTGCTTTTTGGTATCATTTGAAAGCCAAAACATACCGCCCACGCTGGGCACTGGGTCCGATTCATGGTGCATGGAGCTAGCATCGTGCTCAACAGCTATCGATTCTCATGCATTACGCCCCTACGGGGCTTGCTCGTTCCGGTCTTGCTCACGCTCAACGCGCCCGCGCACTCGGTGCAAGTGGATTCAAGCTTTCATTCGAATCATTAAAAGCCATATTGATCTGACCATGCTGAGAACTGAGTGCGCTTCAAGGTGCTTGGAGCTGGCATCGCGCTAAATAGCTGTCGATGCTCACGAACACTCCTCGAGCTGCTTTACCATCTGAGAGGTCGTGCTCACGCTAAATTCACCCAGGCATCCTGCACAAGTCCAGGTTTGCTTTTTGGCATCATTTGAAAGCCAAAACATACCGCCCACGCTGGGCACTGGGTCCGATTCATGGTGCATGGAGCTAGCATCGTGCTCAACAGCTATCGATTCTCATGCATTACGCCCCTACGGGGCTTGCTCGTTCCGGTCTTGCTCACGCTCAACGCGCCCGCGCACTCGGTGCAAGTGCATTCAAGCTTTCATTCGAATCATTAAAAGCCATATTGATCTGTCCATGCTGAGAACTGAGTGCGCTTCAAGGTGCTTTGAGCTGGCATCGCGCTAAATAGCTGTCGATGCTCACGAACACTCCTCGAGCTGCTTTACCATCTGAGAGGTCGTGCTCACGCTAAATTCACCCAGGCATCCTGCACAAGTCCAGGTTTGCTTTTTGGCATCATTTGAAAGCCAAAACATACCGCCCACGCTGGGCACTGGGTCCGATTCATGGTGCATGGAGCTAGCATCGTGCTCAACAGCTATCGATTCTCATGCATTACGCCCCTACGGGGCTTGCTCGTTCCGGTCTTGCTCACGCTCAACGCGCCCGCGCACTCGGCGCAAGTGCATTCAAGCTTTCATTCGAATCATTAAAAGCCATATTGATCTGACCATGCTGAGAACTGAGTGCGCTTCAAGGTGCGTGGAGCTGGCATCGCGCTAAATAGCTGTCGATGCTCAAGAACACAACCTTCTGGGATACCCCACCCTTGCACGTTTTGATCTCCTGAGTTGGTCTCCTGGACTGATCAAACGTGCATGATTCCTCCGCAGATACCCATGACGTGATCGACATGCATCATGGCGAGTCTGCCGTTGCGTGCATACTGCACCTGCACTACTTTTATGGTGCTCAGAGCCAAGAACATGGCTCAACTCAGCTGAGATCCCCCACCCTTGCACCGGTTTTGTTCTCCTGAGTTGGTCTCCTGGACTGATCAAACGTGCATGATTCCTCCGCAGATACCCATGGCGTGATCGACATGCATCATGGCGAGTCTGCCGTTGCGTGCATACTGCACCTGCACTACTTTTATGGTGCTCAGAGCCAAAAACATGGCTCAACTCAGCTGAGATCCCCCACCCTTGCACCGGTTTTGATCTCCGAAATATTATATTCGCACTGCTGACAAATAAATCAGATATATTATGTTTTATATGCACTGAAAATATGATTGGCAAAATAATAGTTTCGAGATGGCCTAAGCGATTAATCCTTCGGATTGTCTTTATTTAATGGGCGCTGCACTAATCTGAGGACAGAAAAAGCAAGTACAAGCAAATCCTACTTCATAAAGGCATGACGCGTATAAATGCATTCAATTCCAGTTTAGTGGTTCAACGCCCTTCTTAGCGCACATTGCGAGGTAGTGGTCGTCTTGCAATGTCTGCAAGAGAAACATGGCGTTGCACAACGACGACCCCTTTACAGTACGCGCTAGACAATCCATGACTGCATGCCACTGCTCGACAAGTAAAGTGTTGATACCATCTAACAGTGCGTACTCATCTGGATCATACACAGCGCGACATGTATGGGGCTTGATGTGAAAGCGGTCGCCAGCCCATTGTAAGTCGCCAAAATCAGCCCAGCAGCGCGTGTTCATGTACGTCGCGTGCATGCACGGCGTGTCACAAATAACGCTTTCTAGTTGATCTATCGCCGGGTGAAATGAGTATAAGGCCGCTCCCGCATCTTTGCAGCCCTCGTGGGATGTAAGCATATGGTTGCCAATCACAACTCCACTGTGAAGACACAGGAAGGTCATAAGGCCCTCACTAAGGCCTTTGGGTGCAATTTTCATCCAGTCGGGTTTTCGACAATCGCACGTTCTATCTGCTTTGACCTTAAACCGAGGCCACCAGTACAAGCGCTTACCATGCTCAGTGAAGTTGTAAGCAACACCTGTTGATGGATCATATGGCGGTTGATCGCGTGCAGGTATAAGATTTCGCCTCGGGATCGTCCGCATAGCGTCAGAGCGAACTTCTTTCGCTCGGCGGAGCATTTCTCTCAGGAGCGAGTCAGCAATGGGGTGCAATTTAAAAAAGCCCGGCTTTCCAACGACCACAACGCGCGCGTTGTCGATGAGAGACGCTACTGATTCCCTGAGGCCAAGGCCGCGCAGATCATCAACAATGCTCCTGTTGAAGTGGCCGTCAACATCGTAATCGGAAAGAAACTTCGCCAAGACTTCGCGGCAGCTTCTCTGTAACCACTGCGTGGCTTCGCACTGCTTGTTGCTCATACCGCGGAATTGCACCGCAATTGCCCGAACTAGCGCCAGGGATGGTGCGATGGTGTTGGTGGTACTGTTTGTGCCACTGCTGCTGCTACTGCTGCTGCTATTGCTGCTGCTACTACTAAAACTACTACTCGTATCATAAATACTACTACTACTACCATAGCTAGAGCTATGGCTCTGAATGCTGCTGGACTCATCAGCTTCCAATTCTTCGTTGTCTCCGAGTCCACCGTGTCTTTCACATGCGTCGTCCTCGCCGATTTCATCTTCTGGCGGATTTTGTTCGAGGTTCCCATCTTTCCAGGAGCCAAGCATTGCATTGAGAGCCCCGAAATAGGCGTGAGGCACCTGAGAGAAGACCAACTCGCGATCTGCAGTGAAAGGAACTTCCCCTTTTTGAAGCTTGTGGCCCAAAATTGCCGCACTAAGGGCGGATGCAGCTGCCCGATCCTCTCTCAGTTGATCCCCTGGCCAAAACATTCGGTCGGCAATACGTCTTGTGCCACAGTCGATTTCCTCGGCCCCAGGAGTAGGCTGCTCGGGAGAAACCCCTTCGGCATTCAAGTGCACGGGATTTCTAAGTCTTTTGCCATCTGTGGTTATGTTCTTGCAAAGCCCAACTTCACACATCGGGCAACCCCGCCGTGGCCTGCGCTGCCTGCTCAAAAAGCCAAGTATGCAGCGACGCAAAAGGTCTGCCTCCATGAACAAAGTTCTCTTCGTATTGCCTGTGTCACCGACGCCGCCACCCAGACGGTGAAGTTCCGCAATCATTTTCCCATAGGCCTCAGCGCCAGGCCCATGCACGTTCTTCGTCACATGCCAATACAGTAGCATAACCTCGTGGCGCACCATTGTTTCGTGAGACTGGCGATGAAATCCGTCAGCTCGGCCAGTGAAGCGAATTTGGCACTCAGGATGGGACGATGGGACGCACTGCACTCTCGGGTCAAAACACTTGCCAAGACAGAGTGAGTCAGATAATACGCGCGACCATGAGGATGGCGTCTTCCATCTGAATCAATCTCTTCTGAGGACCACCCTCGGGGATTTTGCTGGTTGCAATACACACAGCCTGTTGTGCGGTGAAGAGGAGTCTGCACCGATGGTATAGGTTCAATGAAAGTCATAGGTTCACTCGCATCCCGCGGAAAGTGTGCTCGCCCGCCGATTTGACAGCCCTCGGGCTTAATGTCTGAAAGTGAATACTCAACATTTACAGGTGATACTCCGATGTTCACTTCGTTGGCTTTTTCGTTCTCATCACTCAAGCTATAGTGCTCGTATATGCCCTTTTCTACGTTAAAAGTAGTAGCACCCGAAGTTGGAATCAAAGTGCGAGAAAGAATTTCATTTATGCGAAACAAGTCCGAGTCCATTTCTTCCACTTCGAAGTTTGCATCAATGAGAGCAGCACAAAATTTGGCATGAGGGCAAGCCGTCTTACTGCGCATCTCGTGCTTGCGTTTGTCATGGCAAACAGAACATGACAGAAGCCCTGGAGTCAAGGTAGCAATGGCAAGTTCATTTCGAGCTATTCCGGCAGCGTCATGAGCAAGAATGCATACGTGCATGTGCTTGCTGTCTGAATCCAAAGGTGTCACGTTCTCGTCTGAATTCGATTGAGTTACGTCAACAATGTACCCGCCCTCTGATGTCAACGCAGGCGACGGTTGACACGGGAGAGCTTTCAAAAATTGTAAGGTTTCTCCAGTCGAAAGAATTTTACCGTGTAAGCACGCTGGAGGTGGTGCCCGAGCACCTCTAGGTTGAGGGCGATACGCCTCGAGAGCTGCAGGACGTCGGCATAAAGTTCCATGCCTGTCCGAATAACGGACTAAGACTGGAGGGCCCTTCGTTGGCTTCCCATCAAGGTCATAGTTAGGCATGGAGTACACGCGATTTCTCATTTCTTCTCCGTCGTGCTCATCGTACACGCACTTAGTTCTAGCTGTACGTTGGTCGCACGACATCGAATTTTTACAGAAAGTCTTAAATGCCCCATCTGGTAGAGCCTGAGAAAGAGGCACGAGATCCACGATGCCACCCCCGTCGACTGCGCAAGGCCTACAGCCTAAAATGCCGAGTTCCCGTAGGCCGACGTTGTCAGTTTCAATGCAGTCTTGGCCGTCGTCAACACCAGTGTCGTACTCTAAACGAGCATTATATCCAACTTCATCGTAAAATGTTCTTCATCATCTTCTGCTGCTGCATTGCGTGGTACCTCATTGTGTGCAGCTGGATAGGCTGACATGTCACTTGACAGGAGACCGATATCTACCAGAAGCTCTGTACACACTTCGCGGACGCCCGCTGAATAAGCAATGGCACCCAGTTTTTTCCGCCTCTTGACATGTCTATACGCGTGATTGACCTTCCGCGTCATCTGCACCAAGCGCTGTTGACCATACAGCCCAATTGCCAAGGACGAGCTCAGTTTTGGAGACGAGGACGCCACCCCACCAGATAAAACGGCGGCCAGACTAGAAAGGTAAACTTAATAGGATCCTGATGTGTGATGTACGTAGAGTGAGCGCGACGCGCATCGGCTTGCACCTTTTCTGCTGCGCGAGATGCATAATGTTGTGCGGTTGCTTCCGCAGCTGCCCCAGTTTGGCCACCTGAAAGACGACAAGAAAATTCAAGAAGATTGTACCAGCTGTTGTATTAAAAATAAGACCTATCACTAGATCATTGAAAAACGCACCAGAGTCTTTTGTAGAACATAAGTCGAATTCCGCTGTCTTGTAAAAGCAGAGCTCATTCTCATCGTTGTAATACATAGCCACGACAAAGGTGCCTTGACATTCAAGTTCGTGAATTAGATCTGAAAGGTACTTAAACGTCGTCCTTCGACGAGCAGATGCGTGCGATTGCGACTGAAGAGCTACTTCTTTAGCATCAAAGGGAGGTGAAAAAGCTCCTGCATTATAAGTACAGGAAGTGTACTGCGCTAGAAACGAAGACGAAAATCCGGGGAGGCATCCTTCGTGAGCAACTGAAACGTGCAAAGCAGGGTGATAAGCAATAAAGAGCGGCAGAGAAGTTGATATTTTGGAGGCTTCTTGGTTGTGAAGCCGATTGAGCAGGCTATTAAGACGGCGCTGAGTGCCAGTAATCCAAATCTCTTCGTCGCTGCGGGCTCGGCCTTTTCGGAGAAAGATGTACTTGAATGCATTCCACGAGGCTCCAAAGCTTTCTGCTAGTCGGCTGGTGAGTTATTCATTAGAAGGAGTTGTGCTTGAATTTAAAGGAGCATTGGTGACACTCCGAGTGGACTTCAGTGCGAGCCCATGCCCGTGAGTTGAAGTGCGAGATATCGAAAGCACTGGTGCATCGATTGCTTTACTACTCGCGACACCACGACCTCTCTTTTTCGAAGGCGATCGCGACGCCATGCACCCTAATAATAAAATCCCTGGCTATCGGAAAATGCTGTAAAACTATCGTGCTCTATCGGTGGACGCAGCCGCTTCAGACTTCCGCAGACAGGTTCTCGCTAAAATGAAGAGGTTACGATCGCCGGTAGGTACTGTAAGAAGCCCTTGTGTTGCTCGGGATTTGTTGACGAATGAAAACGCGGAAAAATAGTTAAGTAGACCGCGGGATTAAAAAAATTTCTATATTGAGAATACTTCGCTTTTCGCTTCTGTTGCACCTGTAACCATACACAGCCGTCCAAGTAGTAGCAACGGTGCTGCACTTGGAATAAACTATCATTAACACCCGTCGATGCAGCGCAAGAATTCGACGCATCTTCCGCTACAGAATCTGACGCTGAGTGAATCATATATTTTATATTCGCACGTCTTGTCTAATTATTGGACAGGTGTTCTGCTATGAACCCAGTATTTTTGACGATCGTGGCCTTGGCGCATTTTTCAATGTTTCAAGTAGTAGTATCGCAAGGATTGTCATCGTGTACTTCAGTGAAAAATCAACGATATCTATGCCCAATTAAATTTCCAGCAAGCATATCACGTTCACAGGATTTCAACAATTCCGGATGCGGTAGGTATACAACTGCATGCTCTCATTGGGCTGACCGCCGTGTACCTTGGCAAGAAACTACGAAATTGGGCGCACTCCGTGGTTTCAATTCAAATAATTGGTTCAAATCGAAAAGTTCAGACCCACTAAGTGAAGACATTCTTGAACGTGCATGGTTTCATCGAGGGGACACCACCCGTCTTGAGCGTGTCATGCGCAGAATTGCATTAGAGGGCGATAATCAGGAACCGATTCGAATCGCTGTGCTTGGAGGATCAATGACTCAAGGGCACGAGACCAAAGTTCCTTGGGCAGATTTTTTCCTAGAAGGGTTGCGTGAACAATATCCATCGGCTCCTCCAATTATCGTATTCAACATGGGTCTGGGTTCATCGCACTCGGTATTTGCTCTTCATTCTGTCGTGCCCGCTTTCACTACCACAATTCCTCCACGTGAGAAGCCTCCGTGGAGCGAAACGTGTCAAGCTTGGGAGTTATCCCTAATAGACGTGGTCATTATTGACTACGGAGTCAATGATGCCCACATCAAAGATGAAGAAGCAGCTGTGTCAACCGAAGGCATTATCAATTATCTAAACGGTCTCCCATCAAAGCCTGCAATTGTTTATTACGATACTTTTCGCACTCTTGCTAACGATGCTGACGGTTCTGTAAAGTGTGACCCTTTTATTCATGATGGCGCATACACCATTCAAAGAACACACTGTTCTCACCAATATCATGTATCAGATACACACTCGCTTGTCACAGTTCCTGGAGGTGTTCCCGTCGTTTCATACAGGAATGTTCCGTGGCCAGCATTTGACGACTCAAGCGTACTTGATTCAAATAGAGCATGGTGGGATGGCCCAATACACCCTCACGAGGAAACGCATAAACTTGTTGCTGAAGTTCTTGTATACGCATGGCGTATCCTGTCAAATGAGCTCCTTTGTAAGAAGCCGCAAAGTGCTCGTAGTGAACCGACTGGTTTGTCCTCAAGAATCGGCCAGCATAACAGTAGACGAGTCTGCCAAAACCGTACAGATCTATTACACCACGGAATGAATCAAAATGTTCATCGGAATTTACTTTCAAAAACAGGGATAAAAAGCCGAGATTTTTATCATCAAGGAAGTCACTCCAAATGGTCTTTTCTTCTGGATTATGTTTTAGGGCGCGCACTCTCATGTGAAGCTTCGGTCACGATTGCTGCGGCTGTTGGAAATATGGGAGCTAGCACGGGTCAGAAAGGCGTTATGCCATGGCCTTTAGTACTTCAGGATGTCCTCGATGGGGCACTCGGCAAAGGTTGTGTAAGAATTCTTTTTGTTGCAAAATCACCAGAAGAGGGACTCCAAATTCAGACAGAGCCGTACGCTTTCCAGTCTTCTTTAAATCTATCTTATCATTTTTTAATTGAATCGAAGTCTAACTCAACCTCTAATCACAGTATCTACCTCGCCGATCTTATCGTTGTTGATATGGCCTCATCAGATGGAGCAGAAATAATTTCTGATATGACTATGATTTCAGCCACACAGCGTATTATCTCATCTATTGCTTTGCACAATTCTAATTCGGAGAACAATCGATTTCATCGAGATTACATTGGTCTGCTTTATTTTGACACTTTTTACAAAGCATCGAATCATCATGAAGCATCTGTCCATTGCGGACGTGTCCGTGGGCGACGAAGTCTAAGAAGTGACCCCAACATGTGTGCTGCGTACTATTACGCATCGAATAATCACGATCAAGCTACAATTCCATCAGGAGTTCCAGTTATAAGCTACAGGTACGCTGTTTGGCCTTTCCTTGATAATCCTCCCCCGGAGAAATATATGGCGTCGATTGGGTTTACCCAGCCGCAACATGTGCATAATTATGTTGGGCGTTTGATTGCTGGAGCCTTGCTAGACCGCGCACGCAACCAATTTAAGTGCTTGAATAGCACTTCCAAATCATCCGATCGTTTAATGTATTTTGCGAATAAAGAACGTGAGCAAGGTATATGCGGCTTAAGCGGCACCAATTTCATGGTGTCTCCGACGAGTGGTGGATTGAAAAGGTTAGCTGTATTCAACCTTACTGATCCTACAAATAGACAACCGTGGAACTATTTCGAAGATTTTCCGGGCAAACCAGGATGGATATTTGAAGGTTTAATTGAGAATAATGCTGAAATTTCTTTTGAGCTTCAAATGATAAATGGGCCGCCTCTCTACAATATTGGTTACATGCGATCTTACGGTTGTTGGGGCAAGGTCCAAGTTTGGGCTGGTACTCTCGATCCTTGGAGGTTGAATGGTACGGCGGTCGGTTCTTGTGGAATCGTTCTTGATGCACATTGGAGTGGGCACGAAAGTTTGTATGAAACCACTGCATTTACGCCAGAGCAAAAGTGCATTATTGGAACAGGAACGGGAAAACGCAGGGCTGCTAGGTTGAGCTTTCGGCCAATACCGAGCTCTGATGCGGGTATACCAGGTTGTAACGGGACTCGGAACAAATTCAAATTGGAGTTCATCGAAGGATGCCAAAGTGCAGCTTGAAATGAGAGATTCTTCATTGACCTTGGAGGGGAAATCTTAAAAGGCGTATTTACATGGGAAATCCGGGCGTATCGGATTTTGAGCGGTCATAGGAGTTCAAAATGCTTGCCTTGTTTGGATCCCAAGATTCAACCTTTGGACCTTTTCAGGAGGCTGCTGTACAGTACAAGAGCTGTGCAACATAAAAAATTATTGAAAAATGTACCATGGAGCTACGGAGGTGCATCCTTGAACGCGACCCCTTGAACGCGACCAGTAATGTCTAGCAGCCGCGCATTTGAGTGGCACTGCACGAACTATTGAAGTATAGCTACTAAAAAAACATGCGCTACTAAACAGAGAAAATGAGGCAGAGAGGCTGAATCGAAAGTGGTTAGATAACTGCATATTCCGATTGCGGTACTCAGGACGTTCACGGCAACGGTAGTGAAGCTAGACGACATGGTAAAGTCGTAGATGCTACTTTCGACTGAGCAAGCGTGTTGCAAAAAATCCCACTAAGATGTACACTACGGGCCAAGCGGAAGGTTAACGAGGGAGGGCAGATGAGTAGTAGCCTTTATCATTACAAAGATACACGGTGTCTCACGTAGGTTCAAAGTAATTATATCACTGCTAGTGCATTGTATTACAGTGATAGCAATCTATTAGATCGCACATTACCGCTCAAAAACTCGGCGACTAGACGTTCTGGTCGCGTTATAGCATATAGCATGAACTTCCGTAGCTTCATGGTACATGTTCAACTACTAAGGCGCCAGTAACGTTCAGTCATTACGAGTGTAGGTGCTTCTGGCGTCCCCCCGGGCAGCCCCACTACTCAAATGGACTCCATTTGGGTCCCAGAGGAAGGTAATGGGCACTGGGCGGGGTGCTGGGTGGTGCTGATGACAATGGCGCTGTGTAAATGCTGATATTTGAAGAAAAAAAGCGCGCGTTTTTTGAGCGGTTCTTGGCGCAATTTTAGGGCTCTGGGCCGATATTTTTTTTATTTTGTCTATAAATAGACATTTTTTCCACCACCTTCATGACTCGGTGGTCTAGTGGGTTTACCGTGGTACTGCCACGCGAAAGGTCAGGTGTTCGAGTGCAGGAAGAGAATTTTTTCGGTCAGAAAGATCCACTGACGGACCCACCGATTTTCGCGCATACGCGCCATTTTGAATTAGCTCAATTAGTGCTCTAACGCATCCCCACAGCCAGGCCCGTGCATTTTTTTATGGCAAAAAGGTAACCTCGAGTCCTGCTGTTAATATTTTAACTTCTCGGGGCATGGAAGGCACCGAAATGGCTCTCCACGTCCGTAATCACTGAACGTTACTGGCGCAAATTTCATGGTGTACTACTATCGTACAGAGGGGAAGCAACTATAACTTAATATTTGGCCTCTATTCAATCTGTAGCTCGACCATCGACGATTCATGGAGTGTTGTTTCTAAGTAAAATATTTTATACGTAATAATGCATACTATGGTATTTTTAATTTTTTTCTTACATCTCATGGTCGGTAATTATCGGTATTTATAGTGGAAATTTGTTAACATTCGAACTTCGAGTTTTAGCCCCTTTGGTGGCCATCTAACGTCGAAGAACCCGATAAATAGCGCCATAGTGGGAATATTCTTCCCCTGCAAGTATTCTAAAATATAAGTTATTGTCGATCTTGTTCGAAATTCCATATTAGTAACCCGATAAAACCCAGTGCCCTCTTTTTAACACATAAAAGTTTCAGATATTTTTACGACCAGAAGTGGCAGCCGCGACCTGAATACCTTCCTTGCGCTGCACATCCAGCCCCGAAGCTTGCTAATACCTGATGCAAGCGCAATTGCTAGCAATCACATCGCCGGTTCAGCGCTGGTCGTATCAAAATTAGTCTAACCAGCTACACAATCCAGCTAACCTTCTTCGCCTGTCAAGCACAGCAGCTTGCCCTCATCGCTTCCATTGCGCGTAATGACGATATTAACCAAACAAGTGCTTATCAATTTTGATAATGCAGTATTAACGAATATTGTACGGCTCAAATTGTTTACATCCAGAGCCTTTACCTTTATAACAAGCGAATCGTAGGTGCTCTCTTGTCGTCTTCGAATCGCAGCCCTTGAAGTGCAGCACACTCGCGTGCCGCAAGTGAACCCCCAAAAATAATCAGCGCACGGCACAATCTAAATCTAAAGCATTCCCAGATCATCTTCCATTTGTTTGCAAGATGCCACCACGCCACTACGACTATCGAGTCTAAGACATCAGAGTAGCTGGATTTTGAAGACTTCTCGTGCTCTTAAGAAGATGGACCGTACGCACTCTTCCAGCCATAGGCCGACGCTTCGGTTCCAGTGACTACCACTTAACAAGCAGCACACTTGTATGCAGCCAATGCAAGAGCCGGCACTTCAAATTCAAGACAAGCGACTCGCATATGACTTCGATAGACGTGACGCCGAGCTTCCTGTAGGAACAAGTGTTGCAGCGCTATGAGTCCAATTATGGGAATACGCCCACCAGATAAATTTCAAAGTTGTGCAAATAATGATAGGAGAAATTACTGAGCTAGGAAGCCATGTACTAGTACTCTTACCCCTGAAAGCAGATTCTGGCCCGGTGTCTTCATTTGGGCCCCTTCTTATGCTGGGTTTGTACGCTGGTCACGTTGCTTGTTTTTCTCCATGCATGAGTGCTCTTTTTTTGATATGAATGTTTGTTAAATGAAAAAAATAATGGTGAGGATGAAATGACTGACAACATATTCCCATGACCCAAGGCATAATGAGCGTAACGCAATCAATCTATGGGCTCTACTCATCGGATGTCGCAAGATTTTAGAGTCGCCCCGAAGCACGGCTATCTAACGCCAGCCTCACAGGTTCACCTTTCGCGGTGCCAAGGTTGTTTGATGCCGGAGTTGTTGCGTTGGATAGGGCTCAGCAACCCCGATAGGGATCGATTACTCACTTCTTGCTTCGTCGACTGAATGCTACTACTGTAGTAGAGTGAGACGTTGATTTTTGCACTTTTCTGTCAGCGATGATTGGTTGACGCACTGTAATCTAACGATTTTTTTCGGCGAATATTCTGATTACATATCTGTAGAGCTACTTTGCCCACGATTTCAGTCCAAGCAGTCCACGAAAAATATAACATTTTTGGTCGTGGGCAACTTTTGGAGTGGCTGTATACATAATTCCGGCTACGGTTCTGTTGTAAATTGCTTCCTTCACGCCATGCGCTCTGCGCTGCTCTCGGCACTTGTGCGCCTCGCGCAGTCCTCTGCTCCCTTGCCTTATCTACAGACAGTAGCCAGTGGTAAAGCAGCAGCAGCAGCGGCAACTGGAGCAGTGTAGACAGGGATACGACCGGGTCGCAGGGTGCAAGCAATGAGGCGAAAAGCCTTTCGATGCCACACCATTTTGTCAGAGACTCAACGGGGGTTGTATTGCTTTAAATACTATCTCGCTGCGGCCTAGAAAGAGGCAAATAGGCTGGGAGGTGAGCATA
>Ga0307979_1000567_pt1 | contig 25338 bp, 18 predicted proteins | sample OrgLakmetage1058_FD_201833 | JGI IMG/M metagenome (GOLD analysis project Ga0307979, IMG submission 201833) | Saline water microbial communities from Organic Lake, Antarctica - #1058 | ecosystem: Environmental > Aquatic > Non-marine Saline and Alkaline > Saline | place: Antarctica: Organic Lake...
TTTTCATGCGGCGGGCACCCTTCCATTTACCCAAAAAATCTCCAGCGAACTTAAAGAAGAAATAAGGTTAAAAATCAGGGGGTGGCCATTTGCCTACTAAGGTTGAACAGGCCGCCGAATAAGGTTTCCCCTCAGCATGCTCTGGTTTAGAAAGCCATCGAAAAAGAAAATCAAGTAAAAGTCGGTGGCCTTATAACTGCTAAGCTCAAAGAGGCAAACAAATAAAATCTTCCTGTTGCCGGCACTGGTTTAGAAAGCCGCTAATAATCTCCGGCTATCAAAATAATTTGTCGGCGGCTATTTAGTGTTTGTCCATAATGACCAACCTCTTCGTTGTAGCCCCAGATAACATGCAGGGCAGGCTTTGATCCTGAATATTCTGAACCAACACGCTACGTTTACAGACAGACACTATCCGCAACAGCGCCAAACTAATTACAGCTTGCGGGCTTTTTCCACCTGCTCGTAACCCTCGATGATATCGCCTACTTTAATGTCATTGAAATTCTCAATATTCAAACCACATTCATAGCCTGATTTCACCTCTTTCACATCATCCTTATAGCGTTTCAGAGACCCCAGCACACCGCTGTAAATCACGATACCATCACGTATGATGCGCACCTTGGTGTTTCTGGTGATCACCCCGTCGAGCACCATACATCCTGCAATGGTTCCTACTTTGGTAATTTTAAAGGTTTCCCTCACTTCGAGGTTGCAGGTAATTTTCTCTTGTATTTCCGGAGAAAGCATGCCTTCCATCGCCGCCTTGATTTCCTCTATGGCTTTATAGATTACCGAATAGGTTCTTATATCTATTTGTTCTCGCTCTGCCAGGCGTCTGGCGGCCAGTGAAGGCCGCACCTGGAACCCTACGATGATAGCATCGGAGGCCGAGGCCAGCATCACGTCCGATTCAGAGATTTGTCCTACCGTTTTGTGTATCACGTTAAGCTGCACCTCATCGGTAGATTGCTTCAGCAGGGAGTCTGCCAGCGCTTCCACGGATCCATCCACATCTCCTTTCACAATGATATTCAGCTCTTTAAAATCACCTATGGCAATCCTGCGCCCTATTTCGTCAAGGGTCACATGCTTCTGGGTACGTATGCCCTGCTCGCGTTGCAGCTGACGCCGTTTCACGGCTATCTCCTTAGCCTCGCGCTCGTCTGCCAGCACATTAAACTGGTCGCCGGCCTGCGGGGCCCCGTCCAGTCCGAGCATGAGCACCGGCGAGGATGGTCCGGCCTCGTCCACCCCCTGGTTGCGCTCGTTGTACATGGCCTTCACTTTTCCGGAGTGAGCGCCAGCCAGGACGTAGTCGCCTTTATGGAGTGTGCCGTCCTGCACCAGCAGTTTGGCAATATAACCTCTTCCGCGGTCAAGCGCCGATTCTATAACGGCTCCGCGCGCCATCTTCCTGGGATTACCTTTCAATTCCAGTAATTCCGATTCGAGCAGCACTTTCTCCAGGAGCTCTTCAAGGCCTATTCCCTCTTTTGCGGAGATGTCATGACTCTGATATTTTCCGCCCCACTCTTCCACGAGGATATTCCGCTGCGAGAGCTCTTCCTTTATCCTATCCGGGCTGGCACCGGGCTTATCGATTTTGTTGATGGCAAAAACGATAGGTACGCCGGCCGCCTGGGCATGATTAATAGCCTCCACGGTTTGGGGCATTATTTTATCGTCGGCAGCAATGATAATGATGGCCACATCGGTGACTTGCGCCCCGCGGGCACGCATGGCTGTAAAGGCTTCGTGCCCCGGCGTATCGAGGAAGGTGATGCGCTTACCGCTTTGTGACTTCACTTCATAAGCGCCGATGTGCTGTGTGATTCCTCCGGCTTCACCACCAATAACGTTGGTTTTCCTGATAAAGTCGAGCAGTGATGTTTTTCCGTGGTCTACGTGCCCCATCACCGTAACAATCGGGGCGCGCTCTTCAAGGTCTTCCTCATCAAAATCCTCTTCCTGCTCGAAAGTGTCCAGGGCTTCCTGCACTTCCACACTTACAAATTCCACCTCATACCCGAACTCGTCGGCAACCATATTGATAGTCTCCGCATCGAGGCGCTGGTTGATAGATACGAAAAGGCCTAACGACATACAGGTGGATATCACCTGGTTGACGTTGACATCCATCATGGTGGCCAGCTCGTTCACTGTGACAAACTCTGTTGCCTGTATTACATTTTTGCTTTCATTTCCTGCATCGCTTTCCTGCTGTACTTTAGCCGTATCGCGTTTGTTGCGGCGGTGCTTGGATGACTTACTCTTTCCGCCACCGCTGAGGCGTGCCAGCGTTTCTTTAACCTGTTTTTGCACTTCCTCTTCGCTGGGCTCATGACGCTTCCTGACCGCTTGTTTCTTTGCCGGCCTCTTGCCTGGCTTGCCTTTCTGCGGCTGCTGAGCTTCGGCTCTTTTTTCGCCCTGCTGTTCGCTGCCGGTAGCTATACGGCGGCGCTTTCTCTTTTTGGGGCGCAGACTTTCGTCGCTGGAAGAGGCCACCGGCTTTTTCTTCTGCGGGGTGCTGTCTTTGCCTTTTGTATCCGCCACTTTTTTTCCTTTGTCGCGGCGCTTTTCGGGCCGTTTCTTATCGGCTCGCTTTTGCTTCTCAGGCAAGTCAATCGTCCCTAAAATCGTAGGGCCGTTCAGGCGCTCTACTTTGGTCTTAATGAAGTCCTTCTCATCGCCTTCCGCTTTTTTGTCAGCCTCTTCTTCCTTCTTCTCCGGTTGTTTTCCGGATTCTTCGGCAACAGGTGGCTGCTCTTTATCCCTGGACGCGGAGGGCTGCTTTTCTGTGTCTTTTGCGGGAGCTTTGCCCTGCTCTTCGGGCTGTTCTTTTTCTGCTGACTTCTCTGCCGCCGGCTTCTTTTTGGTTGCTTTCTTCTTTTGGTCGGCTGCCTTCTTCTCTTTTTTCTTTTCTCCCTCTGCCTTCACCGGCTCAGCATCCGGGGCTGGCGGGGTGGCTGCTTCTTTGCCGGCTGCGGGCTGCTCCGGTGCTTTCTCCTTCGCTGCCGGATCTTTTTCCTCTGACGGAATCTCTTTCTCTGATGGCTTCTCTTTCTTTTGCTCTGTGGCGGGCTGCTGCTCTGCGGCGGGTTTTTCCCCACCGGTTTCTGCCGCTTTTTGTGGTTCGGATTTCTTTTTATCGTCTTCCCTGCCCGCCGGCGCTTCTTTTTTCTCTTCCGCCTTGTCCAGTTCTATCTTGCCCACCACTTTGGGGCTTTGTATTTCGGGGGCTGCCTCACCGGGTGTGGTCTCCCGCTCTTTTTCCTTGTCCTCTTCTTTGGCAGGAGTCTCTTTGTCCTCCTCTGCTTCAGGCTGTTCCTGAGCCGCAGGGCCTTCTTCCCCGGCTGAGGGGGTTTTCTCAGGCTGCGCACTCTCCGGAGGGGTGGTCCATGTGGAGGCGTTCTTTATAAATACGGTCTCTTCTTCCTCTTCCTCCTCAGCATCTTCGCTATCCGCAACATCCTCGTCTTGTGGCTCTTTTTGCTCATCATCCAAAGAGATCGATTTTCTTTTGGTATATTTCAGACTATGCTTTTTGGCTTCTTCCTTAACCGTTTTCTCTTTGGAATACTCTTTCAGAAGAAGCTCATACATCTCCGGGGTGATTTTAGTGTTGGGATTCGACGAAATGTCATGTCCTTTCTTGTTAAGAAAGTCAACAATAGTGCCAATGCTAACATTAAACTCGCGGGCTGCCTTGCTTAGTCTTATCGGTTTCTTATTATTTGTCATATTATTTTTTGAAATAACCCCTTTTGTTTTTGATGAACTTTTATTTATCGAGACTTTTGCCCGAATGAAGTTATAAAAACTTTTTAAACTGTTGTCTCTCGCCATGCAATTCTAAACCCCCTGTAACACTCTCTATTCAAACTCCTGGTGGAGGATGCGCACCACTTCTCTGATGGTCTCCACTTCCAGGTCAGTACGGTCTACGAGCTCTTTCTCACTCAGGTCGAGGACGCTTTTGGCGGTGTCGCAGCCGATATTTTTGAGCACGTCGATAATCCACTGGTCGATTTCGTCAGAGAAATCATCCAGCGCCACATCTTCCGCGTCTACACCATCTTCTCTGAATACGTCAATTTCATAGCCCGTCAGTCGTCCTGCAAGCCTGATGTTGTGTCCGCCTTTCCCTATAGCGAGAGAAACCTGGTCGTGTTTCAGGTACACCTCTGCGCGTCCGTTCTCCTCATCAATTTTTATGGAGGAGATTTTTGCCGGGCTCAGCGCTCTGGTGATGTATAAACTAACATTGTTGGTATAATTAATCACATCGATGCTCTCATTTTTCAGCTCCCGCACTATGCCATGGATCCTGCTGCCTTTCATCCCCACGCAGGCGCCTACCGGGTCTATGCGGTCATCATACGACTCTACGGCAATTTTTGCGCGTTCGCCGGGCACCCTGACAATATTTTTTACGGTAATGAGGCCGTCATAAACTTCAGGCACTTCCTGCTCAAACAAGCGTTCCAAAAATACCGGTGATGTGCGGGAGAGGATAATGGCCGGATCGTTGTTGCGCATCTCTACCTTAAGCACCACGGCACGGACGGTATCGCCCTTATGGAAAAAGTCTGCCGGAATCTGTTCTGTTTTGGGCAGCACCAGCTCAATCTCTTCATCATCCATGATAAGGATTTCTCTTTTCCAGATTTGATAGACCTCGCCGGTAACCACTTCACCAATCTTATCCTGATATTTCTTGTAGATATTGTCTTTTTCGTACTCGGCAATCTTGGCTACCAGGTTCTGACGAATGGAGAGGATCTCGCGGCGGCCAAAATCTTCCATCTTGATCTCTTCCGACACCTCTTCGCCAACCTCAAAGTCGGGTTCTATTCTGATGGCCTCAGAATAAGCAATCTGGAGGTTCTCATCCTCCACCTGGTCATCCTCCACAATCTCCCTGAAGCGCCATATCTCCAGGTCACCCCGGTCGATATTGACAATGATATCGAAATTCTCATCAGTGCCATACTTTTTCTTAAGCATGTGGCGGAATACCTCTTCCAGTATCGCCATCATCGTCTCACGGTCAATATTTTTGAATTCCTTGAATTCCGAAAAAGTATCAACAAGATTTATTTTTTCCATTTTTTGTGCTGTTATTGTTAAAAAGTCACCAGGCCTTTCGCGATGGTAATCTCATCAAAAGCGATGAAAAGGCGCTCCGGCTCCTCTGACTTTTTTTTCTTTTTTCTAGTGCTAAAATCTTTTATTTCCAATGTAATCCCTTCGCCTTCCTCAGCCTCCAGCAATGTTCCTGTATGTCGCGAACTGTTGCGGGTCATCACATCCAGTGCTCTGCCCACATTCTTTTTATATTGCCTGAACACTTTAAAAGGCCTGGTAAACCCTGCGGAAGAAACACTCAACTGAAAATCTTCACTATCCCTGTCAAGACGTTCTTCCAGGGCGCGGCTCATGGCAGTACAGTCTGCTATGCTTACCTCTTTGTCAGCATCTACAAAAACCTCGATGATGTTGCCCTTCTTCAGCTCTACCTCCACCAAAAAAAAGGAGTCATCTATCAAGACCTCTTGTGCATGTTCTTCTAACGCGTTTTTGTCCATAATCATCATCTAATAAAAAAGAGGACATCATTGTCCCCTCCTCCCTTAAACGACACGTTTTTCGTTTATTCCTGAATTTGTTCCGCCGCGGAGCAAATCCGATGCAAATATACAACAAATCTTTTATTTACAAGAAAATTGACCCCGAAAAAACAATATTTCAGCAAAATCCACCTGGGGTTACTCCCCTAACAGCAAGTATATTAAACCTAATATGCATTATGGATAAATTTACAAAATATGCATTGAAGGCAGAGCATGTCCCGAAAACCGGGATTAACCCCGACGCTGATTCATTTGAATTTCTCTGTAGCTTTTTAGCCCCGGAATAGGATTTTCCTGTTGTTGAATTCTTTGAAGAAAATTAACAAAAAGCCTGGCTATCAAAAACCTTATTCCTCTCCGCTAAACCTTAGTAGAAAAAATATCCCCCTCCTTCCAGACCTTATTAGCTTATTGTTTTTTCAGTATCCTGATACTGTTGAATAATCATGTCAAACGCTTCTTTTGCCGGGGCTGGCGCGCGTGCCAACTGCTTTTCGCGTTTGTAACGCTTGCTTAAAGAAGAAATAAGGTTAAAATCAGGAGGGTGGCCATTTGCCTACTAAGGTTAAAGAGGCCGCCGAATAAGGTTTTCCTGTAGCAGGCACTGGTTTAGAAAGGCGTTAAAAACCTCCAGTTATCAGAATAATTTATCTGTAGCTTTTTAGCCCCGGAATAGGATTTTCCTGTTGTTGAATTCTTTGAAGAAAATTATCAAAAAGCCTGGCTATCAAAAACCTTATTTCTATCCGTCAAACCTTAGCAGGAAAAAATATCCTTTTCATGCGGCTGGCCCCTTTCCATTTACCGCAAAAACTCCAGCGAACCGATGCCAGAGGCATCACATGTTTATAGAGAAAAGATGAGTGATTAAAGGTGCCGCGCACCCAGATATTTGCAGCTAAAACCCAAACTGAGCGATACTCATCTACAGCCTGCTCCGGGACTTCGCGGATAAAGAAATTGCAAGCCTCTCACCTTGCCGCAATTCTGTAGCACACCCTGCTCAAACCGCTCAACGCAGCAGAGAAATACAAACGTTTGCGTACATTGTTCCACAGACCTTTTTGAGACAATAAAAAAAACTATAACTTTGGCCTTCACTCTAAAGCAAAGAATAATGAACAGAAAACCCAATTTAAGTTTTTGGCAAATCTGGAACATGAATTTCGGTTTTTTAGGAATTCAGTTCGGATATGCCCTTCAAAATGCTAATGTCTCCCGTATTTTTGAGACTCTTGGTGCGGATATAGAAAACATCCCCATTTTATGGATTGCGGCTCCTGTAACGGGCCTTATTGTGCAGCCAATTGTGGGGCATTACAGCGATAAGACGTGGAACCGCCTGGGACGCCGCAAGCCCTACTTCCTTATCGGGGCCATCCTGGCTTCGCTGGCTTTAATTGTTATGCCCAACTCCCCCACCCTGTGGGTTGCTGCCGGGATGCTTTGGATTATGGATGCCTCTATCAATATCTCGCAGGAGCCTTTCCGTGCCTTTGTGGGTGACCTGCTCCCGGAAAATCAGCGTACTACAGGGTTCACCATGCAGAGCTTTTTTATAGGCATCGGGGCGGTGGTGGCTTCAGCCCTTCCGTGGATGATGACCAACTGGTTTGGCATCAGCAATACGGCCCCTGAAGGCGTTATTCCCGACTCGGTGAAATTTGCCTTCTACTTTGGCGCCGCAGCCTTTTTCGCTGCCGTGGCCTGGACGGTATTCAGAACCAAAGAATACAGCCCTGAACAACTGAAAAAATTTGAAGAGACAGAAGAAGAGGAGAAAAAACAAAAAGCAGGCTTTGTGGAGATCCCCACCTCCGAGTCCGTGTCATTAGAACACCTCAAGCGCAAAGCCCGAAAAATGGGCATAGGCCTAACCGCTGCCGGGGTGCTGACCACCGCGCTGGTATATTTTATGAACTATATGGCTGACCTGTATGTGCTCACCGTGGGAGTGCTCGTATTTGGAGTGCTGGAGCTGCTGGCGCTCTCGATGCAGAAAACAGCGAAAAGCAAAGCGGGCCTGGCCGAAATTGTCAACGACTTTAACATGATGCCCAAAAGCATGAAGCAGCTGGCCATTGTGCAGTTCTTTAGCTGGTTTGCCCTTTTTGCCATGTGGATCTATTCCGTTGCCGGCATCACCAGCCACACCTACGACATGAAGATGGATGCAGCAGTGGTGCAGGAGCTTAGCGAAAGTCTGGAAACCATCCCCAAAGAAAAAACAGCGTTGTATGAAAATGTGGGTAAAATAAGTGAAGCGCTGGGTGAATATGAAAAAAAGCTGCGTTCGCAACAACAGGTAGTGGCTACCATGCGCGTGGTGAAGTTTTTTGCCGATGAGGAGCGTGCCCGGGATCTGAACCTGAGCAGCAGCACACAAAATACAATCAGCCATATCCAGAAAGAGTACAACAAAGGCGCCGACTGGGTAGGGGTTGGTTTTGCCGTATATAATGGTTTTGCCGCTGTTTTTGCCTTTCTGCTGATCTACCTTGCCAGGGTAACTAACCGGAAAATTACCCACATGATTGCCTTGGTGGTGGGAGGAGTAAGCATGATATCCCTCTACTTTATCCAGCACACCGGCCTGATGCTGCTTATCCCTTTTGTGGGTATAGGTTTAACCTGGGCCAGTATTCTGGCGATGCCTTACGCCATCCTTACCAGCTCGCTACCTTCCAATAAAATGGGAGTATATATGGGTATCTTCAACTTTTTTATTGTAATCCCTCAAATACTGGCAGCCAGCGTACTCGGGTTTTTGGTTAAAAGCATCTTTAATGAGCAGGCGATATATGCCCTGATTCTTGGCGGGGTTACCTGGTTTCTGGCAGCAGCGCTTATGCCCTTTGTTACCGACCGCAATGCGGCGGAAGGATAGAAAGAATAGACTGGTGCATGAAACAAAAAAACCGGAAGCAACAAAAGGTAGCTTCCGGTTTTTTTATGGGTTTTACCGGTTTGCCGGTCCGGATTTCAGAACTCTTGATTTGTTCCTCCCGCATCAGGGCGCCGGTGGTTTTATACCGATTATCAATTGAAATGAACCTTCAGCCCCCTAAGGCCTTTGGCGGGCAGGGTGCTTCGCTCCTTAAGACTCTTCAATTATTAACGGCATAAACCATTGCAATAATCAATAGCGAAAGCTTTCGGTATTGATTTGCCAAGGGGCATAATTTCAATGTTTCGCTGAAGCTCATTTTGAAATACAATTGGTATTACGCCTTTTCCACCTTATATTTTTTATTGATGAGCAGGTCAGCTTTAGGCCTTAGCGAGGAAACCACCTGGTGCTCGCGTTCCAGCACCTGCATCCTGAATTCGTTTACATTCTCTTTACCCCGGCTAAGCTGTGCCTTTTTGGTTTCATGATATGTCAGGTCTATAAAGACATTCAGGTCGGTATTTTCTGTTTTTATGGCGTAGAGGCCATCGATAATCAGCATATCCACTACGCTGAAATCGGTGATGAGGGTATCGACCTGGTCGGTTACAATATCGATGCAGGGCATCGTAGCCTTGTCTCCGTTTTTAAACGCCTCAATATTTTCATAGATGGTATCCCAATCATACTCCGTATATCCGATGCTCTCCACGCCGTGACGCTTGCGCCACTCGTTGCGCTCTAACGGGTGCGTTTTGTAGTAATTGTCGATATGCAGCGGCTTGGCCCTGATGCCTTCCTCTTTGAGCTTACGCGCCAGGCTGTGGGCCAGCTCTGACTTGCCCGACCCCGACTCCCCGGAAATAGCCACAATAAATTTCCCTTTTCTGTTTTTAAGCACCACATCCTTTAAAGCTTCCGCAGCTTCTTTGTGCTTGTCTTCTATTAATAAAACATCTCCTAACATAGTTTTTTCTTTTATAAGTGATAAAATTCCAATGATGTATCTGAGTCAACAAAGTAGTGTCCGTCTTTTTTCAGCGCCTGCACTATTTTGTGCTCCTGCTCCAGTTCTTTCATGCGCCACTCGTCCAGCACCTCGTTGCTGCTTTTTTGCTGTTCGCGCAACGAATCGCGATAGTCAAGCTCAATAAACACATTCAGGTTGCTTTGCTTGCAGGCTATAGCATACAGCCCGTTTAAAATCAACACATCAATGCCATTAAAATCGGTGATGAGCTCATCCACCCTTTTGGTAATCACATCCACATAGGGCACGGTAGCTTTCTGGTCGTTTTTAAACGCCTCAACGGTTTTGTTCACCTTGTCCCAGTCGTACTCCTGCACTCCTATAGCTTCTATTCCATGCTTTCTGCGCCATGCCTGCCGCTCCTTTGGCGGGATGCGGTAATAGCTGTCCATATTCAGCACCTTCGCCGTAACATTATCAGCAGCCAGCAAGCGGGCCAGCAGGTAAGCTATCTCCGACTTGCCGGTTTGTGTCTCGCCGGTCACGGTGATGATATACTTCTTTAATGGCTTTTCTTCCAGGTGTTTTTCATAGATATTCCTGGCTGCACTAACGTGATTTTTATTGATAAATAAGATATCGCCTTGCATAACATATTATTCTTATAATGAAATGGTTATCCACTCATTCGGTGATAACCGGTATTCTTTATCATATACGGTAATTACAGCTTCCTGTTGTGTTTTTGCTGTCCTCACTTTTAGCGTCTCCCGGCCCACTTCAAAAGTATATTCCGTGCCTTTGAACAGCATGCTGAAAGCAAGCGCTCTCCAGAGATCCGGAAGGTCAGGATTTATAGCCAGGTGTTCTCCTTTAAAGTTGATGCCCGCATAAGTGGTTAAGGCAATCATTACCGTTCCGGCCATCACCCCCACATGTATTCCTTCGCCGGTGGTGCCTCCCTGGATATCGTTATAATCGCTGGCCAGGGCCTCCTGATACATCTCCCAGCTGAGCTCTTCGTCGCCGCTCATGCTTGCCAGCAGGGCGTGTACCACGCGGCTTAAGGTAGAGCCATGCGAAGTGCGCTTCAGGTAGTACTTCAGGTTTTTGGCAAGGTAGTCCGGACTCAGGTTATATCCCAGATCTTGTAAAGTTTTTGTCACCTCTTCCTCATTGAGGTTATAGAAAGTCATCAGGGTGTCGGCCTGTTTTGATACTTTATAGTCGTCGGCAGATTTACCTTCCGCTTTCAGGATGCGGTCCATCCGGTAAATGTTATCATACTTTTGGCGATAGGCCTCCCAGTCGAGCTCTTTCAGATCAAAATAGCCATCATACTGGGCAATGATATCCTCTTTGATCACTACGTTCATGTTGCGCTGGATATCATCCCACCGCGAGAATTCGCTGTCAGTAATCTGTAATCGCTGTAAAAGCCTTCTTTTCTTGTCTTTATCTATTGCTTCGAGCAATGCAAAGGCCTTACGGAACGACCATACCGTCATAATGTTGGTATAAGCATTATCTCTGAGCCCTCCCTCTTCCCTGCCGGGATATTTTTCATGAAACTCATCGGGCCCCATCACTTTGTCGATGTGGTATCTGCCGTCGCTGCCATACTCTGCCTTGCTGGCCCAGAAGCGACAGATCTCCAAAAACATCTCAGCGCCATATTTTTCTATAAAAGCTTTGTCGCCGGTGATGTGATAATATTGCCAGATATTTAGCGTAATAGCCAGGGACACATGCCGCTGCAAGGCGCTGTGGTCGGGGCCCCACTCTCCCGACACCGGGTTGAGGTGCAGTGTCTGCGTCTCCTCGCGTCCCGAGCTGCCGCTTTGCCACGGGAACATGGCCCCTTGGTAACCGTGCTCTTGTGCATACTTTTTTGCCTCTTCCAGCCGGCGATAGCGATACCTTAGCAACGACTCAGCCACTTCGGGGTAGTGGATAAAGTAAAACGGGAGGATATACAGCTCATCCCAGAAGATATGTCCGCGGTATGCTTCGCCATGGAGGCCACGGGCGGTAATTCCCGCATCAATATTTTTGTTGTGGGGCGAGGCACTAACCATCAGGTGATACATATGAAGGCGCAGCAACTTTTGGCTGAACCGGTCGCCGGTGACCTGCACATCCATCCTGTCCCAGAGCTCCTTCCATGCCGCTTCGCTCTCCTGCGCCAGCACATCAAACTGCGGTGCTTTCGCAAGATTGCTGCCGGCGGCCTCCAGTGCACTATCCTTATCAGTATCTCCGGAGGTGCACAATGCTACCGTTTTGTCTAGCACCACCGATTCATCCTGCTGCAGCGATAGCTCAAAAGAAGAATATACCGAGGCATCGCCAATCTGATGGTCAAAAGTGGCCTCGGCCATAGGCTGCACTGTTAGGCGCGCCACTTCGGCAATTTCAATTCCCGACTGTGTGGTTTTCATTACCAGCGACTGGTAGTTTTTGTCGGCACCGGCTTTCACGGGTTCCAGGTGCTTCTGGTTGAGCTGGCGATATCTTTTCACCCCGTCGTTAATGATGTCGCCGTTCAGGCCTGTAGCGATCACCACCTTGCCGCGATAGTTTTTTGGCGTAAGCGTGTAGCGCATGGCGGCTATATGCTGCTCTTTCATGCTGGCCAGCCTTTCCGACACTATCGTGGTCTCTCTCCCCTGCTTATCGGCCACCACCATGGTGCGCTTCAGGAGGCCCGTTCTGAAGTCCAGCCGCCGGTGGATTGTTTTGATATTCTCGCGGGAGGGATATATCCATTCGCCGTCATCCACTTTAAAGGTCACCGGCAGCCAGTTGGGGCAGTTCACAAAGTCTTCATTCTCCACATCCCTGCCGCTGATGGGTGTTTTCAGCCTGTTATAGAGTCCTGCGATGTAGGTACCGGGATAGCTAACCTCGTCAGCGGCGGCCTCTTCCAGGGCGCCGCGTGTGCCAAAATAGCCGTTGCCTACTGTCAGCAACGTTTCATGGGTGGCTTCATTCTCCGGATCGAAGCCCTCATAGGATAGCGACCACTGGTCTTCCTGCAGCCCCTGTGCAAACCAATGTTCGATATCTTCTACTGCTATTTCCTGCATATCCCCCACCACGATGTCGGCGCCATTCTTTTTCAATGTGGAATGATTTTCTTCTCTGGCAACACCCAGCACAAGGCCAAACTTCCCGTTTTTTCCGGCCTGCACACCCGATACGGCATCCTCCACAACCACGCTCCTGTCGTAAGTTACGTTCATATTATCGGCGGCAGTGGTAAAGATATCTGCTTCGGGCTTCCCTTTAAGTCCGAGCTCCACGCTGGTAAGTCCGTCGACGCGTGTTTCAAACAAATCGAGAAGGCCGGCAGCTTCCAGCACAGGGCCGCAGTTTTTACTCGAAGAAGCTACACCGGTATGTATTCCCCGCTTTTTAAGCTCACGGATAAAGTCTACCGTAGTGGAAAACACTTTTACCCCATCGGTTTGGAGTGTTTCGTTGAACTTTTCATTTTTCCGGTTACCCAATCCGCATACCGTCTCTTTCCCCGGACTGTCGGAAGGATCGCCGTAAGGGATATCAATACCGCGCGACTCCAGGAATGAAGCCACGCCTTTGTAGCGGGGTTTGCCGTCTACATAGGGCAGGTAGTCGTGCTCATGCGTAAATGGTTTAAATGGGGTATTATTCTTCGCTGCCCACTGCTCCAGAAATTCATCAAACATTCGTTTCCATGCTTTGCTGTGCACATCGGCAGTTTGTGTGATTACACCGTCCAGATCAAAAATTACGGCATCGAAATTACTTTTTTTCATATGTTTATAATTATCTGTGAAGCGTTTTGCTTTGTACTAATTTTAATCATTCCCGATAACTATCGGGGATGAGTGTCTTAAATTATTTCAGGCATGGCCTGTTTCATATGTTTAAAATTGTCTTCAACGTTTTAGTTTTCTACTGATTATAATCATGCCTGGCAAGTGTGTTCGATTACCGGCAGACAATCTGTGTTCATTATCATTATTTCTGTTCCGCGTCATTCTCTTCTATTTCGGCGGGTTTACGAAAGACCAGCCTCACGGCAAACCCTTTGCTTTTTTTCAGCAGCTTTATTTTACCATCCATAGCCTTCACATATTTCACTATTACAGAATCTGCTGCGCCGGGCATTTTCTGCAGTTGATCGGCAGCAGGGTGCTGATACAACCCGAACAGCTTCCGGTAGCTCTGCTCCGGACCGGAAGGGCTGTTATCTGCTAAAAGGATGGCTGCCCATTCGTTGTCCTCTTCAAAATCAATGGTGATATTCCCAAAATCGCCGGAATAACGGATAATATTATACACCAGGTTTTCAAAAACCAGGGTAATCAGGTTATTGTCTACCAGGGCAAAGGTATTTTTTTGTTTGAAATCCACGTTGAGTTCCTTCTTTTTGATGGCATACTCAAAGTTGCTCAGAATTTGCTTGATAATTAGCGCGACATTGACACTGCTGAGCTTCAGGGTCAGGTTTTTTGTGTTGAGCTCATGAACATCCAGGATTTGGTTGATGATGTTATTCATATTTTTCAGGGAGTGGCTCAACACCTCTACCGACTCGGCCTGGTCTTTGCTTAGTGTCTCTTTTTTTGCGGCGAGGATATCCGTAACGCAGATGCTGCTTGCCAGCGGATTTTTCAGGTCATGAGCTATTACCTGTATCAGGTGGTTTTTTTCGCTGTTGCTTAGCTCCAGCTGTTTGTTTTTCTCTTCCAGCGCCTTCTTTTTCTGCTGTATATCCTGGTTGCGCTTTTCTATCTCCTGTTTTTGTTTACTGATTTTAAGATAGCTTTTAGAGAGCTTATTCTCCAGCTCATTCATATAGCGCAGCCGCTTTATCAGCACACGCATAACGCCGTGAATCACGGAGCTGTTGGTAGCCATCAGGGAGTAAAAGTCGTCCTGGTCCAGGGTGTAGAGCTTTGTTTTCTCTTCCGCCGTCACCGAGGCCGAACGTGTTTCGTTATCGAACAGGGAGAACTCTCCAAACACTTCACCGCGGCCAAGCCGGCCCAGCACATGGTTGCCGTCATGCACCCTCACTTTCCCCTCTGCCACAATATAGAGCGTGTCACCGGCTTCATCTTTTTTGAAAACGGTTTCGCCGGTGGTAACATTCTTTTCCTGCAGTGCCGCGGCAATCTTTTGCCGGTCTTCCGTATCCACATCATCAAAAACGGATACCTGCTTCAGAAAGGTAATTTTCTCTTGGTTATCGTGATGTTGTTCCATAGTTTGCCGTAATCTATTTTAACCTAAACCAGTGATAAGCATATGGCTCCAGCACCAGGTGACCTGCCTCATCTTCGGGCACCGGCCGGCCCAGCATATCGCTGTTGCTTTCCGATACAAAGTTAACACGAAGATTGGTATTTTGCTTATCTCCTGAAAGATTATGAAGCACCATCACCTGCTCCTCATCATATTGCCTGATAAACGCCAGCACCGATGGTAGCGACGCTTCATGGTTATCGAGCACTTCCAGCCAGTCGATGCCTCCCCTTCCAAATACTTTTGTTTTTTTCCTGACGGATAACTGCTTTTTCAGGGCCTGATACACTTTGGTGTGGAAGGAGCCGGGCTTTTCGAGCTCTCTGCTCCACTTGTCCCAGTCTATCCTTCCCCGCACCAGGTAGCGCGAATCGGCATATCCCGTTTTTTTTACCTGTTCGCGGTAATACTCTTCATCGTTAGGTTTACCAAACTCATCGCCGTAATATACCAGCGGTGTTCCCGGCAGTGTGAGCATCAAAGAATAGGCCATCGCATATTTATCTGCATTAAACGCCATCAGCTCTGAGAGCCTTGCGGCCACACCTTCCCCCACCCTGAAGTCCCACTTGGGGTCGCGGCAGTAATGGTCATGAATAATTTTTCTGTCTTCTTCCGTCACCATCTCCAGGGTGAGCTCATCATGCACCCGCAAAAATGTAAACCACTGGTTTTCATCAGACACAGAAGGAGTTACTTCTTCGGAAAGCACCTTCATCACAGGGTTGGCCTTTTCCAGCGCCATCGCTTTAAAGATTTGCGGCATCAGCGGAAAGTGATATCCGGCATGACATTCATCCTGGTCGCCGAAATACTTCACCACCTCATGGGGAGGCTGACACGCTTCGGCAAGCAGCAGGGTGTCAGGACGGAGATAATCGATAATAGCCCTGAAAAATTTAACTACCTGGTGTGTCTCGGGCAGGTTTTCGCAATTGGTGCCCTCCTTTTTCCATAAATAAGGGATGGCGTCGGCGCGCAGTCCGTCAACGCCCTGCCCAATCCAGTACATCAGGATGCGCGACATTTCGAAGAGCACGGTGGGATTTTTATAATTCAGGTCAGGCTGAAACTCAAAAAAGCGGTGGAAAAAATACCAATCGCCATCGGGCTCCCAGTTGCTGTTAACCATCCCTTTGAAGATAAGGCGTGTTTCGGTGTACTTATTTTTATCGGGGTTCCAGATGTAATAATCCCGATAAGGATTTTCAGGGGATTTCCGTGACTCCTGAAACCATTGATGCTCCTCGGAAGTGTGATTCATCGCCACATCAAAGATTACTTTCAGCCCATGCTCATGAGCTTTTTTCAGGAAGCTTCGGAAGCGGTTCTCCCTCTCCTCATCAGAAGGGTCTTCACCAAGGCCCAGCAATTCGCGGCGCACGCGGTTATAACGGCTGATATCGAACCCGGCATCTTTCATCGGCGACTCCAGGATAGGCAGCAGCCACAGCGTATTAACTCCTAATTCTGCAAAATAGGGTAGCTTTGCTTCCAGCCCGTCAAAATCTTCATTAAAAAGGTCTACATACAGCGAATATACGATGGCGTCTTTATACCATTTCTCATCGTGGGAGGGCAACGGATGCTCCTTTTTAAAGTTCTTTAACTCGTCGATAAAACCGTCCAGGGAGCTTGCAGGGGATTCAGGGTATAACACCTGCCATATTTTACGTAATTTTGATTGTAATGAATCTGCATTCATAGTTTATTGCTATTTTTATGAGCATTTGTATTGATAACGTTGTTTTTAATGCTCAAAGATATAGAATATTTAATGTTGAGAACTAAAGAAATTTATTATTACACCACCAACAAGGAACTGAATAACACATGTATACGTCGATAATGAGAGAAAATAACACTGCTTGCAATCGTTTGCGATGCCGCGTAATATTACACCGCACGCTGTTTCTTTTAATGCTGTTGTTTATGCTACAGGGCCCGGCGCTGCAAGCTCAGGAGGAGGTAGTTTTTAAGTTACCCGAGGGTGTTGAGAAGGTAGAAATCCCTATAGAGAACCACAACAACCTTATTGTTATTCCTGTCATCATTAACGGGTTGGTAAAATCCAAATTTATCCTCGACAGCGGCGCCAGTGGCAATGTGTTGCTGGAAAGGCTGATAGCAGACTTTTTAGAGCTCGAATATTCGCAAGAGATATCGGTGGCCGGCGCCGGCGGCGAAGGCATCATCAGGGCGTACCGCTCCGACAGCGTTGTTCTCTCCTTAGAAGGGATTCACTCCAACCCCACCGGGGTTATTGTCCTGGAGCAGGATTATCTTTTGCTGAAAGAATTCCTGGGGATAGAGGTGCAGGGCATTATGGGCACCAGCGTATTTAAGGATCTGGTGGTGGAGATTGATTATGAGAACTACAATCTTATCCTTCACAACCCCGAATATTTTAAGCCTCCAAAAGGTTTTGAAACGCTCGACATCAAGCTGAAGAACAATAAGCCATACATTAAGGGCGAAGTGAAGCAATATGGCGGTGAATGGATATCCTCCGACTTTTTGGTGGACCTGGGGGCCAGCCATGCGCTGCTGCTGGAGCTGGACGACAACAACCCGTTTCAGATTCCTGAAAAGCACCTCGAAACTTCGCTGGGGCGCGGACTATCGGGAGATATCGAAGGATATGTGGGGCGCGTGGAACAATACAAGATAGGCCCTTTCGAGCTGCAGGATGTGCTGACCTCTTTTACGCCCCTCTATTCCAAAATACAGCTGCACGGAAGGGTAGGCACCATAGGAGGAGAGCTGCTGTCGCGCTTTCATGTGCTGGTAAATTTTCAGGATAACAAACTCTACCTGAAAAAGGAGAAAGCTTTTGACGATCCTTTTAAGTATAACATGAGCGGGATGGATGTGATAGCTTTTGGTGAAGACTATAAACGGATAGTTGTTGCGGATGTGTTGCAAGGTTCGCCGGCGGAGGAGGCCGGCATTGAGCCCGGTGATGAGATATTGAAAATTAACTGGATACCGGTGCGGTTTTACTCTTTGAGCCATATCAATTCCATACTAAGAAGCCGCGAAGAAAAAAAAATCAGGCTGAAAATTTTACGCGACGACGAAAAAATTAAAAGAAAATTCCGCTTGAAAAAGATGATTTAGTGCCTTAGGTTTTACGGTAAGTAGATTTTTTTTAGTCTAGCTAACTCAAAACCTACTAACAATAAAATCTATGAAAACCACTAATTTTTTCCATTTCCTGCTGGCGTTAATGATAACCCCTTTTAATCATGTGTTTGCCGATGAATTTAAGGTAGGCGATGTTTCTGAAAAAGAGTTAAAAATGACCTCTTATGACGGTGCCCCCGATGCTCCCGCAGTAATTCTGCGGGATGAGGGGAGCGTATATTTCAGGGTTGCTTCCCGCGGCAACCTTGAGGTTATTCACATACGTCATGTAAGAATTAAAATCCTTTCTAAAGAAGGCTACGACAAGGCAGATTTCAAAATCCCGCTTTATGATTACGGCAACCGGGAAGATAATATCAGTAACTTTAAAGCCTATACTTTTAACCTTGAAAATGGAAAAGTGACCAGGGAGCGGCTAAGAAAAAGAGATATTATATATGATGATGCCTCCCGCTATTGGGATTATGCCCATTTCTCGATGCCTAAAGTGAAGGTGGGTTTCTGTAATCGATGTGGAATATAAAGTAACCCACTCGTCTTCTTTTGCTATCGATGACTGGTATTTTCAGCACGATATCCCCGTGGTGCACTCAGAATTTAAAGCTACCATACCCGAGTGGTTTGAATTTAACCGAACGGTCAGGGGCTATGAGAAAGTGGATTCAGAACCTGTAAAGAGCTCTGTTGAGACATTATACGTCATGGGAAACCGGACTACCGTCAACTCAGATATACATAAGTTTTCTGCCGACACTGTGCCTGCCTTTATCGAAGAGCCCTAAATGACCACCAAGGACAACTTTATTACGAAACTGAGTTTCGAGCTGCAAAGCACCAATCTTCCTAATAGTTTTGTGAAGTTATATACCCAATCGTGGGCCACCGTGAGCAAAGAGCTGCTGGATCATTCGCAGTTTGGCCGGGAGATAAACAGAAATCATCTGAAAAAGGAGGCAAAGGCCATCATGCAGCAGGCAGCAAGCGACAAAGAACGACTGCAGCTGGCCCGTGAGAAGATTCAGTCGTTGATAAAGTATAATGGCCACGACGACCTCCTTCCCTATTACGACAAACTAAAGACCTCTTTAAAGGAAAAGTCGGGGAATGCCGCTGATATTAACCTAAACCTGATTGCTTTGCTGCGGAAGATGGATATTCCTGCTCACCCTGTGGTGTTAAGCACAAGGCAGCACGGCATCATTCATCCGGCTCATGCCTCCATCGAATCCCTGAATTATGTGCTGGCTATGGTGTCGCTGAAGGATAAACAAGTTTTGGTGGATGCTACAGATCCCTATTTGCCGCTGGGGCATATTCCTTTCAGATGCCTCAATGGCAAAGGTATTCTGCTCGACAAAGAGAATCCGAAGCTGATACCACTGCACAACAATGAAGAGTATTCGCAGACTGTTGCGATGATGATCGATTTTTCCGGCGATACTGTTGCCGGAGAAATGAAAATTAGTTATTCGGGTTATCATGCCAGCCAGAAATGGAAAGACTATACTGAGAAAGGAGAGGAAAAATACTTTGAGAACATGGCGGCAAAATATGATACCTGGACCATTTCCGAAACTGAAATGGAATGGGTCTCCGATTATACTTTAGTGCAGCGCAGTAAATTAGAGAAAAGCATTGATGACCAGCAAATGCCAGGGTTATTATATTTGAATGCTATCTTTGGCAGCCACATTGATGAAAATCCGTTTAAGCTGAAAGAGCGGAAATATCCTGTGGATTTTGGTTGCCCCCACCGATATTATCATCAGATTGTCATAAAACTGCCTCCGGATTATCAGCTGGAGAGCGTGCCGGAAAATACCCATGTTAAGCTTCCCCAAAATCAGGGCGTTTTTAAGTATGTTACCTCATCCATGGGAAACCAGCTGGTGATATCAAGTGAGCTGCAGGTCAATAAACGAATTTTTGACCAATTGGAGTATCCGCTGGTTAAGGAGTTATTTCAATACGCTGTAGACAAATACAGTGAAAAACTGGTGTTAAAAGAGAATTAACCCCTTTGGCATGGAAAAAACAACAAAATTATTTTTTTGGCTGAAACAGTCACTGGTTTTACTTCTTGCAACCATGGCCTGCGCTCACGCTCATCCCCAGCCATTCAGCGGCTCATTAAAAAGTCATGTAACTAAAAAAAACACCGGTGTTCAGACGCTGCAGGCTGATTTTCCCGACTCGCTCATAAGCTATGCCAATTCGGTAGTGAAGGAACACACTACTAAGCTGACCATTCATTCTGAAAGCAAAATGACCGAAGAGGTACGCAAGGTGATCTCCATCCTGAATTCAGGAGGCGATAGTCACGGATACTTTACCAACTCGTATGATGATGCCTCAAAGATTAAAAAATTTAAAGGGGCCGTTTATAACAAAGAAAATGAACGTGTCATCAAGTACCGTAAAAAGGATCTGAGAGACTTCAGCCTCACAGTATTCAGCAACAGCATCTCTGATATGCGTATTGTTGTGTTGCAGCCTGAATACCCGGCATACCCTTATACTGTTGAGGTAGAATATAAAAAGGAGTATAAAGACCTGTTTGATATTCGGGATTGGTATGCCATGAGCAATAAGGAAGAAGCGGTTATGAAGTCTGAGTTGATTGTTGAGAACCAGTCGGGTATTCCTTTACGGTATAAACCGTACAATATGGATCAGGTTCCCGCATGCCGCCAGGAGAAAAAAGGGATGGAGCGCCTCACATTATCGGTTACAAACCTGAAAGCCATTCCTGAGGAACCCTACTCGCAGCCCCTGCCCGAAATGGCCCCGCATGTTAAGTTGGCTTTGTCGCAGTTTTTCTATGACGGCTACGATGGCCGGCTGACTTCATAGCAGGAGCTCGGACAATGGATTTATGAATTGGGGAAAGGACGCGATAATCTGCCCCCGGCGGTATGTGATGAGATTCAAAAACGCGTTGAAGGATTATCGGGCAAACAAGAGCGCATAGAAGCAGTATATTCCTACATGCAGGAACGTTCACGCTATGTAAGCATACAACTCGGTCTGGGAGGATGGCAACCTTTCGAAACACGCTTTGTACACGAAAAAGGTTACGGTGATTGCAAAGCCCTTAGCTTTTACACCATGAACCTGTTGAAATGTATTGGTGTGGAAGCAAAATACACGCTGGTACATGCCGGCCCAAAACCTATCCGGATTGATGAATCCTTCCCGGCTAACCAATTCAACCATGTAATCCTCTCGGTGCCTCAGAAAAATGATACCCTTTGGCTGGAATGCACCAGCATGGATCAGCCCTTCAACTATCTGGGTACTTTCACCCACAACAGAAAAGCACTGACCATAGAACAAGAAGGCGGTAAGCTGGTGAAAACGCCCGCCATACCAGCAAGGAAAAATATCAGAGAGACGAATGGCACATTTTTGCTCAACACGTCAGGCGATATCGAAGGGCAAATTACGACCGGTTATAATGGGTTACGGTTCGATATTGCGCAAAGAACCATGAAAAAGGGACACAAAGAACAGGTCAAAGATTTTTACCGTTCGTTGGATTTTGCCGGGGGCGACATACAGCACTATGCTATTAAAGCTGCTGACACAGCAGGGCCTGTGCCTGCAGCCACCCGCAAGGTGCAGTTAACGGTAAATGGGTACGGCAAAAAATCAGGTAGCAGAATATTTTTAAACCCTAATGTGCTAAACAGAAGCAATAGCGTTCTGGCGGAAGCTAAAAACAGGGTAAGTGATATCATAGTGGATGTCCCGAAGTATGATGTGGATTCGGTTACCTACACCATCCCGAAAAACGCCTCCTATGAGCATCTCCCGGATTCGGTGTTTTATGTATCCCCTTTCGGGACTTATTACCAGAATATCTGCGCGGACGACAGCACCATAACTTTTGTAAGAAAATATATGCTTTATTCAGGAACCTATCCCGCTTCAAAATACGGCGATTTTGTGAAGTTCAGGAACAATATCTCAAAAGCCGATCAGCGCATGATAGTGCTGGTTACTGAATGATACCTAAGTTGAGCGGTTTGAACAGCCTGTCCCGACTTATTTTCCGGGAAAGTGAAAAAGCGCTTTACTTAGCCGCCTCAGGCGGACGATTTAGAAATTGTTGTGTTTCACCGAATGGGTAGCCTGTCCCGCAGAATTGCGGGAAGGTGAAATGCTTACAATTTCTTTATCGTGAGCGAGAATCGCTCAATTTGGGTGATAATTTCTGGTATGACGGAACAGGCAATTTTGTTATCTGCTCCTGGTTACAGCACTACATACAATAGCGTTAACACTTCCGTTATTTTTGTATATTTTTGACCAAAATATTGTAATACTGGTTATCAATTGAAATGAGCCTTTTTACTATTTAAATTGCGCCTTTTGTTCCCAAGGCCTTTGGCGGGGAAGGCGCTTCGTTCCTTAAGCTTCTTCAATTGAAAATCGGCAAGTCTTCGGAATAATTTCAATGTTTTGCTGAAGCTTACTTTGAAATATAATTGGTATAACATGTGTACAAGCAGGAATTGCCTTTATTATCTTCCTAAAAAATAATACAGCCTGTTGATGCATTAATCGAAGTGGCATGCAAAGCATGACAAAAAATATTTGAAAAAAGATAAAAATTGAAACTATGAAAAAGATCGTATTGACTCCCGTTTTAATGCTGATAAGCCTGCTTCTTGTTGCCCAGCAACCTCAACATGTGGAACCGCCATTCTGGTGGGCCGGTATGAAACATGCTGATGTGCAGTTGTTGGTGCATGGCAAAGATATTGGTTATACCACGCCTGAATTTAATTACGATGGCGTCACCCTGAAACAAACCATAAAAGTACAGAGTCCGAATTATTTGTTTCTGGATCTGGAGATCTCACAAGAAGCCACGCCCGGCTCCTTTGAAATCTTTTTTATGGATGAAGGCATAAAGGTTTTCTCTTACGATTATGAGCTGCGTGAGCGCGGGCAAAAATCGGCATCCCGCAAAGGCTTTGGCCCTGAGGATGTGATGTATCTGCTGATGCCCGATCGCTTCGCCAATGGCGATCCTTCCAATGACTCGCATCCCGATATGCATGAAAAAGCAGACCGTTCCGATCCGGATGGAAGGCATGGTGGCGACTTGCAGGGGGTTATGGATCATCTCTCGTATTTCAGTGAACTGGGAGCTACGGCTATTTGGCTGAACCCGTTCCTGGAGAACAACCAGCAAGCATATACCTACCATGGCTACGCCATCAGTGACCTGTATAAGGTTGACCCCCGCCATGGCAGCAATTCACTCTTTAAAGAACTGGTGCATGAAGCCCATGACCACGACATTAAAATTATTATGGATATGGTGATGAACCACATCGGCAGCGGACACTACTGGATGGATGACTTACCCATGAATGACTGGATACATCAGTTTGATGAATATACCAGCTCAAACTATCGCGCCAACGTGGCCGTAGATCCGCATGCCTCAAAGTATGACCTGCGAAAAATGAAAAACGGATGGTTCGACACGCACATGCCCGACCTGAACCAACAAAACCCACTGCTGGCCAATTATCTGATTCAAAACAGCGTGTGGTGGATAGAGTATGCAGGGATCGACGGCATCAGGATGGATACGCAGCCTTATCCCGATGAAGACTTTATGGCCGACTGGGCCGAATATGTGATGCAAGAGTATCCTGATTTTTCCATTGTGGGAGAAGCCTGGATCGGACAGCCTTCCCTGGTGGCTTACTATCAGGGCGGGAAAGATAATTTCAATGGTTACGATTCGCATTTGACCCATGTCTTTGATTTTCCGGGAAATTATGCCGTAACCGGCGCTTTTAATGAAAGTAACGGATGGGACACCGGCCTGGCCAGGTTTTACGAAAACCTGTCGCAGGACTTCCTCTACCCCCGCCCGCACGACTTGTTGGTTTTTGCCGACAACCACGACCTGAGCCGGATATTTACCACCCTGAATGAAGAGATGGACAAATTAAAAATGGCTATGACCTACATTTTTACCGTGCGCGGCACTCCGGTACTGCAATATGGTACGGAATTGCTCATGACCGGCGAGGAGCACGCAGGCCACGGTAAAATGCGGAAAGATTTTCCGGGAGGATGGCAAGCCGATGAGCAAAATGCATTTACAAAAGAGGGACGCTCTGAAGAACAAAACGAGATTTTTGATTATATCCAAAAGCTGATCGATTTCAGGCAAAGCCATGAAGTAATGCAAACCGGCAAGCTTACACAATTCATCCCGGATAACGATGTTTATATTTATTTCAGGCACCTCGACGGCGAGGCTGTCATGGTGGCTTTTAACAATACGGAAGAAGACAAAACCGTTGACGGAGCGCGCTTTGCGGAAATCCTGGACAAATATTCCACCGGAGAAGAAATCATCAGCGGAAGCACTTTATCCGGTTTCAAAAGCATTACCGTGCCAGCGATGAGTTCAATGGTTGTTAAACTGCAATAAAACGATTCTTAAATGATGGGGTTGGAATTGTGAAATAATGAGGATGCTCGCATTATGGCGGGCATTCTTTTTTTATGCAACGCCCCTGATATATAATTGCAGAGACTTAAGGAGCGAAGCGTCTGCCCTGCCAAAAGCCCTGGAGGAACGTAAGGCTCATTTCAATTGATGATCGGTATTAAACAATAGCGACAGCCCTTACCGGCGAACCATCCGCTTGTTCAATACTTAACGGATAGCAGGAGAAATAGAAAATAGCATCGCCCAACTTGTCGAGGTTTGTGAGGTTTTCTATGATGATGATATCATTTCCCAGCACTCCCAGGTGATTGGAAACCTCCACACTATCCGCCGGATCGATGGAAATGGTATCCAGACCTATCCCCTTGAGCGGGAACTGCATCAGCCAGCCGGCAGCTTCTGCGGATAGCACCGGGAAGTGATCTTTGTACTCTTTGGTTCCCCACTTTTTTGCCCACCCGGTACTAAGCAGAAGAAATTCCACCTGATGCAGGTGTTTTTCCAGCGGCTTAAGCATCTCCGGGGTAATATATTCTTTTGCATCAGACACCTCTGCAACCACCGCTTTTCCATGAAACTTATCCACCGGGAAGCTATCCAGCGTTTTGCCATTTTCCAGCATATGCGCCGGGGCGTCCACATGGGTACCGTTATGGCTGTAGATGGTCAATTTTTTTTGGTTGTAGCCTTCCTTTTCAATTGTAGCGGCCTGCCAGATGTGCGGTCTCTCATCATCATTAAAAACCGTCATCTCATTATGAATGATATGCGAAAGGTCGATTATATCGGAACTTACTTGAAAGAAACGAGGTTTAACAGGGTTTATAACGGGTATTTTTTATGATTCTGTAGCTACACGGTCATAATATCCTCTATTTTAATATTAAACAGATTTGTCATTTCACTTTGA
>Ga0307979_1000578_pt1 | contig 25247 bp, 29 predicted proteins | sample OrgLakmetage1058_FD_201833 | JGI IMG/M metagenome (GOLD analysis project Ga0307979, IMG submission 201833) | Saline water microbial communities from Organic Lake, Antarctica - #1058 | ecosystem: Environmental > Aquatic > Non-marine Saline and Alkaline > Saline | place: Antarctica: Organic Lake...
CAACGCTGCTTGGATCCGTGGTTGTAGAGTTTGCTGCTGACGGAGGATTCGAATAAGATTTGCTGCGCGGCGGAGTGAGGCCTCGCTCTTGTGGCATCGAAAACGATGAAGAAGAAAAAACTTTCGGCGGTGTTGACGGCATTGACGATCTCTTTGTAGCTGGTGCAGTAGACATCAGCCTTGGATAAGTTCTTAGTCCTGCATCTGGTGTTTGATCTGGAGGCGGTACAACCTCGTTACAGGTAGTTCCTGAGGTCATACTTTCACGTTTGAAAGGTGTCATCATTGCCAGAGGAAAATGAGGGAGTGCAGCCACCACTTCGATTTGGCCCCTCGGCGGCAGCGGCACTTCACCGCAAAAATTGGCGACGTATCGCTCGATGGGCAATAGGAGTGAACGATTGACCTCCAGGTCATTCGCAGCCGTGCTCGAGGCTGGAGTACTCAAAACATCACTCTCGCCACTTTCAGGCGTACATTCTGAAGCATTGTTGTTTTCAGTGCCACTTGATGCATTGTCAGCAGTAGCAGTAGCAGAAGTGTGGTATTGAAGCGCCACCGACGTCAGCAACAAGTTCTTCAAAAAGGTTCGAAAAGGGTCGAAGAACGCAACATGGCTCACCACAAGAAGGCAACGAGGCACCCACACTCGCAGTAACTTTCCTGAAGAGTTGCCTGTGCTGCTGCCGTTGCTGCTGTTGTTGCCGTTACTGCTAGTGCTGCCATTGCCGTTATTACCATCCGTGTTCTGAGCACTCACTGGGCAACCATTACGATGCGAGTAAGAAGCGTGGGCATTATGATGGTCGATGATTCGAAGTTGACGGGCCAATTTTTTCCGCGCTTGAATCTGTCGGGAGTTTGCCTGGGCAATTTTAAGTGCTTCTCGAGTCGCGGCATTGGCCTGAGTAGGTTTTTATACATAGTGTCGTTTAAAAAGATGAAATGCAGAGGGGGGGTGATTCAATGGAAAGGATAAGAAGTATAATCAGAGAATGGGGGTGCAAATACAGCCAATGAAAGAAGATTATTTTTTTCTCAATGCATCGTGCACAATGGTTGCTCTAGAGTGTACCTGTGCAGCATAGCGTTTCACTCTCGCTGCTGCTTTTAATTCGAGGGCTGCTACAGCAGCTGCTGCTTCCAGAGATGTGGATGATGATTCGCTACTAATACTTGAAGAAGAGTTGGCAGTAGGCGTGGTAGCATGAGGGGAAGACGGAGCACCACCACTTGTTGCAACAGAAGCAGACGGAGAAGAGGTGTTTGCACTTTCCGAAGCCGCCGCTGCCTCCATGATGGCTCGAGCATTGGCGATGGCGATTGCTTCTGCAGCCGCTACCTCTGCCTCCTGCGCAGCTGCTGTGGTTGCTTTCGCCTGTTCTGAGGCCTAAGAAAGATAGAGAAGGAGGATAAAGGGCAAAGAGTGAGAAAGCAAGTAAGAGTTGACGAGGAATAACCAGGAAATGCTAGAATCAAATCGAAAAAATGCAAAGCTGCACGTGGGCAAAAATATCTCTAATGTGGTGTGTGCATCGAATACCTGTAAAGCTTGGGCGGAGGCGGCATCTTTCTCGTTTACATCCTCCAGAGCGTCAGCCAAGCCCAAGAGTGGCACTTGCTCGTACATCTGTAAGAGGAGAAAGGGTGAATGTTACTCCAATAGTATATGATACAATATGGTGTGAGGGAAACAAAGCTAAGTACGAACGTGCAAGAAGCTTCAAGAAAAGAATGCTAGGTCTCACCCTTAATGCAGTTGCGTAAAGTCGGCGGCTTTTCTCGTCTGTCAAAACAAAACTGAAAAGCACGGGTGGAGGCACGCTACTAACACCACCACCACCACCACCAGGGGCAGTGGCGTCAGTCCATGTTGCATCTTTTAGAGAAGAAGAAGAATCAGCCGCAGGTTGTTTGAAAAGTGCTTCTTCGGTCACGAGCAGCTTCACCCCTACCGTTTCGGGAAACGCAAACATGGCGATGTGGTCCGGCGGAGGTGGGCGCTTGGGAAGCTCCTGATGATTGTGCAGTGAAAAGAAAGGACTGCAGTGAAGTGGAGTGGAAGGAAAGTAAGCGCAAATGATACCCTAAGACCACGCATCAAATATCAGACAAACTCACGATCAAAGCTGAACGAACACACGACACCAGCAATATCAGAAGAAGCGAAAATCAAGGGGAAAAGTGCTGCTATTACCGGATGTTCTGCATTGCTGTTGCTGGTCATGCCTGGCGGTTGTGGAAAAGCATCGAGAATTTGAGCCTGAAACCGGGCTTGCTTCACGCCTGCTACAGCGTCTGCCAGTGCAAGGACTGGATCTCCTCCAGCGCCACTGCCATTGCCTTCGTGTGATGCGGGTGATGGTTGAAGCATGGCGTCTATGGAGGTTGGCAGAAGCTGCGGTGATGTCGCGCCATCGTTATGATGACGGGATTCGTACTCAGGTTGGGCCTCGAGGATTAACTCCAGCGCTGGCACAAATGCATTATCCTCATTATTCTCGTCTTTGTTCTTTGCGTTAACTTTATCACTTGTACTAATTGTACTAGCACTAGCAGTAGCCACCACCGCCACAGCAGCAGCAGCCGATGCAGTGCCTCCTTTGGGCTTTCGGCATTGTCGTTGTCGCAAGGAAGGATGAGCTGGCACACCAACCACTACGAAATGCTCCACCAGCCGATTGCCGTCTTCGTCAGCCGTGGTACTGTCGTCCTCGATCCCGCTACCACCATCCTTAGAAGCTTCTCCTAAGAGGCCACTCGGTTGTCTGTTTGAGTCATAAGCCCCAGACGATATAAGCGGGAAATAGGATGTTGACCACATCTCAGACCAAAAATGAAAGTTTTCAATCGTTCAAAATCCCACAAGAATGATGCTTCTGCCTTTTTAAAAATCACCTGTGGACGAAGGAAGCTCTCAAATGCCGTTTCGCATGGGCGGGGTTCGAACGCGCCTAATTTAGTACGACAGAAAAAAAACGGAATGGCGGTGTGGTGCATTGGCAGGAGAAGATGCTCAAATGGTAGCAGGTAATCATGGCACAAAAAGAATCCAATCCAAAGACCCAAGAATATGGTTCATAGCTAGGCACCAATTCGATGCACGGGCTATTCGAAGTCTCCCGCGTCTCACGAACATAACAACAGATTCAACACGTAATGTTCCATTCCAAATGTAGTAGGAAAAAATAAACACGCTCACACCTTGAAGCGGGCCGCGCGCTGCGCTGCATTTTTCTCCAATTGTATTAGGACTTCGGCGCCGTCGTGCGGGGACTGCAGGCACGCGAGCTGGTGGCTGAAGTCCGGGAGCACGAAAAGGGTCCGCGCGTACTTGGCCTCGGCCCATTTCGCCCTTTCGTGGGGGGACGCGTCGGGAGGCAGCCTAGAGCGAAAGGGGGGGGGTATACAAAAAAAAGGGGGGGGGTGGGGGCGAGGAGAAATAGGAGAGACGAAAATGTAGAAAGGTGATTGAGCAAATATGCGTATGAAATTGACCACAGGTCTTAAACTAGCCATCTCATTTCTATCTCTGCTACCACCCTACCTCGTCCAATGGCCCGGCAACCATCGCTCGAGCCACGCGTTGATGGCATCATTGCCACCGCCGCCTATAAGGGCTAGCGACTCGACCTCCGCGGAAGTCCAATTACCATCAAGCACAGGCTAGAAAAAAAATAATAGTGACGTGAGAGCAGAAGCAGGGTCCAACATGTATAACATAGTCAAGAAAGAAACGGATGGGTCCTATAATTAAAGTGTTGACGAAACAAGTAAGGACGGCTAATGATTTGTAGGCTTAAGAAGATAGGTGAGAAAGCTTAGAGCTAAGAGAGGACAAGAAAATTGCGTACTTTAACAGCGCAGAACGTAGACGGTGCCTGTTGCGTGTTCTGTGCAGTCGGATTTGACGCCGTAACTGCTGTTCCTGGCGAAAGCGTTGAGTTCGTTAAGCCGAGAGCGTGCGCGGAATGCGCCTATACCAGAAGAAAAGCAAAAATAACAAGAAGATGAAGACGTTGAGGGGCAAAATTATGGCGAAGGTAGGATGTAAATATGGCCGCCAATTTGCGGCTTTAGAAAGCTCTTTGCTCCGTGAGATCTGTAGCTGTAGCTTTTAAAAGATATGATAGCTATATGGTGGTGTGGGTCTTATTGTAACGTACCTTAGGTTCAGAGAGGGCTGTAGAATGAGACTGTGCGCACGCCTGAACCATCATATATAGGGGCAACAAAGAAAGATGATGAATTTGATGTCAGAGTGATTCGTTCTAACCTCAATGGATTAATTATAATGAAAGTGAGAACGACCGCGATATCAAAGGCAGAGGTAAAACTCCTACGGTAGCTAACCTAGGCAAAGTAAACTCGAATTCAAGTCAACAATGCACCTGGCAGACGAAGGTGCCAAACGGCAAAACGACGTGTGCTTGGTCTCTGCCCGCGACTGTAAGCGGCGCCGAGCAATCGGCACACTGCTGGTTGCTGGAAAGAATGAAACCATGTGCAGCAAAAACGATACATCTCAAGGAATGGTTGATAAGGATCTGAAGGCTAGCTGCAAACAAAAACAAAACACACACACACACACACCAGCGACCACAAATAATTGCTGCATCCCTAGATACCTCGGCTGGGAACGTAGCTCTTGAAGTCTGAGCATTTTGTCATGGACCTCCCATCACTCGACCCTCAATGGAAGAAGATGCAACAGCAAGAGGAAGAATGGTATCCTCCATACGCAGACGCGAAGAGCACGTCCGTGCCGAAAGTATCCGACACTCCGACACCGTCCGATTCGATGGAATCTTTCGACGCACCCAATTAACCCTCTCTGTAATGTACCTCCTCCAGTTTTTACTCTCGGCTCTCGGCTAACGCAGGAGCAGCGAGCAGGAGAAGTGGTAAGTAGTAATTAACTCACAGCGGTTATCGAAGTTTAGTCCATTCCAGTGACCACTCCCCTAATATGAAAAAAAGCCCCTTGCATATATATCAACATCTACAGGGAAGTTTGCCCTTCTTCAGAACACGGAAAACGTCTGTCTGGGCACTGGGCTGAGTGCCCTTGCCCTTTGGCTTTGGCATAAAGCATAACGCAATTGCAGAAGAAACGCAGAATAATCCCGGGTCCTAGAAATTTGGTTAGATCCGAAAGCAGTTGGGATTAAGTGCCGTGTGTGTGTGTGTGCGTGTCGTGTCGGGGCTGCTTTTCGGTATATATCTTAATCTTATGCTTCTGCTCTATTCTGCTTCTAGCCTCTAAATAATAAACCCCATGTATAATGTAACTATTCCACTTAAGTAACACATAGATAATTCCGAATTGTTAATAGGTTAGTCAAGGTCAGGCCAAGGAAACATGCGGTTCTGACTACAGACGTCACTAGGCAAAATTATGATGAAGGAACAGGCATCAAGGCCGAGGAAAAATATTCCTTACGAATCCCGCAAGCGCTTCTCACTTTTACGCCAATCAGGCAAGCCACGACGAGGCCGTTCCGAAATGCATTCGATGCAGACGCCAGTGACTACCGTGAGCCATACAGCGGTGGTCATACGCTGGCAGCACGAGCAGCTGGCCTTTCCAGGGACAGTCCACGGGCGCCGACTCGTAGTGGCAGAAGCAGCGGAATTGTAAGAAGTTCCAGAAGTGGCTTTACTAGAGAGCACTGCATCTAGGAGAGAAGGACGATGTTTGGCAATAACACTCCGGGCTTGACCAAAGAAATCATTTGGCGCTTTAGCTGGAGATATATCCACATCTATAGAGGAAGCAGCAACAGGCGTAGTTCCAGCTGTTATGGCAGCAAACGCGGCTGTTGCGTTTTCGATCACTGGACCAGCAGCGCTCAAGGATTGTAGTAACTGCTCCGTTTTCATATCGCGGTCTGACAGGTTTCCTAACGAAACAACTGTCTCCGATATCTTGCGCGCAAGAAACCTTAGACATTGCGCTGCTTTGGCAGCCCCCTGTCGAATGGACTCTGCTTTGGCGACGCCACGAGCCACCAACACGAGGGCGGCACTGCGGCGAATCGTACTTGCATCGTCGACGCCTTCAATAGAAAGATCTGCGCATTTTACCTCCATCGACATGGACGTAAGAGCGCCGCTTAGTAAGATGGCACTGTCGTCCTTCGTTTCTCTCTCTTCTACCTTTAAAGATTTCGACGCTGGAGAATTTGCACTTGCCTCGCTACCGCAATCGTCAGCAACCAGACTAGCACCAGCAGTAGAGATTAACGGCGAAGCAGAGTCAACATCTTTCATGGTAAGTAGCCACGACGGAAGCGTCTTGATGCGTGCGGCTGCCATTGCTGTTCCATTCTGTCCGAGCCCACCCTCATCGCCGCTTGCTGGGCACCGCGGCAACGAGCACAATTGGTTGGCGATGTCAAGCACGTCGCTGCAGGCCCGAGAAGCGCCACGCACGCCGGCCTTGGAGCGCGAGATTTCCACATAAGTGGACCCATGTTCGAAGCTTGGAGGTAAAGCTGCCGAGTCAGCAGGATCACTGGAACAACTGTTGTTCGGAACCACGTCGGTGAAATAATACGTTGAAAGTTGAGCCAATTCTCGTTCGACCTGGCGCCCATCGTCAGAAGCTGAGAAGAAAAACTTTCGAAGGCGCGCCAGGGAACGTTTGGCCTCGAAGGCAACGGCTCCACCAGCTTGAGCCTCGTCAATCTCTGACAAAAGCTCGGGAATCGTGCAAGAATTCGTGGTCAGCAGATTTGCATCTTCAGCCAAGAGAGCTTCACGCAGAGCCCTGAAATCTAGCTTCAAAAGCTTGCCGTTGTCATCATCGGAATAACTCTTGGACACGTTCGGCCTAAAATCGAGTGCAAGTGGCCCGTATGCACCACTTGAGGCTAAAGCTGAGCACAAGCGAGATCGCAAGCAGGTTTCAACCGTGCTTGGTTCTTGAACATGGTCACAGATGCCAGGATTCATATTTTGTGGTGGCATTCGCGTTTCATTATTTCCTCCTGTAGCAGCAGTCACAGCTCCGAAACGCTGAGAAGTAGAAGCTGCATTTGCATCAGCAACGCAGCGTGCGAGATTGACCGGTGTCATCGACAACAAAGTGCTCGTAACTTCCTGCTTCCCAGCGCCAATGCGAACGATGAGGCGAATTTTGTTGCGCCACGTTGGCAACCAAACAGCAACACCGCGCCGGCCAGCTCCCTGTCGCAGTGCTGTTATTGCTTCCGGCCACACACGGTGTGTTGCATCAAGCGCAATCACATAACTCGCGAAAGGCAGGCGCTGCCCTAAATTACGTAACAACTGCCACCCGCCTACGCGCGATGGCGCCGCTGTCTCAACGAGCACGTAGGAAAATAGAACGAGGTCAAGGCTGGCGACAAGAGGGGCAATAGCTTCATTTTCGGGAGCATCGAGAGATTTTGTAACATCTGCCAAAACAAAGTGGATTTTCAGAGTAGGGCCCGCAGCTGAAGATCTGGTTGGTCTCTTTGACGCAATCGCAGCTAAGGTCGAGCTAACGGCCATGCAAGTGCTTTGCCATTGGGGCTCGTTGTCTGCAACCCAAACCTCAATAATGTCAACCGTTGACCCAACAAATGAGGCTACGCTCTCGAGTGCAGCTGCTTCGAATCCAGGCCCACCACCCAAAGCAAGAATGCGGCAGGTACGTGGTGTAGCTCTCTTATCGTTGTCAGCGATACGGCAAGGCAAAAAGAGCGATCGCCGAAGGGCAGCTATAGCAGCGTACTCCGCAGAGGCGTTCTCAGCTTCTTTCCCGATTAAGTCAAGAAGCAATAGAGAAGATAGTGCATTCGCGCGTGATGCGCCGTGATGCCTTGCGTAGCCAGCATGAGCTTCTGTCTCAGCAAAGGCACCACTAGCGATACCATCCGTCCGGCATACTTGACCTAATGCTGCCTCTAGGCGTCGGGCAGCCTTCGCATCTTCAGCTCCCATCCGCGCCACAGCAGCCTCGCATACCTCTGCATAGTAGCGGTTCGAAAGTGTACTCCAGCTAGCAGCTAACCGGTGGCGCCGGGCAGTCACATAAGGAAGTAACGATCGTGTTGTGGCTGCAATATCATGATGTAAAGCGGTACAGACATATGAAAGAGCCAAGCCAGGTGTGAAAGGTGCAACCTGCAGAAGGATAGCTTCCATTCTTCTTGAACTAAAATTATGAATTTAGATTACAAAGCATGGCTGTTATGTATCTCTCTATTGATTAAGCTAGCTACAAGTGCGCTCTATTTGATACGTTCATTGTTCATTGTTGTTGACTTGTTGACCTTTCGCTATACAAGTTCAGGTGCCCGCGCGATGCGCGGCTTTGGAGCAATGTGTTTGCTGCGGAGGAGTACTGTAGGTGCGTGTTCTTAGCACCTCAGTGCACGGCCTTGAGATGCCCGTGGGTGAGTGCCCTTGTATTGCCCGTGGTGCGTGTCCCTTCTTGTGCCCGTGGTCCGCCTGATGTTTTGTTTACTGCACATGTACAACAGAACTGTAGTATGTACTGTACAGTAGTATGTAGTACAGTACGAAAAAAGGGCATGGGGGGCACTCGGGCATGTGCGCCTGATTAGCTTCTTAGGTCTTGTTTGCGCTGCTTTGCTTTTCTTCTCTACCTGTTAGTCTTCTAATTCCGGCCCTTCGGGGCCTGTCTCAAAAAAGGGCGGACACCAACCACGAACGAAATTCCATTTAATAGAAAGGATTTCGGATGTCATGATGTCATGATGAAAGGGTTCTCCCTGTACGTAATAACCGACCCATGTGATATGTTATATTTGCATTCCCCTCCCCCCCCTTCCCTCCCACCGTTGCACAATCTAACGAAATAAACTCGGCGCCTTCGGCGCCCCGTAAATGTACTTTCGCAAGCAACCCCCCCCCCCCTGTGTTAGCTAGCACCATTACTCCGTTGTTTGGTTGATGGAACTTTACAAGCAACGCGCTTGTTGGGTGCGGAGAGATCTTCTCCCGGAGAAAACGAGATTTCTTCCATGGCCACTCGGGCATGTGTATCTAACCAGCATCATATTTCTTTCTCCTTTGCTTTTTATCTCTCATTATTGGCCTTCTAAATGCGGTCCCTCGGGGCCTGTGTCGTGCGTCGTACACGAGAACTCCGTGCACCATACGCCCATTCAAGATTCACAACGCACAATCACAACGCAGACCACACGCACAATCGCACAATAAAAGGCACAAATAGGGGCATTGGGGGTTGTTGGGGGTCTGCGCAGCGCAAGTCGCACGTCGAGGGCCTTTTAGTGTCTATATATACGCATGCTTGCTGTGCATTTGGCAGCTGCTGCGCTTTTGTCGTCATCTACCATCTCCTTTGGCCTTTGGTCTTCGGCGAATTTTACACCAAAGTGGCAATTTAGGGTTTAAGTCGAAGGCCAAATGGCCTTGATGTTATCGCTACATATATAGGCGAATATCGAAGACAAAAAAACGGCCCGTGCTAGGAGTTCATGCACCATCCAACAAGGCGACGAATTTACTCGAATTCCAACCAGAAATCAATTCAAGCAAGCAACAAAGGCCAGTCAAATGTTTCCTCCAGACATCGTGAAGTAAGCGACGAGAGGAGCCATCATAGCCATTCTAAGAGCACGGCCACTTCTTAATGCTTTCAGCCAACGGGGCTGGTCGTCTGAAGAACGACTTTGGGCCAGCTTCTTGCCATTCTCGTAGAAATCATCGTCAGTTTCGTCGTCAACTTTCTCCTGATATTGCCGCGGCCGTTTTCCGCCTTGCATCGGCCGTTGATCATTCGGCTGTTTCCGCCTTGGCTGTGCAAGAGGTACCTCCTGTGGTGCTGGTGGAGGCTCCTCGATCGCCGCTGCCACTTCCGCACGGGCTTTCTCCAGCTGACTCTTGAGACCCTTGACCTCCAATTCCAGTTTTGCTCTCTTCTCGCTCGCTTCGGTTTCTGCGATGGAAAATTCTTTTCGAAGGTCCTCCATCGCTAAAGTGGTGCCTGCGGCGACGTTGCTATTCATACTCGCTTGCTCCAAACTGCCTCGGAGCTCAAGCATTTCGGTGTGCAGCGATTGGGCGTTTTGAAGGAACTTGTTCATTTCTGCGTTGATGTTCTGGCCCTTCAGTGAACCACTTTTGGCGTCTTGAGCTTTGATGATGGCGTCCCTGGATTGCAGCAGCTCCTTTCGGAGTTCCGAGATCTCCGCATGCACAGCCATAGATGCAGACGCTGTGGCTGCTTCCGCTGCTTGTGCTTCGCTAACTTTCTCGAGCGCGATTGCCAAGTCTTTCTTGAGTTGTGCCACTTCAGCCATTAGATCGGAGACCGTGCTGGCTGCTTCCGATGCCTGCAGACGCACTGCATGAACCTCTAAAGTGTCCTCATTTTCTGATGCTTCTGACAGGGCAGCCTGTAGTTCAGCTACGGTAGCCTCCAGCGCCGCAATGCGCTGAGCAGCTTGTTCCGCTCCAGTAGTAACCTGTGCTTGAGCAGCATCACGAGCTTCCTCTGCATAACCCAGTGCCCTTTCCGTAAGCTGAAGCTTTTCTTGAAGCTCATTGGCCAATGCTTCAGCGGAAGCAGCTTTGCCTTGAAATATGGTAAGCTGTTCTTGAAGTGAAGAAACGCGCGCATCCACCACGTCACTACTGGTGCCTACATTCGCGAGTTGGGCGCGCAGCTTCTTTTCCTTCTCCTGTAAATCAGCCAATTCGCACGTTTTCTCCCATGTTTGCTGTTCCAGAGCCGCTATGGAGGCCGAATTGAGAGCTTTCGTCTTTTCAGAGGCTTGGGCCTGTGCAAGAAGACGAGCTTCAAGTGATGCTACTGCTTTGTCTGACGCAGCTTTGGCTTCATTGTACTGATGATAAATGGACTCGACTTCTCGTTTCAAGTCTGCGGATTGGGCACGCTCCTTGTCGAGTTCTTGCTCTAAGCTCGTGACACGCGCAGCTGCCTTGGCGGCCTGTGCCAACGCTTCACTCGATTGGGCTACCGTTAACTCGTGGCCTTGCGTAATCGTCGCCAAGGTGGACTCAGCCTCTGAAAGCTTCATGCGCAATTCAGACACTTCCGCAGTCGCATTCGCTGCAGTTGCCTCTGCCACGCTCAATGCTTCCTGCAACACCTCCAGCCGGTGTTCTGCTTCGCTCGCTTTGGCGTTTACCGCCACGAGCTCCGCCTGAAGGTCCTTTTCCCGGGCCTGCGCCGTGGCTAGCGCCGCCTCTTGTTCCTTAGCACGGGCTTCCAAAGCCGACACCGTTTTCGCTTGAGCTGTCGCTGACTCCTCCAAGGCTTGGGCTTGAGCTGCGAGCCGTGCCTCTAAGGAGTCGACGGCCTCGTCAGAAGCAGCTTGAGCTACTGCAAACTTTTCAACCGCATCGTCTAGTTGCGCTTTCAAGAGTTCGGTGCTGGCATGTGCAGCGCTGAGCTCTTCTTGCAGCTTCGACACCTGCTCTTCTGCGAGAGACGCCCGCGTGAGAACTGCTTCCGACTGTGCTTCCATAGCCGCACGGCTTTCCGCGTTCGCGAGCTGCTCGCTTTCAGCCGAAGCCAACTTTTCGCGCAGCTGCGCTTCCGACGTCTCTGCTGCAGTTGCTGCTGCTTCTGCTTTGTTGAGAGCGTCTTGGAGGTCTAGCACGCGTTTTTGGGCCTGGTCGCTCCATGCATTCAGATCGGCTAAGGATTCCTTCAGTTCAACCTCTTGTTTCTGGGCAGCCGCCAACAGTGCTTCCTGTTCCTGGTTGCGGGCCTCTAAACTCGCTAGCTTAGTAGCTTGAGACTTAGTTGTCGCTTGGACCTCTTGAACAGATGTTTGTGCACTCCGAGCAGCTTGTTGTTTAGCAGCAGCTTCTCGAGCAGCCTCAGCTTTGGCCATCTCCACCTTGGTGGTCACGGAGGCCATAGCCGCCTCTTTGATTTGAGCGGCTCTCTCCGCGGCGGCGGCTGCTTTTGCAAAACTCGGCGGCGGTGCTCCTCCACCTCGAAGAGCCAAAACGTTGTGCCAGTTGGTAATCCGGGCTGAGCTCGTAGCTAGAAGTAGTCCCACGGCTAGTAAGAAACGCGAGAACAACATCGCGCAACGTTACAATGCTCTAGCAAATGCTGTCCTACAAATTTAAGCAATCCACAGTGAAATTAAGTTCATCGGTGCTTTTAACTAAGGCAACGAGCGCATCTAGTACAATGGTCCGTGGCGTAATGGGATGTCATCGTCTCATCTGCATCTTCATCTTGATCATCAAAACCACGCCGATGCTTTGTTCATGAACCACCCCCGACGGGATCCCTCGTTATTACGTACGCTTTCAGTACTTTCAGTCGACAAGCTAGTACCTAAGCAGCTCTTTCCCTCTTAGCCTGACTGCAGTTGAGAGATAGCACAAATACAGAAGGCTCTCTTGTGATTTCAATAATACCCACCAGTGGCCTGTTGCTTCTAACAGCTACGAAGCTAGCTCGGCTAGTGGCTACAGATAGCTGACAGTTAAGTCCGTACGTATTGTGATTCGGAATTTAGCTTCAAAGACGCGCCCTTCTACCTCAAGAGCACTGCATGAAAATGTATAGGGGCTTGATTTTCTTCATGGTGATGGTTGCGAGGTTATTCACTAATACTCTTGGCAAATTACAGCTAGATTGCACGCGCTGGGTTGCGCCTGCCCTCCCCCCTTCTCAACATCGCTCCACGCTTCGTTTGCGTGGTGGTGAAACTCAGTCTGAAAAAGAGGCTCAAATTAGGCAAGCAGTCAAAGCCGCAGTCGCTGCCAGAATGGATGCTGCAAATCATGGAGATACTTATCAAGATGACGGTCCTCGGCCCGAGCAGGATCACAGAAAAAACGTACATTCACAGACTGGCCATTCCGATGGAGAAAAAAACTCCAATGGTTACGATACTCAGAAAGAAAACAGTCATAGTGGCGGTGATACAGATAATCATAAGAGGGAACACAAGCAAGGTAGCAATGATGCTCCAAAGAAGGAACACAAGGAAGGTGGTGACATTGGTCAAAAGAAGGAAAAGAAGGACGATAGCCACGATGGTCCGAAGGATGAACAGAAGAACGGTGGTCATGATGCTCCAAAGAAGGAACAAAAAGATGGCGGCCATGATGCTCCGAAAAATGAAAAGAAGGAAGGTGGCCACGATGCTCCGAAGAAGGATCAGAAAGATGGTAGTAATGAAGCTCCGAAGAAGATGGAGCACAAGGAAGATGGCGATCATGACGGTGGTCATGATGCTCCGAAGAAGGAACAAAAAGATGGTGGCCATGATGCTCCGAAAAATGAAAAGAAGGAAGGTGGCCACGATGCTCCGAAGAAGGAACAAAAAGATGGTGGCCATGATGCTCCGAAAAATGAAAAGAAGGAAGGTGGCCACGATGCTCCGAAGAAGGAACAAAAAGAAAGCAGTAATGAAGCTCCGAAGAAGAAGGAGCACAAGGAAGGTGGCGATCATGATGCTCCGAAGAAGGAACTGAAAGATAGCAGTAATGAAGCTCCGAAGAAGAAGGAACGCAAGGAAGGTGGCGATCATGATGCTCCGAAGAAAGAAAACAAGGAAGGTGACCACAAAGCTCCCAAGAACGACCAGAAGGATGGTGATCATGATGCCCCAAAGAAGGAACAGAAAGACCATGATGCTCCGAAGAAGGAACAGAAAAACGATAGCGTTGATGGCCCAAAGAAAGAACAGAAGAACGCTGACCAGAAAGCTCCCAAGTTGGAAAAGAAGGAAGGTGGCCATGGCAAAAATGGCGGAGACCAAGAAACAAAACATTCATCAGAGGGCCCTGCTGCTGCTGTGGCTAAGCAGCACAGCAAAACCTCCGATGTAAATGCGACGAAAAATTCAGTGATTCAAGCGGCGATATGGGCCCCCTTGGCGTTTATGATGGTCGCCCGACCACTTGGTATTGACTTGAGCGAAATCATGGACACCTTAGCTGACTTATATGCCTCAATTTCGAAACGGAAGAAGCCGAGAGATGAGATTCCAAGAGGGCCCATTTTGGGGGCTATAGCCGCGATTGGAGTGGCTCTTTTTGGTTGGATAATGTAGAAAATGCATCTTGCTTCTACTGCCATGGCTTCAAGCAATTTCCAATATTTGATTCTGTGCTATCGATATATCGAATTAATTAAATTTAGTGCTCATAACTGCCGCCTGCTAGACCAAGGTATATACCACATACCACATACCACGTGAGTGGAAGTGGAAGCTAAACAACGACACAGCCCGAACTGGGCGGTATAACGAGGAGAGCTCATTGCTGCTTTTGGGGCCGCCGGCACACGAAACATATCGACATAGCACTGCACGCATCCTATTATTTCACATAAGTTCATAAGCAACAAGGAACAACTACCAAGATCAAGCACAAGAACCTCCAGTTCCAGAGTGGGCTGGAAATATAATACTTTGCGCTCCCTACGCACTTCTTCTACCTTTATACGATAGTAACTTGCGCGCAACACACGAATGGGCACTTCACCTCGCTACATTGTCTTCTGTGTCATTTGACGCAGGTCCCGAAAAGCCGGAATTTGAAAGCTAACAGGAAAATATGCAAAGCAACAAAGCTTGGGGTAAATCGCCGAGCTTGGACTGCTTAATGAATAGACGGCCTGCTCAATAGGAAAGCTCTCTAGCCCGCTGTTTCTGGAAATAAGTAAGCGAAAGCATGCATGAGTTATGAGCGGGTTCAACTCAAAGGCGAAAATGTTAAGTTCGCATCTTCCACAGTCTAAATCGAATTATGGATTTAAGGTCACCGCGGTGTAACCGTTGGAATAGCTGATTCAGGTGATTTTCTGCCTTGCACGAACAACACAGAGGCACCAATATACAGCGAAAGATCGCAAAGATTCGCATATCCAGATGAAGCATGAGCAGCAGTAAGGTTTTTATTATACCTCTACCTGTTAGCCTTCTATTTCCTCCCCCTCGGGGCCTGTGTCAAAGCAATAACCATCCGCAGGGTCACTTCACAGGAAGAACAACCGAGCTTTCGAACTCGAATTCAGTAACCAAGAAAACCCACGAGGCTTCTGTTTTTTTCTTCAGAACTCGAACTCAAACTAATACAAACCCACATGACACAGAAGTCAATGCTGCGGGCAGAAGCGTACGCGCGTGCGTTGCGCGCAAGTCAAACTCGTAAAAAAAAAAAAAAAAAAAAGAGTCTAGAGGGCGGGAAGCACAATACCTCCATCCCATTTAAAGAGGAGACTTCTCATGAAATAATTTTGAAACCAGACTTAAGTCGTTTTCCTTGAGCGAAGTTAGTAATTGCCGGATTTCCTGCTTAGCCGAAGTGGGTAAAAACCCGGAAAACTCGCGGTATGCCGATTCGAATCGAATTGCAGTTGCACAACCCGAAATATTTTCAGTTCCCCTCGGGGGGGGGGCTTAGTAAAAAACAAACAGTGTGTCACCTTGCCAGCTTCTACAGAGTATGGATAATGGAGTATGGAGTATACCGGTTTAGACTGGCTTACGTGACACACGAACGAGCACTCAGTCCCGCCGACTTGTTCGGAGGAAAGGCGCCAGTTGGACCCTTAATTGGCCTTCTGGAGCGAATTTGCTAACGCATGCGCAGCTCAAGTGCATTCTTCATGTGCCTCGGTGACTGCTGTGTACGTGCCTTTCTTTGTTTTTGGGAGAGTGTTAAATAGACTACAGTAGTAGTAGGCTAGTAGTAGACGACTACCTGTAACCTGTAGAACGACTGAAAGCCAGGTATTTTTTTTACTGAGAACCACATTAGTACATACCCCAGCCACCAGCTGCATCTCCTCAAACGGTTGACCGGGACTTCGGGACACGTCGTCAACTTCTTTGTTTGGCAGTTGAATATCTTTCGTCTTCTCCAATGCCGAACATGCGGCATTGCCTCCTCCTGACCTTAGGTCTAGTTTCCACCGGATCTGCTAGTCCACGGCTCGGGAGTAGAACGTGGTTAAAAGCGAAACTAACTCCTGGAAAGCTCGGCCAAGTGCTTCGATTGCATGGCGGCGCGGACGTTCAGACGCCTTTTCCATCTCTGAACACGACCACTTCGCATGACGACAAAGCAGCCCAGATCAAGCAAGCAGTGAAAGCTGCGGTCACCGCGAGGGTAGAAGCCGCAAAGTCATCCGCAGTGAACGTCGCTAAAGCTGAAGCTGCGGAACGAGAGCTGCGCGCGGCGCTGACCACTGCCAAGAGCAGCTTGTCGGACATGACTCATGGACGCGCTGCTGCGGACGCAAAGGTGCAGGAATTACAGCAAGAGCTCAACGCTGTGAAGAATGAAATCGATGGCTTGAAGAGTGGTTGCGACAATAGTCAAGCCGCCGTGCAAGCGCTGGAGACGCAACTAGCAGACGCCCATGCCCACGACCGCCGCCAAGGCGAACGCATCGAGGCGCTCCAGACCGAGCTCAACAGCACTCAAACGACGGCACTGCGCTTGCAGGAAGCGCTTGAAGCCTCCGCTGCGAGCGAAGAAGAATTGAAGAGTGTGCGTGCACAGGCGGAAGCAGCTATGAACACGGTGCACGACTTGTCGTTAGAAGTGGAACACTTGAAGGATAGCTTGAAGCTTGCTCTTGCTGAAGCCGCTAAAGACAAAACACCACAAACTGCCAACAATACGACCGCGAAAGCAGTTAGCAGTGAAGCTAGCAAAGCGGTGCAAGAAGTCGACGAAGACGAGCCAGTCGACAATGTGTTTCAAAAGGCCATCCAAATAGCAGCTTGGGGACCGGTGGTGCTGCTCCTAGTGAGGCGGCCCATCGATTTTGACAAGCTTTTCTCTGGTTTTACCCAACCATCGAGGAACCTTGAGACCACGACAAGGAGACAAACCCATGCGAGCTTCAAAGAGAAGGTTGCTAGTATCCTCATCACATCTCTATCGGGCGCCATCGTTTGTATGGCTGCCGTTGGCTGCGTGATTTGAATGTGCTTTTGCGCGTTTTGTCACCGAATAGTTTACAGCGCATTCGAGCAATTCGGATTCTGAAGACTGAAGACAAGGCGGAAAGACATAACACCTCTATCGAGCCGACTTCGATTCGGGCGTCTGTTTTTGTCGTTACGTTTGAGGGCGATCGGCGCGTCTCCATAGACACTTTAAACTGATAACTGATAAACATCAAAATCGAGTAGAAATAACCATATAACATAACCGATAGCAAATAATATGCACATGCACAATGCAGAGTCCTAGCACATTTCGAGAAATATATTTGGAAAACTAATTTTCCTATGTCGGATTTGGCTGTCTTTTTAGGTTCTTGACCTACAATCAGAAAAGAAAGGACAGTAACAAACAATGGTCAAAATTCAACCCCGATGACAAGCACGCAACCAAGCAAATCAAGCAATTGGCCGTGAATGTGCAGCCCAGCCTGTGAGAAGAAATTGCAGCTGCTTTCGGCCCATGGGCATGCGCGTAAAGTGGCCAGCCTAACGGAAGACCCCTGGAGGGAGCTCGAGGGATATGTTAGGTGCAAATTTGGTGAAATAGAAAAAGAAAATAAGTTTTTGGATCAAAGTTGAAAAATCAAGCAGAGCACCTGGTCGTCTGCAACTGGCATCGTTCGGAACCCGATTTGCACTACCTTTGGGTAAGCTACCAAGAAAGAATTCCTGTTCATTTGCAGGGGTCACAGTGTACTTAAGCGAAACAAAACTCCAATCAATTCAATCAGAGAAAATAGAAGCATTTTCGATTTCGGCAGCTTCCCAAGGTTCAACTAGCTACCAGAAGCATAGACAGAAAGGCATCTCACCGTCAGGTCAAAAAGTCATACATTCGCGATATTTTTGCCCAATGCCATCCATGACCTATGCTTGATGCTCGATATGCTAATTCATATCCAACTCAACAGATCCAGACAAGCCAAGGAGGATAGCTGCCAGGAGGGCCAGCATGTTGGAAGAAATCATACCGTAGTATAAGTCATGACACGGGTCAGAATGGCCAAGCACGACAACACCACGCGGTCGCATCGATGAAATCTCTATGCGCGGCCATCGATTCAATATCATTAAATAGAATGAAATCATATATTTTCTTGGTGTGCTACGCAAGCGTTGCTCTGTAGCGCTCAAGGACCGAGAAACGAATGGTCGGTGCAGTTCAGACAAGCAAGTAATCATAAATACAACGACTTGCCGTAGTTAAGAGGCAACGATTCAGATATCCAATTGCTCATGGATATAAAACTAGTAAAGGCCTTCAAATCGAGCAACTACGCAATGGCAGGGCGAAATTATTGTCACTCTTGGGCTCCTGGAAGGTAAATGAAGCTGTGTGGCGAGGACGAGGCTTGAAACAGTTGATGTGGGTCTCAGGGAGAATGCTAAGTAATAATGAGTACGGTTTTAGCTCTAGGTTGCAATAAACTAAGGGCTCTGGATTTTTTGGTTGGACAGCGTCCATATCGGCTACGCTATCTGGCTTTACCCCGCCGATAATGCTACCACCATTTGTGTGAAAAAGTGGACAGAAAGACAGAAATCATTTCGCGAGACATTCTCGAGAGGATTGGGTAAAAATAGGGATTTCACAAAAGGCCTGCTGCTTTAATCTTTTATCTTTTTTATAGACGCTCCAGATCCAGATCTCCAGATAGACTACCTACTACTACTGTAAGAGCTTAGGGCTAATCTTTGTGCAAGAGAATTCCAACAGGCTCATCTGAAATCTAACATTCAAACGCACTCAAAGAACAACCATAGCTGTAGGCTCAAGTTTCCCATACTTATCATCTTCTAGCAAGAATTTTCAAGAGACTGACAACGTAGCAGTCTAGCGTATCTTCTAGAACGCAGCCGACTCACAATCCTATTAGAAAATGCGAGTATGCGTTGTCATCGGTCTACTTATCTCTTTGGTTGCGTTAAACAGTGGTGTAAATGCTGAAGACATCCGAGCCAAGAAGCGAAAACGCAAATCGAAAGCTGGTGCACCTAGTAGTGGAGCCTTTTCAGATGTCACCGTAGATTCAGCTGGGGGCCTCTCATCAGGCCAACCTGCTCAAGGTAGCGCCACCGCTACTTCTCGGCGCGCTGCTAGTGCCAATAACGTCGACCCATCCTCCGATATCGCGGCTGCTTCAAAACTAACGGACAAAGCGATGGAGCTAGTGCGTTCCGGCAGGCATGCTGCGGCTCTGTCCCCTTTCCAGCAAGCATGCCTCCTCGAACCTGACAACGCTGGCCGCTGGTGGGTGCTCAATTTCAAATCTTTGGTTGTGAATGCAGGGAATAGAATTATTTAAATGTTGCCGTTTTAAACGTTGGTTTCTCTTTCGCTTTGGTTGTAGTTTTTTGGCTGAAAATGCGTCTCGTTTACGATTTGAGGACTCATGTGTACAGTATCTCCTATGACAGCTAAAAAACATCCTGAGATGAAGTAAAGTGCGAATGCACCGCCACTCTCTAAATTTCTTCGTCATGCTTTTAAAATGTGTTTGACAGGGCAAATTTGGGAAGTGTGCTACGGGACTTAGGGCGTTCTAAAGATGCACTAGCTGCCTATGAGCGAGGACTTGTGATGAGCCCGGACGATCCTCTTTTGAAAGAACAACACCTTGCTCTACTTGAACTCCTCGGAAAGACTTCCACGCACGAGTCGTCTGCAGCAAATCCTAGCCTTTCAAACGATGGCTCTGTGGCAAACAGTGCTCCTGTGAGTGGTTCGGGGAGCCAAACGACTAGTCAGCTCAAAACTGCACCACCGGCTACTGCTACCGCTGCTCAGGGAGCATCGACTCAGGAAGCAGCAGCTAGTCCTGCCAGCCATATTACCGCTGCCGTCAGCAGCAGTGACAGCGACATCATCACCACTAGTAGGACCGCCACCACCAGCACCACCACCACCACCAGTGCCGTTGCCAGCAGTAAGAAGGGCAAGCTGCGGCCTCCGCTGAAGTTGCCCGTGAAACCAGCCCAAGCCCCTCCTGCGGGGACCTCGTCCTTGGTGCACTGCGCAACCTCCAAGGTGGGCAATGAATGCTACTAAATTAGGAAAGGGCAGATCAAGTGAACAGAAGGGAGAGGTCTGTATCTTTACGCTATTTTTGAAAGAGAATTGGGGAACTCCAGCCATTTTTATGTGAAGTTACAAGTATTCATTCGGTATATATCGTTGTCGTTTGTTACTAAAGTTTCATTCGTATTTTTTTTCACTGGCGGCTCTCTACGGCACATGCACATACATGCTATATACAGGGGGATTTGGATATCGTAGTGCATGGAGGCTGGGCGCCTCACGGAACTGCGCGCTTCCTAGAACTGGTGGAAAGCGGTTTTTTCAGCAGTGGGCAGCGGGGATTACCACTCTATCGCGCGGTCTCAGGGTACGTCATAAGTATACACGTAGTTTTATCATGCACCACTTCACTCGTAATCATTGTCTTTTCTCATGAGATTGTTCATACGTATGCAAAGTATCTCTTTAAATCAAATCTATGATCACGGATTGAATTCAATTTCTCATTGTTTTACGTGAATGTATCTGCGTTTATGATTCCTCTTCTTCCTTCTTTTTTCTATGTTTTCACACATTCCTGTGATTATACACGTGTAGATTTATGGTGCAGTTCGGCGCGAGCACCGACCCTAATATAACATCTGCTTGGCACTCTAAGGGCCCCATTCCTGATGACAAGCAATGGCTTCCAAAAGGGGCCAAGCGCTTTCGCCGAGGCATGGTAGGATGAGGTAAAAAGAGAGATAGAGAAAGAGAGTCAAAATAGGGAGACGGTGACGAGGCTAACGAATGAATGAGAAAATTGGAAGGAAGTTGAATACCCAAGAAAGATAGATTGTCCTCGTTTCATTTCGTTCTTTTTCTTTCTCTTCTCTTCAACTTCGACGTTTGCTCCATTGGCATCTACCCATCGGTGTGTTTCTCTTGTCTTATCATGTATATTTAGATAAGCTTCGCGGGCAGCGGTCCGAACACGCGCAGCACGCAGCTCTTCGTGTCGTACGCGGGCATTGGCCTCGGGGACGCTCCCCACGAGGTAGGGGGGAAATGAGAGGAGATGGGGGGGAAGTGAAAGGAATGTCGGGATGTCAAGTTTTCAGTAAAGCATGCCTTTCTTTTCATTGTCTCTGCTTCCATAGCCTACTTGAGTACATACTTGACAGCACACACACACAACAATTATGAAGCATGTCAATACTCACCTCACATTCTATTAAAACATGGCGGGACCCATCTACTACATGTACACACACAGGTCCCGTTTGGTACTTTGGTCGGGGAACACTCGTTCCAAACCCTCGACGCGTTCTACACGGGCTACGGAGAGATCGGCGCGTTTGGCGGCCAAGCGCCTGACCCAATTAGAATATCGGCATTCTCGGGAGAAGAAGAAAGCAGCGGCGAGGACTACTTGTTCGCTAATTTCCCAGAATTGGACTACATTCAGTCGTGTGCGCTGACCTGGCAGTCGAATTGGACTACCAGCGATCACAAGCCGTCTCCTTCATCTCCTTCGAGCACAGCTTTTAATTCAAATGGTGATTCAGTTACACCTATCACATTAGTAACAACCACACCAGCAACAACGTCTACGGCGAATGCAGCATCACCTGCTGTCGCGCCGCCGCCGCCGTTGCCATTGCCTCGTTACCACCCGAGCCTCCCGTGGCCGCCTCCCATGAGCCACGCGCGCGAAGCGTCCTTCTTCTGGTGGCTAGACCCGCTCAAGCGAGAGATACTGCGGCTGCAAGACGAAGAAGAAATTGCAGAATTGAAGGAAGCAAGTAACAAGGACAACAAAGGAAACCAAGAGCCCGAAGAAGGAGCTTCAGAAAAGGAGGAAAACGGGCACCGTGAGATTTTGAGACCTGGCGAAGTGCACTCGGTAAAAACGCTCATGTGCTTACTTAATGTTTTATGCCACCTCAATCCCTCTTTTATTTTGAATTGCTTTATTGCAAGCTCGTGCATGTTTAGTTCATTGTAATCCATAAGGTGTGGCGGCAACCGTGTTTGCAGCGACCAACAGTACCATGAATCCCTTACTACATGTGCATATTCGATGATTTTTGTGCGGTGTGCTCTCCTTCCAGGTGGACGACTTCATCAATCTCCAGGAGCGCAACGCCCTGAGGTCCATGATCCTTCGCTTGAAACGCCAACAGGGGCAGGGGAAAGTCGTCAACGACAAGGTAAAAAGCTTCCTTGCCTCCTTCTTCTTGGTGGGCTGCATGATTTTGAGTTGGCTCTGCGTTCTTTTAACTGCTACTAGCATGCATGTGAGAATATCGTTACTCTACCAGTGCCGACTGAATAGGTGTTTTTCTTCGTGCATCTTTCCTTGCAGTAACTGTCTTTTATCTCTCTGAACCTGCTATCGATGGTGATGCTTTTGCAGACCAAGGAACCGGATATGGTGCATCGCACCAGCACCAACGGCGCCAGCAATGTTGCGGCATTCCCCCCTGTATGGGTGACGGAGGCGGCTACCGAGGAGGATCGAAACCTAGTGGTGCAGACCCTCGCCAAGGTACTAAAAGCTACTGAAAAGAGAGTGAATTTCTATATACTGGGACGTTATTCAAAGCGAAAGTGGACCTTCCAAGTGACTGGAAGGGAAATAGAACTATTTCTGTGCAGAAAGAAAAAGGGGAAAAGAAAGTTGATTGTTTTTTTAACCAATTTCCTTCCTTTCCTCATGCTAGCCGACAACTTCACCTATTCCTCGTTTGATCTAGGTGGCGGTGTACGCGAACCGTCGCGTGCTGATGGAAGGCACTTTACAGGGAGACCACAAACAAGACGACGCCATCGGCGCGCACCTCGGCATTTTCGCCATGTAATGAGGATTGGGTGTAGTACAGTTGTGATAGAATTACAGTCCTCTTTGCGTTATATTCCTTGCAAAGAGACTCCCCTGTGTATATTTTTCAAATGCAGTTTTTGAAATCGTTTTACAATTCCTCATTATTATTACATTACTGACGTGCGCATTTCGCACTTCGCTCATTGCCTCATGTAATTCTATATGACCATAGGTACGACTACCAGCCAGACCCTCTTGGGAAAGCTTCTGAAGTGGTTCCACACACCGACTCCGACTACCAGGGGCGATGTTTGAGCGCAGCGCTGCATTTGGACAATTGGGATGAAGAAGAAGACGGCATCGGTGACGGCGGCAGCGCTGATACCTCTCCAGCTCCCGTCCCTACTGGCGGTGGTGCCTTTCAAACGTTCTCCTGCAAGCCTGGCAATTGGCTCAATCAAGTCTCTAAAAGGAAAGGGAAAGGGAAAAGAGGCAATTCGAAGATGAAGGAAAATTGCGACGGAGCAGCTGGCGCCAAGCTCGAAGCTCTCATTGAAGCTGGCATCTTTCATCATCGCAACGACACCCTGCAAGTAAGATAGTTACAGAGAACATACTGCACACGCATGTTCTTTTGGTGCCTTGAACTTCAATTAGGCGGCACTGCTCGTTTTACGGTATCGTAATGCATCAGTCAAGATGTGCCATGTTCGCTAAAATGTCACCATCCTTGCTTTACATTCATTTCTGGGTAATATAAATATTCCAGGTGGAGGCAGAAATTCCGTATCAACCCGGCCGTTTAGCGATGTTTCTGCCGGAAACCCCACACGCAGTCACTCCCTTAACCGGACCAGGCTCCAGAGCAGTGCTCTTCATGTGGTTCCACTGCCGGCAGTTCACACAACCGCCGGGCAGGTACTACCAGCGTTTGCCAGCAGGCGCTTGTATGGCCATTTCTCTTGGACTTTATTTATATTATCCCTTTCTCATATATGCTATTTCTTTAAAAACACGAGGCACTCAAGAGTTTGAATGAATACGGGCACTCTCAAATAAATAGTTTTTGCATTTTGCTTTCTGCTTATTTTGATTGCAATAGGTATCCTGGGGTTCAAGATGCAATCGAGCGTGCGGATGTGAAGTTCAAAGCACAACAAGCAGCTCAAAGGAAAGCCAAACACCCACATGAACAGTAGCCGCGGTGGAACATGAATTAGTTTGATTTTCAGTACCGTGAGTGATAACGCTGGATGCCGTATAGATTAAAGTGCGAATACGCAGCCACTTATTCGGGGAGGGCTAAAACAATGCAATGTAATGTAATGTAATGGGAAACCCTCTCAACCAACACCAGACCAAAGAATGTTTCAAGTGAATTAGCTGATTAAGGGGCCATTGATGTGTAAGAGAAAGCACACATGGCAATGATTAATAACAATACCCGCGAATTCCTTCTCATTAGAGGCCTTCACGGATTTTTTACTGGGATCCCCAGTAATTCTGGAGATCCCAGTAGCATGGTTCTTGGGCCATTTCACAACAAGAACCAAGTTTAGCACTTGTCATCTTATCGAACCAGCAGATCTCGTTTGGTTCTTAAATTCCAAGAACCACCTTTCAGAAGAGTCCCAGCCCAGTAGAAGAGTCGCCCATCCCCAAGCAATTGCGTGAAAAGCCAATGTTGTAGAAAGCCGTGAGTTTGCCAGAAACTTCCCGACCGAAAAGGTTAAAAATGAGGCCGAGGTCAGAGGAATCACCCCCGTATCGGCCAATGACTGGGGCAAGAACACGGCCGCTGTGGCTATTAATCTCTACCTTTTTGCCTTCTTATTCTGGCCCCTCAGGGCCTGCTCCAAATGCATGTGACAGAGGGTTCTTCTTGGCGTCTTTTTTTTTGTTTGTGAGCTTGTTTGCTGATGTGCACTGCTGGGCTGTTTCTTTGTCTATATGATCAAGAACGTGGACAGTAAATGCTCAGTACGAAAGAAATAATTTTATGCAATATGCATCTTTATTCTATACCATCACCACTAGACCGGATTAGACAAGACTCGATTAAACTAGACACCAATGCACTAGGAGCCTCGCCAATTAAAAAGCTTGAAACATAGATTTATTGTTCTCTCGAATCAGCCAGATCGGCGCCAGAAAAAGTTTTTCACTTCCGGGCTGTGGTCGGGAAGCACGGGGAAATCAACAGCGGGCGGCGCGACTCGCTCTAAGTGCCATTTGCTGGGGCTTGCGCTCTCCAGCCCTGCTTTGACCTGACATGTGTGAGGAAGGAAGAAGGCGTTGAAGTAGGAGAAGGTGGCCGCCGTGATTGCGTTTAAATACAAGAAGTTATTCAAGGTTTGATAGAGGTACATAGATAGTTTTATCTCAAGCGCAGCACTGGTTCGACTACTTGCACACGTGTGTAGCAAAGAAAAGAGAGACGAGGTAAGATCGTTGCCCAGACACA
>Ga0307979_1000590_pt1 | contig 24999 bp, 28 predicted proteins | sample OrgLakmetage1058_FD_201833 | JGI IMG/M metagenome (GOLD analysis project Ga0307979, IMG submission 201833) | Saline water microbial communities from Organic Lake, Antarctica - #1058 | ecosystem: Environmental > Aquatic > Non-marine Saline and Alkaline > Saline | place: Antarctica: Organic Lake...
ATCGTTGGAGTCCACTACGAAAATCAGACCCTGGGTGTTGGTGTAGTAGTGGCGCCACAGCGGCCGAATTTTGTCCTGGCCTCCCACGTCCCACACTGTGAAACAAATGTTTTTGTAGTCCACCTGCCATAGCGCGAGTTCGGAATATAGCCGAGTGAGGAGAGGAGGGAATGTCAAACCGAGGAAGATTACGATTGCAAAAATATCGGGCTAGACGCTAAAAAGGGAGCTGGAGATGTGGCAACGATCACGGCCAGGCAACCCCGCTAGTTCAAACGATTGACAAACAATTGGAGCACACACACGACGCTGTCTGACATTCAAAGCTCGCATTTCCATCTAAACTTTCGAGCCTAAACCATGTGTTTTCATTTCGGGAGAAGGTCAGAGGAGGGCTCAGTACTCACCGTTTCGACGTTAAAACCGATGGTGGGGATGGTGGTCACTACTTCGCCCAGCTTCAGCTTGTACAAAATGGTGGTCTTGCCCGCCGCGTCAAGGCCCACCATCAGGATACGCATGTCCTTCTTGCCAAAGAACTTGGTGAAAAGCTTTGAGATGCTGAGGCCCATGGTTGGATCGGTTCACGGAAGCACAAAAACGCTGTCGAAGAGTCGCAAGAACAAAAACACACAAGATGCGCGCGAGCGGTGAGGAAATATGGGAAAGGCAAGACTTTATCTTACAATGATATGGCATAATATTTATACAGTAAAAAAATTGGGGCGCAAGCAAAGGGAGAGTCGGCTCTCAGCGGCGGAAACCGCAGAGGCCCTGTGGTATCCTGGCAGAAGCAAGCCCTCATTTGAACTCTCCCCAGCCAAGAACGATACAAAAGCTGCACGGGTGGGGGCGCGGAAATACAAAGGAAATATTTCAAACGCAATGTATCAAAGAAAGGGTGCATGCGCGTTGTCGCGCCCCGTCACTACGGGCGGGCCTCATCTTACAAAGAAAAGGAGCCACGTCGATTTGTGGCGCAAGTTGTTGTTTCAAGTACCACATTGGTGGCAATCGGTGTCTGACGTTGATTGGCTGTATCATTTGAGCGTCACCGATTGGCCACTTCGTCGAAATCGTTGTGAAGTGCGAGGTAATGGCGCATGGACGCGTGCATTCACCTTGTCAGGAGGCACACTTACACTCACCATCCCAGACCTCACCATTGTATTCACAGGTGCCGCAAATTAATTTGAGAAGAGTGACATATACACCAGCGGGATAAGCAAGGAACGTGACAGTGAAAGAAGTCCTCAAAATTGGCTTTAAAATGGCGGCGAGACGGTTTGCTGTGTTTAGCGCTCTCGCGTCGACAGCCTTTGCAGCAGTAATCACTGACTATGCATGCTACACTGGGTCGAGCTTATACGAGCGGTGAGATGGTGCTTGTGAATTGCCAGTGCACTCATCGAGTCCTTTTGAGCCTTTCTTCCCAGCTACCGGCATCCTCGTTCGTTATCGTTTGTAGCATTCGAACCTACCTGTTCGACCTCACGAGAGAGTCAACCAATGTTTCATGTGCTTCATAGTGAATAATATACTGAATAATAGCTAGCATGCATTTGTGTTCGTGAAGTTACTTACTAACAAGTGCTGCGCGTGATCACAGGTTGCCGAAGGTCTGTAACCAGGAAATGAGCGAATTCCCGACTGGAAATCCAAACGACGTAGACTCCTCCGATGCCAACACTTGGTATTTAAACACGCAGCTTTATGCATTCCTTTCAAAACATATTTTCATCTTATTCTTCTCTTGAGAGTACTCTGGATGTGCTATTGGGCTTTGTAAGTGCTGCTTCTGATTTATAAGGCTGATGAGTGGAGCTTCGGCATTGAATTTAATAGAAGCTCATATTGACGCACCTTATCATGCTTATTCGCGCATTTCTGGTTTAAAAAATCGATGACAGGTTTTGCAGTGCGACTAAGGTGACGGAAATGTCGAAATCTTCCGAGCGGAAGCCGCCTTGGATCTGGTCGTGTGCGACGGCGAAAGAATGCAACGCCACTTGCGGTAAGAGGAAGGAGTCATAAAGGACCCCAAAGTGCCTTTTTCCTTCATGTAATTACGAGTACTATAGAGTGATTGCGGCACCAGTTCAAAGTCCAGTTGAGAATCGAGTTATCGAACTTCTAGTTTGACTTCTTTCCGTCGAAAGCTGTCTCCCCCAAGATTCCCATAGCAGTAGCAGGGTGTGCACGATTAGAGCTGGTTTATCCTGTTTAACTTTCTACCACCATTCCTCACTTGTACCGCCTTTTTCTCTCCTTTTATTCCTCGTGTGTGTTCCTCTTCTCAGCGGAAGTGGACGTCGTCGGCGATGTGCCCGAATGCCACGGTTACTACGGCGAAAACGGCCAAGGAGCAGTGCTCTCCGACATGGCTGGAATTGAAGTGAAGACATGGTGTGCTCCCGCCGCCAACAACCGAAATGAACCCAATTCCCTCATGTGGCCCAAGGGCGGCGACCTTCCTGCGGCCTTAGACCTGGTGCTCCCCTTTCAGGATGAGCTTCACCCCACAAACGCTGGGTTGAGCGTGGGCACTGGCGCCAGGCAAGCCATTTTGATTGCCACAGCTGCAGCCGCCGCCCTCGCAGCTATTCTCGCTTCTCAATAGCCGAGCTTGAGGAATTGATAGGGTCGACTTAAGAAGCAAGTAGCCGAAATACAACGCCATGAAGTTAAAGCGTGAATCAAATTTTCCGTGCCAAATCTAGATAAAGCCTAAACCTACTGTACCTACTGCCTTATTGATTATTAAGTAATTTAGTACGATATGGCATTTGCGCGCAGTTAATTGTCCTGGGTTTAATCTCACATTCGTATTCGCGGGTGATTTCTGAGAGAGGGGTTATGTTACATGCCGAGAGAAGCCTTAAGCTATGTACTATGCATCACATATATTGGAATCGCACGAGAACAAGGAATCACAACGGGTATATCCTATATTTGGGGCGTGAGAGCCGTTGAAATCGTTTGTTGCGCTTGCGACGCCCAGTGCAAGAAGGCAGCGCTGGCGACACTACCCGTGGACTGCTGTGCGCGCACTTGGGAGTCGTAGTAATACAAGAGCACCTAATGCGGGCCAACATACAGAGAGAGAGAGAGCGAGCGAAATTGAGCCAAGGGAGTGCAATAAAAGATCCTTTATCAAATCCTCCTGTTGTCACTTACCGCCATGGGCTGACCAACGATGCAAAAAGTGCACCAAAACAGGAAGTTACCGGCGCCTGTTTCTCGCCACAAAGGAAATCGCTCTTGAAGTTGCTTGGTGATTGCCACCAATGGGATCTTGGTTGGAACGAAAGTTTCAGAAGCAATGAGGACACGTGAGGACATGCTAGGCAAAGTAAAATATTCAAGTGAAGATCAGAATTTCATAATGTGGACTTCGAGAAAAAGAAGAACAATATTACTGTGTCGATGGCATGGAGGGATGAAAGTAATATTAAAGGAATTCGTTTGCAGAAGAATGTAGCTCAAGAGAAAGAACGCAATTAAATGCAGGCCAGTCGTGATTGAGTCGCATGTGTCTGACCTGCCCGAGCATGGCAGCGAAGGAGTAAACGCGCAGCATGTGAAAGGGCACTGACACCAGAAGCTCGTGAAAGGCTGCGGAGAAGAGGAAGATGGCAAACACGCACTGGCCGCGGTTGAAACCCGCTCGTACGAGGGGGAAATACAGGTGCCGGACCTAGTTGCAGACCCCCAAGAAAGAAGAAGGAGGTATAAACGAGATACCTACAAATGCAGCTGTATAAACTTATATCCTAGAGAGCAATAATGAATAAACGGCAAGAGAAGCAATTCGAAATAAAACTGATAGCTACACACACAGAAGAGAGAAGAGCTATGAAATGTACAATGTTCCGATTACCATCCAGTAGTGCACGGGCAAGTTCCAGAGGCGCCAGTACTCCTCAAAAGTGGTGGCATTCCACCAATCCTTGTAAAAGACACGGTCACCAAACCGCAGGAGTTCCGCGAGCAAGTTCAAGAACAAGTGAAAGATGAGGTAAAACATGAGGAGCCAGAGGTAGGTGACCGGCATCGCCACGTACAGCAGCCGCTCTAATATATGCCAGGGCTCCAAACGATCGATCGAGGCAGTGGCTTCCACGACTGACGGCATCACGTGCTGCTGCGTTAAAAACACCTGGGGAAGTATATTCCAAAGGAACAAAGAGAGATGCAGGCGGTGAAAGGCACGTGTCAATGAAAGGTAATGAAAATTCAGATTTAGAGCTCAGCTGGACGGGGTTCGAAGGCACATCTTTTAACAAAGAGTACCATGAGGGACACGCAGCCGGCGATTCGAATTAAGAGGGAGTAGACCATCCAGCCGCGTCGGGTTGGGGAGCGAGGAAAGTTCAACTGGTAAGTCAGCGTGGGGGCCGCCCAAAAATAATACCTACAATGAACGCAGAGACAAGGGAGTAAGGATGAACAACAAAAGAAGTACAGACCCTGCATTGACGCAAGTGTTTTGTCCAAGGATCTCAAAGTTGCTATCAGAGAGGGGCAAATGAAAAGGATCTTCGAGAAGCGCTGCGACCCAAGTCCTACGCTAGTGACGCACGCACAGGCACACAACGAAGACACAACTTCTACTGCAGCTCTTACAGGTCTTGAAGGCCGACGTTGTAAGGGTACCGCACCATGAGACCTTCGGTGTCGCTGACGGTGTTGGTAAATTTGGCGATTAGCGCGTCGACCTAGGGGAGGAAGAAGCAGGTGCCACGGCGCAATGACACGAATGAGAAAATATGCTATAACGAGTAAGGGTGCTCTCCGCAACATACCCAAGCAGGAAATATGAATACATCAGCGACACGTCTCTCTCTATCAAAGCTTTCACCTGGTCCATCGGCAAGTTGGCAGCTTCTCTTGCGGCTTGCCGGTAATCGTTGTTCACGTGGGCGTAGCTCACCTAGTGCACATGTAGGCAGTTTACAGGGAAACGGTTGTATGTCTTGGAGGCTCAGGAGACAGAATGATGAGAATAAGAATAGTCGTATGATTCATTGCGGCCTGTTTGTATTTTTTTTTGGAATGTACCAATTTCATAAAGAGAATGATGGTGGCGAAGATGAGCACTGACGCAGCCATTGGATCGGCGCTTCTTCCTAAAGATACGCCACTGATGATGGCAATGCGACCATTGTCGCAGGTGCTTGTGCCGTCAACATTGGCATTTTGGTGGGCACTGCAGACTGCGTCACTACTGTCACTGCTGCTGCTGCCTCCTACAGCCCAGACTACCGCAGTAGGCAACGCTAGAGATGTTAAGATGTTGACCATGTTCGCGAGGCGCACTATCCTTTCGTACGGCATCGAGGGATGCCGGGTCGCGAAAGACTCAATGCCATACCTAAGGAGAGGCAAGGCAGATGAAGAAACGTAAACTATTGCTTTTCTAGGAGCACGTTGGTGTGATATATACGGTAAGTATTATTGCGGTACTGGAAGTAGAGATTGAGAAAAACAGATGGGGAAAATTAGAACACTTACGCCGCAAAGAGGCAGCAGTGGTGGAGGAGGTAGCAGCACAGATAAGGATGGTCCTGCACATGCGCGAACACACACGGAGCTCAGCACAGATATAAAGTGGGGAAGCAGAGAAGTGCACCAAGAAACATGAAAGAAAAACATAAAAGAGGCATGGCCATGAAATCTTGCATCAAGCTTCTTTTAACCTACCAGAGGATGAAAGCTGATGCTTTGAAAGGAAACAGCCGCCGACAATTCCGGTAAGCGAATCAATAAGCCGTAAATCTAAGCAACACAAAGCACACACATAAACAAACAAGACGTGATGACGGTGTCGTCGTCTTACAGGAAAAGGAGCTATCTCACACAACGAACCTATTTCACCACAACGTCATGAAAAAAAAAAACGAACCAAGAAGTTTTTGAGGAACATGCGAAGGTTGGAGACGACGAGAATGAGGGCTGCCAAGTTGAAGAGGCCTCGGTAATTCTGTTTGGAAGACTCTTCGGCGCTCAGGAAGCTCGGCTGCGTGCAGCGGTGCATTGGTTTCGAAGCTGGGAAACCTCCTCGTGGTCGCGGTGTTGGCGGGGGCTCAGCTCCTGTGGGCACGGCGGGCACTTCTGTAGGCTCAACTTCCTTCGTCGGTGCGTCGCCTTCTTTAGTAGTGGCAGCGGTGACTGCTGCCTCCTTCCCTGAGGCGCCGTTCTCAGAGTCCTTCGCTTCCTGAGAGCCTTCTTCTTTGCTTCCATCGCGTTTCATCGCATAAGCTACAGGCGGAGGTGCTCCTGATGGCGACACCGGTGGTTGTTGCTGAGAATCCGAGGAGAGCAAAGAGGGCGATGAACCATGCTGCGAGTTTGCAGAAGCAGGAGCTGGCTCATGTGCCAATTGTAGCGACGCTAACGACTTGGACTTGTTGTGCTTCAAGTCACCGCTGTTGTTAGGCAGTGGTGTGAGCAGAGGTGCCGCGAAGCCCGAGGCCGCATTTTGGCAGCGCGGCAATAAAGCGCGCGCCCAGGCGTCGATCCAATCCGACGATTCCGAAGAAACGCGAAGAAGGGCACCCGAGGATGGACCTCGCGAAGTGCCCTCCGCACCTAAGGTAGAAGCAAATAAGCAAATGCACACACATGAGAAGAAGTTGACAAAGAGGAATCGAGAGACGAAAAAAACAAAAGAAGGCTATTTTGACGAACACAATACTGATGTTTAATTCTGTTTCATCTTCAGCGCTTCTACGCATGTACCGTGGAGGTACAAAGCAAGCACGTGGAAGGTTTTGCCCCGGCGCAATTTCTTTTCGCCTTCTTTGAGAACCACACACCGGTGCAGCGCAAACATGCCTCGAGGGGTGGCGTCGTGTTCCCCTGAAGAAGAAAATAGGTATTGTAAGAGGTAAGATAGATAAAAACCAAATCGTAGACGTCGGTAAGAAAGCTTTTCTTCTTCTTTCGTTTTTATTTCCCTCTTCACCCTTCTGTTTACCGCGGTAGTACTGCAGGCTCCCCCCTTGCAACACGAAGAGCCTGGGCTCCCAGCGGCTCCCGCTCCCGCCCCACAGCAGCACGTTCACCTCGCGCTCTTGCATCTTGTGCAGCCACCCGCGCATCCCAGACGACGACGACGACAAGAAGGACGACGCAGAAGAAGACTGCAAGGCTCTCGGCGAGGAATGCAGTGTAGCCGCCGAGGAAGGAAGAGCCTCTGCAGACCCGTCGCCGTTGGCTCCGAATCCTTCCTTGTAAGCGGGGTCGCTCCCGAGCCGCAAGCGCCGCGCGGACGCTGCCGCTGCTTCAACGGACTCGGACGAGCGCTCCAGGCGAGGAGGCGGCAATGAGTCCGCGTCCATCTTTTCGGGTAAATTTGTTGAAAGGACAGGCAAAAGGGAGTGTGATTTTGGTGTACGGTAAAAAGTACGTCGAGATAAAATAATCATGGCGGGGTTGGTGAAGAGTCGTGTGCTCAAGTTGTTCAAACTTATCCACAGATCCTCCTTTTCTCCTTCTCACTTTCTTCAGCTCTTATCTCCTTTTACCGAGTCAGGCTGGGATAAACTGCGGTTCCCAGACCGAAGAGGCTGGTGCCTAGAAAACACATCCGGCGGATTCGACTTTCGAGGGGACATTCCATATTGCTCGTCTTGGCCGCTGCCGTTGCCTACATAACCGTTGCCCGAGGCAGACTGCGGAGATGGCCCTTCCTGAGAATAGACATATGTGCCAGAAATTCATTGACACAAAAATCATATGAGAATGTATTCACAATAAATAGCATGGTGAAAGCAAGAGCACAGGAAACAACTCGAAAAATGTACTATTGTCCACTCTCGAAATAACATTTGAGCAAGTTTAGCGCCGCAAGCTCAAGTGTAGCACCGCAGCCAATCAAACAATTACCGAAAGGGCCCAAAGATCCGGTGGATCATCTCTTTGGTCGTCACTTTCGCCGCTCACGAGAAAGCCGTTGCGCGAGCCCCAGTTTGGGTCTTCTAAGAGAACCGAAGCCACATACCTGAGAGAGAAGAGGAAGAGAGAGGTGTTAAGAAAAGCGAGGTTGATGAGAAAGTAGAGCAGTTTCTACTAAATTTTATGAAGCGCATCTTTGTACTTGAAAGCAGCAAACACAAATACTCACGAGGCAATGGGCTCTTCAATATTAGAAGAGCCTTCCGTAAAAAGAGCCTGAACTAACTATAGCAATCGCCACACCGCACTTACATGTCTTTGGCTTCGTTGGTGCTGAGGCCTCGCCTAGAGTACCAAGCATCCCATTTCGCGCCGCCAACCGGGTCCAACAGGCCTGCATTGGATAGACGCACACACGCCATTGCCATAATAATATCGCGGTGAACTCAATACATGATGGAAGAGAAGCGTGAACACACGATGCGGAGGAAAGCGAACAACGAACTGCTATCGAGGATGGCAACAAGAAATTCAAGAGCACGTAAAATATACGAATGAAAAGACCACAAAATGGCACTATGATTATCGAAATAAAAACGCACCTGGGCGAGGTGTGTTGTTGTCTCCTAGTTTTGCTTGTTTGAAGAGGCCATAAAAGCCTAGTTTTGCGGCGCCTCCGAGCTGAGACTTCATGCTACCTACTTCCTCGACCTGTGAGTGAATAGTGAGAATCAATTATTGCATATAAATTCACCAAGTAACAAAGAAGAACAAGTTTAACTAGGTCAAGACGATTTACTGCGGTTTAAAATGATGCTGCACCGACCGCAGTCTCAAACACCGAATCCGTCACAGTGAAAGGCGGGGGAGGCAATCCTTTAGCAGCTGCTTCAGCGGCGAGTGCTGTGGCGGCTGCGGCTTCCGCTAGCTGAGAGGCGTTGCCATGCACCGACGGAGTAAAATTCGGGTCGTTCTCCTAAAAACAGGCAAGACGAAATCACTAGTCAAAAGAAAAACCACAAGCTACGTATCGCATCGTCAATCCCTCGCCTTGTTGAGAAACAAAAACATAAAAGTGAAGCTTTCTTCATGATGCTGCGACAACTTTAAGTCTACCAGCTAGACTGCGTCACCAAGAATCAGCTATTCCTCTAGCTCTTCTCAGCATTCATTCTAGTTATGATTCAAGACCATCAAGTCACCTGCACGCAAGCAATGTAAGCCCACCGAGCCTCCGCTTGGCTTTTGCCCTTGTGAGCTGCCCATCCTTCAGCACGGTCCAGCCGCCACGACGGCGCTTGCCAAAAGCTGCCACCAGCTCGCAGGCCAGCTTTCGAGCTCTCATCAGGTGCATCGCCCACCGTCGCCTTTATGTGGTGCAGAGCTTACTCTTGAGGGCACAATTAAAAAACTCATTGAAACTGCCTCCTTCTCTATGCCACTCAAAAACATGCGTATAATTCAACCGCTAGCCGAAGCGTCAGAGGTCAAAGTGAAAACTCTCACACTCCTTCTTTCATGCGCGCACTCCCTCTCGGTCCTACTATCTTTTAACCCCGTGAATCGAACGACATCAATCGTCAGTTGAGGGGGTGAATAGTGAGCTTGCTGACGATGTACCTGCTTGAATAAACCGTAGAGCTTAAGCTTAGCGGAGTAGCTGAACCCTTTCCCGCGCTGCCGATACCACTCAGAGGCCTGCGAGAACGCCACCTCGTCCATTGTGTGGGGACGTTCCGACGCTCGGACTGTAGGATATGAGATATATGAGCTTTCCCGACATTCGTTCTCAATCTTCAAAAATGAAAACGCCTCGATTTCTGAAAGCTCGGGTACTTGAGATGTACCAGTTACAAAATGGGGTTCTGTCTTCGTCTTCTGTCTGTCCTGTTTACTCCTTGTTTCTTGCTTGTATAAGAATATCTAACACTTACGCCTCGTGCGGCGGATTCGGTTTTTCCTCGGAAGAATATTGCTAGATCATTACTTTTCATCGGCTATTTAACATTCTAGTCAGCTCATGAAGGAAGGGCGAGGCAAAGGGCTTTTTGCTGGTGCATTTGATTTGCTGATGAAGGAAGGGGTTTTCTTCTTGTTCTTGAACGCGCGAGCTCTCATTGTGCGCGTAACGAAGAAACGAGGGGGAATAAAGGAAAACAGTAGGGAAGGGATTTGGGGTTTCAGAGCACATTAGCCCGCCAAGGGCAGAAGTGTGCTCATGCTGCTGTTGCAACGGGAGGAGAAGGAGAATAAACACGGCCTTTCCTTTCTACCCGAGCCGGATGCTTGATTGGCCCATCTTTGTGGGCATGCGCTGTTGCGGCGCCTCAGTGGATTGGCAACCCATCACTTTCCCGTGGGTGCCTCGCACTGCTGGTGCGGGGGGCTCGGTCGCCACTACGGGGTGTCCTCGGAAGTGGGATGCACCGAGTTTGTGCCCCTGTACGCGTGTCCATACGAGCGAAAAGTGAGACAAATCCCGGCAGACAAACTAATCAGAAGGAACAAGAGCAAACAAAGCGAACAACAACCGACAGTACTCGGTTCGCTTGATAATTCCCTCGCATACCTCAGCCAGGTTGGTGGAGGCAAGGGCTGGGTAGGCAGCGACTTTGGACTTTGGAGGCGTTACTTCGACGCCGGTGCTCGCGTTTTCGTAGCCGAATCGCTGCTCGTGGGGGTACTCGTGTGGCTTGAACGCTGGGGCCTACACATAGAGGAAGAGGACAAGAAGGAAGAGCCAGCAAGGGCAGTGCGGAAGAATGATGACATGAGCCGGCGCTGAAGAGGAGCTAGTGCACGCAGTCTAGCAAAATAAATCAAGGAACCAAAACAAGGGAAAGACGTAGCGATCAAGGAGGGTACCAAGACACCCCTCACCAGAGGTTTGTGCATTTCCGAGGAGAGCCAAGGGGCCGCTGGGCCGGTGCCCACGGCGAAATCCGGCGGGGAGGACTCAGAGCACATTTTCGATTTCGGTAATGCATCAACGCTCTTGTAAGGTGGAGGCACTAAGCCCGCCTGTCATTGGTGTGATGATAAAGAAGATTGTGAAAGGGAGGTGGAGAGAAGAGGCGTTTGATGAGGAATAAACTGGGAAAAAAATAAAGACAGAAGAATTTATGTATCAACAGGACAAAACAGAACAATAATAGGTAACTACCGTTACGTTCTTGGCTAAGTTGGAGGTCTAAACGCACACTGCGATGAGAAAGTAAAGGATTCCATCTGTATCGTTACCTCCAGGTGCTCTTCGCCCAGCCTCGAGTGGTGGACGCTGTCAGGGTTGTGCCACTCTGGCGGTTCCATGTTCTTGGACAGGTGCTCCTCGCCCATCCTGGTGGTGACCTAATATGATAGCAGGCGCAGACGAAAGCGATGGGTAGAGAGTGACGCAATCGAAACAACGACTGAAGAAGCGCCATGATGCGCTATGGTAGAGGAGTCGCGCGCCTTCGAAGAGAAACAGAGCGAGGAAGGTCGGAAAATAGGTAGGCGTCCTATCCAAGTGTTAACACTCTAGGTCCAGTACCTTTGGGTGCGGGTAGGGCGGCGGCACCAGTCCGGTGGAAGTGTGGGAGCGGCCGATGTTGAGCACGCCCGGGTAGGACCGCTCCTTTTGCTTGTCGAACTTGGCGCTGTTCTCGGCCGTGATGCCTTTCTCCACCTGGTGCAAGTGCTCAGCCCCAAAGCTCTGAGGCGCCACACAAAAAGAGAAACACAGCAGCGACAAACAACAACAAATACGATGACGATGTGAGCTGGGCTAGCAGCAAGCACATTGGAGAGCCTATAGAAACTAGCTACAAGCGCGTGCATGTGCGTGCGTAGAGACCAAAGGTAACAGTTTCTCTAGGCGCTCGCACGCCATCCCTCTGCAGCACTTGTTTCGTCTCACCTGGCCTTCGGGGTACTCGCGGCGGATGTGCGGCGGCAGACCTTTGCGCGAATCGTACTTGGACTCGCCGCCATCGTCGCCGAAGGAAATCGAAGAGCAGCCCATTTGCTGTGGGCGTCAAGTGCGAGAGGGAAGCGAGCGATTCAGGATGAAGTGGGTAAGAGTAGTCCCAGGAGGGAGAACGAAAGAGGAGAATGCGAGTGTGGCGGCGGCAGAAGGAGTAAAGGAACAATACCTGTCGGCAGGCGTACACGCGAGCGGAGAGCTTTTTCACTTCTTCATCGGGGACAAACTCAAACGGCTTGGAGGTCGCCATTTTGCCCATCTGAAAAAAACATCGGAAGCAAACGAGAATGATGCAGGTCAGAGGTGCTAGCTGAGGAAAGTGCGCATGTGTGGAGCGGCATTAACTTCAAGGGCTCCTATATTTGACACGCTTTGAGCCCGGGCGCGCGGTGCAACACGCCAAAAATGACAGCAAACCATCCTCTCTTCATACAGGCTGCGAGCTTGCCGGTTCGCGCGTCTCAAAATTTCCGGCGTGAAATGCGCACTCCTTCTAGAAGAAAATTCTGACCTTTTGGTCGTTGGGGTACTTTGACTGCCGCCTGTGAATGCTCGAAACGATGCGCTGCTCCTCTGGAGTCATGTTTTCGCGCTCAGTTGGATCGAAACTCAAGCTAAAAATAACGACCGCCGATTCGGTTTAAAAAAGTCGCACGTGACGGCAGCAGCCCGATCGAAAAAAAAAAAAAAACAGGGCATGAGGAGAGCGGCGTGGGTAACGCGCAAGGAAAGAGATGCAAAATGAGAGACAGCCAAGTACAAAATGTTTTCTAGTGTCATCCATACTCTCCTACGTACGATATCATACAGGAAGAGGCGTTCCTGCTTGAGAATATATTTCGGTTAGCGACGGCGTGGGGAATCTCTACCTGATGCTGCTCTTCCAGCGGTTTTGAGTTGAAGGGTCATAATTGACGTTGGGGCGGTACATCTTCCCTCGCCTAAAAACGCAAAAGCTAGCGGCGTGAGAAATATACTGCTCGAATCGCTTGGAGCACGGCTACTCACGTGGCGGCGGTCGGCTCTCGGCACTATTCTCACCGGTGAGGGTGTGTCGACAAAAGTAAAATAAACGGTAAAGTGTCGAGTGTGCACACCCGCCCTCCAAAGGGGGAATTTTACCAAGATGTGGGTCAAGTTTATGTTGACAAGAGAAATTAGTGCAGATCCCCCCTCTCAAAAGTACGAACTCTTCATGAAAGAAGAAAGTTCCTTCCTTTTTCTCTCTCTCTTCTCTTCTCCTCCTCAATTTGAAATCAGGCAGGTCTATTTCAGGGCTTTCGTAGGAAGACTTGCTCTCATTCACCGGAAGCAATAACCACAGAGTGTATCATTGCAAGAACGCTTACATGTCAACGCACCCGCTTACAAAGTATCATCTACTGAGCTGGAATGCATCGTCGTCAAAAGACGCTTCGCAAAAGCATCAGGGGTAAGCTTTTCCTGCACAGGGAAAAAGAAAAAGAATCACACAGTCTGGACTCACGTGCCCGTTTTACGAACCAATAAACGCGACTGATTTATACTTATTTTGTTTTCTTTGCACATATGCACGCGATAGAAGCTTCGGTGATCATCCAGCGCATTCTTCATTCCAAGAGCGTGACTCAAACATAGGAGGGGTACTAGCAGGAGAATTCCCTTCGGACATACATCGTTTTCCGGTTGCTGAGACTCCTTGTGAGCCATCTTCCAATTTCCCACAAGATATGCTCAATCAGTTTGATAGCAATCAATATTCCGATGAGGATAGCCACCAACAGAGTTCGCATCGACAGTATGAGGAAGAGGACAGCGACGACCATGGCTATGAACAGTTCTTGAGCGCAAAGGAGGAAGCCACAGCTGCCTCAGAAGAACAGCAGGTACTCGAGGGCTTGGCAATAGAATTGATGACTTTATGTATGGAGATTGCTGCGGAACAGCTAGAGCAGGAGCAAAGCATCAGTGTGAGCAGCAATGACAGTTCTGGGAGTTGTCGTGAAGGAGATGACCAAAGGATCGGCTTGACAGCAGAGGACGAAGACGACAGTGCCTCTCGTGGATCATCCCAGTCACATACTGGTGATGAGAGTGATCCAACAGATGATACGCTCAATGACTCCTGCAGCCTAGAACGTGATGGCAGTGGTGGTGACCGTCGGAGCTATGAAAGTGGCAGCGAAAACAGCCTCAGCGAGAGCGAAGATGGTCCACGTCATGGTGACCATTGGAGCGACGAAGGTGGCAACTCCGGTACCGAAATGCAAGAAGACGACGAATCATCTGAAGGTTTTGATGCATGATTTCAAGGATGGATTCTATGTATCAAAATTTAGGGCGAGTGGTTGAGCGGGACATAACGTCACACACTACAAGCTACACGCTGTACGCTATACGCGATACCACCAAACACTGGGGAACATCCAAAACCAGATGGAAGCGATTCCAACCTGGATCGATTCAGAAAGTTCAGAAAACCGCCCTCCGTTGACCTCCAATTATCTTCATGAGGACGTTAACATACTTCGTACCCCAGCCATAAATTTCAAAGTTCAAAATTCATATTCATAAATATGATTCCCTTTCGCCACTTCTGTCGCCTCGTACTGCTCAAACACTCTTAACTAACGACGCCACATCTCGTTATATCCGCATTCCTGTGGAATATCTTCGTCCACTAAAAGAATATGAAAATTATTCTGGGTTGCCTACAGCAGCGCTCAAGAGATCGGCTACAGATGTCAATTTTGCGCGAGGTTTCTCAATCTGCTCACCTTGTGCTACTTCTGTGGCATCGATCGCCTGCCACGCATTCCATGAAACTGGCAGTTGAGATTTCTCAGCTCTGGATTGCGCTGCTGTTCGCTCTGTCACTAGTGCCTTCAGTGCATCGTAGCCTTTCTTGCTGTGACTTGAGCACTCGTTCCCGTTTCCCACCTTCACTTCTGAGTCAGGCAGGTTCAAAGATGCTTCGCTGAGGTAGTCGGCAAGCACAGCAGCAGAAGCTTCCTTCCCGTCGGTCACGTTGCTTCCAATGATACCTGAAGGGCCCCTTTTCAACCAACCAGCCGCATATAAACCTGGCACAATTGTTGCACCTTCTTGATTGTTGGCTAGTACTCTCGGCCCTTTCTCACCACCAGCTGTCGGCACCACCTACATGGAAAAAGCACCGATCGTACGAATCAAAAGAAAGACAACACATCACCAAATTTGAAAGTCGCATTTCTGAGATTGAAGGGCATTATCTGTAGAAGCAACATTTGACTTTAATACAATATAAACGAGTAAAAAATAAGAAAGCACTAGGGGCGTAAAAGTTAAGAAAAGAAAGATTTTCAACGAGGCTTACCCCTCTCGGGTTGTCGAAAGGCACGCCCGAGTCCGCCGGGACTGACTGCCACCCAACTGAGGTGAGCACCAGACCGCAATCCAGTGTCACTGGGTCAGCGCCTAGTAAAAGAGGTGTGCAAGAACTGAGATGGAACAGGATATACGAGACAAAGGAAACTGTGCAGAATCTTATAATGCGATATCACGCACACACACACACCCACCGGGTTCCGGGACTGCTTTCTGAGAGCCCGGCGGGCCTTCAAGTTGGGTGCGTTGAAAAGTAACGCCGCTCACGACATCAGCCCCGGGAGAAGGCTCTTCGATGGCTACTGGCGCTAGCAGAAAGCGCACGCTGATCTGATTAGTTTCAAACAAAAAGAGTTCCCGTCATAGACTTCACGAAAAAATAGGAGTTTTCTTGCTTGAGCATGCATAGAAAGAATGACGCTGTGAGATGATTCGCAAAATGAAGTGCAAGGGCTTTTTATTTCAAAATATGCTTCACCACGGGCGGGTCCGTCAATTGAGGCGAATCTTCAGAAGCATGCGACTCAAGGAGTTTGTACAAGCGTTGCTTTGGCCTTGTGTTTGACACCTCCGCTTTTGACGCCTCCGTGGAACTCGCAGTCAATTCCTTGGCGTTCACTCGAAGCTCCACTCCGTGCCCGAGGCGCGTTAACTCGCGCAATTCCTTGAAGGTTGAGGTAAGAGAGGGAGCGAAGAAAGCATTTAAGTGGATGGATGGTCAGAAGCAATGTTGCCAAAAGTAAAAAAAGGTATTTTACGCCATCCTCTAGCTAATTAGGTTTTTCTAAGCTAATAGCGCACCCCCTAACCTTGATGGTGAAGTTTGCCTGCGCGCCGCCACGTCGCCCCACCACTGAAATGCGCTTCACGCCACAAACCTTAGAAAATGCGTCGCCAGCCTCGCCCGGCGGCGTCGAATGGCGAAAAGAAGCAGCTCGAAAGAGGGTGTCAGTGGCATGGGTGCATATGTCCGTGGCGGCGAGCGCTGCGGCATCGGCAGAGGGCGCTACTTCTTCTTCTCCTCCAACATGTGCGGCGACGGCCTCCTCGCTTGAAGCAGATTGAGCATGAGTAGGGACCGTAGTAGTGGCTGCTTTGGCTAAAATGCGCGCGCAGTCGAGTGCCACGTTACCATGCCCCAAAATGACTACATGTGGGCTTCGCTTCAGCGCTTGCTCTATCTGCGGCCCGAGGTGCGCGTAACCTGGCAGACCATTGTACCACGATACGAAGGTGCGCGCGCTGAAGACGCCCTCCAGCGTGCTTTCGCCAGGGATCTTCAGCCGCCGGTCCGCGTCTGCACCGTACGCTAAGACCACCGCATCAAACCTTTCTCGGAGCTCGGCCAAGCTTACAGGGCAGGGTTTGGGCTCATGGCGCACGGAGCTGCCACCATCACCATTAATCTCACTTTCATCAGCAGAGGTTTCGGTGGCAGTATTGGGATCAGCCAATGCCACGTGACCGCAAAACTTGAAGCGTGGGTCTTCTGCAACTGCGCTGAAGTCAGCTTCCACGTTTTTGACTTCTGGATGGTCGGGGGCCACTCCGAATCGAACTAATCCAAATGGCACTGGCAGCTGAAAGAGAGCACACAGACAGGACAATAAAAGCAGAAGAAAAACCACTCAACTTCACAACGGTGTTCGAGTTTGGGCACAAAGTTAAGAATGAGCGTAGCACATAGATGAACTGGTATATGTCGAAGATGTGTGTGTGTATACTTGCCTGTTCAATGATGGTCACTTCGGCCACATGCTCTGCTGGTGCTTTCAGAAGGTACCTAATCGTGTGCATCGGGTTCGAGTCAAGTGAATTCAATTGTTATCGACATCGCCGCAGCTCCTAGGGTAGCCAAATAAGCCGATCCCGGCTGGCGCAAAAATCGCGATAGTGAAATGATCCTTAGTCATTAAACGACATTCTCTACTTTAGCTAGTTAGTAATGATATGGACAGAGCGTTTTAAATTTACTTGGCTGTGTAGAAACCAGAGGGGCCTGAGCCAACGATAGCAACGCGGGCCCCACTTCTATCGGGAGCAGCCAAGGCCAGGCATCGGTAGGCAGGTGCGCATCGGCTGCCCAATCCTAGATTATTTTTGATGCTACGGATTGGAACTCGGAGCATCAGGCCTTTCAGTAGCTGACGTGCTTCCTAGCGATGCACAATGTGCTCGATATGAGCTACAGTACGAGAGCTCGTAAAATTCGAGGACTGCAGTTGGGAAGCGGCTTCACACGAGCGAATGAGGGCTGTACAGGCACGAACCTAGGAAGCCTCCTACAGACAATGAATGGAAGCTACTAGCTGGCTACTTACCTGCCCTGGTAGGTACGAAGCTTCGTATCGACGTATCGACCGACCGACGACCTGAGATGATGACGACATGAAGACCAACTATTACTCTAATATAGTGTTCTGGCTTTCAAAATTGTTTTGCTGGTAAAAATGACAGCTAGACCTCGTGACCGGGGCGAGTACGACTCAGACGAGGAGCTTGATGAAGGAATAACGCCAGAGGCTAGCACCACACCAATGTCGATAGAAGTGGTTGACCGATTGGCCCGGCGTTTCAAGGAGGACGATGCTTTCGGCTCAATGCTTGACGATTGGGTGGATGCCAACTGTGCGGCGTTTGCCGATAGTAGAAGTAGGAGCAGCGAGGGCATCGATTCAACTAGTGATGTTAATTCTAGCGACAAAGAACTTCACTTAGAATTAACTGCTCTTCACGAGCAGTTTAAAGCATTGTACGAGCGCCGCCTCGAGGATTACATTTCAGCTGAAGGCGTCACGGTGACTGACTTCTACCAACAGATTCGCGATTCCGAAGATATCTCCAATGGTCAGAGCAGCACTGCACTCATTGGACAAATTCTGCTGGCAACATTTGATTTTGAAGTATTTCGAGTCATGATGCGTGAAGCTGCGCTTAGCGATTCCAGTGGGCAGCATAAATAACAAAATTATAATGTAGTAGCGAGGATTGTGGATCGAGTCTGTATGTCTTGTGTATCATTGCTGAGCGAGCTGGCGCCTCTCAGATCGCCCCGCAAATAAAGATAGATATTAGCCTACAGTGACCGGCTATCTTTCCTGTTCTCTTGCATATTTCCATGATTATTTAGCTATAGTAGTTTGCTAGGTTCTAGCTGGCTGGCCCCTCTTATTTTTATTTCCACTTTAGGCATATTCTCAGCCACAGAAGGTTGTACGCGTATTTCCACCGTAGACGGCGGACCTCAGATAATACGCGCCGCACTTCTGCATTCAAACGCATCGAACTCCTCTTTGCCGTTCCTTTTCCTGTGCTTTGCCCTCCTTTTAACTCCCCTAAATTAATTATCATTTGCCATTTTTTAATTCTCAGTTCTCAGTTATCAGTTATGAGTTATAAGAATTACATATGGTATTATATTCTTGCCCTTTCGCTTACTACTACTGGTATAGAACAAACTTTACTCCGTCTCGAGAATTACCGACCCCTCGATTCAATAAAAGGAAGAAGAAATTTGTATATATTGTGAAACACTGCCTTCTCCCTTTCTGTCATTCAAAGTCTGACGCGCTTTCGTCGCCGGCGTTTGCGTTGGTGAATTTGTGCATGCGCTCGCTCATGGAGCTGCCGCCGCGGTGCGCCCTCTCGTCCTCAGTGCTCGCTTCGCTGTCCTCGTTGTCTTCGCTCTCCCCACTGCTGCTGGTCTCTGCGTCGCCCCACAAGTCCCACTCTGGCCCGACGTCAACGCGGCCTTGGTTCGTCAAAGAGGTGCTCTCCACCTGCATGGATCAAAAGAAGGTACATAAAGAGAAGAAATTGATTAGAAAGCAAGGGGAGCATTATCAACAACAAACTAGCTCATTTTTTAATTCAACCAATAGCACATGCATTCACCTTTCTCATAAGGCTTTTGAAGCGCTTGTACTGTTTTTCGTGCCATTTGCTGCTAGCATCGTCGACGAAATCATCCGCGGAACTCTCGTACACCTATTCGGACCGTGATGGAAATGCGCGCATGGTACCATCAAACCACGGAAATAGAGTACAGCGAATAAACTTCAAGCGCGTTCATACGCAACCTCTCACCCTCTATAGTTCGGCAATCGACAAATCTCTTTGGTTCTTACCGTACGCAAGCGCCGTTTAACGCGAGTCATGAGACGACACTTGAAGTGCCAAGCCGCGTGATAGAGCTGCGCTTTAGCTAGACAGTTTACTCCCACCTGGTAAATATAATAGCCGAAAATACGGCCAAGGCGAGAGAAGAATAGTGAACGTTACGGTCAAGGAAGAGTTCGCGGGGTCTCGAGTCGAAAGGCAACAGCAGCAGCTGCCGTGCACACAATTGATATCACTCACAAGGTAGAACACTCGCCGCGTGTCCACTTTACGAGCTGCCCGTGCCTTCGCAGCGTCGCTTATACCAAGATCCCACCGTTCGCTGTAAGAATGCACACGGCAATCAGGGGACAAACATATCAAGAAAATAAAAAAGAAGCCCAATTACGATGTCGTCTCATGGACCTCGGGCAAATCAAATCGATAGCAATTACACCCAAGACAGTGTCGCATCCCTTGAAGTTCCTTATACCTGTTCATGAAGGTGAAGGAATCGTAGGGCGCACCGGAGAGCGTCAAGCGGTAGGACGCCGGGTGTTTCCCGCGGCCACAGGCGTCGCAAATGCCCACATCTTCGCGCAACACCCGGCACCTGCAAGAGTGGAAAGGAAGGACAAAAAAAGGAAGGATACAGTGAGTAGACGAAAGCAAAATAAGTGCGGTGCATGTTCGTGTATTTTATTCTTCTATTATATATTCGCGCTTACTTGGCCCTCGGGAACATGCGGATGTGCTCGCGAAAGTACGGCTTCCACGCCATGGTGCCCAATTGCGACTCCGCTAAGGTGGCCAGCCGCCCCACCTGAGGGGGGGGCAACAATCGTGAATGTGGCTCCGTGAGATAGCAACAATAGCTCCATGACTGAGAACAAAGCTGAAATTCATTTGAAAAAGTGGCAGTGGGAGGTACGAAAGAGACGTACTGGGGAGAACTGAGCATTATAGAGAAGTGTGAAGGAGCATGGGGTGAGAAAAAAGAGTACGACAGAAACACGATGCATTGCTCAAGCAGGCGAGTGATCGATGAGAACAAGACAACCCACCGTTTGCTCTTGCGCCGCCACTAGATGGCCCCAGGTCTTCCCCTGCCGCCCGTGCCGGGACAGGTTGCGCATGAAGGATTCCCCTTGCGGCTCAGATGCTCGCGCCATCACCTCGACTGTAGAGGCATCAGCAGAGGGACCACAATAATAAGAACAACCACAAAAGAAGTCAAGACGAGACAAAGGTTCATTCCACGAAAGCTTAAAAGAAGAGATCGTGTGACGAGGATTGGCAAACATAGTATACGTGGAAACTTACTCAAATGCTGGAAAGCGTCACGCCCAGTGCCAGAAGAAGAAGTTTGCCTCGAGGAGCCACCACCATTACTGCTGCGGCGGTGGGACGACAGATGGTCGCCCAGTCCGCCTCGTCCTTGGCCCTCACGCTCGAGCTCGAACTGCCGCAGCACCTGTTGGTGGCTCAAGTACTCGTCCACGCTCGACGCATCTGAGCCTTCTTCTTCGTCGTCGTTCGATGCCTCTTCGTCAGATGCACTGCTGCTGCCTTCGTCTTCTTCGTCTTCTTCTTCACTCGAGCTTTGCACTTGTGACTTTCTCCTGCGCGTGTTCTTTGTCGTTGTCATCTCCTTGTTGCTCTTTTGCACTACTGCTGCCTGGCGCTTCGTTGGCACTGCTTTTTTGGGACTTGCAGCTTTCTTGTTGCTTTTCGATTGACTCTGATGAGGCCCTTCCACGACCACCACGTCGTCGTCAGAGGAAGCAGCACCACTGGCAGGAGAGACTGGCGGCGAGTCCGCTGGCACATTGCTCGACCGGCGGCGAGCCACTCGAGCCACGGGCACGTCCGAATCGGAAGAAGAGGCAGCCATTTCATGTGGTCGCTGTGGCGCAATTTGCATTTCCGCTGAAGGCACTACCGAGGAAGAAGAAGATGACGAAGATGAAGAGGGTGAAGCAGTGGTTTTGCTCTGCTCCAGTGAAATTTCTTCTTTACGAATGGCGCCCTTGTCACTTCCAACGACGACATCTGCATCGCTGCCATTATCATCAGAGGAATCAAGCGCTGCCCTGAAGCGCTGCTGCTGCTCGCGCTGCCGAGCTGAGGATGCAGCTGCAGCAGCAGTGGCAGCGGCCGGCGGAGAAAGCAAATGCTTACTGGCTTCAACATCTACAGTATTATTGCGGCCTTCTTCTTCTTCCTCTTCACCCCACACGGCCTCGCTAACTTCTGCTTTGGCATCGCGTATCTTCGTTCCGGGCGACTTCTCTTCATCATCATGCTGGTCTCCTTCTTCTACGATGAAGCTCTCGAGGCTGCCGTCACTTGACCCACCGTCGTCTGAGCGCGCAGTGTCTCTCCCAGAGCGCACGAAAGTTTTCACCTGCGAGGCACAGTGTGAGCAAGAGAGAGCTAAAAAAAAAACACCCAGAAAAGAGAACATAAAAACGAGCTAAACCATAGTTTTTATAAACATGTCACCTATGCAAAGCAGAACAGGTAAGAGTTCATTCGAATGCCAAGAATAAAAATAAACAGTCCATTACCGCTTGAGACGGCAGCGAGGATCGGCGCAGGTGCGGTGGCTCTGGACGGTACCGCTGCCCGCGTGAAGCATCGAACGCTCCCCAGCCGCCGCCTTTCTCGTCGTCTTCGCTTCCCTCGTCACTCCCGCTGGACGAGTCGCTTTGCGCTTCCTCATCGCCGTTGTCGTTGTAATCGCTATCACTTCCTCGCCTGCCGCCTCCTGCTGATCTAGCAATGGTCGTACGTTTTCGCCCTGTTCTTCGCTGAGCGGAGGCTTCTTTCCTCACTGGTTGGCTGTGTGAAGGCGACGCAGAATATCTAGTAGACCTCCTAGTGGCAGGTATGGCCGAGTGTGATTCGGCCGCAGCAGCAGCAGCAGCACTCGTAGCGGTATTTCGTTTGTTAGTGGCAGCAGGAGCCACGTTCCCAATGGGCCGGAGCGCAGGCCACTCGACATCTCCGTCCGAATTTGAAGGCGACGAGGCAGACGAAGAGGAAGAAGACACAGGTAGCGAAGACCGCCGGGACTTGGCACTGGTGGCAGCAGCAGGAACCTTCGAAGAAGTCGGCGTGCGCCTTGGGGGCGCGTCGGAATTATCGGAGGAGTCGATGGGGGATGGCGGGCCACTGTCAACTCGGTGGCCTGTCGAGCTAGACCTTTTGAACGACCCTAGCTGCTGGAGCCCACACAATTTCGCCGAGGAACTTGCCCGCATTTGCACGACAGGAGCTTTTGGACGCTGCGGTGGGTCCTCCCAAACCCCGTTCTCTTCGTCGGACTCCCAGTCACACTCCCAGTCTGCTAGCTCAGAGGCATGCTTGTCTGCCATTTTGTCGGTGTTCGACCGGAAAAAGCGGTCAAGTTTTTCGCGCGTTACGAGTTTGTTTGGGTTCGGGCGGCAGTCCACAACTAAAGCGTTCGCCCGTGGCGGTGGAGGCGCGCTAGGCGGCGCAAAGGGCAACTTTTGTTGGCGCCGGTCGACTCTTAAACGAGGTGGCTGCAGTGGAGGCGCATACAGAGACGATGAAAAATCAAGGCATGAGTGATAGAGACTGAAAAAGAAGGATAGTATGAAACCCGAGTCCTACAGGCTAGCTTCTAGTAGAGTGAATGACTACTTGCGACAACGAATGCGTCAGTCAAGAAATTCAAATTCTGGCTCGACAATAGAATGCTCAATTCGATGTCTTCTAGTCAATAGATCTTTCAATCCTTTTGTTACCATTTCCAGAAGGTGGACGTGTGCGGAGGAATAGAAGCAACCAAACAGCGTAAGGCTTATGTTGGCATTAATCGATGGACTCAAAAGACAGACGATGACCGGCGACCATCATTGTACAGAAGTACCATTCATTGTTGGTTGTTTGTTCACCATTTAGTCATCATAACAATACCCTGTATGAAATGAAACATGGGGCCACTTCTGTCTGGGACGGGAGCATGGTCGTTGGTCGTGTCGTCGTATCCTCACTATGTCGAAAAATGCGAAGGCGCGGATTGAATGCGAAGCACCGCCGTTCTTAATCACAGCTACATAGATTCATTCAAAGTTCAAACTCAAAATCTTTTTGGAACTTCTAGCTTTCATATAGACCTAGTTGACCATGCAGCAGGCCGTGTCGACGGGTTCATTAGTAGCCGAAGGTGCGCGTGTGGTAGGCGGCAACTTTCCGTCGTCTGGACGCGTCCTAGTTTTTGTTCTGTGGGCATTTGCTGCTGTAGCTATGATTTTTGAACCGCTGGTGCTATTTGGATGCCTGAGCGGTGGTGGCATTTCGGTCGTCGCCGATTGGCGTATCTCTAACTGTAAGACAACAGATGAATGCATTTAAGAAGAAACAGTGGGACAGCCAACACTATGATTCAAGTTCGCGATGCTTGATACCATAGCTGTGATTTTTCTCGTCATTGAATCTTGATTTTGAAGTATGAGCACTGTCCAATTTTGTTCAATGTAGGCCCCGATGGAGTCTTATCTGAGCTTTGGCGTACCTATGCGAACTGGGACCCTCTCTTCATTCGCGTGCCACCCTTTCTGCGCATCATGTGCGCCATCGAGGTGAACGTTCAGATAATTTACAGCATTTCTCCTTTAACTGAGAGTTGGCGTTTCGCCAATTTACTACTTGTAGCTGTTTTTGATTTCATCACCAGATGTCTGCGACATTTTCACCTCATCGTTTCTATTTAGGTGTTCCTATTTGGGCCGAGCTATGCAGTGTGCGCGCTCGCGCTCTCTCGTAACCCAGTCCCGCGCTGGTTCCCTGCCTTTGCGCTCTTCTTTTCTGGCGCGCTCGCGTACAGCACCGTAGTGTTTTTCGCGTACGAATGTCTCTTTGCGCCAGAAGATTTTGTGAACTTTCCCATGGTAACGGAGGCACACCCACGTAGACACCTTCCTTTCCACTCTTATTCTCCATACTGATTGCATGTGGCCTCATCCATTGCCCTCATAACATGCGAGCATACCACACTTCTTCTCTTTTCGTAGGTGTGTTTAGTGCACGGGCCTTGGTCAGTGCTGCCGGTAGTACTGAGCTCCAAAGCAGCAGGAGCAATAAGAGAAATGAGCCATTTCGGACCTAGTTCAAGCCGCGGTATCATTGGCTGTTTTAACAGTGACAAGTGGAGCTAGCCCAGGTGGCCTTGTGGTGACTACGGGGGTACTTGATTTGATTTGTATTAGGTCAGAGCAGGGCACAAACTTCAATAGGAAAGTCCATGGCTCACGTAAATCGCGTATATTTGAGGGGCACACGGTCGCGATTCACTTCCCCACATAATCCACGTGCGAGTATGCGAGTAATAAGAAAGCCACTTCGCGTATTATACAGGCGAAGTCCTGCGTTTAATTTCCGTATAGTATAGGCATATGTGCGTGAAAGGGCCACACATTTATGGGTCAGACTGGGGTAAGGATAGAACTCGAACTCGAACTAATACAAACCCAAATGACACAGAAGCCAATGCTGCGGGCAGAAGTGTACGCGCGTGCGTTGCGCGCAAGTCAAAATCATAAAGAGGATAGTGTGTAGAGGGCAGGAAGCATAATACTTCCACCCCCTTCTAAAGTGGAAACTGTTCATGAAATAATTTTGAAACCGGACTTAAGTCGTTTCTGCGTCTGTTTCTGCATTGAAGA
>Ga0307979_1000592_pt1 | contig 24978 bp, 37 predicted proteins | sample OrgLakmetage1058_FD_201833 | JGI IMG/M metagenome (GOLD analysis project Ga0307979, IMG submission 201833) | Saline water microbial communities from Organic Lake, Antarctica - #1058 | ecosystem: Environmental > Aquatic > Non-marine Saline and Alkaline > Saline | place: Antarctica: Organic Lake...
AATACTTATTTGGTGACGGTTACAAATGAAGTGTGAGAGCATAAATGGTCAGCAGATCAGCAGAAGAATTTGCCGACAAGAGAGCGGACTTTCAATGCTGGTTATGGTTGGTTATGGATAGTTATGGTAGATCATTGAGACTTTGAGAATGTACTCTGTAGTTTCCTTACCATTTATGCTCTGCTCTGCTCTAATGTGGTAGTCCACCTGAGCGACCATAACCCTGTTATGGTCGCTCAGGTGGACTACCACATTAATTTACCACCCTGGCTTTTCGCTGCGACCTAATCCAGCGAGTGTAAGCCAAGAAGTGTACATGTAACCAATAGGTGTGATTTACGGTAAGCCAATGACACCGACCGAAATTACTTCGACAATGAACAAATTCGAATCAGTACATATTCCAGCAAGTTCAAGAGTAATGGGCAAAATTACCTGAGCAACCATCACCCCACGATTTGCTGAAGCGCTATTGGTGCTGCGGCCCGCTGCTGATTTTCTGGTGTCTAATTTCGCCGTCGGTTTGTCCTGAAGTGAAGCTAGACCCCCAACTTTCTTAAACTGCGCTGTAAATCGAACAGCTACGACACCCTTGCTCGGAGAACCGTACCTAGGTGTAGATAAAATTTCACAGTTGCCCACAAATATCATGGTGCGAATATCATCAATGCAATCAAGCGGATACCATGACTCGGAGAACCGTACCTAGGTGTAGAAAAAAATTCACAGTTGCCCACAAATATCGTGGTGCAAATGTTATCAATGCAATCAAGCGGATACCATGACTCGGGTGACAATAACGTTTACCCGACAACAGACACGACTTTCTCAAGAGTGCCAACGCAGTCCTTCACGGATTTATCGCAATTGATTTTAGACTTTGCTGTCTGAATCACTTTATCGGCATCAGCCTCAGTGACTTTGGCTGCAGCTACATGTAATTGAACGGCCATGCGATTCGCACGTAGATCTCTTGAAGTGTGCGGTCCAACATAGCCTAGTAAGCCATTGAGGCTGGAAGAAATAGGTGCAAAACCAGCGACCCTTGGAAAAGTGACAAACATCAGTATTAACAACAGCTGCATGAACAAGTAGAACGCGCAGGCCATGCCACAGCGTTAGTCTACTACTCTGTATCTAATCTTCAGCTGCTACTTTCCAACTTTTGAGAAAGTAGCGTTGATGATTGATGGTTCTGTATCTTTTGATCTTTTGGTCATCTCGCTCTCATCTCATCAGATCTGAAGGAACGTGAAAAAAAAAGCTTCTTGCTTGTCTCGTCTGTCTCTTCGTACGTTGGTACGTCGTTGCTCAAAGCCACAGTAAACAGCAGGGGCGCAGGGGCCCTGCAGTAACTAGTAGTTCAAGGCGTAGGAAATAGCATCGGTACCTGCAGTCATCCTCATTGTCAGGAATCAAGAGCCATACTGGAAGTTGTAGCCTAGCTGATTAACAGCCCATAAAGAAAATAGTCGGTAACTGTACTCACTAAAAGGTGTAGCTTTAGGTGGTGTCTATTCAGCAGAGGCCTACACCATTAGCTTTGGCTGGTCAAACGCTGATCAAAGCAAAGATCGAAGGTTCAAATACAACATTCATACTCTGCAGTAGTCGCACGGCGTATACGTCAAGAACGGAGGTTTTGATTGGGGTGCGCAGGGTGAAAATGAAGGCGTGGTTGCTACGTCTGTTTTTGGCTAGCGCTTTTCTTGCGTTTGGAGGGAATGTGACGCTCTTTACACATGCAGCACCAGAAGGTGTCGAAACAGTGCCAGATGGGCAAATGTCCAAGACTGACGCGGCAGATTTCCTGGCCTTAGCCAAAGACGATTTGCCTGCCTTTTCTAAGTTGCTCTCAGCCGCTGGCTCTCCTCATCCAGACGCAGCTTTAGATGCCAAATCGAAAATGACAGCCCTCAGCCAAGGTATAGACTGCATGCTGTTTTGGCCTAAAGTGTTGTATCCTATCTGATTTCTTTCAGTCATTTTTTTCTTCTTGCGTTTGTTTGCCACATGTATCTCGTGTCACGTACGCTCCTCTTCATTCTATGCTGTGCGCTTGCCCTTCAGCATGCATGCGAGGGGACCGCGAGGCGATGGAATTGCTCATGCAACATGGCGCCGACCCCAACGCCGTCGACCGTGACGGAGACGCATGCTTGCATATCGCGGCAGGTCAGAGGAAAATAGCGTGAATTTGAATCGTGCGTTTCAATCCAGTGCGCTTTGCTTTTATAATTGGGCTCGTCTCTGTGATGAAACTAATAGAGTGCTTGACATGTAACTTTGTACTTTATCGCGACTGCTGCCCTCTTTGTGCATAGACATGGGGTGGGCGAAAACCATTGTGCTCTTGTTGCGCCACGGAGCGGATCCGAGTCTAAAAAACAAGCGAGGGCAGACGCCACTCGCAACTGCCAGAGAAGCCAAGTACAAAAAGGTGCACACGCTAGTAGCCTGACTCTTTCAACAACCACCTCGTCAATTTATTTTGTTGTTGTTGTTCTTCAGCTAAGTTCTTTATTCCTATCAGGTCATCAAAGTTCTCGAAGAGCTTGAGGAGCTTGGGTCTGAGTCTATCGTTGAGAAGTACAAGGGGGAGCTATAACGGCAATGTCGCTGATGGGCGCCTTCAAGTTTCGGCGTTGGTTGATAGCACTGTATCACGCCTTTGAGAGGTGGGCGCCGCTCAATCCATTGAAAAGGAGTGAACTCTCTAAGCCGCTGGAATAAATTTCGATTGATTATAGCAGCAATGGGAATCGAATATAGCCCGTTGTAATGTCAAATTTGCTCTAGATCTACGCACCTCGGCTTTAGCTATCGCCATGTGTGTGCGATGTACGATGTACGACATACTAGGTTACGATTTGCGCCGTAAATTACGCGTAAATTACGCGGGGAAGTAATTTTCACCAATCAGACGTAAATTACGTCACAAAATCCCGCGCATATTGCAGTGATATCACCGTAGAATCTCCCCGAACCGTTTGGGTGTGACATGTGACTCATCAGCACAACCACTCTTCGTAGTAGATTCTTTGAACGGTACCCATGCCGACAAAGCGCAGCACTTCTTTCTGGGCAGAGACCACGCCCATCCGTCACAAAGGATGTGGCAAAAGAAGGGCAAATCGCACACAGGCAGAAAGGCAGTGAGCTAGTGAAGTAAGAAGTAGGTGAGAAGTAGGAAAGGGAGTTCGGAAGGGGAAGGGCACAGCACGACCAAGAGAATACTGAATACCAAGAGCCTCTATTCCAGTTTTAAACGATTTACCGCACGTATGGCACACGTAATCACGTAAATTACGTATAAATTACGCGTGAAGTAAAAAATAAGCTCGAAGCGCGTAAATTACGCGTGTACGTAAATCGCACCCTTGACGACATACGAGCCAGATTTACGTCTACTTGCTGGAATAAAATTATCATATTACTCTATTTATCTTAGCACAGCTCGCTGATTAAGATTCTATGAAGACTTAATAACCGGTTTTAAAAATAGAACTGGTTTTAAGTAAAAAAGCGTTTGGCGGTGTTTGGCTTAAAATAAGAAATTTAACTGTGCACTACATATGAAAATGCTAAACAAATAAGCAAAGCCAGTACATAAAACTCAAAACGCAGGTGGCGCTTCCGGCGTCCCGGCAGTCTTGAAGCCAAGCACAACGGGACGAGCGGCTGTGGTGAGGAGTTCCAGGAACGTGTCTTTATGCGTGCCAGGTGCCAAAATTTGGCCGTTGAGTTCCACGATGAGATCTCCCACCTGCAACAGTTTGTGTGTTATTGAATACGGTGTAGGCGCATCGAGTTCAAAGCTATTCAAACCAAAACGAGCTCAAAACTGAGGATGTTAGAGACTAGCTTCAATGTACACTTATATTATCAAGGCGAATTTATATATTTCTGTGGTGACAATTTGTACCTGAACGTCACTCTTGGCAGCTGCCGTGCTAATGCCAACGTCGGTTACCACCACGGAAGCACCCGCTGCACGTGCCAGCGCTAATGCTTCCGTGTTCAGTGAAGACATCTGCTCTCGGCCTTGAAAATAAACTTGGGCACCACTGGCCTTGTTGTTTTCTTCTACATGAGCTGATAAATTTGTTGTGGGCGCAGTGTCGAGAGAGGAGAAAGTGATGCCTATGGGGCCAGGCCCAAAGGTTACCTGCTGAATGGACCCACTCCAAGGGTTACCTTGGCCGACTGCGTAGGCACACTCGAGCGCAGCGGCAAGTGCAGCCACTTCTTCGTCGCTGTGGCTGTTGGCACTATCTTGACCGGCGCTAACTGCAACACTACTCGTGAACGCTTCGTCGATTCCTCCTTTGAGCACTTTTGAAGCGCTGCCATGCGGCGCTGCTTCATCCGCAGCTGCTAAGCCATGGTTCGAAGGTGACCTTTCGGCAGAACTGTCAGCTTCTTCTGCAGTGTCTGCTGATGCTCGCTGAATTTTTCCTCGTTGTCTCCATGGCTGCGGAGCCTCAACTTTGGTCTTGACGGATTCAAATGCCTTCCGCATCTGTTCAACCTAGTCAAATAAGATGAAAGCAAATAATGAATGAAGAGAACAGACAACTATCGTAGAGGTACAGCGTATCAAAAATATCTGAAAATTTGATGAACTTACTCTCGAGACAGCCTCGGGCACGGGAGATTGTTTCCATGCATGCAACCGAGCTGCCATCGACGTTGGAATTGGTGATGCTGTAGGTGGTGCTGTAGATGGTGTTCCATTTACTCTTGCTTTTGTCTTGACAGCGTCTCTGACAAAAGCAGAGGGCACTGCAGTTGCGTTTAGCGCTACACGTTGAGGAGACACTGTAGACCGAGCGTTAATTTCAGGAGTTCGGCCAGCTTTTCGTTTACGCTCAGTGGTTCGGTCACTAATAGTCCCACGTGTTACGTTGGTAGGCGACAGTGGTGGAGAGAATATGCTCTCATCGTGGTCGATAGCACTAGCAGGAGGAGTGGTAGGCGTGGGCTGAGATCCTGAAAGGATGTCCACTTCATGCTTTTGAGCGTTGGGTGAGCCCGGGCTTAAGAAGGAAGTACCTGATGTATGCAACGACCGCTGTTCATTGTCTTTTGTAGTAGTGGTTAATGCAGGTGTTGCTGCTGTAGAAGATGCCTCTGTTGATGCAAAGTTTGAATTAGAGCTTGCTGCATTGGTGGCAATTTCTGTGTTCTCAGAGTGGACACGCCTTTCTGAAGGTGCGCCAACATCCTCTTCTTCCGGCTCCTCTCCAAGCAACCTCACCCCTACTGGTGGCGGCAAAGGCGGGGTAGTTGTGCCTGCTGCAGGTGGTGTTATCGAAGATGACCTACTCAGCAGTCTCGGATCGACTTGCGAGGTTGACCGCAAACTAGCTCGAGCAGAAGCAAGTACTGAGGTCAAGGACGTGGCTGCTGTTGTTGCCATACTTGTAGACTTGGCAGAAGAAGACGAAGTTGAAGGAGGAATTGACGGCAATAAATCCCGTAATGAGGGATAAGTTGATTCTCGAGGCGACGTATTCCTCTGAGCACCCATAGGAGGCCCAGACCATGTAAAATTGCGTTGAAAGGCCCTGGGTACTTGTATTCCTTGTGAAATCGATGATGTTGCAACAGATGCAGTCGAAGGAATATCTGTGACATCAGAAGCAGTGGACTTGGCAATGGGGAATGCACTGACTGAAGGAGAAAGATCAGCAGCACTGTCAACAATAACAGGTTCTATGCTGGTGGCAGTGTAGCGAGCTTCTGCTTCTGGAGGTGGGCGGTCCACCGAAAAAGCATTGACACGATCCATCGATGCACCCCGCACCTAGAACATCACGTATTACCAAGAGACGCAATTCGAGGGTTATCATACATTTCAATAGACTACAGGTATGAAAGCACCCACCCCGACAGAGCCTGTTCTAGCACTTATTAACCTCGTCAATATCGGTGCGCACGTCAAACATCGAGCTCCTTTCAATCGAAGCGCGCAACTCATCCTCCTCTGCCGCCTGAAAATTAAACAAAAAATCACAAATCGTCAAATATCTATTATCTAGATATTATTGCTCGCAACCATTACGCCAGCAATTGTCCTTCTCATGTATAAACCCCTCCTACGATGTCTCTTGTTCCTACCTTCGCTTGCAATGCTGCTTCTGCATCTCGTTGTTCTACTTCGAGCGTTGAGCATTGCAGCTCCAATGCTTCTATTTGCGCCCTCAATTCCTCCGCCTCTGCAGAGAGTTGACGCAATGCGGGAGTCCTGCTGCTATTGCTGCCAGTACTAGTGTAATGGGCCAGATCTTCACTTTGAGGACGCCAAGTTGATTGCTGGCTTGTACTACTACTATTCCAAAGAGCCAAATTGTACGTGTTCTCCTTCGGGCGCTCCTCAGAGCTCTCGGTCGCGGCGGCTGCTCCTTCTTGGGCACCTCCATTGCTATTGCCAGTGGGTAATCTGCGCTGTTGACTCATGGACCTTCGTACAGCAGCAATGGCCAACTCCGCGTCACGGACCTGAGGTTTATTAATTGGTAGGAGAAAAATGGTCACAATACGTTTAAAGTTGTTTGAAGCTTTAGCAAGTTATAGACAAATACAGCGAAGAGGAAAAAGTAGTATAAAGTTGAGGTCAAAACAAAAAAGTGTGTATGAATTTTGGTTTATGAGTGGCGATCGATCTTACAGGAGTTGTGCCGCGTGGCCTTCTCGGTTGCGGAGTGGGCACCAAGGCCATGTCCGAGTGTGATCCTGCCCCTGCTTGAGACGACGCACTAGAACCTGATAGATAAGCCGCACCTTCAAGATGCTTGCTTGATGCGTGAACTTCATGTGCATCAGGTTTCTTGTTGCTTTGTAGGGTACTTTTGAGGGATTCGATCACTTGGAGGGCTTCTAGATGGCTCGAGCTCATCGGCACGCTCCTAGAGTCCACCGACGACGACGACGATGGAGTCCAACCAGCCGCCTGTTGTGAGCGCCGCATAAACGCAGGGACTTTGATACTTGTAGTCCCTGCTGAATCGTGTGCTTGACCTTCTGCGCGCCTGTCGTCTATACGGTGCCCATTCGAATTCGTGCTCCCGTTTGCAACTACGGTAGACGAATCATGAGACCGAGCAGGCTCTCTCGAAGCCCGCACTGGCACAATCACACTACCTTTCGGGTTCTTGAAGCTACTGCTAGAGCGATCATCGCTGCTGGCTTGAGATTGGTGTTTGCTTATTGCTGAACTGCTCCGACCCTTCCCAGCACCATGGACCTTGGCATCTCTTGACTCCAAGGTTGAATCCCTCGTCGAGGTACGGTACGTAGGCGGCGAATCGGAGGACCGTGGTAGCGCAGGCTCAGAAAATCCCCAGCAATTGTTGTTGCCGGCGATGCCTCCTCTACTACCTTTCGAGCCCACGCCGCCCCAGCAGTTATTTCCTCGATCGCTCGATGAAATCAAACCTTGCTCGCTCACCGGCCTGTCTTCGCTAGAATCACAACTGACTCGATCAGAGTCTGGACCATCTTTGTTAGAATCAGAGTGGCGCGAGGAATCTGATCCAAGCGGGCGGTTACGAAGAGGCCCACGCCGTGTTCGCTGTCTGTGTCCAGGAAGAGACTCAGAAGAGCTTTGAGAAGCTCCCATGATCTTTTGAAGGTTGCAAGCGCCAACCGAATTCAGGCGAGCAAAAAATGCCAGTGCAAATCCTTACACACTTTTGGTGGGCAAGTCGATGAGAGAGCTAGCACAAGTGCTCAGTTAAAGGGTTGAGGCTAGCTAGCTCTTAGGGGCTCATTTCCTTCGTATAAACACCGCCGACATGCCGGCCGACACGACTCATGCACACGCACACACGTGTACAGATTTTACAGAGAGGGAGCACAAACACGTGTACAGATTTTACAGAGAGGGAGCAGAAAGTGATTTATTTCTTAAGATTCAAAATAGTATTCAAAATCATGGCGCATGATTTTTTTGTGGCTTCGTGTTTCGTGCAGGCCCCTCGGCTGGACTGATCGAGCTCCAGCCAAATGGCGTCCACGAGGGACGATGCCGCCGTAGCCCTCGGAGACTCTTTGTTAAAAAAGGCCACTTCGAAAGAAGTCACGGGGAGGCCCATACGCATCCTCAATCTTCTCAGCGAAAGCGAAGCCAGGTTCAACTCCTAGAGAAGTGCACCACTTTATGTACCACCGCCTTGCGTACAGGATCTAACGAAAATGAAGTGCCGAGGAATATCACAGCGTTGTGGGAGATAACTGATGGGTTTATTCTTTAATACAGTTGGCTTATTCTCCTTTTGTGGTGTCGAAAGGGCACAGTAAGGCGCCAAAGTTAATGATGGCCCCTTCTCACTCTGACGCACGCCGTGCTCTTTGCTTGCCTTCGGCTCTTGCTGCTTGTTGACAGCTACCAAAAAGCGCTAGAAATAAACCCGCACGAATTTGCTGCGGAGACTGGTCTCGTGAACATCGCGAAAGAGCGACAGAAAGTGGCGAAGCTTGAAAAGGAGTACATGGACATTCTTAAAAGGGTGCGTGGACACACATACTGCCTTCTCGTCAACTCACATGGAGTCTCTTGCCTTCTTGTAGGGTTGTTTATTATTTGTTGGCTTATATGTTGAGCGGATAAAACACATCTTCGTCGCGCAAATGGTGGAAGGTGTCAGAGTCTAGTGACCGGTCACGTCATCACTTTCCCCGGCAAAATCCTCATCCCTGTTTCCCGGGGTTTTGACTTTTTGTTTGACTCGTTTCCACTTAATATTCGTAGGACCCCTCCGGCATGAAGGGCGCAGTGTGGTTCAAGCTAGGCCAATTGTTGGATTCGCTCGGGGGCAACGAAGCCAAAGCGTCGACGGCCTTCAAACGAGCGCTCGTGGCAGATCCTAACAATGCGCGGTTCGAAGAGAGAGAGATAACACGAAGAGAGACGTAGACAGAGAGGGGATATATATTTTTTAAGTCGGAGGAGGAATAGAGAAGAAACGATTCTAGCATTATTCCCTCTGTAGTCTCAAACTCTAGAGCTTTTGGGCTGCCGCCTGTGTTCCTGCACATAACTGACGTTTCTTCCCCACTCATTTCCGCTCCACCTCCCTCTTTTTCTGCCCCACCGCTTTTCAATAAACCCATGCCAGCTTCAAAGTAGCGGCCGAAGGTGGCGACTGGCGGCTGCCTGCGACAACCAAGACTACTGCTGCCACTGCCAACTCCTCTGCTCCCGCATTAGATCGTACCGCAGCAGCAGGAGGTAGTGAGAGCGCAACCAAGGCAACTACTGCCGAGGTTGCATCAGCAGCAGCAGCAGCTGAGGAAACAGCAGCAGGAAGCACCCCTTCATCCGCCGAGGAAGTGATGGGCGGGTGGGAAAAAGCTGTGGCCACAGCACTGGGCGGCGACAGTGGCAGCAAGAATGTTCCGTCAGCCGCTGCTGCTGCTGTTGGCACTGGTGCTGCTGGCAATACCACCACTACCACCGCCACTGCTGCCACTACCACTGCTGCCACAGCTGCTCCTTCGTCGTCGTCATCGTCGTCGTCATCATCATCCACAGCGGTCAACGACCAAGAAGAGGCCTCGGCTCCTGCTCCGGCAGCAGCAGCACCGCCATCATCGTCCGTGGCCGCTGCAGCCAAGAAGGAGCTTCCTCCTCGGCGTCCGTCGCCTCGCAGTTACCGAGGCTTAGCTACCCAGCAAGATGTAACACCAGCTCCGAGGGGTGTGCCATCGACACAAATGCCATCATCGTCGTCGTCGCCTGAGAAAGCGCCGCCCGCGCCACCGCTGCGCCAGCAACCGCAACCACAACCACAACCACGGAAGGCGTCTTCAGAAGCAGCTGGTGGCGGTGCTGCGACCAAGGAGGCCAGTGCTGCAGCTGCTTCACCAGGAGGCAACGCAGCCAGCGGCTCGAAGGCGAAACAAGAAGAATACCCGTTCACGTCATCAGCCTCAGCCTCTTCATCATCATCCTCCTCTTCGATGACGTCAGTGATGGCGGAGGCGGCAGCTCAGCTCGCTGCAGCTGCCGAGAAGTCGTGGGCCACGAGTAGTGGTGGTGGGAGCACCAGTGGGAGCATCAGCCGCAGCAGCAGTGACAGCAGCACTACTACTAGCGGTGTTAAATATGGTGGCAGTGGTGAATGGATGCAAGGTCTGTCAGCTGCCTCTCCACAGAGGGGAGCGAGCCCTGCCGCTTCTGTATCACCGAGTGACCCGAGGCTGGAAGCACTGCTCAAGCGCCAACACCAAGAATGCCCGAAAATTCTCAAAGAACTCCAACAACACCGCCGGAAGGTGCGCCGCTAATTAGACATATAAGTCTAAAAAATGGCGCATGTGTATTAGGACGGGAACAACTTCTGTCTTGCTTATTCCTGGGCTATTTATAGTGAACTTTTCGCTGCAAGCGTGTATTTCTTCCGCACGATCTCTCACCGCTCACCCCTTCTTCTTACCTCGCTTCCAATTCGACCACCTCAATCTTCCCCCCCTTCTCTCAAAGGTGTCCCACTGGGCGTGGTGGGTGTTTCCCACGGAGATGCCGGGCGCCTCTGAGCCGCCGCCCGCCACCTGCGTGACTCCCCAATCCGCCCCTGTACTCCTCGCCCGCGCCCCCGACGCCTGGAAGCAAAGCTTGGAACTGATTGCCAGCCTCGTGCAGGTGAGAGGGTGTAGAATAGACTGCGAGGAGAAAAAGGAAAATAAAACCGCCTAGTTATGTTTGGCCTCTTCGTTGTCGTATTTCATTTGAAACGACCGTTTCTCCTTTCTCGTTTGGCATCACGCGTGCAAATTGGTATTGACTACCTGTGCACATCCTTGAATATCGTTCGACTCTTTTGGAAACTGTCATTCCAGAACAACGCTACCAGCAGCAGCAGTCCACTATCGTCACCTTCCCGCCGCCAACAACAAAGCCGATCGAAGTCCTTGTCGCTGCACAGCGTGTTGCCAGTCATCGATCACGGCCGCGTCGAGTTTTTCGTGCGCTTCTGGCGCGACGTCGAGAATATTCCATACTGGCTGCGAGACGTGAGTGTAAAATTATGGGAGAGTAGGAGTGTTATGAAGACGAAGCCGAATGATGAGATTGAGCTTCATTTTCTAGTTCGCTTTTGTATGATATGTAATTTCGGGCAGAGATATTTCACCTTGCGATGTCCAGTATTTGCTCATAGTTTCTCTCTTCTGTTCCCGTGTCCACCGCCCTGTTCTGTTTCATACCATTTCAAGGTGTTGGCGGTGCTGGGTGCGGCAGCTAACGTTCCGGTACAGAGAAAGCGAAATTTATCAGCGAACATTGCTCATGATGACAACGACGACGATGACAACAGCAGTGGCGGTGGCAGCGGCAGCAGTGGCAGCAACAGCGGGAGCAACAGCCGCAGCAGCAGTGATGGCAGCGTAAGTGGGGGCAACTCTGCCTCCTCTTCTTCTGTGCTAGCAGCAGTAGGGCGTGCTTTAGGCGGTGGTGGCGGCAGCTCCTCTTATTGTGCTTCGTCGTCTCTCGCTACAGATCAAGGCCAGCAGGAGCCTCCTTCCCCCATCAAGCCTGATTCGTCATCGTCATCGTCGTCTCGGTCTCTGCACCTCCCTAAGAACGAGACCAGTGATAGTGGTGGAGACAAGAAGGCCTTCTACTCTTCAGCTGCCCGTGAAGACACTTCGTCACCATCTTCCTTGTCAGTACCCTCGCCGATCAAGAGCGCGCCCAATATGCCGGTGTCAGCAGCTATGCGCCGCTTCCACGCTCAGGTGATTACCTTCGTCTCATTTCACCCCTTTCTCTTGGCATTCTCTTTTTCCTATTTCTTATTTGACTTTAGTGCTATTGTTTTGTTCAAGCCCCTTAGCTGTAAGCTTGGTTTTACTTCTCTTGGTTTCGTCTCCTCGTAAAAATGGCGAGAATATTCCCATTCTCAGCTAAGAATGTTTGTGTCTCACTGCATTTCTTTTCAACATGCTCCGGGTGTGTTGTTGCTTTATACGTGTGCTGGCTCAAAACACAGCACCCGGGAATTGAGCCGTTGACAGTGCCGGAAGTGCAACCAATTCCTTCAAAACAAGTGCCGGAGCAGCCAGCTCGCAATGACAACAAGAAGAAGCATGACAAGGATGATGCCCCTTTGTCTCCTCTCAGCCCTGGCTCTCCTACTTCGCCTTCTCCCTCTTCGTCTCCTCAGAAGCTGGTTCCTCGGCAGAGCCCTCCTTTGGCACCTCGCGCGAATGCCAACCTCGTGAATCGGCGATCATCTGCGGAGCCACAAGGAGGTGCCACAACTGGTGGTGGTGTTGGCAATAGTGCTGGCGACAGCAGTGGTGTTCCAGCGGGAAAGGCTGCTGTTGCATCATCTCAGAGCGAAAAAGTACGAACTCCGTCACCGCGCGCGCCGTGGATGGCCATGCGGAAGAAAGATGCCATGACGACCAGTAGTAGTGCTCTAGGAAGTCGCCAGCCGTCGCCGCAGCTGCCGCCTCGTAAAAACAGCAGAGATCAGTCGCCCCGCCGCGAGATCTCCCCCAATTTGGCAGCTCAGCGCAACTCCAAAGCTCTGGGAGTGCACAAGCGGCATGCGGCGCAGCGGCTCGCGGAATCATCCCAATCCTTTCCTTCCTACTCCTCTTCGTCCTCGAGGCTCTCATCCGGCCCGCCAAGCCCGATTCGCAGGACTAGCACTAATACTGCTTCAAGTAACAGCAGTAGTGCATCCTCAGTGCCATCGTATGAAGATGTCGTCAAGCGCGTTACCAGCGGCCAAACACGAGCAGGAAAAGAGGGTGGGAAAAGCAAGAGCGTTGACCATGAGATCCCTGCGGCACCTCCCAAGGTTTCCTCTTCATCCTCCCCGCCGAAGCACTCGCCGGCGGGACGAGCAGCGAGGGCAGCAGCGGCTGTCAAAGCAAAAGGATTTCCGCGTCCTGCTGCTGCTGGTGAGTCGAATCACAACAAGGCAACGGATATTAAGGCAAGCTCAGAAGCAGTGCCACCACCACCAGTGGCAGTTCCGGCCCTGCTTAGCGCCAGTCAGGTGCTATGAACCAACATTTCAGAATGACCCGAGGATTTTTCTTTGCATTGCGGCATGTGTTCGGTAAATGTATGGTATTGTTTATCATGTTCTTGTGTGTTTGAATACTACATTAGGTGGAGTTGCACGGCTTAGTGGCGCGGCCGGAGCTCAACGGCCGAAAAGGCATTGCCCAGTCCTTTCTGTCTACCAGCGGGCGCTATGCGGTGGTGCTGGACGACGGAGCGGGCCCCTTTCAGGTGAGGGTGGGTTTATGGGTGGCAGAAATGGTTATATGATTGTCGTTGGTGGTTCAAGACGAAAACGAGGCAAAGTCAGAGAATAAAATAAACCTTGAATACTGCATGAGTAAATAAGTACCGAAACATAATTGAAAGGTATTCATTCGGAACGCTCAAATATTTCCCACCTTCCTGAGATGAGGTTTTTTTTTCTTTCTCCCTCTTGTCATTTTTTTCTCTCTCCGTCATCTCATTTTTTCTCTCTCCCTCTATTTCTCTCGCATAGATCAAAGCCACAAATCTTCGTATAGTGTCCTATCAAGCTTCTAGCAGTAAGAATGCAGTCATGTCAGACGCGCTAGCAGCAGCAGCCGCAGCCGTCGCTGATGCCGATGCCTTCTTAGGTGCAGATAACTCTAATACTACTAGCACTGGTGCTAGTACTGGTGCTGGTGAAGAAGGTAATGAAGAGGGTGAGAAAGGCATGCTTCCAGGTTTACTATCTCCCAACACACTGGAGCGTGCACTAGAGGAAGACGACACGCTGTCCTATGACGAGAAAGAAGATGCTCAGGAAACCGAATCGTACGACGAAATGGTACACGACGACGACGAAGATGAGGAAGAAGACACCAAGAGCAGGGCACAACCTTCGTCGTTGTCTTTCTTCCCTCCTCGTAACAATGCACCACCAGCAGCACCAAAAGCAGCGCCAGCAGCTGCATCAGGAGCGGCCAAGAGTAGCAAGCCAGCTACAGGTAGCGGAGGTGTGCGCTTCGCTGCAGACACTCAAGTCCAAGCTCAAGAACCCGCCTTCCCTAATATGGTGCGCTTTGCCAACAATGCCAATAATAATGCAGAGGGCTCTGATTCAGATTCCGACGAAAAGAAAGCAGCGCAAGCACGCGCATTAGCGGCTGCGGGAGAGCTTGATGAGGCCAATGACGATGTAGATGGCGAGGAAGAAAGTGCAACGTCGCCGCGAATGTCCGCTACCATGGCGCTGTTTGGCAAGAAGAAGAAAGCTCAGGAGCCTGCAGCGACAGCATCGAAACAGGGAAAGAAGAGCATCATAAGTTCGGTTAGCCCTGAGAAGGCATCTGCTGCTTCTTCACTCTCTCCTCAAAAGCCTCCCCCCATCATCACTCCCATCAAATCACCTCCGCCTTCTGACAGTGGTGCTAATGCTGGCGAGCCATCTTCTGAAGCAATCAGCGGAGGTGGTGGTGGTCATGGCTACGTGTCTTTCGGGGCTGATCTGCCTCTGTCCCCACCTCCGTTCAGTTTGTTGCGGCAAGATTCTCTAGGGGATCTCCCGAGCATTGCAGGCGCAGTCGAGAATGACAACGATAATGGAGACGACGAAGGTCGCACCGGCGGCCTGCACCGTGTCTCGGGCCTGGTGCGCAGTGACTCGTTCGGCGAAGTGGCTCCAAAATCGACAACTCCTGCGGTGTCCTTCTCCCTGCCCTCGTCTTCTTCTTCTTCGTCTACATCACGCCTGCCTCCGGAGCCTTTGTCCGTTGATGAGACGCTAAGGGATGCAGCAACAGCAACAGCAGCAGGCGAAGGTGGAGAAGGAGAAGGCGAAGGTGCAAACGATGCTGCGATCTCCTCTCTGCAAGCACAATTGGCAGCGGCGCTGGAGGGTCAGCGACGAGCGGAAGCACGCGCGAGTGCGGCGGAAAGGGGGGCGAAAGCAGCAGCGACCGAAGCAGGAGAACGAGTGATGGCGGCGGCGACTGCGGTAAGTGTGAAGGAAAGGAAGAGCATACGTGGCAATTCGAGAAACATAGTTCAGAAAGAAAAGAAATTGTTATGGCGTGATTTTATGGCCCTTTTACCTGCGCATTCAATGGCTTAACCTATAAAACGTCCTCTTTTCTCAAGATTCCTTTCTTCCATCTGTCACCATCGTCATTATTATTCTCTCTCTCTCCTCTCATACCCAAACCCACAGTCGGGTGAGCGTCTATCAGCCGCCATGGAAGCAGCGCACGCCTCTAAGGCCCTGGAGCTGGAAAGCGCCTTGTCGGAGGTGGCCTCAGCCAATCAGCGCGCCGAGGAAGCTTTACTGGAAACCCAGTCTCTGAGGCAAGCCTTGGACGAATTCACCCACGGGAAAATTGTGGAAGTGTCGCCCAACGGAAAAAACCGTAAAGTTTACGCAGCCAAAGCCACCATTGAATCGCGAGGTGGTGACGATGATGACGACGATGACGAGGAAAGGAGCTCTTTCAACATGAGTCACCATTATCACCGCGATAGCAGCAGCACATCGACCTCCACAAAAACATCAACAGCCGCTTCGAACGCTTTACTGCAAGCCACTCGAGCTGCGTTAGAGGCCGCCGAAGAGCGCGCGGATATTGCAACGAGGGAAGCGGCTGTAGTGCAAGCCGCAATTGTGGAGGCAGAGAGCATCGCCGCAGATGCGGTACGAATTTATTTGCGAGTATTTCATTCGATATTAGAAATGCGAACAGCAGCAGCAGCAGTTATCACTCTTGTTTGCTTGGCACCAAATATCGAAAAGAGGGCAGCAGCCATCACCTTTACTTTTTGCTCTCGTGAATATCTGCTCAGAGCCCACACTCCCCCCCATTTTGTTCATTTGGTTGCACATCAGATATTTTACACCTCAATTCACTTCTGTACGTGCTACTCAAACTATTGCAGGTAGCTGCCAAGGTCTCAGCCGAACGCGAGTACCGGTCTCTGATGCAAGCGCAACAAAAGAAGGAGATGGAGACATTGTCGTCCTCAGAAAAAGGTGGAGATGACGCTGCCGCCACGGCCACTGTTTCAGCCCTCGAGGCCCGTGTGCTGGGCCTTCAAGCTCGATTGCTCGCGCCAGCTGCAGCCTTTCTGGAGGGCCTAGGACTGGGGCACTTCAGCGGTCCGCTAGAAGGCGTGGGCGTCGAAGCACTGGATGATTTGCTGGACCCGAGCCTGGTGAGAAAGAGGGTGCGCTAGATTATCCCCTCTTGTTTCCATGGAGACTTGGGTTCGTGCTTATTTCTTCTTTTTTTATGAAAAAGTAGTATTCTACAAATCCTCACCCTGATAAATTAACCCCACCACCAACATAATATTTTCCTCTGAATAAAATTACGCCAGGTCTCAGACAGCGATCTTGTTGACATCGGCATGACTCCCTCGGAAGCCTCCACTTTTCGTCAAGCCGCTCACCAAGTGCGCTGCGCTCTGCTCCTGGAAGACGATCAAGAAATTGGCAAGGACGAGGCAGACGCGGCTCTCGCGTCGTCGACATCGTCTACCTCTCAACAAGATGAAGTAGTAGCCCGTTTACAAGAGCAGCATGCGGAGACGGTAACCAACTTACTCGCCGCCCACGCTTCGGAAGTGAAATCCTTGCGCGCAATGGTGGACGGTCTGAGGCGCGCCGCGAGCACGCAGCAAGAACAGCACGGAGGCCTAGCCCCCTTTGCAGTCGCTGCCGCCAACGCGACGACCACTATATCAGCAACAACAAGCATGGATCCTGCCACTAGCAGCGCACCGAAGGTTGGATACCGGATTTGTGCGCGTTCGATCATACAACGAACTTTTATACAACGTATCTATGTTTGCTGATATTACCGTGCCCTCTTCTTCTTCTTCTTTTTCTTCTTCTTCTTTCTCCTTGGTAGGTTCAATTCGACGTGCCTGCCACCGTTGGCGTATCGTTTGAGCCTCACTTCGACGCGCTTCCTCCTTCTTCTGCTTCCCAACACCAAGATGCAAGTGCAACCTCATTGTCGTCGAATGGGGCAGCAGCTGCTACCTCCACCACCACAAGTGCCCGTTCCTCAAGCGGTGGCGCCGATCGCGTGCGCTTCCGCCAAAATGTGCGCATCGCCGAGGCTGAGGTATACCTTCAGATGGCCCTCAGACACACAGGCATATTCGTGAATTGAAGGACTGGCTTCTGTTTTCCCCTCTTTCAGTCTCGCCATAGTCGACATTGCTGTTACGCAATTTATTGTCCTTTCTCATGTTCTTGCGTGTGTGCGCGCGTGTATTTATTTTTGTCCCCCCCTCATCATATTAGGTCACGGCAGTGGTTGAAGCGGCCTCGGCCACTGCGGTACTCACTGCCGCCGAATTAGCCTCTGCGCTGAGGGAGGAAGCCCTAGCCTCGTCGAATGCATCTTCTTCTTCTTTGCACCCCATGCACGACAACGACGATGGCGACGACGGCAGCAACGGCTATTTAGGCGTCGACGAATACGATGATGCCCACACCTCTGGCTCGGAGTCCGGCCGCGGCTCCTTCGCCGAAGAAGGTCCCCCTGTAGCCTGGGAGCCGGGCGAGCAACCGCCCGATGACCTAGGCGGCGACGACGACTCGTGGCAGCTCCTGCAGCAACAACAAGGGCAGCAGCCAGAGGCTAGTGATGGTGACGATGAGGAAGTGTCCTTTGCTGGCGCAGGAGTCGTTGGAGTTCGATCTGCGACTGCCACTGCTGCTGCCGCTATCCCCGCCCGTACTGCGACCGCCTCTCTCTCTACATCCGTAGCACCTCCTCCTCGTTCTCCTCCTCGAGCGCTGTCTCCGCGTCGCACGCCTACTGTGGCGGACCCTGCTTTAACCTCATCCGGAGCTCAAGAAGCACACGACTACCACCATGAAGAGGTAGTAGTTCAGCCACAGCCACCCACTAATGCACGGTCGGTGACGCACTTACGACCTCGCGGCAATGGTGGCAGCAGTAGCAGCAATGTGCGGACTGTTTCCACGACACAACTTCGCAAAGTCACCACCTCATCTGCACCGCCTCCTCCGAAGTCACCCAGCAAACATCATCCACAGCATACACAATCCAAGGACAGTCCTTCGAAGGCGCAGCGCCGCCGCCAGCTGTTGCCTCACCCCGACTCTGCGGTGGCGAAGGCAGCTGCCAACAACAAGAATCCTGGTGCTGCTTCTGAGCAGGCGTCGAAGGCGGCGGAAGGCGGAGGAGAAGTAAGCCCAGAGCCTTTGTCGCCGCCGCCGCCAACTCCTCCGTCGCGGCCTCGCTCGAATACTTCTGCTGGTAGTCAAGCAGCAAGAACCTCACAATCGACGCAAGTGGCCGCCAAGCCTAGGACCAACCACACGCGCCCTTCTTCGCCGCCTTCTGCTTCTCTGTCAACCTCGAGTAGGTCGTCGCCCGTGTCCCAAGAGAGCGGCAAATCCGAGCAGTGGCCACCGAGCGCCACCTACGGCAAATTAGCGAGCGCGCTGAGCCGGGGCCTCCCGCCCTCCTCTCACAAAAACGCGGCAGCTGCTGCGTCGTCTCCGCCTTCTTCGTCTGCTACAGGCGCCAATACCAAAGAATCTCGTGCAGAAGCCATGTAAGTCCTCTCTCCCATGTTTTTTTAAACCAAGTACACTACTTTTGAGATTGTAGCTACTTTTGACGCTTGATTTCTTTTCTATCCTTTTTTTTTTTTCTTCCTCTCATTCTCTTGAACCATCGACCAATACCCTATAGGTACGCAGCAGGACGTTCCAAGCTTCGGGCCGAAAAAGCACAGCAACAACAACTTCAAGAAGAGGCACCTTCGTCACCTCGCAGCAACCAAGCCTCACCTCGCCGGTCTCCTCGTGCTTCTTCGGCCACTAATGCCAAGTCTACTGGGGATGTTGCTGTAATGAGCCAAGTAGGGCCCGAGTTGAAAGCTTCCACAATAACTGCTTCGGCCAAACGAGCACTCAGTGCCAGCACCAACAACGTCCTCAGCAGTGGCACAAGCAAGAGGACAGAGGCACCAGCATCGGAGGAGACATCTGCCCCTACACCCGCAGCCACAACAGCAACAGGCGATGAAGGAGGCACAAGTAGTGTGGCGAGCAACGCTGTAGAGTCCTCTGAGCCGTCTCCTCGATCACCCACTGCTGGCGCGTCGTACGCTCAAATGTGCGTATTTTGGCTCTTACATGTTAGATCGCAATAGCGTTTCTTTTCCCGTTTGAAAGTTTGCACTTTTGCTTTGTTTCTAGTCGTCACCCTTTCTGTTTCTGCCTCTTTTTCTTTTGCTCTCCCTGTAGGTGCAACCTCGTGGCCTCGGGCCAACTGCCGCCTCGTCAACCGTCGCCGAGACTGCTGGCGCGCCGCAACGCTTCCCCTGCCCACGCAAATGCCCACAGTCAAGCTCCTTCATTGTCTTCATCCTCGTCATCATCGACCATCATCGAGTCGGCTGCTTCCTCGTCGTCTAGGTCTGCCTCTCCTCGACCAATTGCTCCTCTATCGTCGGCAGCACTAGCCGCCAAAGCGCGCGCACAATACATGTCACCGATGAGAAATGGCAGCAGCAACGGGTGGAAGCGCTTCCCTGCTGGCAGTAGAGACGCGCCATCTTCTGCTTCTGCTGGTGCTTCGTCTCCCCGTGCTCCCACAACCACCTTCAAGCCTACGTCATCATCCTCTTCGTTATTGGGCAGCGGTCCAGCCCCTCCTCGGCGCTTGAAGACCAAATCAGCGCCCGCCACCACGAATGTTTCTACCGCCCCTGCCGACCGGTCTCCCGAAGCCATCACTGCTGAAGCAGAAGGAGTGCCGAGCTACCAGCGGAGCTATACCGCACTTCTGGCCGCTCCCCAGCCTCGCGCTTTGCTCCTTGCTTCTGCCTCATCATCTTCATCACCATCATCATCTTCTTCGGGTAAAAGTGGCAATGCCCAGAATCGCGACAGCACTCCACCTCCGGGCCCTCGGCGCTCCTCCACCGGAGTGACATCGAGCAGTGCTGAAAGTGGCAAGCAGAGGCCGGCCTCCGCACCTCGCCTAGCGCGAAACCCGAACTCGTACGTGGCGTCGGTGCAGGGGCCACACCTCCACAAATACACCTCAAAGCAAAGCAACTCTAGTGCTGCCTCTGATACATCCCCTGCGCCCGGGGCAACCACAGCACATTCGTCGTCATCATCAGGTGCTGCTGCTGTAGGCTCCACCAAGGCAGCTGACGGGGCAGCAGTAGCTCCCGCAGTGAAGAATGCGCGGGCAGCGTCACCGCGGGTGCGGGGAGACACCCCTCAGCGAAGGGCTGCGGCCGCCGAGAAGCATTTGGCCCGCATGCAGGTAAATCAAATGCATGCATACACACACCTAGACATGCTACATGCGTGTAGGCGGCATTTAGAAGGTGGTTGTGACTAGAGATTTTACTATGATATATTTTGTGCGTGTCGATTCTTTTAAACGCAAGTGTTTGTCCCTTCAAATCACGGATTGGCCATATCAGGCATGATTGTATGTATCACACCTTCATAACGTGTGCTTTCGGTAATCTATTGCGAACTCTGAACGCAGGCGGTACGCGATGCCCGTATGACAAAAAATATCCACTCGTACGACACGGCCTAACCCCGATCTATGAGATTATTTGATCTCGTATCCGAACTGAGCGAATCAAATTCCCAAATCCTCTTAGGCTATGTCTAAGTGCTGAGTGCCGTCGCTTCACAGGCCAGCAATTCCCTTTCAAGTCATTACTCGAACTCGAACTCGGACTTATACAAACCCAAATGGCACAGAAGCCACTGCTGCGGACTGAAGTGGGAATGCGCTTGTGTTGCGCAAACAAATCAAATGCGGAATGATACAGGCAATTCAGGAGGGAGAGAAGCATTTGTTGAGCAGCATCGCTGATAGCATAAAAGTATAAGAAACATGTCACTTATTAGTTATAAACTGATCCCTATTCGTGCCGCTCACGGGGGAGAGCACACCAGCACACCTTAGTCGCGCTTAAGGACTTAAAAACAAATAAGCATTTATTTCAAGCCACATTAACATGAAGCCAAATGTATACCGAAATCAATAACTAAGTAACCAAAGCGGAATGCCATGTCACGAGGTCCGTGGCGCAAACCGGAAGCACCATAAGGCATCGCTTGGGTTTAACTGAAGTATGGAATTTGCCCTTGTTATTCTTTCTGCTGTGATAGCCCAGTAAAATTGACGCGTCAGTATCATATTACCAGATTATATCATTACCATCTCCTAACACCAAACACTGCGAATTCGCGGCGGCTTTCAGTGCAATGATGATGTTGAATCAAAAGAAATGGCTTGTGTCATCGCGCTCCATGAACACCATGAACTCGTCCAACGACAGTTTGTGGTCCTTGATACCGAACTTATCTGCTTTGTCCATAACCTCAATGCAGGTTTCCGCCTATCGAATGTATACGCAGTTCAGGCAATTATCAACCAGATTTTTGGAATACGCAGAAGAATTTATCAAAAGACGCTGCGTCTACCAGTCAATCAAATTTTACCTCTTTCTCGGTCATAGTTGAGCCCAATGTAGCCATGAGTTGAATCAGCTCATTCCTGTCTAATGTTCCGTCCCCGTCTTCGTCCGCCTTTCAAACCAAATCGAATATTACTATGAAAGATTGGTGCGAATTAAATCATTCTTCACTTACGTTGTTGAAAGCACGTTCGATAGCTTGGGGTGACTGCAATGTGTCTCGTAACTGAGTGAGCTTTGTGCTCACTGAAATGCCAGTTTGGATGTAAAGGCTACCAATGAAAATGATATAAAGCCCGACTGCAACAGAAAAGGAGGACCGTCTCCAGTTCACTGCAGCCTGTGTCATACCGATGTAGACGTAAAAGCCACCTGTGCGTCATGGGTAAGTAGGATGAAGTATACGTAGTGAACAGTTTGAAGTTAACACATCAACCTCTTCTGGCATATGCCATATGGATTAAAGTGGGTACATACCTCGGCCAGCGATGAGTGTGACAAAGAGGAAGTATTGCTCGAGATTGTTACGGAACCAAGGTGAAAAGAGAGCACGTTGCTGCTCCAGCGTTAGGATGAGCACCGCAAAGATGAACATCACTACAGCAAAAAATGTGTGGAGGGGCCTATTGTGCCGTAACATAGTAGGTAGCGACAATGAAAAGTGAGCCTCAACAAAGTAGTTAATTTGGGTCTATTCTATACAGACAGGTTAAAGTTGTCGTATACTTGTAGCGAACAATACCCGAGTTTCATGACGTGTTCAACGACGTTTAGTGCGCTTGAAACTAATAGAAGAAGCCCACCCAGAAACGCTAGAGTGTGCAGACCACTTGGAGCATCAGTCTATCATTCACGAGAAAAAAATTGGTTGTGAAAGTTTCTTGGATAGTTCACGTCTAGAGTCATTTAAATCAATATATATATAAGCACATATAAAAAAAAATCGTGAGATAATCCCTATGCACATTTGAGTTTATGAAGGAATAGCCCTGATTTTGTCAAAATAGGCCTCACCTGCATACGGCTCAGCTCGCCAATAACGTTTTGAGCAACTGTCGGGGCCTGCTTAAGATGGTCAAAATGTTGTACAAATTAAAGCATTTGAGTTGTAGTGTGTGGCCACGTGCTCGTAACGTAAAATTTGGGCGATAATTCAAGGGCAGGGACAATCCTCAGTATGTATGAGTGATTTTTGTTTTCTCCACCAGCGCTCTAAAACGTACCGCCATAATATCAGACGGGTGATTAAGCAGAAGTGATGGTAAACAACTGTCGAGGCATTTTAGTGAGGATGGTAGAAACGAATCCAAGCTTGATTCATGGTATTCTTCAATGACCGAAATCACTTCTAATATCTTGCCTGTGAATGCAGAACACATTATTACATTTGTGGCATTTTTCTTTCGCAATCTGGGTCGTTTATGAAGTGCAGTAAAGCTTGCTGTTCAGAGTGGCGTTTGGCCGTAACAAGCATCAGAACTTAATGTATGTTGCAGAACTCAAGTTCCCCTATATCTTTAATAGTATGCTCACCTTTCCTGCTTGTGGCCTGTCCGACTATCTCTGACGACGAGCGGACCCGGTTGCGGCTTAGTTCAGTGAATTCCGGACTAGGACCGAGAGCATTTTTCACAGTATTATGATAAACAGAAGTTCTCTTTTTCGCGCGCCCAAAGATTCCTGACATACTTCCAACGCCAGAGCAATGCTATCGTATTAATAAGGGCTGATGACAACACAGGCGAAGCAGATTCAATAATATATCGTTGATTGGCCGATAAAATATAGAACCGCTACAAATCAAGGAAAGTGATTGGCCAAGCTGTTTCTCAAAATTTTAGATGGTAAATCATTACAGATCTGTGAGAACTTTCCACACTGCTGTAGTAGTACGTGCAATGTTATAAATTAATCAATGATTAGTGACTGAAGACAATGCTTAACTTTTATTTTAAAGGTATCAATGATAATATTACGGGCCTCTTCTTTCGGCCCCGTTTGGGCCGCTTAGTGGCCGGCCTAGCGGCGACGAAAATGCACTTCGCGTGAAAAGTCAGCTTCTTAGGTCCAGTTTGCGCTGCTTTGCTCTTCTTCTCTACCTGTTAGTCTTCTGATTCCGGCCCTTCGGGGCCTGTCTCAAAAAGCGATTTTCCAAGTACATTTCCGAGCCAAGTACCTCAAAATGTACGTGAAGACCGCCTAGTCAGTTGCAGCCGCGCGAATAGGAGGTAATTATGGCCACGCTAATGGCAAATCCAAAGTTTCAGGGGATTTCACTCACCAGGCCCTCACGAGTTACAGCCAGCCCACACCCCTACAGTGGCCGATGGGAAGTTAAAACTGGCTCCTGTACTGTACCCAAACGCACGCACTCCTCACAATTCGTAAACCTACGTACCAAGATTTATCCGTAGTAATCTTGGTACGTTAGGTTAACGAATGATGAGGATTGAAACGCACGCCTAGTCTAGTCTAGTCTAGTTAATACTCTCCCAAAAACAAAGAAAGACAAGTACAAAGCAGTCACAGAGGCACATAAAGAATGCACTTGAGCTGCAAATGCGCACGCCCACCCACCACTACAGCGAGATGTACTGTAGCACGAAGAAGTGGAGGGGCAGGGCTCGTGTGGGGCCAATTATATCCTGCCGCTTTGCTTTCCTGCCTCCAAAGCAGCTCAGTGATTCAAGCAACATTACAGAGACAACCATGGCTGCAAGTTTAGGCTGATCACCACTCTCCCATCATTCGTAAACCTACGTACATCTGTACCAAGATTACTTCGGAGTAGGGATGGCTCAACCCATATATATGGGGTACCCGTATATACGAGTATATACTGTATATACCGTAGGTCACTTTTCCATCTATACGGGTCCAAGGGTCCCGTATAGAAGGTTTCTCAATGGCGAACACGGTGTACACGGTGTCTGGCGCGAGCTTAGCCGCCGTCAAATCGTTTGAGCACTTCTGATGCGATTAATAGAAGCTAGAACAAACTCTCGAGGCTCAAAAGAATCGAAATCGACATCGAGCCCAGCTTGGAGGAGCAAACTTTCAGATCAACTTCTCGACGTAGCTAACGTGTCTTGAAGTATACTTGAATGGCACCTCGACGCACACTCGACGCAAACTCAGCGCACAACGATTGTTCAACTCGCGGAGTAAGTCGTTTACTTTAAGGAGCTACGCAGCATATTCAGGCGGGTCACGCTTCCTTTGGTTCGTTCTGATGACCATGAGAACAACATCTTGTGAAGACCTCAATTTGGACGCAGACAATGGCTGTACAACGTGTGGACGGAGACTCAGTCGGGTTAAAAAAATAACATTTGGCAGCACAAACTCTTCAACTAAAATGTCGTTGAAGAATCGTATTGTAGGACTTCAAAAGTGGCGACAATATCCCACGGTCCGTCTGTGAGACACAGTCATGCACGGTGGGCATCAGGGGAGGGAACGGATTCCTAGGAACTTCGGGCCACCGACAGATG
>Ga0307979_1000594_pt1 | contig 24935 bp, 18 predicted proteins | sample OrgLakmetage1058_FD_201833 | JGI IMG/M metagenome (GOLD analysis project Ga0307979, IMG submission 201833) | Saline water microbial communities from Organic Lake, Antarctica - #1058 | ecosystem: Environmental > Aquatic > Non-marine Saline and Alkaline > Saline | place: Antarctica: Organic Lake...
GCCAATGCCCCTTTCCCTCCTGAATCATTCCGCACTTGCTTTGTTTGCGCAACGCACGCGCATTCCCACTTCTGCCCGCAGCATTGGCTTCTGTGCCATTTGGGTTTGTATTAGTTCGAGTTCGAGTAATTACACGCAACACACACACAATAAAGCCACATTTTCGCCCCTGTAATCATATAGGCCTACTCTTTTGCCTATACTCTCTCGCCTTCTCTTCTTCTGTATCGCCTAATCGACTTCGCCGTGCCCCCCCCCCTCTGCGGGCTGAACTCTTCCCTCTTCAGCAATGAGCCGATTGCCATTGCCAAGGATAGGTAAAATTGGAGAGGGCAGACTCTCACTCCATTACCAAACCCCCTGATGGCTGATGGCCGAAGGACGCCTCGAGTGTAATGATTGCAATTTCTTTACTCAAAGGACACTCAGCCCAATCAGACTTGTTCTAAAAAGGCGCCATTCCCAGTTGCTGTGTGTTTCAGGTTTTTTTCTTTGTATTTGGGGAGTCTTAACTAGACTAGACCAGACTAGACTAGACTAGACTAGACTAGATTCCAGTAGCGTATGGCGTATTCCTGGTTTCGTTCTATGGTGGCCGAGCGCAAAATTTAAGGGAACGGACGATACCCTTTTTTAAGTTCCCAATTAAACGAGAAAAATGTGGTGGTTGCTGGCGGGCCATCTTGGTGATGCGGCGGAAGTATCAGCCCATGCCAACTACCACACGAACTCAAATCCCAACAAATCCCAATGTAACGATGTGGTCCAGATGCTAGATTGGTGACCATATGCGCCTTCTCATTCGACTTCAGGAAAACCCAACAACTGAGTCATGAATCCAGATCTAAGGATAATTACGCGATAAAAAACGATAAACGACAAAAGATCCTCGGCTAAGGGTCAAGGCGGCACTTTTTAATTCGGATGTCAAATTCTGGAAACCGCGTATTCCCACCAGCGTGGATCACTCAGGCGTTATGAGTATCCATTGTTTAATATTGGACATTATTCCGCCTGTTAAGTCTTCCTACTCTATTACCTACGTGCAGTTCAACTCATTTGTTCAATCTAGTCTTCTAGTCCAAGGAATTCAAGTTTTGTTTGGTTAGTTTTAAGCAAGCACTTGGCTCAGGTGGTTTCGCGTTCCAAATATCAATAAGCAGAATCGCCTACACCGAAATTGTCATACAACCTTCAAAGCTCTCCGAAAAGGTCTCCACCGGCACCAACAGAGGAATTTAATAATGGTTGAAAGCGCAAGCTGCTTCTGGTGTGAACCGTTCCCGAGAAGAGGAAGGCTCCATTGATCCGGCGTATGCTCGCAAGGAGCGTCTTGGGCACTTATCGGTGTGCTTCTCGGAAGAAATATCTTTATTCGGGCAAGGATCCGAGCTGGGGTTCCGAGGTACTGCAGGAAATGAAGATAAAAAGGAATTGGCCCGGGAAGACCCGGAAGCCGGAAGGCCACAAGAATCTGAGGATAATGTTAGCTAAGCAAGTTGCAACCAACGTACTGGAAGAGGCAGTGTAGGGCTTTGAGAGTCTGGGGATCAGTCGCAAACATAACTTTCTTTGCGCGGACTTGCAAGAGCTCGTCAGCGTAGAAGCGAGCGGCGCTTGCTCCCGCTCGGTAAGAGCCACCGATTTTGTAGCGTTTTTTTTAGTACGATCAAGTGTAGATACCCATGGTACGATTTCGCCCCGGATCCTCGAAAGAAGTTAAAATGTTTAGTCCATAACTTTCTGCGTATCGAAAATAGATGCAGCACATAAGCACGTGCATCCTCCGCACCAGCTGCAGATACTACTGAAGCATTGTCTGCCTAGCACCATATCCTTTCTCGCGGTGGACACTGAAAGAAGTTATTGCAAAGATATCTGTCAGCATCGTCGACGACGTAAGTAGCAGATGGTGTATTCACTGCTGCGATACCGCTAAGTCGTGAAGAGGGTTTGTGAAGGTAGCAAATTACCAAGGATCAGTTTTAGGCTTTGTAGCTCCTGCTACCACGATAGACATCCCGACTGAGATGCAAGCATGCATGCTCATGTGCGCTATAGACCACAGATAATCGCCCCGCTTGGATAAATGGTTCGACGCCCAAAAGAATACTGGAATCATGACTGCGAGCGGCCAACCGACAAGCAACCAGAAACGGTCGCGCACGTATAGGGCCCCAGTGGTGACTGTGATCAAGAAGCTCAGGTGGGCAGTAGTGTACATGTCCAAATTTCCTCGCATCCCCGGGACAGGATTTCGCCAGTAGTTGACTGACATAAATGACGTTGTTGAGTAAGATAAACACAACCACCAAAGCCAAGGCGTGTGACATATCGTGAGTATGGCAGGGAGGCAAAACGTAGAACTGGACAACACGAGTCCCCACTTCACATCCTGCATGATCTTCAAATCCTCAACCGAAAAGCCCGAAGTGGTATCGAGAAAGTTGGTATCTTCGGCTCTGATAGCACCACTCATGGACACATTATTGTTGCTTCGGCGCTGCATTGGCTCAAGCGTGGGGTCACTACAGATGGCACCCACCAGGAGCCAAAGTAACTGCAGTAAAAGTCATAACTGTAACTAGACTAATAATAACTGCTCTAATAACTCGATTCGGTCTCTCCGACGACACGACATGCTACGCATTTGCCGATGTACTATATTAGGCAACATTTGAAACTTCGTAACTGACTTCAAAAATGGTAACAGATGAGTAGCTTTCTAGCTAGGCTAGATGAGATAGTGTAGACGGCAAGCGTTGTCATCAAGGATGCTGGTTTTGCAAGGCGAAAGAGATGTTGCTCCTGTGCGCGTGCCGCTGCCTCCTAGAAGCATGCCCTACGTCCTCTTAGTCGGCCGGGCGCCAGACTCAGACGTTATGCTCCAAAACCGCTCCGTGAGCGGACGGCACGCGCGCATAGAGGTGTCGATAGAACCGACTTTGGACGAGAATGGTCAAGAGAGTAGCGTGGAAAGATACCAGGTAACTGTGCGAGATAGTGGCGCAGACGGAAGTGGGTCTCGTTTTGGTACGCTCGTTGGGGAGCAGCACCTCAAGGGCACCGCGGCAGTGTTAATTGAAGGCGACAAGGTTTGTTTTGGCACTGCTAAGTACGGTGCGCACTTCCGATTGGAGCCAGCTACTGAAGCTGATGAGCAACAAGCTGAGCGTGCACGCCCCGACAGAGGCGAGCCCCGGCAAGGCCATAGCAGAGAGCCCAGCAGCGGCCCGCCTGATTTAGCGGCACGAACTCAGGAAGCTAGCAGGGGCGCATCAGCGCCCCAGCGCAATCGACCACCACCAAGTTTCGCGGGCCCCCATGGCGAGCCGCTGCAAGTGCGTTTGGATGACGAACTGCCGCCTCACCGAACAGCAGCTTTTTCACCGAGTGGGCCACCGCCGGGCAGCCGCGGTGCGAGAAACGGGAGTAGTCAGGCGTGGCAAGCATCGTCGTCGCCCAACCGGGGGGCCGGAAACAGCCGCGGAGAGGCGCCACATGATAGCCAAGACGACCGCCCTTGGCGGCAACCGCCGAGCAGCCGCGACCACAGTGGGGCCGGAGCAGCCGGTGAACACCCGGCTAGGAGCGGAGGCGGGCGAAGACGCGGCGAGCCAGAAGTAACGCTCGCGTTTCCTACTGCCGACGGCGTCGTGGTTCGAGACTCGCGCGACCCTTGGCCGGAAGACCGTGCAAGCGGAGGGTTCGATCCCAGCGGCGGTAGCAATGCTGGCAGAGACAGCCCTGCGTCAGATTTGTCACCTCAGCTGCCGCAGCAGCGTGGCGGCAATCATCATAACCCAAATAGGGCGTACCCAGCCCACGACAGCGCGACAGGGTTGAGCGACTTTGAGTGGCAGGCCTTGAGCGCCGAACGAGAAGCTTGTGGGGCTTTACTGCAAGCCGTGGACCTTGGCCTTGCTGGCATGGTGCCCTTTGCCCAAGTGAAGCGCCCTCTCACGGGGGAGAATTCCAATGGGGCGCTACGACCAGATGGATCCAACGACCCCATTGCACCACCGGCAGAACTTGAAGGAGGAGCAGCAGCAGCAGCGAAGGAAGCCGTGGCGTCTGCTGAGCTACGAGCAGTACAAGCCAAAGCGGAGCGCCTCGACCACGAGCTAGCAGTGCGCAGCAAGCAAGTCAAAGACCTCATGGATGCTTTAACAGAAGCGAAAGCAGCAGCTGCAGCAGCGGGTGCGGCGTCAGCAACCTCACCAGGTCGACCGGTCAGCCCTCCCGGGGCGCAATTTACGACGGCGGTTGCAGATTCAGTGGGCCAATACTCTGCACCGCAGGTTCATGAAGACGGGCCGCAAGCAGCAGCCTTGTACGATGAAGTAGCGAGGCTCCGTGCCGAATGCCGCCGCCAAGACCTTGAGCTTCAGCAACTGCGCCGCCATGCGCCCCACATTCCTCAGCCCCTCGAGCTCGGCATGAATCTAGCAGAGGGCGGCGAGGCTACCGCCCAGTTGCATACGGGCGAAAGCGTAGGTACAGCCACCCGAGGCTTCCTCAGTAGCCCTGGCGAACCGCGGCGGTCCGAGAGGAAGCGTGACCCAAACCAACAACGGCGGCTAGCGGGTTTGCCGAGCGTGCCGCAAGCAGCTGCCTGCCGTTTGTTGTGGGGCGCGGCGCGGTCAGCCTGCTCCCGTGGCCTAGGGCGCGCGCTCCGGTGCTGGATGGCTGCGATGAGCGCCGCACGAGCACAAGAGCGCGCCGAAGCGAAGGCGCACGCGCAGGCGGCGGTAGCCTTGGCAGCTTCCAATGCGAAGCTAGCAGATTCGGAAGCAAGAGCCAAGGCTAGCAGTAGCAGTAGTAGTACAGCTGGCATAGGAGCAGGGGCAACGAGAACAGCAGGGCCACCACCCACGAGTGCAGCAGCGCGCGCAGAAGCGTTGAGAGCTGAGCGGCAAGCGCGGCAAGCAGCACTGGCTGCAGGCAACGGTCACCAGGGCAACGGTGCGTCCTCCGCTGTTAGCACATCACAACAGCGTGAGCAGCTGCGCGAACAAGAGGCGCTGCGGCAACAGCAGCAGGAAGAGGCTGCTGCCTCGGCGCTTGCCCTGGCCTCCCTCGACGCGCGCGCCACCCAGGCCGAGCGTGACTTGCGGATGGCGGCGGTGCGCAACCTCTCGGCCGCCCTCAAGCGCGCCTCGCAGCGGGGTGTCCCCACGGCCTTTGGTAGGTGGCGCATGGCCTGGCAGGAAGCCACGCACCAGCGAATCGCGCAGCAGCGCGGCGGCAGCACCCTGGGACGGGCGTGGCACCGGCTCAAGCTTGGGCGTGCACGGGATGCTTTCATGCTTTGGAACCGTTTGACGGTGGCGGAAATTGCCGCAGACCGCGCCACCAGTGCTGCCAGAGCCGCGGCCTCCAGTGAACTCGCCGAAGCACAGGCAGAATCACGCAGAGCACGCGCATCTGCCGCTGCAGCAGCTGCAACTGCAGATGCCGCAGCAAAATCAACGGCCCCTGCATCGCCAGGAGGAGGCTTGAGTAGCAGCAACAGCACGAGTCGCTTAGCTTCTGCTCGCGCAGCGGTGCAGAGAGTCCTACGGTCGGAAGCGCGGCGGCGGCGGTGGAAGCAGCAGAGGGCGCTCGATCGCCTTTCTGCACATGTAGCCACATGCCGAGCCGCCGACCATGCCAAAGTGCTGGCTGCACCGCTGTCGCTCACGCCGCGGGACAACGACGACGACGATAACCTCGGCGGTGGCGGCAACAGCGTCAGAAATGCTTTGGCGTTGAAGGAAGTTGAACTGGAAGAGGTGTGTTGTCGAAGTTTGAGTCGTTGCAACATTTGACACTTTGCTTTTTTAAAAAATGTAGCGTTATCTTCATCACTACGGCATGTTGAATTTGAAGACAAACTTAAGATGAATTCTTCCTTTGTTTTGGTTCCCTGTAGTTCCGTTACATCTGCCCTAAATTACGCGTTCTGGAAAATGCTCCTATTCTCTGGTGTATGTCACATTCTTTCACGAACTACTGTTCATGCGCTTTTCTTTGCATGCTTTGTTTCTCTAGATGAAAAGCGAAGTCACCCGCCTGCAAGAAGCTCTTCTCGCCGCGCAAGAGTACGCCGACGCAGCGTGCCATGCCCTGGAAGCTAGCCGAGGCGAGCGAGCTTTAGCGGCATCACAGGCAGCAGCTGCTCTTGTGGAACAGGTGAGAGAAAGGGAAGCAAGAATACAATCGAGTGGATATACCTTCTTACTGGCTCTTGAATGATGTAAACCATGCGAGTTCGCTCATTGTGGCTTGCCTAAATGTCAATGAGTTTTTTCTTATCGCTACACACGGAACGGTGTTCGTTTTGCTCGTCGTTTGGTGCTTCTTTCAATTCACTGAAGTTGTTGTTGCTGTTGTTTTTTATCCAGGTGAGGAAACTGCAAGCTGCTCACGATGCTGCAATTCAGAAAGAGCGTGAAGCTCGAGCGAGCGCCGAAGCCGAAGCCTCGAAACGAGCAGAGGAAGCGGCCAGTGCTGCCCAAGCAGCCTCGCAGGAAGCCGACTCTCTGAGAAGCATGCGCGACGAGGCTCGGGCGCAGTTAGCGCTCAACGAAGCACAGAGGATGGCGATGGAAGCTGAAGGCGCAAAACAAACCGCTTCGCAGGCCAAGGACCTGGAAGAAATGCGCAATAAGGTGCTCTTCATGCTTGGTGCTCTCTTATGGTGGTGGACTTTTTGTTTGATAGCCTGTACTGTTCAGGTTGTCAGTCTCTCGTTTTTTAACTCATTCACATATCGCTCATTTGAATGTACATGCATTTAAAATTTTGCCGTAAAGGTGGCGGAGCTTGAAACAGCGGTGCAACGCGCGCAAGCTGAGGCTGCGCAAGCTGCTCAAACCGCGGCCCAAGCCGCCGCTGCTGCTGCTCAGAAGGAAGCTGCAGCCGCCGCAGAAAACGAAAAAGAAAAGCAACGGCTCAACGAGGACTTGGTGCAGCGATTAACCCAATTGGAAGAGGCAAGCCAAGCAGCGCTGGCTGAGACCGTCGCTGCTCGGGAAGAAGCTTCCAGAGCGCGGCAAGCAGCCGCGGAAGCAGCGGCCAACCAAACGGAGGAAGCAGCCCAACATGCCCGACGGCCCATCGCCCATGGTACCCAAACCTCAGACGACGTGGACGGAAGCGCGGCGGCAGCGGCCTTGGAACACGAGCGCGACTCTCGGTTGGTGGCGCGGTTACGCGAAGAATTAGGCGCTGCACAACTTACTGCCGCGTCGCCATCCTCCTCTTCAGCAGACAGAAACCATGATGCGGAGGTGCAGAAGCAGCTACAACAACAGCAGCAACAGCAAGCGCGGTGGCGCATGCTGGCTAGTGCAACGCGAGCCACCCTGCGCCGGCTTTTCCAAGGCGCCACGGGCCGCGCGTTCCGCACGTGGTGGTTGGAGTGCGAGCGGCGCATCAAGCGCCGAGCCGCGGCTGCTCGTGCCCTCACGAAGCTAACGGGCCTAAAGAAACGGTCGTCCTTTGCGCTGTGGCGCTATGCAGCCGCGGCAGCCAGAGCGCAAGAGTTCACTGAGTCAGAGGCTCGAAACGACGAAAGTGCTGGCGTTGTTGCAGCCGCTGAATCGGCTGCAGCGGCGAAAGCAGCTGAAGCTGAAGCGTTGAACGAAAAGTTGCGCCAGCGCGTGATCGAGCTAGAGGAAGCGTTACTGGCGCGAGAAGATGAATTTGCACACCTAGTGCATGCAGCTACGTCCACTACGGCTGAACTTGAGAACAACGATCCTGCTGGCATCAATAATGGCACCACGGGTGCTGGGGCAGCACAAGTGGTCCCCCACGCTCCTTCTAGTAACATTTACATCAGTGACCATCACCATCTCGGTCACTCGTTCAGTGGCAGCGGTGGTAGAAGTCCTCGCAGCATCGCAGAGGGTGACTGGGCAGCGGTGCTGTTGGCACAAAAGCGTTGCATTGCAAGCTTGCGCGAGCTGCTTTTGGCGCAGCACGAGGCGGAAAACGAACGGGTGGAAGCTGCTATCGCGTCCAGCAGCTCATCAAATGGTCCACCTACGGCCTTTGCTCCCTTTGTGCGCGCCAGCGACGGCGCCGCGTCGTCATCTTCGTCGTCGTCGTTGCATGGACTTGGGGCTAGCATGGCAACAACCGCGCCGCAATACCACCACACACGCTTAAACCACGCCAACCACAGCAACAATCCCAGCAATCATAACCACAACCACAATGCGTGGGACAAAGATGGCGTGCTGGAGCTGCTTCGAGCGTCGTCGGCAGAAGCCAGCCGCTGCCGGCGAGAGCGAGACGAGTGGCAGCGGCGTTGCGTGCGCAAGGGGCAGCACTGGACAGCCCTGGAGTCTCAGGCAAAAGCAGCCCAAGGAAGGCTGGTGGGGGAACGGCTCGCAGCGAAGCGAGCAAATGACGCCCTTTTGGCCATGGTGGCTGAGCGCGACAACCGTCTTGCGAGCTTGCAGCACGAACTCACGAACTTAGCTCGCGGAAACCCACGTCAATCTTCGGATGCAGCAGGAGGAACAGGAGGAGCGACCGGAGCAGCTGGTGGGGACAACGACAGCAATTCCCATAACATGAGCAGCAGCAGCAGTTATGACGCCTCGCGGCGGCAAGCAGCCGAAGCACTGCGAGACCACATGGCCAGAATGCAGCGCGAAGACGCGGCTCGGGCTGCCTTGATGGTGCGCGCCCTCGCCACTGGCTTCGCAGCTGAAGGCTCCGCTCCCAATGGTGCACCAGCAGCTGCTGCTGCTGCTGGGTCATTGCCTGGCAGCACACCTGCATCACTTCCAGCATTGGGCCTGCTTTCTTCAGCAGCTCCCGGGGCAGACCTTGGTGGTGCTACAGCGAGTTCGGTTGCTTCAGCCACTGCGACAGCGGCCACAGAAGTCGCGCGCTTACAGCAAGAAGTCGTAGATTTACGCGACGCTGCCGCGGAAGCCGATGCACAGGGGGGCGCTTTCGTGGTGGCGGAAGTGAAGGAAATATGCAGCAGTTTACAGCAGGAACTCGCTGGGCTCGAGCGGAGGCATGCTCAGCTCATACAGCGCACTGCCCGAGGCCATATAGAAGCGACAATAGGGGGTTCTATGGGCAACCGAACTCGGCGTCTCGGATGACGGCGGTCCGTATCCAGGGAGATAGAGCAAGAAGCAAATAAAAATGGCAGCATGCCCCAAACGTCAGCTTAATCGTATGCGACATGTAGCTCGCGCCGTTACCCAGTCCTTCCTCGTGGATATATATTCAGATTTATATGCATTTACCTCGGCAACGGCGCTTATAAAATATATAAGTCGCAAGTCGAACAATTTGGAATATTTGGGTGGGGGGGGCTACGTTTTTTCTGTACTTCTGTACACGTGTAAACACGTCACCAGAAACTTCGTCGTTCCACATTTTACAGCACGCAGCCTTTGGTGCAGTTGTAGCGTTGTAGGTAGCACGCACAACTCATTCCTAGGAGCCCACCTGAATCTAGATATTAGAATGAGTGCGGATCATGGCATTGGCGTTATTGGGCTTGGCGTGATGGGTTCGTCACTTGCTATGAACTTAGCGGAGCGCTCGGGACTACGAGTTGCTGGGGTTGACCTCACACCAGAAAAGGTACATATGCATATAAATGAGCGTGGGGGTTGCGTTGTTGGCACCGTGTTGACTACATTCAGATACAACACGATCGGGAAGAAATGCTCTGTAGTTTATGACTATATTAGATAGAAGACAAGGGTTAGACTAAAGCCCTAATCATTATTTATTTGCAGGTCACTGGTGCAACGGCGCGAGCTGCTGCTGAAGGATTGAGCAGCCAATTCACGGCCTTCGACGCCTTGGCGCCCTTTGTAGCTGCGCTTGCGACGCCTCGGCGCATCATCTTGCTGGTGCCCGCTGGCAAGCCCGTGGATGGCGCGCTATCTTCGCTCGGCGATGTTCTAGACGCTGGCGACGTTGTGATGGACGGCGGCAACGAGTGGTTCGAAAACACGGTAGGCTTACGCTGGAGAGGTTCTCTCTTTACCGAATGCAATGACTGCATACTGCCCAAGCGTGTCTCTCTATGAAAATTTGAAGGAAGGTTTGCGTTTGAACCCGTGCAAGGATCACCTGCGTTACATTTGCTGCTCCTGTATGCCTGCGCACGCGTCTTGTGGTCGTAGGAGCGGCGCCAGGCTGCGCTTTTGGCCAAAGGAATCCACTACATGGGCTGTGGCGTGAGCGGCGGGGAAGAAGGAGCGCGTGCTGGGCCTGCTCTCATGGCGGGCGGGCCGAAGGTACCAGAGTCGCATTCTTTGTGGCCTAGCAAACCAACAAAATCAACAAACGCAGCAGTTGACGCTGTAGGACTTTCGCAGCTGTTATTAACAAGAACAGAAATATGTGACGTGTGCGTATCAATCTCATACTGTAACGCGCTCCCCTATTTATTTTCAAATACCAGGCCGCGTATGCCTTGATGGAGCCTACGCTGCGCAGCATTGCCGCTCGCTCCCCCAGCGGGGGGATTTGCTTGGCGCACATTGGCGATGGGGGCGCTGGCAACTACGTGAAAATGGTAAGATTGTGACTTGCTTCTGCTCGAAAACATCTCACTTGTTAGCATGCTGCGTATCCATGGCTTTTTATTGAGTTTCTAGCTCTAGTTGGCTCTTATGTTCGCTCCAGTAGTCATCATATATTCCGCGGACTATAATAACGTTACCGAAAGAAATGTCTATTGGCACACGCCCACAGACTGCACCTCGATTCAGTTTGTCTCGCACTTCTCGCTAGCGTAACCCCTATTTCCTTTTAACCTTCTCTACCGCGATCCACCAAGGTGCACAACGGGATCGAGTACGGCGACATGCAGCTGATTGGCGAAGCTTACGAAGTGCTGGTGACCGTGGGCGGGCACTCCAACGCGCAATGCGCCGACATCATGGCCAAATGGAACCAAGGGGTCTTGAGCTCGGTAATCATATGCATTCTTAGCACTTCCGCGCGCGCACTCGCTTCCTCCGCTTGACTCACTTACTTTTACCTGTCGTTCTTCGCAACGAATACAAAGATTATTTTTCCCTCCATTCATAATCTTCGGCGCTTTCTTGTGTTCTAATCCACAGCCTTCTCTGTCTCTTGTTCTTTTTTATTCTCGCATCCAGTTTTTGGTCGAAATTTCAGCCCTTATTTTGGCTACTCCTGATGACGGTGGCATGCGTGCTGCGGGGCACACCAACAACGACAAGAAAGAAGCTGCTGCCACCAGCAATGCTGCCGGAGGCGTCCGCGCTATGAAAGGAGACCTCATCGATCGCGTGTTGGACGTGTGCGGGTCCAAAGGCACTGGCAAGTGGACGGTGCAAGACGCGGCCGACCGAGGGGTCCCTCTCAACACGGTCTCGGCTGCCCTGAACGGGCGGTTCATGAGCAGTGTGAAAGCGCAGCGCCAACGAGCCGCCAAAGCGGTTGCTGCCGCTGAGCATGATCTTGGCAGCGGAGAGAGCAGCGGCAGCAACGGCAACGGCGGCAGTCCTTCGACAAAAGCCAAGACAGAACACAGTGTAGGCCTTCCTGACGCTGGCACTTCCTCGTTCTGTGCCAAAGGCGGGCTGGTCGATCAACTCGTTGCTCACGATGGGTTAGAGCAGTGCCTCGAAGACGCACTCTTGTGCTGCAAACTGTGCTCTTACGCGCAAGGGTTGGCCTTGATTGCGACGGCGGCGGTGGAAAAAGGCTGGGCGGGGGAGGGCGGCTTAAACCTGGCGGCGATTGTGCGCACGTGGCAAGGCGGCTGCATCATTCGGGCTTCGCTGCTGGGTCACATTGAAGCGGCTTTCTTAGCCGATCCGGAATTACCCAACTTGTTACTCGACCCTGGGGTAAGAAGAAAAAAATGACGACGAATTGGCTGTTTCCCATTATATTTTTTCTTTTTTTAGCTGTCTTGGCGCATGTAATTACTTGCATTTCTTTCATTTTCGTGTGGTCGTTGCTTCTTTTTCGTCTTGTCCCTACTGCCTGCAGGTGCTTGCATTGCTGCTGCCGCGTGTTCCCAATTGGCGCCGCGCTGTGGCCCTCTGTGCCCTTGCGGGAGTCCCAGCACCTGCGCTCGCGGACTCGCTGGCGTACTTCGACGCTTACCGCACCCCTCATCTGAAAACCGCGAGCTTGATTCAAGCCCAGCGCGATTGTTTTGGGGGGCACACTTACAAGCGATCCGACCAAGAGGGAGTTTTTCACTCGGTGTGGTCCGGTGCTAAAGCGCCTTAGGAGAATGGTCTGATCTTTTATCAATGGAATGGCACCGCCAAGGGAGTGCGATATCAACCGAATTGCTTTATACTAATCTAGACTGCTCCGGAGTCAGGAGTACCGCAGCCCGGTCCCCCAGAGAAGTACCAAAGCCATAGCCGCAAACGCATGTCCAAATATCTGTCGAAACCGTAAAGAAGATCCAGAATGAAAATATAAATAGAGAAGCACGGAAGGGCGCCTATGCGCAGTACTAATTACGCGTATTGCGCGGTATCAATTATTAAGCAGTAGCAGGAGAAGAGATATAAACCGCTGTCGATAATTTAAACTATGCATCTGATTGCTGACTTTATTGTGCACCTCTAACGCAATATCACCTGTACGGAACGAGTCGTTCCGGGAATAACAAAAATAATTCATAGATTTCCCTTTAATTTCCAATCATTCGTACGCAGCTGCAGGCAATTTGCTGTATCGGCGCGCAGAAAAGTTGGCGTCATCTTTGAACCCTGGTTTCGCGTAAGTGATATACACTACAGGCCTAGGGCCGTCTCCGTTGTTGGCGAGGCCGCGGTGCTATTGCAGAGCAAAGATATTTCCAAGGACACAAGCGAAGCCAAAAAGTAAAACGGAAGGAGTGGCAAATCATAGGTGCATAAAAAGAAAATCGTTGAGATAGTCGAGAGAAAGTAGGCAAAGAGGGAGCAACGGAACACCAAACACAAAGCCTACCAATGTAATTTCCAGGTGACTATTAGTCCAAAAACAGACAGTGAATTAATCATATAGTAAACAAACATACCTTAATACGATAGTCGAACAAAATCGCGTCGCCTGCTTTCGCTAAAGGCACAATTGGGCTGGAGCGGTCGGTGGTGTTGTCGTAAGAGCCCCAGATGTGCGTGGCGGGGTAAAACTCGGTGCCTCCGTTGGCTGCCGTCAAGTCGATCAGTGGCAAAAACACGTTGATGGCGTGGGCACCGAGGTGTACGTGCCCCTTGGCGCCCTTGACTTTGGCTATGGACTCGCTGCTGCTGCTGCTGCTCGAAGGCGGCGGTGGGAGCGGTGTGGTTGACGCAGCGCCTCTCCCCTTTTTGGCCTTCGTTGATGATGACATGCTAGCACTGGCAGCCGCTGCTGCCTTTTTGGAAATGGCCGTGGCGTTCGAGCTACCTTTTTGGCTGCCTTTACCAGAAGCACTAGCTTTAGCAGTGCTAGCTTTGGTGGCCGCACCAGGTTTGGCCGCAGTAGCCTTACTGCTAGCTGCAGCTCCTTGCGCAGCCTCACCATTCGCAGGAGCAGGAGCAGGAGGAGTGTCGTCAACGGCAAATTCACGGTCTAAAGGCTTGCCAGTTTTACTCAAGTGAGGGCCGTCCTGACGCAACAACAAACAGCAAAATAGGCAATACAGAAGGGCTGATGGCTAAATTTAATTGCCAATCATAAATGTATACGAAAGCTCCTCATGTGTGTAATAATTTGCGTTTCCCTTTCTTGTAACTCCTTCAAGTATCGTCTATATCATTGTCTGATGGCGGTGACAATGAAGCTAGCCTACAACAATGTGACCAACCCCTAATCATACCTGATGCAGCGGCTGCGCGATAGATCCAGGCAAAGACAGCATGCAGCCGGCCGCAATGCACTCGCAATCAGGGCCCAGAACTTCTTTCAAGATCGCCATCCAGGGAGGTGATGCACCGTCAAAGAGCCAAGTCAAATGCTGATCTAACTTGCTACTGTTGCTGGTTTTGCTTTCGTTGCTACGGTCATGACTGCTGCTGTTGTTGCTACTATTGTTGATATCATGGTTGTCCTCCGTGGCCTCAAGAGAGCTTGGAAGATGCATACTCGCACGTAGCATGGAAACAGATCCGCCTGTTTCACAATTGTGGCGGCTGTCCTTTTTGCTGCTGGTTGCGTTGGCACGAGTTGAAGTTACGGGAGCTTCGAATTCCACAGAAGCAGCAGCAGCAGCTGCAGCAGCACTGTTCTGTTGCATTAACGAAGGCGCCGTCAAGTTGAAACGCCCCATGCCAGCCGCAGCAAGAAGCCGAGGAGGATTCAAGTCCCAACGGCCAGTGGACCTGTTCATTTCACGTATAAATACGAGGCACCACCACAATATAGTATGAAAAAGTATACAAACTTACGAAGTGTAATAGCATTGGCAGCAACAGCAGTGACCGGTCGCAGAACGGGAAAGGCGCCGTTTTACGTGCCTCAGGAACACTCCAAACCTAGCAGCAACTGTAACGCTCACTCCCTCCCTTCCAAATTTCTTCAGGACACTGCACTGCAGATACCTATGCGTACCGGGACTTGAGGTGCGTGAACCCGGTGGAGGACAGTACGTCTTGCAGGCCCAAATTGTTGACCACCCTCGTAGCCTTGTTGAAGAATTGCTCCACGAGAGAGGCCAGGGAATCAACCACTTCCGAGGGCATAGCTGCCTGTGAAAAATGAAAGGAAAAAATGGATAAACGCGAGGGGGTTATTCGAGCGAGCTAGAGGATACAAATAGGCCGCTACTGCTGATACATCTTCTAGACCATACCCGCACAAATTCTCGAACAAAAACACACACAGGGAGAGATTAAGAGACAGACACTACAGCACTCTTTCAGAAATACCACTGACAGCCAACGTGTCTTGAAACACTGCGCATCACTTTCCAAGGACTCACCTTCACGTGCGCTAGCCCCAAGTGTTCCAAGTGCTTGGCCGGAGAAGGCCCATATTCCGCTGCCCGACTGAGAGGGGGGAATCCTTCGGGAAGCACGCGCTTGTGGGGCGACGGCGACGGCAGCGGTGGAGGTGCTGCTTTATTCACACCGTAAGGGTGCAACCTGATAGATAGGCAAACAAAATCGATTTAGAGAAATAGTTTGAATTATGATAAGGTGCTGAGTTGAGAGCTTTCAAGAGGTCGCAGGAAAAAGAATGGAAAATGTACACCCAACGCATGATGAATTTGACCGAAGAACAAATGTAATGATTGCCAAATGCATGCAGTCCAAGGATTGAAAGTCCTTGGTTAAAAAAAGAGAATACACAGGTACTCACTTGCTCACGGCAACGGCTGCTGCGTCATCGAAAGGCACTACGAGTTCACCGGGCTGCCACCGGTCGTAACGCTTGTTGAAACCATGAAAGTGCAGCTTCACCTGTTCGATAATAATTTGTAAATACAAGGCAAGCTTTTACAAACATATCCGTCGGTGATGTACTCCTCGCACACCGAGAATGAGCCATACCCAAAAGCTCACGCATGGCACATACCTCGAACTCATTCGGGTTGGAGTAACGCATTGAATTACTGCCGCTACTAGCAGGTGGTTGAACTGTGTCGTTAGAAGAGCATGTTGCAGGTACTGTTTTGTTTCGTGTATCCACGTTTAAAGAAGTAGCAGACGGGGTAACAGCAGGTCTCGCATCGAGAACTGTGGCAGGATAGGCATTGGCCGTGGTTACGCCACCTGCATGATTGGCATCCCACGCCAAGACCTGCGTGCTTTTCGCCATAAAGGAGCAGAAACTACTTGTGGGTGGCACATTCTGAGGCTTTTCAATAATATGGCCTCCATCAGAGGAAGCTTCAATGGGTGGCACAGATATTTGCCCAGTGGCTGCTGCAATGGGAGCAGGCCCTGCCACTGCTGTATGGCCAGCCGCTGCTCCATCCGTTGGTGGTGTGGCATTAGACAGCATCAGGGTTCCTCCTTCTCCAACTTCACTAAGAGGGGCAGGTACAGGCAGCGCATTCGATGTCGAGGGTGAGGAAGCAGCAGCACCCACTGCGGCCCCAGCAGCAGCAGCAGCAGCAGCAGCAGCATCAGCGACTGCTGCGAGTTTGTTGGCGAAAGCAGTTGCGAGCGCTTCGAATTCGTGCCAGTTCTCATCGCGGGACCGAGGCAAGGGCCGAGCCTCGAGCACTCTGAGAGCTTCTATCGCTGCTGCCACCTGACGGAGCCACCACGACCCCCCCCACACACACATTCACAACACACAGAAAAACGTTCGAGGTGTCTTTAGTCTGGCTTCTGCCGCTAAAGATAAATGTTGAACCACTGTTAAAATATTAAGCTCCCAACCTACCTCTCCTTCGTCAAGGTCTTCTTCGTCGCCGTCGTCGTCGTGTCGAAAGCGCCATAAGGCAGGGTCATGCCCACCCATTTCATTGGGTTCCGCTGGCAGCCAACCCACAATCTTGCCCTCAAACACGTCTACACTAGCTCCCCGTGGGCCGCATGGCAGCACTCGAGCTCCTCGCCGCCCAATCAGCTTGTTTGCTCGTTTCTGGGTGCGCCATTGAAGCTCCGGGGCAGCGTCTCCAGCGTCGCTTGGCACTGGCGGCGGCTGCTGTTTCTGCTTTTTCGGTGCAGCTTCATCCAATGATGCACCAGTGGATGCAGTATTGGTAACCTTTTTAGACTTAGTAGCACCCGAGCTATCGATACTACTCTTTGAAGTCGACTTTGCTTTTTTCTTCTCTTGGCTTGCAGTGGTAGATGTGGTGGTGATGGTGCTCTTATTTTTGTTACCTTTGCTTCCAGTCTCTGTCTTGCTACCAACACTTCCCTTGTCGACCCCTAAGGCGGCTTTTGATTTGCTGGGGCCAAAAAACATAAACTCCTTCGAGCGCGGAATCTTAGGCCCAGCTTCTAGCGCCTTGTAATCAATGGTTGACACGTTGCGCCGCTTGCGACCGTGGCTGTCAGCAACAGAGTCGATGGTTTTGGGGTACCCGACCGATGAAAGCTGCCCCAATTGCGCATCGGCGTTGTCTTCAAACATTTCCATGCGTCAAGTTCGATAGAGGTTACTTTTCTAAAGGCTAGGTTAGCCAAGCAGCGGCTTTGTTCAAGCTTCTAACTTATAACTGCCACAAGCCACAATGCCACAGTCGGAGCACGCACACAGGTCGGTTTGAGAGTCGTCTGAGATCGAGAACGACTTCTTGCTGATGAGTTGGGTATCTTTTTTCATCTCCTTTTTTTGTCCTGTAACAGGACTGTGGACATGGTGGTGATGTGAACGAGTCTGGCGGGCACAGCAATTAGCTTTCTACCGTAGAATTATTTACCAAAGCAAAGTAATTAGTAATAACACTCTGAAGACCAAGGCAAGCGCTCATCATTTCATTGTCTCGGCTAAAAGACCTCGTCATACCTTGCCTCGTCTGAGTACTTTACTCGTCGTTATTGAATAATCCTTGGCTCAATTTCTAAGTTACTACAAAGTTTAGAAGTTGTGATATAGTTAAAGGACCCGACATCTCGTCCGCGCCTATTTCCATGGCGAGCTCAGTGATGGTTGACGACTTTTTGCGTGCTCATCCGACGAAAGAAGCGTGCTGCCCGGTTCTGAAAGCCAAGCGGGTGGGCAAGCACTGGCTCTACTGGGGCAACATCGAAAAAGGCCGGCGCGCCGTCTTCCCTCAAGCATGCCTGATTGGGCCAGATAAGGGTGGCGTTGTCCTCACTTTGATATTAATTCTAGCCCCCACTGCGGGCTTTTTTGTATTGATCGCGCCTAACATTCCGTGGTATTTTGGCCTAGCGGCAGCTTGCAGCTCGTTGGCAGTCCTAGCGAGTTATGGTTATTGCGCAGGTATTTACTGAGTACCCTGGTATTCATTGAACTCCTAGTCTTGCATTTCTAATTCAAGTTTCACATTTTAGTCTCTTGCTTTTCGATGAATATTCAGCTAACTACCAATTTCAAATCCTATCACCTCAAATGGTCTACGTAGGTTCGGACCCTGGTATTGTGCGGCGCGGAGATGTCAGTTCCGATCAAGAAGAGCAGGGTCACGGCTTCATGATGTGCAGCCTCTGCGACATGATGCGGCCGACGGATGCTCGGCATTGCCGCCGGTGTAACGCGTGCATCTTAGATCTGGATCACCACTGCCCCTGGATTGGAAAGTGTGTGGGAAGGTACACAATTATGGCCTTCTGGGTCTTTTTCTCAGCTCTTGTGGTACACACCTGGGTTGTCGGAGCTGTCACGGCCGTTTATGTAGTATCGCTGCGCGAGGACGCTTTCGGCCAGTTCGTTCGAGTAGCTATTGCCATGCTGAGCAAATCATCTTGAAGAAACTTGGATTCCATAAAAACGGATCGGCCAGTTTGACAATCGGCAATCGGAGACGTTATAGTAAGTGAATTCACTAAGGCCTTCAGAGGCCAAAACTGGCAGGCTAACAGGCCGAGATACAGAGCATAGAAACAAAATGAGGATGAGGAACTTATACTAGAGGAGAAGCCAATACTAAGTAAATTTAACCTGAACGGCCATGGCAATGGATTTAAAGTTTAAAGGCCCGAAGTTATGAAAAGTTAGCGCGTGGAACCGAATCATTCCTTCTACCACTCACTAGTCCAAGTCCATGCAACTCGGCGCGTTTGCCGAGTCGTAGAGCTCAACACCACTCAGCTGGACTTAGCCGAGCTGCACAAGACTTCGCAGTGGCAGTGACAAAATAACAAAACTTTAGGTGCAACGACTTGTTAACCTCTTCACAAGAGGGTTATCGGGGCCAGTCGGTCTTCATGACTTCCTGCTGGCGGCTGGGGGGTCTTCAAAACATCTGTTTTTTTTTTCAAATCGTCCCGAACAGTCAAACAGTGTTACAAAGTTGTTACAAACACCGTTTTTTTATCTGGGTTGAATTGTTTATGCCAGGATGCCAGGATGCCAGCCTGCTGGGCAGGGGGCAGGGGCTCGTGGGCTGGCATGCACTGAAATCAGAAATCAGGGGTAGGCTGGGGGGCTGGGGGGCTAGAAGAAGGAATGGCGACGCAGCGATAAACTGCTAGCTAAGCTTCTTGCAACAAGCATACCAGGGCCGCTTTCAGTCACGGCTAGCCAGCCATCTTTACAGTTGTTAGGATGACCGAAATTTTCAATTCCACAATTCCCTTTGACTCAGCTATTGAGCTAAGCCGCCAGAAATTTGTTTTCGCACTGCAGTCGGCGCTACGCTTCTCAGACCTGGCCACCTTAGCTGCGATTCGAGAAGTAGGGTTGTCGTGCTTGCCTTCTGCGGTAGCTCAGTTGCCACCATTGCTGCCGAACGTGCGCTGGGTTCAGCGAGCTGCCTTCGCTGGTGCAGCGGCAAACTTTAAGACAGGTACCAATGCACCAAACTGCCAAACACCAAGGGATCCATGTGCCCAAGCGTGGCTGGCCGCGCTACTATGCCAAGAAAGAGCCGTTGCTGAGTTCTACGGTGTCGACGCCGATTTCGCTAAACTGGTCAAGGACTGCTGGCCTTCTCTTCAGCGACTCGCTGCGCAAGGTGATGCTGAAGCAGCGCTCAGGTTAGGTGTGCTCCTTGACCCATCAGGCCCGCGTGGTTGGAGCATAGCTGGTGAGGCAGCAAAAATCCTTGCAGCTAGCAATGCTATTTTTGATACTACTGCTAGTGCGGCTGCTAACGCAGCAAGTACTTCGATTGACACCCGAGTGACAGATAACTCCATGAGCTCACGTTCTAGGACTTCTTGCGACATGAACGACCAAATAGCATCCACAGATGTAGAGACGGGCGCGACTCGATTGAGCGCCGAAAGTGCAACAGTCTCGAAGCGTGCGGCTTCGAAGCTAGACATTGCGATGGCTGAATTCTGGTTGCGGCGTGCTGCAGATGCTGGGTCAGCTGAGGCTTGCCACCGTTTGTCACTTTTACTTTGGCAACGGCGCAAGGCAGACAAGGGCAATGGCCGCGGCCGTGCAGCTGCGCGAGCAACAGCAGCGATGGCAGGTAGCAGTAGTGGTGGCAGGACAGCTCATGGAGCAGAAGCACGGCGACTGTTGCGGCGCGCTGCGAACGGAGGCTGCAGCTCGGCGCTCGTACTGGCCGCTTCAAAGGTCGCCCAAGATGAGCACATTTCGCCAGGCGCAGCAGAATCAGCTGGAGTAGCAGCGAGCCTTGGCATAGCGGATGCGGCATACCGGCTTGGGGATCCAACAGCTCTAGGTATCCAAGCAGACGACGCAATGGTTGCACGCAGCGACTTTTCGAAGGCTCTCTTCTTGAATATGCGGGCAGCAGCGGCGGTAGTTGGTCCAACATTGCCAAACCTGTGGTGCCACTCTCGCTCCAGTAGCAATAGCACGACTTCTGCCGTAACCAGCAGTGCTACTGCTTTTACTGCGACCCCTCGAAGAAGTTTTATTGGTGGCGATTGCCTGTGCACAACGGCTGATACGTGCAATTGCCTGCCAGGACTTGCTTTGAGTCGAGTTGGTCGAGCTGCTGCAGTTCGGCTAGTTGATTTTTTTCAGCCCATCGATGATTCTTGCGATGCAAAAATGCTCTGGCTACGAAAGGAGGGCGTCAGTAATGCAGCCGCTGAGCGACTCTCATTACTTTGGGTAGCCCGAGCAGGCTCTGATGGCACTTCCCACCATGACTATAGCAGCAAGAGGAGCAGCAACAATAAGGATTATATGGACAGTTCAGGTCGCAAGAGCTTTAAAAGTTGTACAGGGCACACGTTAGGCTCGCCTCCAGCGAAAGAGATGAAAGTACTTAGCGCTAACGACAGTTCAGCCGACAAGGCCTCTAGCTCTTTGAGCAGTGTAGGTGGTGGCAAAATTGGTGGACGTACTGCACCTACCGAAAATGGCGCATCATCAGTGCCTAAATGGTCGGTGGCTGAGGTTGTGAAGCGGCATGAATGCAACGCTGGGCGACCTTTGGTAGAAATATCATCGTGCGGTAACTACTTCAATTTACTGAAAGTAGGCTTGCGCGCAGAGGACGTGCCTGCAACTATGGCAGCGTTTGTTCTCGCACGCCAGGTGTCAAAGGTCGCTCAAGCAGAGTCAAAGAAAGATAAATCAGACGAAAACAACGGTGAAAGTGGGAATACTAGTAGCGGCAGTTGCATTGGTGGCACCTCGCGTCTGGGCCTTTCGCACAATGTTGCTCTGGGTGCGGAAGGAGCCACTCTCTTGGCAGATCATTTGATGCAAACACAGGATTACGCAGGCTATGAAGACATCGTATTCAAGCCGGTACCTGGTCAATGCAGTGATAGTGCTATTGAGTTGAATGCAAGTAATCAGGACATTACGCTGCACCTTGAGCAGGCACCGCGAGAGCCGATTGGCACTTGGTTGAGTGAGCTCTTTATGAGTGAATGCAACGTGGGGCCTTCAGGCGCGAATGCGCTTGCTGCTGCGCTTCCGTCCTGTATGGTGCTTAAAAAACTTGGCCTCAACTATAATAACATAGGTGATGATGGTGCGGTCGCTCTTTTGTACGCCATCACTGAAAGCACCCGTGTTTGGAAGAGTGCTGCCACCTCGAGCTCCACAAAGTTGCGCACCCAAAACCTTGGTCTCCACACGCTTGGGTTAATTGGCAACGGCCTCACAGATCGCGCTGCATTTGCCGCCGCGGCTTGCCTTTGCGGCCGTTCTCAACTTGATAGTAATGACATTAGCGATAGCATCGAATTGTCCAATACCAAGAGTCAGAAACAGCTTGAAAGTGTATCATTACCTCCTACAAATGCCGAAGAAACAGAGCTATTTGGTGCATTCGAAAGTGATGCTGTCAATAATGCCAGCAGCGAAGCTGCACTTGCCGGCAGCAATAGGGAGAAATTTACGTCTTTGTGCCCTCTTCGGCGGCTCTACTTCAATGAAAATGCCATTGGTGATGACGGCGCTCAAGCCTTAGCCCAAGCACTTCAGGAGGCTGCATCTTTGACACGTCGACTTCATAGCAACAGCTGCCTGCAACCAATCGCAAGCAATGGCGCTCGGCCTTTCTCTGGTGCTGAGACCGAAAGAGACCAGAACGAGGTGGGTGCTCGTGGTACTAGTATTAGTGCCCAATCATCAACGGCAAGCAGCTCAAGTGTAGGTGGAAAGAATCAAAAGAATGGCATCGACTTGGCCTCCAGTCTTTGCCTTGAGCGATTAGGTTTGAGTGACAATGCCATTGGTACCTCTGGTGGTATTGCCTTGTTGGGTGCTTTGACACATGGCCAGTGCTCTCTTGACAAGCTGTGCTGTTCGGATAACCGCTGGAATGTGCCTACACAGCGTGCGCTTTGCTGTTTGCCTAACGTTTTTGCTGGCGCTAAGGTGACTCAGCTGCAAAAATTTACTGGCCAAATACGTATGCTTGGAAAGGCAGAGTCTTTTGTTTTAGAGTATACATTTTGTACCACATCAACTCAATTTTTTATTCCAGAATTCTCATTTTCTTTTTTTTTTAACAATCGAGCTTTCTCCACCCTTCTTCTTTGTTGCTACACCCTCTTTCTTTGTCGGTATAAATGTAGCCTCGCAAAGGTCGTGCTGCCCAAACTCTCAGCGCTGAAACGTGCCGCGTTCTTGTGGTGTGGCAACAGCCACTCCAGTGCTCGATGTTGCGCTAGCTCTTGCGAGCTCTTTCTCGCCACCATTGCTGATGTAGGCCATGGCTTCCATTTGTTGCGACTTGATGCCTTGACGCCACCCGCTGCGAAACTTTTAATTCAAAGTACACAAAGTATTCGTGTATGTCCATTAACTTTTAAGTACCGGTTTTAAAGAAAATACCATAATTCAAAATTTGTCTTTCATGAATAGCACTCGGCACTTCTATGAACTTCGAAGAAAGAGAGGGAGGTGCAAGGAACTCCTATCAGACCAGCGCATTCGTGAGTTACATATAGGTAACTAAGGGATTTTGAGAAGGGTAGACGAAGAAGTTCGCCGGAGGAAGTAGCTGTCAGCAGTTCACAGAAGAGAATAAACACCCGCTTGTTATTGTGGTACGTAAGTATGGGCTGAGTGCTGAGTGCTGAGTGTCCTTTTGTATATAATATTGTGTACATCTTCACTCTCATGAACCCTTTAGGATCAATTCTTGGAAGGAGGCATAGGCTTTGAGTGTTTCTGCTACTATCACCATTCCGACCTATCCTCTGCTATGGTGCGCCCCTGCTTTTTGCTATTCGCAGATGCTTTTTGCAATTGGGGATCTAATCTATTCTTATCTATGTATATATGTACTAGTAGTTGTAGTATGTGGTATCAAAATAATTTCATTACATCAACACCAGAGCAAGAGGGCCATAATTAGTCTTAGTCGGACTTCCTTTAAAAATTATTGGTTTAAGGTATTTATTTCGCACTGGGCATGTGCGTTAGGTTTTTTTTTCAAGCTCCTCAACCGCCATTCAAAGATAACGCCGATATTGGATTGACTAGCCGGCGGCACAACCATTGCACAACCCCAGATCGTGTAAGCATCTGCCTTAACAAGGCTTTGACTTCCGAAAAGCCGATGTTGTTGAATACCGTGTGTTTACGAGCCATTTCACAAGCGATGAGGTCTAAGACGAGACCTGCCTGCTAGCTTTATGATTTCGGCCCCTCGGGGCCTTTGGTAAATCTAAGATGCTAATCAGGTAAGCACCATGCGCCCCAAAGTAGATGAGGTCCCACTTTGCAAAAAAGGCCCCGCCAGTCGCCTTAGCTGAATCAAGCACGCGGGCTGGTGGGAGCAACGGGCGAAGAGCGAAAAGGGAAGGACGGAGGACCGGAGAAGTCAACTGAACAGAAAGACAAATACCAAGAAATTACCGGAGATAAAGTACGGGCCCTCTGGCTCTCTGAAAACTCTGAATTTATATGTACAAATGCGGAATGCGGCTACGCGGAAACGCGGGCGGTAAATTATAAAAACAAGATCAGAGACCATACCGGAAAGGTTACAGGTTATATTTACATTTCACATGCTTGCGCTCGCGCGTTTTACCTTTTACGTACGGATCGCACGGGGGCTGTGAATTTACTTGACGCGTAATTCGTGTTTTTGCTTTGCTTTTCTTCTCTACCTGTTAGTCTTCTAATTCCGGCCCTTCGGGGCCTGTCTCAAAAATTTCACTTCACGTGGGATTTCCGCGGGTTTCCGCGGGTTTTCCGCGGTATTTCCGCGCCGTGGTCATAAAGATAAAGGCACTGCTAAATTCCCGTCGCGGAAACGCGGAAATCACGCCAGATTGGTAAAAAAATCCCTTTCCGCGGGAATTCCGCGGAATTTCCCGCGGGAAACCGAACCTAGAACTTTGGATGCATGGTGCGCGCCGAATTTAAATTATAAGTAATGGTGTTGCGTGGTGCGTAGTTGCTAGTACTAGTTGCGTATTGGGTATTGGGAATTTTAGGTGCGTAAGTGAATCAATTCGCACTTCGCACCAGGGTTGCGTTTCCCGTTTCCGCGGAATTCATGCGCGAGGGTTAAATTTTTCACTTCACGCGGGAATTCCGCGGAATTCACGTGCCCGTATATATACGGTATATGCCCGTATATATACGGCATAATACTCAAATATACGGCAAATACAGGGGATTTGGTGTACTTTTGGGGCTTTTGGGTGGTGTTGTGCCGTTGTGTTCGTTGTGCCCCTTGCGTGTCGCCTTTTGTGTGGTGCGCGCGTCTTTCTCAATTAAGTCCTACTGCGACTGCAATCTCGATATCGTGGTGGCCTGGCATAAGCTCGCACACCAAAACCCCGCCTTTCTTGTTGCCGTAGGCCGTAGGCCCTCTTGCTGGTCCATTCGAGATCAACCACGACGCGCCACTCGTCCACTTCGGCATCGACCATGACCATCCCCATGTATTTGGTGGCAAGTCTAAAGCGAGCCGTGGAATTATCAGCCTCGCTGGTAGTCAGCAGCGCCTCCTC